>Ga0164242_10000005_pt1 | contig 340041 bp, 317 predicted proteins | sample OricomgcompostMG_FD_108783 | JGI IMG/M metagenome (GOLD analysis project Ga0164242, IMG submission 108783) | Miracle-Growth compost microbial communities from Emeryville, California, USA - Original compost - Miracle growth compost (MG) ...
CCGAGCGTCCTGCTCGAATTTGGCGGGCGCAACGCCACGCTGCCGCAGGACACCATGACGATCGTGCCGGATGTGGCTGCCCACGTGCCGGTGCTGACGTTCCCGACGGCCCAGGTGGCGGTGCTGTCGCCGATGCGAACGTTCTGGGAGAAAGCCACGCTGATCCATGTCGAGTGCCATCGTCCTGATCTGCGTGCTGGCGCCGAGCGGCTGTCGAGGCATTGGTATGACCTGGCGCGCCTGGCCGATCACGAAGTGGGGCGCAAGGCGTTGGCCGATACCGAGTTGCTGCGTGATGTGCTGCGCATCAAGGAGACCTTCTACCGCAGCGGGTTCAGCCACTACGAATTGTGCCAGACAGGTGGCCTGCGGCTGATTCCTGATGCCGCGTTGCTCAATGCGTTGCAGCAGGACTACCAGGCCATGCTGGACGCCCAGATGTTCTACGGCGAGACCTTGGTTTTCGATCGCATCGTCGAGCGCCTGACCGCGTTGGAGAGGGAGATCAATCGCCAAGGATGAGCTGCGGCTCGCAGCAGATAGGTAGACGCTCATTGGACGTCCTTGGAAGTCGATGGACAGTTCTGCCGTCGACGGCAAAAAATAGGGCTACAATCAAGGCCTTCGCCGGCCACCTTGGCGAATAAAGTGTTTTGGAAACAACGAATTAGTGCCCTAGTGCAAGACTCGTTTCCCGCTCCAGATTCTAAAAAGGCCCAAACTTCGGTTTGGGCCTTTTTGCGATTGGTGGTTTCTACCGTTCTTCCCAGAGACTGCCTCCGACCCAGAGGAGCCCTCCAAATACAAGCCGCAAAGCGGCGGCGGACTACTAGTTTCATTCGCTGAATAGAGGCACTTATCCGCCGTGCGACATCGGATGCCAATTCGTCGGCCCTGCAGTTTCCAGGTAAGCGTCATCTCAAGGCCATGCTGTCAGATAGGCCAGGAGATTGCCAGATAAATATATTCGCCACGATTCATGCCGCTATTATGGCAAGGCACTAACTTTGTCGGCAACGATCTGACTCGCGGCCAATAAACCGGTGACGATACGATCATCGATATTCAAATCGCCTTCGTATTCGCCCAAATTGCGAATACTCAGCTCGCAAGGGCTTTCCTGGACCACACAGGTTTTCAAATGCCGAGGCCATTGCTGTTCCCTATGATCCAGATTTTGGGTTGTTCCATTACACGAGTTAAAAACGACTCTTGACCAGCCAGACGTTTTTTGAACTCTTCGTGGGTCAAAATTGTGGGATTGACTGTCCGGCCAAGCAGGGTGCTCACGTTTTCCAGTGCAGAGAATAGCTCGCCATACCCTCTCATCTTCGATATCCTCTAAGATGCTGCCTGGCGAGTTTGCCGCTGGCAGACCACAACACCGAGCCCTTCATGAAAAAAACCGATCTGGAAAAGCAGAAAGCCCTGAAACTCATGGGCAAGCTCAATGCCGCCGCCCCGCCGGGCCGTTATGCCGGCGCCGCGCCCGCTGTGGATCGCCGCGAACAGCGCCGCCTGGACCAGGCTGCCGGCCTGGTGTCCTTCCCCGTCAAACTGCACCAGCCATTGATTTCGGCCTTGAACGCCAAGGCGCAGGCGGACGGCATCAGCGTCAACGAACTGGTGAACACGCTGCTGGCCGAGGCGCTGAAGGGCTAACCCATGAATATATGGGTCGATGCCGACGCCTGTCCCGCCGTCATCAAGGACATCCTGTATCGGGCGGCGCAGCGATCGCAGCGGCCGCTCACCCTAGTGGCCAATCAAATGCTGCGCACACCGCCATCGCCTTTGATCCGGGCCGTCCAGGTGCCGCGGGGATTCGATGTGGCGGACGACTATATCGTTGAACACACATCTACCGGCGACCTGGTCATTACCGCAGACATTCCCCTGGCAAGCGAGGTTCTGCGCAAGGGCGCGCTGGTGCTCAGCCCGCGCGGCGAGCGCTACACCGCCGATAGCATCAGCGAGCGCCTGTCGATGCGAGACATGATGGAAGAATTGCGTAGCGCCGGCGTCGACACCGGCGGGCCGGCGGCTTTCAGCCACGCGGACAGGCGTGCATTTGCCAACGCCCTGGACCAACTGTTGCAGAAGGCGCTACGGTAAGACACCGGCCGCCCGCGCGCCGGGCCAGCGCTTCCCGGCTCAGGCCAACGCGGCCTTGACGCGTTCCGGCCGGAAGGGCGTGCGGCGCAGGCGTATGCCGACGGCGTCGAAGACCGCATTGCCGATGACGGCCGCAGTGGGACAGGTCGAGGGCTCGCCCCCGCCGTGGGACGGGTATTCGGGCCGGTTGTTGACCAGTACGATGTCGATGCGATCGGGGATGTCTTCGAAGCGCAGTATCGGATAGCCCTGCCAGTCCAGGCTCGTGACTCTTGCGTTGTCGAAGGCGACCTCTTCGAGCAGTGTGCGGCTCATGGACTGGATGATGTTGCCTTCGATCTGGTTCTTCAGGCCGTCGGGGTTGACCACCAGCCCGCAGTCGTGCGCCACCACCACGCGCTCGACGCGGATCCGGCCGCTTTCGCGGTCGACGGCGACGTCGGCGATGGTCGCCACATAAGCGTCGTCGCGATTGACCCAGGCTATCCCGCGGCCATGGGCGATCTTGCCCTGGTTTTGTTGCGACTTGGCGGGCGAGGGCCGGCTTTTCCAGCCATAGGTCTGGGCGACCGCCCGCAGCACGCCGATGGCGCGCGGGTCTTTCAGGTATGCCAACCGGAACGACAGCGGGTCCCGTCCGGCGCTGGCCGCCAGTTCGTCTATGAACGACTCCATGGCGAAGGTGGTTTCGAACTGCGCCGGCGAACGCAGCCATGCCGTCAGCAACGCGACGCGGCCCTCGCCGTGACAGGCGACGTCGGCGTTCTCGAAGGTATAAGAGTAGGTGATCGCCGGGCGTCCACGGCCGGTGGCGCCGACTTCGGCCGTTCCGGCAAGGCGGGCCGCGATCAGGTGAGTGTCGCTGGTGGTGGGGATCCACATATGGTGGCGCCATGCCAGGACATTTCCCTTGTCGTCCAGGGCCCCCGTCAGGTCCTGCACGATGGGCGGCCCCTTGGGCTCCCAGCCGTGTTCGTCCCAGCGCATCCATTGCACGCGCACCGCGCGCCCGACCGCCTGCGACATCAGGGCGGCATCGGCAATGACGTGTTCCAGCCCATTGCGTCCGTATGATCCGGATGCCTCGTGCCAGCGCAGTTCGATGTTTTCCACGGGCATGTCCAGCAGCCGGGCCATGTCGCGCCGCGCCTGGTGCGGCATCTGTGTTCCCGCCCAGAAGATGGCGCGGTCCTTGCGCACGTCGGCCACGGCACAGGACGGGCCGATCGAGCCGTGCATCTGGAATGGGGTCTCGTAGGTGGCCTCGAGTGTTTTCGCCGCCGAGCCCAGCACCATGTCGACCGAGCCCTTGGCGGCCACGGAGGCATTGCCGCCGGGGGTTTTGCGCACGGTGTCCCAGATTGCCGCCTGGTCTGGCAGGCCGTGCCAGTCGGACCACTTGGCCCGGCCGGCCTGGGGGCCGTCGGGGTGTAGTTTCGAGCCCAGCCGTTCGGCGGCCTGGATCGCGCCCCATTCGGTTTCGGCGACCACTCCCAGGAAATCGCCGCGGCGCACGACCTGGACGAATCCCGGGATGTCCTTCAGCCCGCTGTCGTCCACGCTCAGCAGCCGGGCCCGTACCCCATAGGGCCGCACGACGCGGCCGTGCAGCATGCCGTCCACCCGCACATCCTGGATGTAGGTAAATGTGCCCGTCACCTTGGCCGGAATGTCCTTGCGTGCGACCGAGTGTCCGACCACGGTATAGGTGGAGGGATCCTTGACCGCGGCACCCGGCGCGACCTTCATGTCGAAGGTCTTGCCGCTGGCTCCGATGGCCATGTCCAGCCGTTTTCCGGCCACGAGCGCCCCATAGCTGATGGTCTTGCCCGGTTCGCCGATTACGGAGATGGCGCCCTCGTGGGCGAGGAGCTGATGGGAATTCGTGCCGAAATGGGCCGCGGCGAGTTCAAGCAGGGCCTGGCGGCCGGCCGCCGCGGCGTGGCGGATTTGCGGACCCGCGTAGCGCACCGTGCGGCTGCCGTAGGAAGGCCCCTGGTCGACGGTGCGGGACGTAGTGCCCATGACTACTTCCAGCCGGCCCAGGGGAAAGTCGAGTTCTTCGGCGGCGATCTGCGCCAGGGCGGTTTCCGTGCCCGTACCCACGTCCACTTTGCCGGTGAACAGGGTGGCGGTGTTGTCGGGATGAACGGCAAGCCATGCGTAAAGCCTGCCGGCGTCGGGCGGCGGCGCAACGGCTGCGGGGGCCGCGGCGGAATCGCCGGCGGGACCCGCCAAGGTTCGGGTCGTCTCAAGCAGGCTGAACGAAATGAACAGGCCGCCGGCGGCCTTCATGAAATTGCGGCGGTTCGGCGAAGCAAGCGCCGCGCTGAGGTTTTCTCTGACGGGATGGTTCATGGTCAGGCCCCCTGTTTCGCGGCGCGTTCGATGGCGCGCACGATGCGCATGTGCGTACCGCAGCGGCACAAATTGCCGTTCAGGGCCTGCTTGATGTCGTCGCGGCTTGGCGCGGGATGGCGGTCGAGGAACGCCTTGGCCGTCATGATCATCCCGTTGATGCAGTAGGCGCATTGCGCCGCCTGCTCGTCGATGAAGGCCTGTTGCAGCGGATGGGGATGTTCCGGGGTACCCAGGCCTTCCAGGGTGGTGATCCGGTGACCCTGCGCGGCCGACAGAGGCATGACACAGGAACGTATGGCCGTGCCGTCCATGATGACGGTACAGGCCCCGCATTCAGAAAGGCCGCAGCCGAATTTGGGGCCGTGCAGTTTCAGGTTGTCGCGCAGCGCATAAAGCAGCATGCTGTCGGCCTCGGCTTCAACGGCATGATCCTGGCCGTTGACGTTCAGAGTGATGGTGCTGGACATGGACTCTCCTTGTGCAGCCGCGGGGTATGCCCTACAGGCCGCAAGCGCGCGTCGGCGCCGCTGGCAGCCTCGGAAAATTGCCGAGGCAAACCATTGAGTGCGAGCGCCCGGGCGGCTGGTAAATGATGCCTAGTAAAAGGCTACGTCCAGCAGCTATAAATAGCAAGCCCATGTGAATGATGGGTTACGTACTCCCGGCGCCTTGCAGGCCGCGAGTTGCCTACAACTGGATCCGAAAAGCGGCACGGCGCTTATATATGTATGGCGCTCCCCATCAATTTTAGCGATGCCTCATGGAATGCCTCTCCCAAAGTAGGGTGAGCATGGATTATGCCCGCGATATCTTCCGCCGTAGCACCCATTTCAATCGCCGCGGTGAAGGCCGCACTAAGCTCAGATATATGATGGCCTACTGCCTGAACACCGAGCACGCGCCGGGTATTTACATGGGCGACAACACGTACAAAGCCACCACCATCCCCCGCATTCATCGATAATGCCCGTCCATTGGCAGCCAGGGGAAATGAGGCGGCAACGGTATTCGGCGTGTCGAAGCCAACACCAACACTAACGATTTCCGGTTCGGTGAAGCACACCGCCGGGATGGCCTGCGGATCGAAGCGGCGGTGTTTCCCAGCGATGATCTCGGCAACCATTTCCCCCTGGGCGGATGCTTTGTGGGCCAGCATGGGCTCGCCCACAAGGTCGCCTATAGCCCATACGTTTTTGCTGGAGGTGGCACATCGCTCGTCGACCTTGACGAAGGGGCCATCCATAGCGACCGCCATCTCCTCCAGCCCCCAACCCTCGGTCAGGGGACGACGGCCAACAGCGACCAGGATATTATCGGCAGGCAATACCTTTTCTTTTCCATCCTCGGCCTCGATAGCGAGACCGCTATCGCTCAGCCCAATCGCCCTGGACTTGAGATGAAGAGTCACTTCATGTTGTTGTAACCAACGGTGCACGGGCTCAACCAATTGGGTGTCATATAGTGGCAGGATACGATCCTTGGACTCCACCACTGTCACTGCGCTTCCAAATTTGGCAAAGGCGATACCCAGTTCCAAACCGATATAGCCGGCCCCTACCACCACCAGTCGTCGGGGTAGTTCTATCAAGGATAGAGCATCGCTAGAGTTGATGACCCTACCGCCAAAAGACAGGGACGGCAATTCTACCGGGACCGAACCGGTGGCCAGGATCACGTGCTCGGCCCTGATCGTGACCGCGCCATCGGCATTTTGGACCAAGCAGGTTTTGGCATCCGAAAACCTACCCCAACCCTTTACAACCACCACTTTTGCTCGCTTTAGCAACGCCTCGACACCGTTGTTGAGACGACCCACAATGGTTTCCTTCCAGGCAACCGTGGCAGCCATATCCAGTTCGGGATGTGATTTCAGGGAAATGCCAAAACGCGGGCCTCTCGCCGCCGCGGCCATGCTTTCATATTCACCAGCGGCGTGAATCATCGCCTTGGAGGGAATACAGCCCCGTATCAGGCAGGTGCCCCCCACTCGATCCGCTTCCACCAATACGGTTTTCAGCCCCAGCTGTCCGCAACGGATGGCGGCCACATAGCCCCCGGGGCCACCCCCTATCACCAGGACCTGGGTTGTGACGGTCTCGCTCATGGGCGCTCCATAAAAATCAGAGCCGGCCGTTCGATCAGGTGCCTGAGACGTTGAATAAAGCTGGCGGCATCATGGCCGTCCACGATGCGGTGATCGAAGGCGGAGGACACATTCATCAGGGTGCGCACAACGATTTGGCCGTTGCGCACCACGGGCCGCTCCACCAGTTTATTGGGACCGATAATGGCCACTTCTGGAGCGTTGATAATGGGGGTGGCGGAGATGCCTCCCAGTACCCCCAGGCTGGTGATGGTGATAGTGGATCCGCTCAACTCTTCCCGACTTGCGGTGCCGTCCCGGGCTGCGCGGGTCACCCGGGTCAATTCCCGGGCACAACCCCAGATATCGAGCGCCTCGACATGACGGACTACCGGCACCATCAACCCGCCCGGGGACTGGGTGGCGATGCCCATATGTACCCCTTCATGCTGGTACAACACCTGGGCTTCATCGTCGTAGTGGGCGTTGATCTGGGGAAACGGGTCCCGCAGCAGGGCAATTGCACGCATAAAGAAAGGCAGCAGGGTCAGTTTGGGTACGCCATCACCACGTTCGCTGTTCAGCTCTGCGCGCAGTCCTTCGAGTTCCGTAAGGTCGAATTCCTCCACAAAGCCGAAGTGAGGGATACGACGCTTGGACTCCTGCATTTTTTCGGCAATTTTGCGACGAAGGCCGATAATCTTCTGCTCGTGGATGGCGGTGCGCTTGGCCGGGCCGTCAACAACGGGAACGATACCTCCCTGGCCGATCCAGGCGTCGAGATCATCCGGAGTGATGCGCCCTCCCGGACCTGTGCCGGGAACGAACTGCAAAGGTATACCCCGTTCATAAGCGCGGCGACGAGTGGCCGGAGCCGCCAGTGGTTCCTCACCGGGCTGACGAGCCACGGGCACCACGGCTGTTGCCTGCGTGGCCGCAAAATCGGGTTTGACTGCCTGCGACCGGGAAACCGCCTTCAAGGCAACGGGTTCAGAAGGTAAAACCTCGTCAGCAACAGAATGCTTTGGGAAGGTAATTTCCGCCCCCGTCTCGCCGGAGCCCAGCCCTTCCACCTCGAGTTCTATCAGGGTCGAACCCACCGGCGCCTGCCCCCCCACATCGCCGTGAATGCTGATCACCACGCCTCTTACCGGGGAGGTCAGATCCACAGTGGCCTTATCAGTCATCACATCCACCAGAGTCTGGTCCTCTTCCACCACATCCCCGGGCTTGACATGCCACTCGACGATCTCGGCTTCGGCGACGCCTTCGCCGATATCCGCGAGGCGAAACAGGTAGCGGCTCATATCCAGTCATTCTCCACTTCAGTTTTCCACGACGCGCCGCAGGACGCTGGCAAGGCGTCCAGGCCCAGGGAAATAATCCCATTCAAAAGCGTGGGGATAAGGAGTATCCCAACCGGCCACACGGTCGATGGGGCTTTTCAGATGGTAGAAACAGCGCTCTTGCACGAGGGCCGATAATTCGGCGCCGAAGCCTCCGAAGCGGGAGGCTTCGTGGAAGATCACACAGCGTCCGGTTTTCTGGACGGATGCCACGATGGCGTCGATATCCAGGGGAACGATTGAACGCAGGTCGATCAATTCCGCATCGACACCGCTCTCTTGTATCCCCGCCCGGGCGACGTGCACCATAGTGCCATAGGCAAGCACCGTTGCCTCGCTGCCTTCCCGCACTGTGGCAGCCTTGCCCAGAGGCACCGTGTAGTGACCCTCTGGCACCTCTGCGGCCGCATGGCCGGCCCAGGTCTTGAGCTCACGGTCGTGATAGCCCTGGAAAGGGCTGTTGTAGAGCCGCTTGGGCTCCAGGAAGATCACCGGGTCATCGCACTCGATGGAGGCGATCAGCAAGCCTTTGGCGTCGTAGGGATTGGAAGGAATAACTGTCTTGAGCCCGGTGATATGGGCAAAAATGGCCTCCGGACTCTGGCTGTGGGTCTGGCCGCCAAAGATACCTCCCCCATAAGGGGAGCGCACCGTGATGGGCGCCCAGAACTCGCCATTGGAGCGGTAGCGCAGGCGTGCCGCTTCCGACACCAACTGGTCGTAGGCTGGCAGAATATAGTCGGCGAACTGGATCTCGGCCACAGGACGCAGACCGTAGGCGCCCATGCCAATGGCTGTGGCGATAATGCCGCCCTCGGAAATCGGTGTATCAAAGCAGCGGGTCAAACCGTGCTTTGCCTGAAGTTTGTCCGTCACCCGGAAGACGCCACCGAAATAGCCGACGTCCTCGCCGAAAATCAGCACATTGGGATCCCGTTCCAGCATCACGTCCAGGGCCGAGTTCAGCGCCTGAATCATGTTCATGGTTGCCATGGCTATACTCCCAACTCGCGGCGCTGCTCGACAACCCGCCAGTCCGGTTCGGCAAACACATCCTCGAACATTTCCCGCACACTGGGCTTGGACTGACCAAGAGTACCCACGCCCTCGCCCTCCTTCACTGCGGCCCGAACTTTTTCCGTGAGTTCGACCGTCAAAGCCTCGTGTCGCGTCTCATCCCACTCGCCGATGGCGATCAGATGTTGTTTCAATCGATCCACAGGGTCACCCAAGGGCCACTTTTCCGCCTCGTCCCTGGGCCTGTATTTGCTAGGGTCGTCACTGGTGGAATGACCGGCCGCCCTGTAGGTGAAAAATTCGATAAGCGTCGCACCGTGATTCGAATGGGCGCGCTCCGCGGCCCATAGGGTAGCCGCCCACACAGCGAGGAAATCATTGCCATCCACCCGCAGCCCCGGAATGCCATAACCGATGGCTTTGGCGGCGAAGGTGGTCGCCTCCCCACCGGCAATACCCGAGTAGCTGGAAATCGCCCACTGGTTATTCGTGATACAGAGGATAACGGGGGCCCGATACACCGAGGCAAAGGTCAGTGCTTCGTGAAAATCCCCCTCGGCGGTAGTGCCTTCACCGATATAGCCCAAGGCAATTTTGTCATCGCCTTTATAGGACGACGCCATTGCCCAGCCCACGGCATGGCCGAAACGGCTGCCGACATTACCCGACAGAGAATAAAAACCGTAGTCCCGCGCCGAGAACAGAATCGGCAGTTGCCGCCCTTTCAACGGGTCTTCGGCATTGGAGAAAATCTGGTTCACCATGTCAATCAGGGGGTAATCGCGTGCCATCAGCCAGCTCATGACACGATAGGTGGGAAAGCACATATCCCCTTTTCCCAGCGCCAGAGACTGGGCGGCGCCGATGGCCTCCTCTCCGGTGGACTTCATGTAAAAGCTGGTTTTGCCCTGGCGGTGAAGGCGGAACAAGCGCTCGTCGAAAACGCGAGTCAGCAGCATGGCCCGCAACCCCTGCCGCAATACGTCTGGAGCGAGCTGTGGATTCCAGGGGCCTTGGGCTTGGCCATTGTCATCAAGCACCCTGATCAAGCCGTAAGCCAGATCGCGGATCTCAGCCTCAACCACGGTAGCTTCGGGACGGCGTACAGAGCCCGCATCGGGAATCGCGATATGGTCGAAATTGGCCGGATCTCCCGGCCGGGCAGCAGGGGCCGGAACGTGCAAATGAAGTGTTCGAGCAGCGGACATGGGCGAAAAGCTCCGATATTCATTACATCCAATACAGTGCTTATGCGCTTACCCGCGCAACTGGCCAGCCGGATCGGCGGATTGCCGCCCCATAACTGGCGGCTACAAACTTCATTTTGGCCGAAACGGCTGGACGCTGGCGCTCCGATTATGAGTCTTCAATGCCTGTATCCGAGACATTCCTTTGTTCATTGCACATACAATTTGCGCTTCAACACTGCCGTAGGCTTGCGCTGCCCTGATGACACTCCCGGCCATCGAGAGAGGAATCACAATTATTCCGTCCTTGTCTCCGACGATGATGTCCCCGTCTTGGATGAGAAACGCCCCCCCTTCGCGGGAAGGAAACTCTACATCCTTGCCGATTGACTCTATAGCCATTCTTCGGGCCCCATTCAAAGGTGATGTGCCCCGTGAATAGGCCGGAAAACAGAGCGATTCGATGGCGGTAGTGTCGCGAATCATTCCGTCCGTTACGACACCCGCCGCACCTCGTCGCTGAAATTCGCGCGTCATGAATTCTCCAAGCACCGCACCATCTTGAGCCGGTCCGGTGGCCAATACAATAACTATTCCTGGCCCAGCCATGGCGTCCACCGCCGAAAAATCATCATAAATAGGGTTGGCCTCCAGACCGCTCTGCTTGGGCTTGAGAGTCGCGCAGGCGGCTTTGCCAACCAATTTGAAAGAGCTGGTTATCGGCTGTATGGCGTTGTCGATCAATCGGCATGAAATATTGAATTCATCCAAGACATCCGCAATTACAGCTGTCTCAATACCGTCCAATATTGAAAACCAGTCATTTGGCAATACATTCAATGAAGACGCTTTCATTTATCTAATTTCCTTCGCCTTTAAAGCAATACAGAAGAGGCCGATGGCTCAGGTATCGAAATTCCAGTGAGCTGGACGAGCGCCTTGGATAGTTGTTCGGAATGTGGCGATGCGATCGCCTGCCAGACATCCCAGATAGACCGTTTTTAAATCCGCGCCCCCAAAGGCTATGCTCGATACATTACGCAAAGGGCTCTCGCCACCCAGCGCTATATCAGCGCGCCCCAGCCCTTCCTGACGCCATCGATCATCGACAATTTTCGTTATGGCGGGATCCGCAGCATCCAAGATTACCTCCCTGTTGCCATTACTGGTTATCCGGACCACGCGATTTGAGACAACGCAAGCAACCCATACTCCAGACTCGGCATCAAACGTCAGGCCGTCCGGGAAATCTCCATCGGAAAAGGTATACACAATCTCTTTGGGCCCTAGAGTGATTCTTGAATCCAAATTTAGGATTTCGAATCTAGAAAGACGCCGAGAAAAGGTTTCATTTACATATAGCCATCGTCCAGTCGGATCTACCCGGCACTCGTTGGTGAAACCTAGGCCGTCAGCCACGATCCGGGCTCCATAGGAATCCATCAGCACAACAAAACCATCGGCTATGTCTTTTCGAAAGGCGCGTTCGCGTGGAATCTGACGCGTGCTGACCGAAACCCACATCCGCTTTGCGTCATCAAGGCCAACAAAATTGGTAATTGACAGGCTCTGGCCGTCAGCCTCAAGAAGAAAAGGATGGAGTTTGTGGTCTCCGTCTATTCTCCAGACCCCTCCATCTATACCGAGATTGGCAATCAGAAATTCGTGATTCGGCAACATGGCTATGCCGTTGGGCATAAAACCCTTGGGGACACATTGCAATGGCACTTTAGTTGAGCCAATAGCGGTTACTCCAGCAATATGGTCCGAGGAAAATATCTTTCCGCTCGAAGTGGCGAGCACACTTTCTGGGCGATCGAGGCCCGCCCCTATATATTCGATATCGGCCATCGTAATCTGCATGACTTACTCTTTCCAATTAAATGACACGTCGCGCTAGTGCCCAAACATCCGGCTTGGAAGCCACAATACAATTTCTGGCCAGATCGCAATGAGCAGGACAAATAGTGCGATTATTCCGTAATACGGAATCACACCTGAAACTATTTTTCCAAGAGGAGCCTTCGCGACACCTTGAATTACAAACAGATTGATTCCAAATGGTGGAGTCATTTGACCCAGCTCAATCATGATCACCAGGAAGATTCCGAACCAGATCGAGTCGATTCCATACTGCAGAACCACTGGAAAAATTAACGGTACAGTAATTACAATCATCGATACGCTCTCGATCAAACATCCTAAAACGCCATATATAAGAAAGAGACATATCAAAAACATGCTGCGATCGAGATTCAGCGAAACTACCCATTTTGCGATTTCTGTTCCCAGGCCGGCATTTTCGAATGCATAGGAAAATACCATTGCTCCTAAAATGATCAGAAGTAGCCCACAGCTTGTTTTCACCGCATTAGTGGTAGCAAGAGCCAGCATCCTGAAAGTCAGGTTGCCTGATATCATTGCGATCGGAAGAGCAAGAATGCAACCCAGTGCGGCGGCTTCTGTGGGTGTGGCAACGCCAAAGTAAATGCTGCCCAGAATCGCTACCATCAGACAGAAAAAGGGGACTAAATCGCGCAGGGTTCGAAACACGCTGACTTTTAGCGTGTGGCCTTTTTCGCCGGAAAGCGATGGCATGCAAGCGCAGCATATTCCAATGAAAAGCATAAACAAGCATGCCAAGACCAGACCAGGAACCAGCCCTGCCATAAAGAGCCGGGCTACAGAAGTTTCTGTGAAGCTTCCGTAGATAATAAGAGGAATAGACGGGGGAATGAGTATCCCAAGCGTCCCGCCGGCAACCAGCGAGCCGTACGACATGTTTTTACTATAACCACGACTGGCTAGCTGGGGTAATGCAACAGTTCCAATAGCCGCCGCCGTTGCTACGCTTGATCCGCATATGGATGCGAACATCGAGCTTGCCATGATATTCGTGTGCAGCAGTCCGCCTGGCAGCCGGCGCACTAAACGAGCCAATGCTTCATATAAAGGCGTCGTTACGCCCGAGTGCATCAGAATCTCGGACATAAGTATAAAAAGGGGTATTGCAGTTAGCGTTGCACTGTTCAGGCTTCCCCAAGCAATATATCCGAGAACATTAAATCCGCTTATGCCATCATGAAAGAGTATGGCAAGTAACCCACTGATTCCTATTGCGAACGGTAGCCACATTCCTCCGAGCAGCATCCCGAACAACAACCCCAGAAGTAGAAAGAGCTGATATTGCCATTCCATTTTATCGCCTTCCGGAATCGATTAGATCTAATACCAAGGCTATCAGTAAGACACCAAAGCCAATAGGTATGATGGCCTGTGGAATCCATAATGGCGTGTCCGCCAAAGTGGGGGCGCGGCTTCCCCGCAAAAACGACACGCTGGCCAGGCGATATGCTTGGTAGCATAAAATTCCGACAAAAACTATGCTTAGAGTCCCATATAGCAGATCAACTATTCTTTTAACTCTATTTCTAAATCTCAGATAAATGAAGTCCACCCTAAGGAATGACCCTTCCCGGAAACTGGAGCTCATTCCAAATGCGATGCATCCGACCAATAAATACCCGGAAAATTCATCGGAGACGAGTAATGAGAAATGAAAGAGGTTCCTGCAAATAAGCTCGGTACCCACTAATAGCACGATCGCTATCAAACATAGCCCAGAGATCCAAGAACCTATCAGAAAAAATTTATCGATGCAGGAGCGCGTGCTGAGCCGTGTCATAGCTGAGCTCACTTCTTCAATGCTGCCAGGATTTCTGATAAAGCTTTTTCAGCCGTTGGCCCTTTGCTTTTAGCCCACGCTTGCCAGTAATCCCTCATAACGGAGGTAGAAGATGCGGTCTGCTCGGGAGTAGGCTCGCTCAGAGTCATTCCTTCAGCGTGCAATTTTTCTGTCGCCGCCTTTTCGTTCGCCATCATCTCTGTTTCGACATTGCCGGCCACACTCCGAGCGGCATGCAATATCTTGGACTGGGTGTCCGATGGCAAGGCATCCCATGTGCCTTTGTTCACTATGAAGATGCTGTTCGTCCAGTTCACGCCCAACCCAAAACGTGATTTCAAGACATCTTTCCAGATCGTTCCTCCTCCGATACTCGCAGTAAGCACACCGTCAACGACGCCTGTTTGCAGGGCTGGCGCTACTTCTGGCACCGACAAGGTGATCGGAACGCCGCCAATCTTCTTTATGAACTCTCCTTGTTCCGCGGAGGAGACGCGTATCTTTAAACCCTTTACGCCCTGAAGATCTTTCAGTGGTTTTGTCGCGAAAAAGACCTGAGGCGGATAGTGATATTCAGCTAACAGCACTACCCCATGCGCGGCTAATTCCTGGGACATATAACGGACCCAAATCTTTCGGGCTATGTTGTACTCTTTTTCCGAGTTGATCAGGAAAGGTAGACGTATTACGCCACTCATTGGAATATTTCCAACGTAGGACATATCATCCGCGAACTGAAGAATTCCATCACCCACCGCCTGAGTGATTTCATTGACACGAATTGGCAGGGACCCTCCCAAGCTGTTTTTTATGGTTATTTTCCCGCCGCTTATTTCTTCGATTTTATGAGATAGTTCGTCGATGGCTTTCCATGCAGGCTGTTGCGTCGTATTAATGTAGGTATAGCCTTTCCACGTTGCGGCATGAGCCGGCGGGCATACCGCGGTTGCGCTCAGCAATAGAAATGCTGCTGCTCTCAACGTATTTCGGAGATGCCCAACCCATTTTCTTTTTTCGCCAGATCGAGCGGAGGCAAATTTATTTTTGTTTAGAGCTTCGGGGGTAAAGACGGAAGAACTAAATTCGTTTGTCGTCATGCTTATCTCCTTCGGATGGTTATCTTTTTTGGCTACCTGCTCAGTAGTAGTATTATTTTTTATTCGATTCTATGTCACGCCGGCACTATGTACTAGTTCAGAAACACGACGCCTCCGGTCGTGTTTTACGAACACGCCTTCGGCGCATGCCTCGCAATTCGAACCGGCACATTTGCGCCTGAGATCTTCGTACTGGGAAACAGTGCCTCATGCTGGATATTGCCGGCACTAAAGTCCTTCAACACAAGAAGCTCCCGGAGCTGCTTTCAGTTTTTACTCGGTTCGCTGCCGTACCTAGCTTTCCAACTCGCCTTCGATAAGAAACGAGATGAAATTACGAGCAGTGTAAGGAATCCGGCGGCCTTCTGAGACGACGATACACAGGTTGCGATCCGACCAATCATCATCCAAAGGCACGGTGCATATGTGGTCGGCATCCTCATACGGCCCGACCATGCCCAGGGGCTGTATGCTGACTCCCAGGTTTGCACGAACCAGGCTGCGTGCGCCTTCAACAGTAGTTACGCGATATTTGGGCTTGAATTCCCGACCGGAGCGCTTGGCCGCACGGTCCAGCAGTTGCATCAGGGCGCCGGAATCCGCCCATCCGATCAGATCATTATCCAGAATTTCGGCGAACGAAAGCGTGGAACGAGATGCAAGAGGGTGCGTGCTTACCATGATAGCCACCAGCTTGTCTTTTCGATAAGGTATCTGGCGTAGCCCATCGATTGGCTCGATTGGAGCTGGGCAGAATCCCACATCCACGGTTCCCGCTAAAACGGCTCGCATGACTTTCGCGGATAAGTCCTCCTGTATTTCGACAGAGATCAGGGGGAAAATAGACATAAATCTGGAAACATCCGCAGACAAGTACTCCACAAGCACTGACTCTGTTACGGCCAAACGCAGATGTCCTTGCGCCCCGTCTGCAAAAACGCTCAAGTCGTCCGATAATGCTTCGATGGCGCCAAGCACAGCTTGTATGCGGTTCGCTGCCACTTCGCCTGCGGGAGTAAGACTTGCCCCCTTGGGATCGCGATAGAAAAGCTTATATCCCAGTGTTTCCTCCATGTCCTGGATGCGCTTCGTTACCGCAGACGCAGCAATCATCTCCCGTTTCGCCGCGCGCCCGATATTTCCTTCTTCGATAGTCGACATGAAAAGGCGCAAAGTCATCAAATCCAACTTGCGAATCCATATCCTGGAATTCAATGTATTTGCCATGGTAATCCCTCTATTTTTAGCAATGAGCAGCCGCAGAAATCATCAAGTGCTTATGAGCTAGTCTTCGTTTCGGAGCAAGGCCGTCCATGCCCATGTTCGACCGTTCGTTGCCGGAAGTCCAGGGCCAAGCGGTGGGGCCGTGCTGAACATCCCCCCAGACTATCAACCGATGATCTGGCTCAGAGTCCGCGTGACTCGCACGGACGACGGTGAGAAGCCCCCCTCGCTCCTTAAGCGGATATTGGTCTTAGTCTTGACTGCCCAATAGCATAACGCGCCCTATCTTTGCGTCGGGATGTGGCTGTAGCGCCAGCGTACCAGCTTCGGTCTTCTTCAAGATGGCTATGATCCGGCCGTCAGTAAACCGGCATTGTTTCAGTGCGGATTTCCCTGGGCGCAAAAATTCCACTTTGCATCACTGCGGCTTTATGGAGAGATGGCTCATCAGTATTAGCCTTATCGTGTTTATGATCGTCTTGGCACTTGGCCTATTCGCGTTTTGGTACGCTACTATTTCCTATTAAGAACTTGGCTAGCTGAGTATGCTCTTGTAGATTGTGGACAGGAGGCTCATCATGACCGCGCTAGAACTATCTGGAAATATTCTATTTCTGTCCTGCGATCCAAAGCACATCGAAGCGCAGCTAAAAGGCTATCGAAGCTCTATGGCCGACGTCGAGAAACTGCGTGACGACATTTCAACCGATGAACTCACGCCTGTTCCAAAGCTCACTTATTTCGATGACCGCCTGGCCAGCTACATCTATACAGGCCTTAAAGTGGGTGGCGTGCTTCCCATAGGTAAGGATGCAATCAGAAATAATCACTTTTGTGCTACGGTCGCCGGCAGACGATATGGAAAGGGATCGTCTCGTGAACATAGCCCGCTTGCGGAAAAACTGGCGGGAATCAAGCTGGTTATTGCGGAGAGCTTTGAAAGAATATATAGGCAGAATGCCGACAATATAGGTCTATTTACTTCTACGGACTTTACCCTTATTGATCGAATATTGAAAGGCAGCCCCATATATATAGAAGAGCTTGTCAAAGGTAGAGATAAACTGGCAGCCTCAATCCTCCTAAGCGGTGGATTATTGGCATATGGCCAGCGAAAAATGGCACGAATGCCCGAATCGGCACAAAAAAATGACTCTGAATCAGCCCAAACCTACGCCGAAAAAATCCTGAGCCGTCACCGAATAACAACAGAAGACACAACAGGCCCCATTGCTGAAGGTGCCGGCTTATTCGTCTCGGCTGATTGGCGCTTTATTATAGAAATGTATACCGGAATGGCGCGACACTTATTACGTACGACCTTCGGCACACTTCCCCCACTCCATGAACCCCAGAGCATCATTGCATTTGAAGACCATTTGTCTTATGCAAAGCGGAGTCCTGCCTATCTTTCCGGAATCATGGTCGGGATTGAAGAGTTATCAAGCGCCCATAGGGAGTTTGTTGAGCATTACGAGTTGCGTTCTCATGGCTACTTACCGAACGAGGAAGGCTCCGAGGGGATCTGTCATCCCATGATGACTGAAAAGTATGCGCTTCCAGGACAGATTGTCGTAGGGACCGATTCCCATACCCCGCACAGCGGTTCGATAGGTTGCATCGCTTTTGGCGTCGGAACGACTGACATGGCGAACGCTTTCGTTACCGGAGCAGTTCGCCTGACAGTTCCATCATCGCTACGAATCGTTCTGAATGGCGCAGTCCCTGAGGGAATTACAGCGAAAGATATTGTGCTTCATTTGCTTTCCACACCCGATATACGATCAGGAATCGGGGTAGGGAAAATATTTGAATTTACGGGTAGCGCAATAGCAAACCTGACAACTGACGAACGGGCGACATTGACCAATATGGCCGCTGAACTTGGCGGTTTCACAGGAATCATTTCTCCCGATGAAGAGACGGTACGGTTCCTGAAGGAGCGGAGAAACATTGATTTTGAACTCGAAACCTGGATGTGCAGCGATCCGGGTGCGCATTACGCCGCCACCATTACCATAAACTGCGAAACACTTACTCCTATGGTCGCGGCGCCCGGTGATCCAGGAAATGGCGTACCGCTCTCGAATATTTCCGATCACATAAAAATAGACATCGCATACGGTGGCTCGTGTACCGGAGGCAAGCGAGCTGATTTTGACGGCTACCACAGGGTTCTTTCATGGGCGGCCGAGAATGGCTTAAGCGTACCGGAAGGCGTCACGCTTTATCTGCAATTCGGTACATCCAATGTCCGGGACTATTGCATCGAGCAGGGCTATCTAAAGGCATTCAGAGACGTCGGGGCCAATATCCTTCAACCGTCCTGTGGGGCGTGCGCCAATCTCGGCCCAGGAGGTTCAACGAGAGCCGATCAGGTCACAGTAAGTGCCCAAAATCGTAATTTCCCAGGACGATCCGGGCCAGGGCTGCTATGGATAGCCAGTCCACCAACGGTCGCTGCCAGTGCGATAGCGGGAGAATTGATGTCGTTTGAAGATCTGAGGAGAAAGCACTCGAAATAAATGTCCTGGCAAGACCACTCGATCCCTCAACCTGGGTTGTGTGGATACCGCTGCCCGGCTTTGTTTCGTCGAAATCGTATAAATATATCGATTACTGCGCCCCTTCACCATTTAGAATATTGAGCCAACTAAGCAAACGGTCGATTCAGTCTATGCTGTCATGAAAATACTGGAAAGAGCATATAACATTGAAGACCTACGCGCCATGGCGCGTAAACGGCTTCCTAAAGGCCTCTTTGAGTTCATTGATCGTGGCTCAGAAGACGAAAAAGCATTAAAGGAAAACCGGGCAGCGTTTGACAGAATTGTATTTTATCCGCAGGTATTGAAGGATGTATCACAACGATCACTGGGAATCGAGTTGTTCGGCAAATCGGCCAAATTTCCGATTGCCGTTGCCCCTACGGGTGCGGTTGGCCTGCTGTGGTTCGATGGTGAAGTCGCCGCCGCTCGGGCCGCCGCGTCTGCGGGCGTCCCTTATACTCTTTCGACTGCCTCGATCGTTTCGCTAGAGGAAGTCGCGGATCGCGCAGGAGGTGATTTATGGTTTCAATTATACGCATGGCCACAATTATCACTATCCGAGCAAATCATAAATCGTGCCCGAAATGCCGGATATCGTGTTTTGGTTGTGACAGCGGACTCTTCTGTTACGTCTAACCGCGAGCACAATCAGCGCAATGCCTTTACGGTACCAATACGTTTAAACCGGCGCAATATATGGGATGTATTACGGCATCCGGCCTGGGTTTATAGCGTGATGTTTCAGCATCTGTGGCGTCGTGGTATTCCTGAGTTCGCCAATTTGCCAGCGGAATTTCGAATGGATCTTCGCGGCAAGGGGAATTCAAAAATGATGCCGCGTAATATGCCAATCAGTAGAGATGTTATTTTGCGCATGAGGAAGTTATGGCAAGGGCCTCTCGTCATAAAAGGTATTTTGAGTGTTGAGGATGCAGAACTCGCAGCCGACTGCGGCGTAGACGGAATCATCGTTTCCAATCACGGCGGTCGAAATCTTGATGGCGCAATGGCCCCCATTGAAGCGCTGCCATTTATTGCCGATGCTGTGGGGCACAAATTGACTGTCCTAATGGATTCTGGCGTTCGTCGCGGATCCGACGTCGTAAAAGCTCTTGCGCTCGGTGCTCAAGCGGTGATGGTGGGTCGGGCGCCTCTCTGGGGAACCGCCGTGGCCGGCGAACCGGGAGCGGCACACGCTCTTTCGATTTTATGTACCGAATTTGATAGAGTCATGGCGCAACTTGGATGCCCAACAATCGGTGAGCTAGATAGAACCTGTCTTCGGTCCCGCAGTTGCGGTCTTCAATACTTATCGAGCTACCGCCGTCCTTAAGCAATATGGAGATAAACATGGATTTAGGAATCAAGGGGCGGCAAGCAATTGTCTGCGGTGCAAGCACCGGGCTAGGCCTTGCCTGTGCGCGCGCTCTCGCCGAGGCGGGCGTTGATGTCGTATTGGTTGCGCGTGGCGCGCAGCGGCTTGAGGCAGCCGTCAGCGAACTGCGCAAACGGACCTCCGCCGAATTGACCGGGATTGCCGCGGACATCACGACCGTAGAAGGAAGGGCCCGGGTGCTGTCGGTCTTGCCAGACCCCGACATCCTGATCACAAATGCGGGGGGGCCTCCGCCTGGCGACTTTCATGAATGGAACCGGGAGGATTGGATCAGGGCGCTGGATGCCAACATGCTCACTCCGATCGAACTCATTAAGGCAACGGTAGACGTGATGATTGAACGCAATTTCGGGAGAATTGTGAACATTACGTCTAGCGCGGTTAAGGCCCCCATTGATATTCTTGGGTTATCCAATGGAGCGCGATCCGGTTTGACGGGATTCATTGCAGGCCTGGCGCGCACTGTGGTTCAGCACAATGTCACAGTCAATAATCTACTGCCCGGACCTTTCGACACTGACAGGCTAAAGGCGACGTTCGAAGCGTCCTCGCGCATGTCGGGGTCGTCGGTGGAAAGTATTCGTGAAGCATGGCGCGCGAATAACCCAGCCCGCCGTTTTGGCCGCCCAAACGAGTTCGGGGCCACCTGCGCCTTCCTGTGCAGCGCCCATGCCGGCTACATGACAGGCCAAAATATACTGCTTGACGGCGGAGCGTACCCGGGAACCTTTTAAGGTTCCGACACTCTCTTTGCATATGGACAAACCCGACTACTTTGTTTTACCATCTTTTACAGCATCTGCTTACAACTCCGCGTGACGCGCCTGATTGATACGACCGCTACGCTGCTTTCTCTCAATCGAGGAGGTGGCTTGTGCACTGACTGAAGCCCGCTCCTCAAACCACAAGGAGTTCAGTCATGCCAAAAGAAAGCCACGGTACCCTCCGTCGCGCCCGGATATCGCGCGACGCCCTCTCCGACACCAGCCTTTCGCGACGACGCCTGATCCAGGCCGCCGGCGCCGCGGGGATTGCCGCCATCGCGGCGCCGCTGCTCGCTCCCCGCTCGGCCTTTGCCGCCGAGCGCACACTGAAAATTCTGCAATGGAGCCATTTCGTACCCAGCTACGATAAATGGTTCGACCAGTTCGCCCAGGCCTGGGGCGAAAAAAACGGCGTCAAGGTGGTGGTCGACCACATCAGCATCGGCGATCTGGTCACGACGACTTCGTCGGAAATCTCGGCCAAGTCCGGCCACGATCTTATCGAGCTGGGCCCCGAGGCCGCGCAATTCGCGCCCAGCCTGCTGGACATGGCCGACATCAACCAGGAAGTCACCAAGATGAACGGTACGCCCTTCTATGTGGCCAAGCGCGTGTCGTTCAACCCGGTGGTCAAGACCTGGTACAGCTTCTGCCATGGCTGGACCATCGACTGCGGCGACTACCGTTATTCCCTATGGAAAAAAGCCGGCATGCCGCAAGGCCCCGACCGGTGGCAGGACGTGCTGGACATAGGCGCCCAGATCCGGGACAAGCAAGGCGTGCAAGTGGGCATCGGCATGTCTCAGGAACTGGACTCCAACATGGTGGCGCGCTCGGTCATGTGGTCGTGGGACACCTACATACAGGACGAATGGGACGACGTCGTCCTGGACCAGGGGGTATTCAAGCGGCGGGCCGTCGAGGCCGTGAAGTACATGGTCGACCTGTATCACAAGACCATGACGCCCGCGGTATTCGCCTGGAACGCCGCGTCCAACAACCAGGATCTGCTCGCGGGCAAGGCGTCTTACATCGTCAATTCCATTTCGGCGTACCGTTCGGCCCAGCAAAGTAAACCCGACATCGCCAAGGACGTGTTTTTCACCGGCCCGCTGGCCGGCCCCAACGGCACGCGATGGGCCAATGTGCACGTGCTGTACAACTACATCATCCCCAAGTTCGCCAAGGCGCGCGAAGACACGGCGAAGCAGTTCATCAAGCATCTGGCGCAGAACTACGACCAGGCCATGTACCACAGCAAGCTGTACAACTCGCCCAGCTACTTCAACACGGCCATTCCCAAGGGCGACCGCGGCTATCCCGCTGTAGACGGCGCCACCTCGCTACAGGACCTGAACGACGCCTGGTTTACGCACGATCCCTTCAAGCTCGACGGTGAAGCCGACGGCAAGCTGGCCACACTTAAAGGCGCCACCGGCTGGACGACCAACCTGGGCCACCCCGGGTATTCCAGCCCCGCCACCGGAGAGGTGTTCAATACTTTCATCCTGCCCAACATGATGGCCAAGGCGGCGCGAGGCAGCCTCAAGCCCGAAGAGGCCGTCGACCAGGCGGCCAAGCAGATCCGCCATATCTACGACGGCTGGCGCAAGCGCGGCCTGATCGGCGGCAAAGCCTGAACGGCGGGCTTTGCCGCGTCCTGAACCCGCCGCCGGCGGATTCGGGACGCGCGGGCCCCGTGTCCCACAGCAAAGGGGGAGCAAGTTGGCAAGTCTGAGTATTCGAGACCTATGTACGTATTACGGCGGGGTCAAGGCGGTAGACGGCATCAGCCTGGACGTGTCCGATGGCGAGTTCCTGGTCCTGCTGGGAGCCTCGGGGTCCGGTAAAACGACATTGATGCGCACGATCGCCGGCCTGGAGCATCCCAGCAGCGGTGAAATCTATATCGGCGACACCCTGGCCAACGAACTGCCGCCCAAGGCCCGGAATATTTCCATGGTCTTCCAAAGCTACGCGCTGTACCCCCACAAGACGGTCGCCAAAAATATCTCGTTCCCGCTCGAGGCAATCAAAACGCCGCAGGCCCAAATCCAGGAAAAAGTCGCCTGGGCCGCCGAACTGTTCGGCATCGGCCACCTGCTGGAGCGCAAACCGCGTGCGCTGTCGGGCGGCGAGCGCCAGCGGGTGGCGCTGGCGCGCGCGATGGTGCGTTCGCCCAGCCTTTTCCTGATGGACGAACCCTTGTCGAACCTGGACGCCAAACTGCGCCACTCGGCCCGCCGGGAATTCAAGCGCCTGCACGCAGAAACCGGCGTGACCACCATCTATGTCACGCACGATCAGGTGGAAGCCATGGGCCTGGGCCAGCGGGTCGCCATCATGAATTTCGGCAGGATCCAGCAAATAGGCACGCCTCATGAAATCTATCACGAGCCGTGCAACACGTTCGTAGCCCAATTCATGGGCTCGCCCCCCATGAACCTGCTGCCCGACGGCGACAGGCTGCTGGGCTTTCACCCCGAGCACTGTTTTTTGCCGAAGACCGCCGATCCTCCACCGGACTCGTACAGGCTGCGCCTGCGGGTCCAGCAAGTCGAACAGTTGGGATCCGACGCGCTGATCTACGGCGCCGCGGCCAGCGGCGCGGACGACAGCCAGGCGGACATCATCGTGAAGCTGCCGGAACGGCAATCGCACGCGATCGCGGCCGGGCAGACGTGCGACTTTTATGTTCCCCTGCCCCTCATCAAGAGCTTTGACCCGGCGACGGGCCTGCGCAACGACACGGAGGCCCCCCGGCATGGCTGATTCCCCGGCACGCTCCCGTTTCAGCCTGGACCAGAAAGGACGCGACACGATGCTGGCCATGGGCATGGTGCTGCCCGCCATCCTGTATATTGCGCTTTTACTGGGCGTGCCGATCGTGCTGGCCGCCTACTACAGCCTTACCGACGTCACCACGGGCGGCTCGACCGTCCGATTCGTGGGGCTGGGCAACTTCGCCGCGCTGCTGCACGACCCGGATTTCCTGGGCGCGGTAGGCAACACCGTCATCATCACCGTCGCGACGCTGATCGGCACGCTGATCCTGGCCACCATACAGGCCGAACTGCTGGCCCGGCGGTTCAGGGGGAAATGGATCGTGCGTTTCCTGATCCTGCTGCCCTGGACGGCCCCGGCCTCGCTCAGCGTCATTGCCTGGCTATGGATGCTGGACTCCACGTTCAGCCCCTACGACTGGCTGCTGCGCCACGCGGGCCTGCTGGGACACCCGGGCGCGCTGCTGGGCTCCTTCTCGAATATGTACTGGCTGGGCCGGCCCGGCCTGGCGCTGTTTTCCATCATCCTGGTCAATATCTGGCGGCTGATGCCGCTGGCCACGGTGATCATCCTGGCCGGGCTCAACGGGCTGCCTCGCGATATCTACGAACAGGCGCAAATCGACGGCGCGGGCTACTTCCGCCGGCTGTTCCAGGTGGTGCTGCCGATTCTGTACCCGGTGTTCGGCGTCACCATTTTGTTTACCTTCGTCTTCACCTTCACCGATATCGTCACGGTGTACATACTGACGCGGGGCGGCCCGGCCAACAGCACCCAGGTGCTGACCACGCTGGCCTTCTTCACCGGCGTGCAGGGCGGTTCGCTGGGCCGGGGCGCGGCGATCGCCCTGTTCCTGCTGCCCGTGCTGGCCGTCGTCTCGATCATTATCCTGTCGTTGATACGGCGGCGGGAGATCTGAACCATGGCCCGCACAGCAAAACAATGGAGCCTGCGCGGCGGCCTGTACGCCGCCATAGGCCTGTTCACCCTGTTCTCGGCGCTGCCCTTCTACGTGATGCTGATTACGTCGTTCAAGGGCCAGTCCGACATTTTCTCGCCCGCGAACAATCCGTTCTGGTTCACCGACCCGCCCACCCTGGCCAACATCAACCTGTTGTTCTTGCATACGCAGTTTGTGCAATGGCTGCTCAACACCGCCTTCGTGGGCCTTGCCGTGGTGGTCATTACCCTGGTCCTGGCGATTCCCGCCGCGTACAGCCTGGCGCGCATCGCGGGCGGCTGGGGCGAAACCCTGGGCATCGGCATTTTCCTGACCTATCTGGTTCCGCCAACGCTGCTGTTCATCCCGTTCTCGAAAGTCATTGCCTTCCTGGGCCTGCAAAATTCGCTATGGGCGCTGGTACTGGCCTACCCGACCTTCACCATTCCTTTCTGCACCTGGCTGTTGATGGGTTTTTTCAAGAGCATACCGACCGACATCGAAGAGCAGGCCATGATCGACGGGCACGGACGCTTGAGCGCTTTTTTCCATGTCGTCCTGCCCCTGGCGGTCCCGGGACTGCTTACCGTCGTCGTCTTCGCGTTTACGCTGTCGACCAGCGAATTCATTTACGCGCTGGCCTTCGTGACCGATTCGGCGCAAAAAACCGTCAGCATCGCCGTGCCCACCGACCTGATACGCGGCGACGTATACCACTGGGGGCCGCTGCTGGCCGGCGCGCTGATCGCCAGCATACCCGTCGCCGTGCTGTATACCTTCTTCATAGATCAACTGGTCGCTGGGCTGACGGCCGTGGCCAAGGATTGAAGCCTACGGGGCCGGGCAAGCAGCGGATGCTGGTCCCCAGTGAGCTTTTGGGCAGGGCCAGGACACCCGTTTCCGATCACTTCCCCCGCACAAGGTCGATTTGACGCCTGTCGCGCTTCGTCGGACGTCCCGCGGCGATGTCACGGGCGGGTTCCGGGGCAAGGCGTTTCATTTCGGCAGCGCGTTCGCGCGCCGCGGCGCTTTCGGGCGTTTCTTCGTAAAGCTGGCGCGCCACGCTGGCCGGGCCTCGCACGCCGCTTAGCGCGCTGACGCGGACATGGATGGGAGGATCTTCCTTGCGGATGCTGACGAGATCGCCCACGGCGATTTCACGCGCGGGCTTGGCGGCCTGATCGTTGACCTGCACCCGGCCCTTGCCGACTTCGTGCGCCGCCAGGCTTCGTGTCTTGTAAAAGCGTGCGGCCCAAAGCCATTTATCGAGCCTGATCTTGTCCATCGCGCCAGTCCGTCCTATGCGGGCATTACATGCCATTGAGGAAACACTATAATGCCGCCGAAACTTCATATTATCCCCTGAAGCCCTCGGCACAACGGAACCAATCCAGCGGGCCAAGGGCTGGCGGTAAGAACATCCGACGAGCCGCATCGCTGTAGCCAAAGCCTGAGGGAGGAAAGATGCACGGCGACGGCTAGTTGGGTATACTTATGGGCTTGGCCTTTGCCCTATGGGCTTGGCCGCCCCATCAGGCGCAATGGCAGAGTGGTCATGCAGCGGATTGCAAATCCGTGTACCCCGGTTCGATTCCGAGTTGCGCCTCCATTACCCTATCAATGTCAGATGCGCATCCGCAAGCCCATGTCCACCACCTTGTCGATGGGGATCTGGTAGCCGGTGGAAGCGTCGGCGGAATTGCGTAGCAGGAAGCTCAGCAGGCGGTCGCGCCAGGCGGCCATGCCGTCCCGGCGACCGTGGCCGCTGATTGGGGATAGGTGCTCGATGTAGTACGTCGCGTTGTCCAGTTCGATCTCGAGGCCTGTTTCCCGACATGCGACGAGCTCGGATGGGACATTGACCCCTTGCATGTAACCGTAGTGCAGAACGACCCGGAAAAACCCGTTTCCGAGGTCTTCGAGCACGATACGCTCCTCGCGTGTGGTGCGCGGCACGTCTTCGGTCAGCACAGTCAGCAGGATCACCTGTTCCTGCAATGCATGGTTGCGCTCGACGTGGTGACTTAGCGCCGGCGGTGTGTCCTTGAGCCGCAATGTCAGGAAGATGGCCGTGCCGGGCACGCGCGCGATCTTGTCTCTCTTCAGGTCCTGTACCAGTTCGTCTATCGGTTTGGCTTCCTTGTCGGATTGGCGCGTCAGCAGTTCGCTGCCGCGTCGCCAGGTCGACATCACCATGAAAAACAATATGCCCACCATCACGGGGAACCAGCCGCCATACGGGATCCGCAGCAGATTCGAGCCAAAGTACGCCAGATCGACCGACAGGAATCCAAGCAGGAACAGCAGCGCCGCCCACAATGGCCAGCGACCACGTTCGCGCGCCACGAAGAAAGACAGAACGGTGGTGACCACCATGGCGGAGCTGACGCTGATGCCGTAGGTGCTGGCCAATCCGTCCGAGCTCCCGAACAGCACCACCAGGATGATCGCCGCCATCATCAGGACCCAGTTCACCACGGGAACATAGACCTGGCCCGATGTTTCCTCGGATGTCTGCACTATCTCGGACCGTGGCATCATGCCCAGCCGCGCAGCCTGACGGGTCATGGAAAAGGCCCCGGTGATCGCGGCTTGGGAGGCAATGATCGTGGCAAAAGTGGCCAGCGCCACGATCGGATACAAAAGCACGGGCGGGATCAGGTGATAGAACGGCTGCGAAGCGGCCTTTGGATCATGCAACAGCATGGCCGCCTGCCCGAAATAATTGAGCAGCAACGCCGGCAGCACAAACAGAAACCACATCCGCCGGATCGGCCTGCGCCCAAAATGACCAATATCGGCATACAGCGCCTCGGAACCGGTGGTGACCAGGAATACCGCGAACAGCACCAGGAATCCGGTAAGACCGTTGTGGCGGAAGAACCGTACGGCATGGCTGGGATCAATCGCGCCCAGGACCGCCGGCGCCTTAAGAATGCCGTATATGCCCAGCGCGGCGATCACCAGGAACCACAACGCCATGACTGGCCCGAACGCGGCTCCGATCCTGGCCGTGCCGAAACGCTGCACCGCGAACAGCAGGACCAGAATCACGAGCGTGGCGGGCACCACGTAAGCCCCCATGCCAGGAGAGGCGATCTGGAGACCCTCGACAGCGCTCAGAATCGAGATCGCCGGGGTGATCATGACGCCGGCATACAGCATGGCCGCGCCGGCCAGGCCGGCCAATACGAGCATCCGACGTTGCGTTTGCTCTATACGCCGCCATGGGCGCAGCAGCGCAATGAGCGCGAAAGTTCCGCCCTCGCCCCGGTTGTCCGCACGCAGCACAAAAGTCATGTACTTCAGCGATACCACGACGATCAATGTCCAGAACACCAGCGACAGGATGCCAAGGACGTTCACCGGATTCGGCGCAAGCAGCCCGTGGTTGCTGGTGAATACCGCGTGCAATGAATAGATCGCGCTGGTGCCCAGATCGCCATATACCACCCCGAGCACAGCCAGGGCCGTTTGAAACCGACGACCCATACCGGCGTTTTCAGCCGATTCCCCGGCCGGATTGTCGTGCTTTCGATCGGGTCGGGTCTCGGCCTGTACCTCGGGGGGCTGGTTCACGATCCCGGCATCGAAGTCGAGCGGATGCGAGGATTCAACTTTGCCGACATAACGCTTCCTCCTATTCCCGCATGGTGCCCGAAGTGCCGATCCCGCGCAAGAACGACTACCGCCCAGGGGCGGCCACCAAGCCGATATCAGGTGAACAGCTGCTCACCGATGTAATGGCCGGGTTGCGGTGCGGGCGGGACGAAGAAGATGGCCGAGCCGATGTGGGCAATGTATTCGTTGAGCGCGTCGGAAGCGCCGAGCCTGGCCTGCAGCGTTTCGAAGTGCGCCGGATCGTTCTGATAGCAGATGAACAGCAGGCCGGCGTCCAGCAGGCCGAAGCGGTTGATGCCGTCGGTATAGTTGTACGATCGCCGCAGGATCTTCACGCCGCCATTGTTTTCATGAGCGGCCAGCCGTATATGCGCCGTCGGCGGAATCACCAGGTTTCCCGCGCCGTCTCGCTTGTGGAAGTCGGGCGTGTCGAATTCCTTGTGCCCGGTCAGCGGCGCGCCGGATACCTTGTGGCGGCCGAAGATGTTGTTCTGGTCGCTGACCCGATCGGTGTCCCAGTTTTCGATATGCATCTGGATCTTGCGAACGACCTGATAACTGCCGTGCCGCTGCCAGGATGGGCCGTCCTTGATCCAGACGAAGCGATCGAAATCCTCAGCCGATTTGATATTGCGCGTGCCGTCGCGGAAACCGAGCAGGTTGCGCGGCGTCGATTGGCCCTTGCCGGCCGAGGCGCGCCCGAAGCCGAGCACGGCCCAGCGGGTCGACGCCGCGCCGATGTTCTTGGCGATACGGGCCAGATCGCGGATGGCGTGGTACGCGACCTGGGGATCATCGGCACAGGCCTGGAGTGAAAGATCGCCGCCTGTGAATTCCGCTTGCAAGGCATCGCTCGGCAGTTCTTTCAGGCTGCGCAGCCGGGGAGGCTTCTTGTCCGCCAGCCCGTAGGCGCCGGTAAAGACTTTGGGGCCAAGGCCCACCGTGACGGTCAATGAAGCGGGACCGAGGCTCAACGCCTCGCCGGTATCCTGGCCTACGCCATTGGGCCGCGTGGGTTCGACCTGGCCGACGGTCCGGCCCTTCATCAGCCGGGCGATCGCTCCCGACCATCGGGCCAGAAGAACCTGCAAATCCGAACGATCGGTCGAGGTGAGGTCGAACGTCATGTACAGGACATAGCGCTGCTGCGGTGTCATGATGCCGGCCTGCTCGACGCTGCCATAGAAGGCATGCTCTCGGGACAGGTCGACGATTTCATTTTCCGGCTGGGCTCCGGCCGCGCCCGGCGCGGCCGCCACCGCCGGGCCGCAGGCAAGCGCCGCGCCCAGCGTACCGGCCGCCGCGCCGAACAGCACGCTGCGCCGGGTGAGCCGATAGCCCGGGTCGCCGCCTGGAATTTCGGCTTTCGACATGACGTCAGCTCCGTCCGACGGTCGCCACTTTTTCGGCGATCTTCGAAAGAGGTTCCTGCAGCGCCTGGATGCTGCGGCTGAGCTTGGCGGCATCGGCCGTCTTTATCTCGGCGGTATAGCGCTTGAAGCCGCCGGGCTCTTTCGGATCCCGGTAGCTGTCCAGCAGCGTGTCGACCTTGGCAAACTGTTGTTTCACCCGCTGGGTCAGCGCCGGATCGATGCGTTTCAGGCCCGGCTCCAGAAAGGCGAAGGCTTGCTGTGCGCCTTCGACATTACCCGCAAAGTCGACGAGATCGTAGTGGCTGTAGGCTTCCTCTTCACCGGTGATCTTGGTGGTCTGCACTTCTTCGAGCAGATCGGCGGCACCGTTGGCCAGATCCTCCGGGCGGTACTGAAGCGTCTTGACCAGTTTGTCGAGCCTGTCGGCATTCTTCCGCAACTCGGCGGCCTGTTTCTTGGTCTCGGGCGTGATCTTGCCGTTCTTGAACAGATCGCGTTCGATGGCGTGAAAGCCGTGCCAGCCCACCTTCGGATCAAGATTGGACGCACGCATGTCGATAAGATAGTCGAGATTGCCGGCATTGTCGGTGGCCTTGTAGCCCGGCAGCACGAAACCGTCGACATCCGATTCGATGCGCTCATAGAACGGCCGCGCGAGAGGATAGTCGGCCTTGGCCTTGGCGAGATTGCCGGCATCGATATCGGTCTTGAGCCGGTCTACCGCCGTGACCATGGCATCGACGACGCCATCGACGTACTTGGCGTATCCCTTGGAGCCATCGGCCAGAACGGCCGCCGTGCTGCCAGTCGCCTGCGGCGCGGCCTTGCCGGTGACCTTGAAGGCCAGCAGTTCGTGCTTGGCGCCCGGGCAATAGATTTGATAGCTGCCGCCCCCCAGGGTCAGCGTAAACGACACCGGAGGCAGGCCCGGCGCGAGGTTTTCCTTCTCGCCCAGAATTCGATTGTCGCTTTGCAGTTCAACCTCGGTGATCGCGGTCGCGGTCTTGTTGGTGACCGTGAAGGTGATCGGTCCGGCCTTGGCCGACGCATGGTCCAGCGCGCAGACCTGGCCCCGGTCGCCGGTGAGCGTGATCCGAACCTGGGATACGCCGTTTTTCACCGGCGCCGTGGATACGGCCTTCGGGTTCGTGGCCGCAAAAACCATCGGCGCCGCTACAGCGAGTACGGTCAAACCGGCCAGAACCGCATGGGCACGGGGGGAGTCAGTTAGATGCATGGAGAGTTCCTCTGTTGTTGTTTCGGTCGTTCGCAATCCGACCATTGGCGAAAGGATGACTGCCGGCGTCGCGGCCGGCTCGGCCGAGCCGGCGCCAAGTGCGACAGGCATGGACCGCCAGGAGCAAGGCGGCGAGCAGCAAGACGATGGGCAGCTTGACGGCCCAGAAGGCGCGTTCGGTGCGCGCGACGGCCAGGATGTCCAATGCCCGGACGGTGCGCGCGACATAGTCCGGCGAGACCCGCCAGTCGCGCGGCGCGGACGATGATGTCTCATTGACGCTGAGCGTGCGGGGGGTCTGCAGTCCGCTTCCCGACAGGGCGACAAGGGTGGCGCCGTATCCCGAGGCATCCAGGAGACGGCCGTCGGCGATCCAGGCGGTGATCGTGCGCCGGGTCGTCCAGGCGGCCTGGAACGGGCCCGGATGTTGCTGCGGATTCAAGCCTATCGGAATACGCCCGTGATTCAACGCCACGACCTCATCCAGCGTGAGCGTGGGTCTTGCATGTGCCGGTGTGCCGGTCGCACGCAGATGCCAGGCCGAGGCGGGCTGGCCGGCGCGCATGGCTCTTTCCCGCTTGCCGGCGGTGAAAGACAGGCGAGCGGCCTGGGCGCCATTGAATCGGACGGATAGCGTCGGCGCCGCCTGCGCGGACGCAGCGCCAAGCTCCGCATAGCCGATCGGCTGGGTGGCGTCGTTCGGGGCGACCAGCGGTACCGGTTCAGGCGGATCCATCTGCGGCACGGGATAGGCGAATGCGAGGATCGCCGCCGCAAGGGCGATCGCCGCCGCGATCGAGAATTGCAGCCGCACAGCGGTTTCCGGGCGCGGGCGACGCCGCGCCGGCCAGAAAATCAGTAGCGATACCGGGATGAGATAGGCGAACCAGCCGATCACCTCGATCAAGCGGGGATCGGCGGGAATGCCGAGAACACCGGTAATGAGGGCTGACCGGATCGTACCCGGTGCGACCAGCCACGACAGGTTCAGTACGGTCTGCTGGCCCGCGTTCAGCCAGCCGGCTTCATGCGCGGTGCGCAGCGAAGTGACCACCAGGCCGGCCGCGACCAGCACGAGAAACGCCCCCGTGATGCGAAAGAAACGGGACAGATTGATCCGGACCCCGCCGATGTAGATACCCCATCCGATGGCAACCGCCATCAGCAGGCCGATCAGCGCGCCCGCTGCCGCCCAGACGGCCGACTGGGCGGCGGAGAAGGTAGCCAGCAGAAAGACGCTGGTTTCGAACCCTTCCTTCAATACGGCGAGAAATGCCATGCTGGCCAGCGCATAGGTGCTGGCCTGGCCCAGCGCCTCGGCGGCTTCGGCTTCGAGCTGGCGCTTCATGTCGCGCGCGTGTGCGTTCATCCACATGATCATGCCCGTGACGAAGAAAATGGCGATGCAGCCGATGGCCGATTCCATGCCCTCCTGTTTTGCCTGAGGCAGCGCCCGCTCGATCCAGTCCAGCGTCACGCCCACCGCGATCGACAAGACCACGGCAAGGGCCACGCCCAGCCACATGGCCGTCAGGCTTTTGCCGTTCTTGCGCAGGAAAGCGGCGATTATGCCAACGATCAACGCGGCCTCGAGCCCTTCGCGCAAGCCTATGATCAATGTCGCCAGCATGGGTGCCTATGCCTTACGCCGCGGAAAATCGCGCCGGCATGCGGCCTGCGCAAAGTGCCAGGCCAAGGACTGGCGGCAAGCAGAGCTTCATTGCGGTGTTTTCCTTGCAAAGAGACGAAAGATGCGGCGAACGGCCGGCCGGCAAAAGTGCGGGCATTCCTATTAAAAATAGGAATCATTATCGTTCACATAATACATTTCAATATTGACGAAATACTGAAAGCATCTGAAATTTCTTCTCTTCGGCGGCGACCTTGCCCAGGCCATCAGCCTTGCAGGCATCAAGCGTGACGATCGTATTGTTTCTGGTTATATAGAGCGTCGGTGCCGATCGCCTCGTACCGGTGCCGACGACCGGATTCCCCGACCCGTTCACGGCCGGCGCTGGCTTATACAGATAGCGGATAGGCTTTCGGATTCAATGTCGCGGCATCGCCATTCTGAAGCAGATTGACCGCCACAAAGCGCCGAGAAGTGGGCTCAGCGGCCCATGGCATAGAACTCGTCGTTGGGGCGCATGCTGGTGACATTGGCCATGCGATTCGACAGCCCGAAGAACGCCGCAATGGCGGCGATGTCCCAGATATCCTCGTCGTCGAAGCCATGGCCGTGCAACGTACGCATGTCTTCATCTCCCACCTCGTGGGCGCTGGCCGATACTTTCATGGCGAAATCCAGCATGGCCTTCTGCCGGCTGGAAATGTCGGCCTTGCGATAGTTGACGGCGACCTGGTCGGAGATCAGCGGATTCTTGGCGCGGATGCGCAGGATGGCCCCGTGCGCGATCACGCAATACTGGCACTGGTTGGCATTGCTTGTGGCCACGACGATCATTTCGCGTTCCGCCTTGGTCAGGTTGCCCGGCTTGTCCATCAATGCGTCGTGATACGCGAAGAAGGCCCGGAATTCGTCCGGGCGGTGCGCCAGGGCCAGGAAGACGTTGGGAATGAAACCCGACTTTTCCTGCACCGCCAGGATGCGAGCCCGGATGTCGTCCGGAAGCTCGGCCAGGGCGGGCACGGGAAAACGGCTGACGCCGGGCGCTGTGTTCTGGGTCATCGGTCAAGGCTCCAAAAAATTCGATGGGCAGGGCACGTCATGCCGGCAGGCGTCGACGATCTATCGCCCTCTGACCGCCCCCCTGCCGACCGGCTTGCGATCCAGGGCGCGCTCTTTGGGCACCAGCGTATTTTTCGGCGCCACCCACCCCACGGGTGAAACCGCCGGCGCCGTTCGCTGTTTCTTCAGGGGCTTTCCTTGCTTATCCATAATAGACTCCCAATGACTCGTCAACGAGGCAAAACGCATCGCGACAGCCATGGGACCAGCATACGCTCTTCCCGGGCGCACAGGGGGGATCAGCCCAGGTCCAGGCCCTGGCGCGACATTTCCATTTCGTCCAGAATCCACTGGCGCAACGCGACAAGCGGCGGCCAGTCGCGCAGCTTGGGCGGATAGACCAGATGATACGATTGGTGTCCGATATGCTCGACGGAAACCGGCGAGAGCCGGATCAGCCTGCCGTCGCGCAACGCGTCGGCGGCCAAGAGCGCGGGCGCGTACGCCAGACCCAGACCCTGCTCGGCGGCCTGCAGCATCAGGCCCAGATCGTTGAATTCCGCCACGGGCGTAACGGTAGCCTTGACGCCGGCCGCGGCGAACCATGCTTTCCAGACGTCGGGATCACCCAGCAAGGGCTCGCGCAGCAGCAGGGCCGGATCCTGGCCGGCCAGACGCAGCGCATCGGCCGCGCCGCCAAACACCCACAGCCGCATCGGATGATCGAAAAGGCGTTCCGAAGCCAGGCCTTCCCACGGGCCCAGCCCCTGGCGCAGGGCCGCGTGGAAGCCATGCCGGCGCAAATCGACTTTTTCCTGCGTGACGTCGATGTCGAGCAGCAAGTCGGGATGCAGTTCGTGCCAGCGCCTCATGCGCGGCAGCAGCCAGCGCTGCGCGAACGAGGGCAGCACTGTCACGCGTATGCGCTGTTCACTGCCGCTGGCCACCGCGGACGCCATGCGCATGCCCTCGTTCAACTGCTGCAGAGCCTGCTGCACGCTGAGCAGCAAGACTTCGCCCGCCGGATTGAGCACCACCCCGCGCCCCCGGCGCTCGAACAGGGCGAAGCCCAGTTGCTCTTCCAGCACGCGGATTTGCTGACTGACGGCACTATGTGTAAGATGCAGCACCTCGGCGGCGGCCCGCAAATTCTGCAGTTCCGCCACCGCTTGAAATGCCGGCAGAGTATTCAAAGGCAATCGTTGCATATTGGTAAGTTTAACTAACCAATATGGGGGAAACAAGTTGATTTTCACCGCGCTATTGGTCGTTTAATATTACCAATGTCTCGATATTCCTCAGGCTTATTGCCATGACAACCGCACACTGCATCGTATCCCCCGGCGTCGCGCCCGATTTCGCGGCGCCCATGTCCGCCCTGCGCCAGAATTGGTGGCAAAAATGGCGGCACCTGTTCACTGGCCTGTTGCGCAGCGGCCCGGCCAACCGCCAGGACTGGGCCACCGCCCTGCCTGTGTTGCGCGAAATGGACAGTCGCATGCTCGATGACGTGGGCGCGCCGCAATGGGCGCGCGACACGGTGCAGCGCCAGCGCGACCAGCGCGCACGCGCCATCGAACAGATATTGGGTGGTCGTTACGGATGCGCCAGCCCCAGGCTGGACCCCTGGCACAAGCCTTAAACGCCCCGGTACCAATCCAGCGCGGCCAGGGCCAGCGCATCGATGGAATCGCTGACGACCACGCCCAGCGCATCGCGCGCCGACAAGGGTAGGGCCAAGGGCAGTTCGGTACACCCCAGCACCACGGCATCGGCGCCGCGCCGGCGCAGGCTGGCCACGCCGGCGGCGGCCGGCGCCAGCGCATCGGCCAGCCGGTTGATCTTGACCAGGCGTATCGGTTCGGTGCAATAGCGGGCGATGTCATCGCCGTCGGGAACCAGCGCCGTGTACCCGTGGCGTTCCAGTTCGCGCTGGTACAGCCCCAGCCCAAGCGTGGTGGCGGTGCCCAGCACGCCTATGCGCCCTGTCTGTACGCCCTGGCGGCGCAAGTCGGCGACGGCCGCGGACACGATGTGCAGGACCGGCACAGGCGCGGCCCCGGCGGCGATCTGGTCGTACCACAGGTGCGCCGTGTTGCAGGGTATGACGATGGCGCGCGCGCCGGCATCGACCAGATGCCGCGCGCCGTTTTGCATCCACGACAGGGGGTCCGCGCCCGACCCGGCACGAGCCGCGGGCCGGTCCGGCACGCGCGGATCGCTCCATAAAATGACGGGAACGTGCTGCTGGTCGGTTTCGACGGGTGTCAGCGCCGTCAGGCGCTGCACGAAGACGGCGCTGGCCATGGGGCCCATGCCGCCCAGAACGCCCAGGAAGCGCCCCTCGAACGGGTTCGCCATCATGCCGCCTGGTCGAAAGCCTGCCTGTAGCCGAACAGGCCCACCGAGCCTCCGGTGTGGATGAACACCACGTTTTCGCCTTTCTTGTAGCGTCCCTTGCGCACCAGGTCGATCAGGCCGGCCATGCCTTTGCCGGAGTAGACCGGGTCGAGCAATATGCCTTCCAGCCGGGCCACCAGGCTTACGGCCTCGATCATGCCCGGGGTGGGAATGCCATAGCCCTGGCCGACGTAATCCGAATTGGCGACCACGTCGGCGCGCTGCACGGACGAGGCCGGCACACCCATGAAGTCCAGGGTCGCCTGCACCAGTTTCCAGACGTTTTCTTCCTGCTTGTCCTTGGGCGCGCGCACGCCTATGCCGTAGACCGGCACACCCGAATTGGATGCGCGCAGCCCCACCACCAGGCCGGCCTGGGTGCCCGCGCTGCCCGTGGCGTGCACCACGTGGTCCAGACGCACGCTCTGCTCGAACGACTGGGTCAGCAATTCCTGGGCGCAAGCCACGTAGCCCAGCGCGCCCACGGGGGTGGAACCGCCGCCGGGAATGACATACGGTTTATGCCCCGCGCCGCGCAATTCGGCGGCCAGGTCTTCCATGGCCTTCTGCATGTCGGTGCCCGAAGGCAGGCGCGCCACGATTTCGCCGCCCATCAGGCGATCCAGCATGACATTGCCCGATTCTTCATAGTCCTGATTGGCGTCGGGCACGCGCTGTTCCAGAAGCAGCTTGCATTTCAGCCCCACGCACGCCGCGGCCGCGACCGTCTGGCGGGCGTGATTGGACTGCACCGCCCCTTGCGTGATCAACGTATCGGCCTTCTGGTTCAAGGCGTCGGCGACCAGGAATTCGAGCTTGCGCGTTTTATTGCCGCCGGAGGCCAGGCCCGTGCAGTCGTCGCGCTTGATGTACAGATTGGGCCCGTCGAGGTGGCGCGTCAGATTGGGCATGAATTCAAGCGGTGTGGGAAAGTGTCCCAGGCGGACACGCGGGAAAGCGGCAAGATGCATGGCGAAGGCTCCTATCTGGGTGGAAACGGCTGCCGCCTATATTACCCACTGCGCGCCGTCGCGCCCAATGCTATATTTTTCTGGCGATATACCTTTTTTGCATAGGGATTCTAGGCATCATGAAACTGCTCTGGATTGAAGACTTCCTGGCGCTGGCCGACACGGGCACGTTTTCGCGGGCCGCCGCCATGCGCTATATCACGCAGCCGGCGTTCTCGCGGCGCATCCAGGCGCTGGAGGCCTGGCTGGGCGTGGAACTGATCGACCGGCGCAGCCAGCCCATGCAACTGACGGCGATCGCAAAACGCCACATACCCGAATTCCAGGCCCTGCTGCGCGACATCGGCCAACTGCGCAGCCATATGCAATCGGAAAACACGGGCGTGACGCAGGTGACGCTGGCGACCCAGCATTCGCTGACCATGACCCGTCTGCCCAGCCTGCTGGGGCTGTTTGCGGGCAGCCGGCGTCCGCGCATCGAATTCGCCGTGCGTTCGGAGAACCGCGACGAGTGCGTGGCGCTGTTCATGCGCGGCGACGCCGACCTGCTGCTATGCATGGAAGAACGAAACGACCCGCTGCGCTCGCTGATTCCCGCGAACCGCCGCGTGTCCATGGGGCAGGAAACACTGATTGCGCTGAGCGCGGCGGGCCGCAACGGTCGCCCCATGCACGCCCCGCGGACGGGCAGGCCCCTGAAACTGCTGGCCTTTCCGCCCAACAGCTACCTGGGCCGGGTCATGTACCAGCACGGCTTCAATGTGCTTTTCCAGACGTGCCAGGTGCAGATCGTGCACGAATCGGTATTCCTGGCCGGGGTCAAGGAAATGCTGCTGGCCGGACTGGGAATGGCGTGGCTGCCGCAAAGCCTGGTCGAACGCGAACTGAAATCGGGCAGCCTGGCGGCCCTGGACGACACCCTGCCCAGCGTCACGCTGGAACTGGGCCTGTACCGCGGCGATCATTCCAGCCATCCCGCCGCCATGGACCGGATCTGGTCCACCCTGCGGCGCTAGGCGCCAGGCGGGGAAACGCCCCCGGAGCCTGTTCGCCGCACGGACCGCCGGCGCGCCGGCCCGCGCATCAATGACAGTGCGGACCCCAGGCCACCTTGTCGAAGGCCTGGGCCGGCGTGGCCTTGTCGCGCAGTAGGGCATCGATTTGCGCCTGATACGCCTGCCGCTGTTTTTCGGCCCGGGCGTCGGTACTGGACGTGAACGCCCTGGCGCCGGCCACCACGACCTGGTCGGGGCTGACGACGAAGCGATGAAAGGAAGACGCGGAACCCGGGGTGGCCGGGGCCGCGCCCATCGAATATTCGCCGCACAGGTATCCCGACACCGAGAGGGCCTGGTTGCGAAACCGGATATGGGCGGGATGGCCCAGCATGGCCAGCAACGGGCCGTGCCACTGGGCAATGCGGGCATCGTGCAAGGCCTTGTGCTGCTGGACGCGGAATTTGTAATAGCCCAGCCCCAGGCCCACCGCGACCGCCAGCAGCGCCACCAGAAACGAACAACCTTTGGAATTCACGAACGCGTCCTGTAAAAAGCAGGCGGTATTTTACCGTGGCCGCGGCTGCGGCCGGCGCCCTGGGAGAAACCGGCATATCGCGGCATAATGCCCGTCATGGACAAGAACGTACTCGATGCCATGGCGCGCTGGCCCGGCGTGCCCGATGTGTTCGGCTGGCTGTCGCTGTCCGAACAAGGCCGATGGCGCCTGCATCCGCGGGGCGATGCGCTGGCCCTGACGCCGGATCCGGAGCCCGGCGAAGCGATAGGCAACTCCACCATACTGGCGTTCATGGACCGCAACTACACCGGGGACGCCCACGGCCGCTGGTATTTCCAGAACGGCCCGCAGCGCGTCTTCGTGCGGCTGGACGCGGCCCCGTACATTCTGCGCACCACCGGGCCGGATTCGGCCCTGCGCACTCACAACGGCCTGGACGTGAAGGACGTATCGGCCTGGGCGCTGGACGATATGGGCCGTATGTACGCCCTCACCGAACATGGCCCCGGCCTGGTCGCCGGGCGCGACCTGCCCGCCCTGCTCGGCGCGCTGCGCACGGCGCAAGGCCAGCCGCTTCTGGATGCGCTGGAACAGCACGACCGGACCGGGCCCATCGCCCTCCTGCCCCGGCGCGGCGCCCGCGGCGGCGGCGCCGCGCCGCTGCACTTTCGCACGGCGCACGACATTGCCGCTACACTTGGATTCGTGCGTTTTCCTGAAACGATCCGCACAGCGACCCCCAGCCCGGCCGGCGACGCGGCGGGCCCACACGTATAGAATCGCATCATGACATCGCACGCCCCCTCTTTCTATTTTCCGGCGCCCCGCACGCAAAATTTCTGCAGCCAGTGCGGCGCCGCCATCACGCACCGCATCCCGCCCGACGACAACCGCGAACGCGCGGTCTGCGAACATTGCGGCGCCGTGCACTACCAGAACCCGCGCAACGTCGTCGGCGTCGTGCCGGTCTGGGGCGAACAGATATTGCTGTGCAAGCGGGCCATCGAACCGCGCTACGGCAAATGGACCCTGCCCGCGGGCTTCATGGAACTGGGCGAAACCACCGCGCAGGGCGCTCTGCGTGAAACCCAGGAAGAAGCCGGCGCCCGGATCGAACTGGGTCCGCTCTACACCGTCATAGACGTGCCTCACGCCGAACAGGTGCATTTCTTCTACCTGGCGCGCATCCTGGACCCGGTGCTCGAGCCCGGCCACGAGACCCTGGAGGCGCGCTTCTTCGACGCGGCCGACATACCCTGGGACGAACTGGCATTCCGCACGGTATACACCACGCTGGAACACTACCTGGAAGACCGCAAGCACGGGGCGTTTCCCACGCGCCACTACGCCACGTACAAGCCGTTGCGCGGATAGCCATGCTGGTCTGGCTGGACGACGCCTCGCCCTTTCCCGACCCCGGCTCGGCCCTGCCCGACGGCCTGGTGGCGGCGGGCGGCGACCTGTCGGTGCGGCGGCTGCGCGCCGCCTACGCCAAAGGCATCTTTCCCTGGTACAACGCGGGCGATCCCATTCTGTGGTGGAGCCCGGATCCGCGCATGGTGCTCAAGTGCGACGATTTCCGGGTGTCCCATTCGCTGCGCAAAACCCTGAGGCAGATCGCGCGCACCGAGCCCGACCCGGACGCGCCCATACAGATCAAGGTGGACACCGCTTTCGATCGCGTCATGCAGGCCTGCGCGGCGCCGCGCGAGGCGCAGGCGGGCACCTGGATATCGCCGGCCATGCGTTCGGCCTATCTGGCCTGGCACCGGGCCGGGCAGGCCCACAGCGTAGAGACCTGGATGGACGGCCGGCTGGCCGGGGGCCTGTACGGCGTGAACCTGGGGCGGTTTTTCTTCGGCGAATCGATGTTCCACGACGCGCGCGACGCATCCAAACTGGCGCTGGCCTATCTGGTGGGTTTCCTGCGCCTCCACGATATCGGCCACATAGATTGCCAGCAACAGACCGGGCATCTGGCCAGCCTGGGCGCGCGCCCCATGGGCCGCGGGGAATTTCTGGCCCTGGTCGATGCCGCCCTAGCGCACCCCGAACCCGTCTGGCGGCCCGGACGCCTGCTGCAATCGGGCCGGCTTGCGCCCGATGCCTGAACGACGCCATAATGGTCGTGCAATGCGTCGCCGGGCATCCCCATGAGCCACCCTTCCGAATCCATCTTCAAGACGATCCAGCTGTACTCCACGGCGGCGTATCCGTGCAGCTATCTGGCCGATCGCGAAGCCCGTTCGCAAGTGGCCGCGCCGTCGCACATGATCGACGCCGACATCTATTCCATTCTGGTCGAACAGGGCTTTCGCCGCAGCGGCCTGTTCACGTACCGGCCGCATTGCGACGCGTGCCGCGCCTGCCAGCCCATACGCGTGGACGCGCTGAATTTCCGGCCCGACCGCGGCCAACGCCGCGCCATGCGCCGACACGCCGACCTGGCCACGACCACCCTGGGGCTGCACTGGAGCGCCGAACACTTCGACCTGTACAACCGCTACCAAAGGCAGCGCCACCCGGGCGCCGGCATGGACGAGGACAGCCAGGCGCAATATACGCAGTTCCTGCTGACCAGCCGCGTCGATTCCAGGCTGGTCGAATTCCGCGCCCCCGACGGCCGGTTGGCCATGGTATCGATCATCGACGTGCTCAAGACCGGCCTGTCGGCGGTCTACACCTTCTTCGATCCCGATGTCCCCGGAAGCCTGGGTACCTACGGGATACTCTGGCAGATCGAGCAGTGCCGGGCCCAGGGCCTGCCGTGGCTTTATCTTGGCTACTGGATCGAAGAAAGCCGTAAAATGCGATACAAGTCGCAGTTCAGGCCGTTCCAGATACTGCAGGATGGCATCTGGACCGACCCGCTTCCCGCCAAGCACGTTTAACCCCGCTTCCAATAACAAGGCCAGGCAACGCCACAGGCTTGCACTTGCCGCACCCACTACCGGTCATGTCCTTTCTATTCAATGCTTATCCGCTGGCGCGCCCCGCCCTGTTCTCCCTGGACGCCGAGACCGCGCACGAGCTCACGCTGTCCTCGCTGGCCAGGGCGTACGATTGCCCGCTGACCCGGCGCCTGATGCACGCGCGCCCCGAACTGCCATGCACACTGATGGGACTGGCGCTGCGCAATCCGGTGGGCCTGGCGGCGGGCCTGGACAAGAACGGCGCGTTCATCGACGGCCTGGGCAACCTGGGCTTCGGTTTCATTGAAGTGGGCACCGTCACGCCCAGGGCGCAGGAAGGCAATCCCAAGCCGCGTATGTACCGTCTTCCCCGGGCCAAGGCCTTGATCAACCGCCTGGGGTTCAACAACGCCGGCCTGGCCGCCTTCATCGAAAACGTGAAAAAAAGCCGTTGGCGCCAGCAGGGCGGCATACTGGGGCTGAACATCGGCAAGAACGCGGACACGCCCATGGAACACGCGGTGGACGACTACCTGCACGGACTCGAAGGGGTGTATGCGCACGCGGACTACGTGACGATCAACATTTCATCGCCCAACACCCATAACCTGCGCAGCCTTCAGGGCCGGGACGAACTGGACACCCTGCTTGCCGCCCTGCACGAGCGGCGCAAGGCGCTGGCCGACAAGCACGGCCGCGACGTTCCCATGGCCGTGAAAATCGCCCCCGATCTCAACGCCGAACAGATCGACGCCATCGCCGATACCCTGCCGCGCCACGCCATCGACGGCGTCATCGCCACCAACACCACGCTTTCGCGCGACGCCGTCGCCGGCCTGGCCCATGCCGGCGAAGCCGGCGGCCTGTCCGGGCCGCCCGTGCATGCGCTTTCGCTGGCGGTCATCCGCCAGTTGCGCCGCAGGCTGGGCGACTCCATCGCGATCATCGGCGTGGGCGGCATTCTGTCGGGCAACGATGCCAGGGAAAAAATCCAGGCCGGCGCCAATGCCGTGCAGTTGTACACCGGCCTGATCTACCGCGGCCCCGCGCTCATTTCCGAGTGCGCGCGCGCCCTGGCCTGAGCTTGCCGCGCCACCGGCGCGCCCGCGCCGGAACCACATAAAAAAAGGCCCCAAGGTATGCGCCTTGGGGCCAGTACACTCAAAATCTCTACGGTGATTTCGAAGCGGTCCTGCATCGGCAGCCTGCGCAATGAACCGCGCCGGCCTGCCGTTTCCGGGCATCGCTGCCCGGGGTTTCCTGCGACAGGAATCAGGCGGCAGCGCGACGCGAGCGGGCGGGCTTGGCCGCGTCGGCTGCATCGGAAGCTGCCTTGAACGTGGCGTTGGCGGCCGCGGCGATGTTCGATTCGGCCGTCTTGGACGCCTGCTTGGCGGCCTTCGCGACCGATTCGTAGGCGCTGTTCGCGCTGGACAGCGACGACTTCAGCAAGGCAACCGCGCCTTCGGAACCGGCGGGCGCGTTCTTGGAGAACTGCTCGACCGCTTCGGCGACCTGCTTCTGGCTTTGAGCGATCTGCTCTTCGCCCAGCTTGGTCAGGTCGGCCTGTACGCCGCTGAAGATGTCATATACGTGCTTGCCGTAGGCCAGCGCTTTTTCGGCGCCGGGCTGGGCCAGGCCCGAGGTGAATGCCAGGGCGGCCTGGGCGTCTTTGAGTTCGATGGCTTCCTGCGATTTCTGGGCGGCTTCTTCCAGGCTGGCCTTGACGACCTTCAGGTTCAGGTCGACCAGCTTTTCAAAACCCTGGAAAAACGAGTTCTGGATGGCGACCAGATTGTCTATGGAAGCTTTCTGGCTGGCCAGAATGTGTTGGGGGATTGCGCTCATTTTGAATTTCCTTCAGATGGCCGGATAACAAGTTCGGACGTGGATAGTGAACAGGTTCGAAAACATGCCGAGAAGGTTGAATACCTCACCAGTTCTGCGTGAAAACCTTCATTGCTGCACTGCACAATATGAATTCTACCGGATTCGGGGACCATGTCAAGAATTTTATATTGCAATGCACCAAATGAATTGAATCAAGCCGTTACGACGCAATTTCGCAACACCGCAAGGCATGGCGGCGCCGCTTATTCGGGGGTGTTTTCGTACCCCAGGGCCTGGGAGATGCGCGACGCCGTCGCGACCAGGGCCTGGATCCATTCGTCACGCATACGCTCGGCCGGCGCCGACAGGGACAGCCCCGCCTGCAGCTTGCCGGTGTCGTCGTACACGCCGGCGGCGATGCAGCGCACGCCCAGCTCCAGTTCTTCGTTGTCGCGCGAATAGCCCAGGCGGCGCACCAGGGCCAGGTCGCGTTCCAGTTGATCGAGCTGAGTGATGCTGTTGCTGGTATTGCCCGCCAGCCCGGTGCGCGTCGCATACGCCCGGATCTGCCTGGGATCGCTGATGGACAGGAACAGCTTGCCCGTGGACGTGAGATGCAGCGGCGCGCGCCCGCCGATGGCGCGCACCACCTGCATGCCCGAGCGCTCGCTCCAGGCGCGTTCCACGTAGACGATCTCGTCGCCCTGGCGCAGGGACAGGTTCACCGTCTGGCCGGTCTTGCGGTGCAGCTCGCGCATGGGTTCGATCGCCACTTCACGCACGTCCAGGCGCCCTTTCACCAGCGAACCGAGTTCCAGCAGGCGCATGCCCAGCCGGTACAAGCCGCTGTCGACGCGCTCGACATAGCGGCCGACGACCAGGTCGTTCAATATGCGGTGGGTGGTGGACGCGTGCAGATGGGTGCTGGCCGCCAGTTCCTTCAGCGATACCGGTTCGATGTGGTTGGCCAGCACGTCGAGCAGCAGCATGGCGCGCTCGAGCACCTGCACCGTCACGGACGCGCCGCTGGCCGGGGACAAAGGACCCGATGAATGCGATAAGGAAGAGGATCGTGTCATGTTCTGGAATTGACGCAACGCAACAATTCCATACTATGCAAAAATGACGATTCCCGCAAGCCCTATTTTTCCGGAGGAGTCAGCATGCCCCCGACGCGCACGACTTCGTCGCGCAGGAAAGCCAGGGCCTGGGCCGCGGCGATGGGTTCGCCTTTCACGCCCAGGTCGATATGCGGATGCCCGGTGCCGCCCATGCTGGGCAGGCTGAACGCCTTGACCCCGGGCCATTTCCTTTCCAGTTCTTCCAGCGCCGGGGTGATCCGGGATTCCGGCAGCTTGAACGCCAGGAAGGAATGTTCGACCCGCGTCACGCGGTGCTGCAGGGCGCGGTAGCGGGTATCGAGCGTCCATTCCATCATGGGCCACGCCATTTCGGGAAAGCCCGGCATGAAGGTATGGTCGCGGATGAAGAAACCCGGGATCTTGTTGTACGAGTTGGGGACGATTTCGGCGCCTTCGGGGAACACGCCCATCTGCAGGCGCTGCTGGTTTTCGGGCAGGGACATATCGGCGCTGCCGCTGCCGCGGCGCGCATTGTCGGCGCAGCGCTCGGCGATCAGGCGCTCGGCCTGCGGATGCAGCACCAGTTCCAGTCCCAGCGCCTGGGCCGCCGCCTGGCGCGTCTGGTCGTCCGGCGTGGCGCCTATGCCGCCGCAGGAAAACACGATGTCGCCGCTGGCGAAGGTGCGGGCCAGCACCGCGGCGATGGCATCGCGGTCGTCGGACACGAACTCGGCGCCGCCCAGCTGCATGCCGCGCTGCGACAGCAGTTCGACGGCCTTGGCGAAATGCTTGTCCTGGCGCCGGCCCGAGAGGATTTCATCGCCGATGATCAGCAGTTTCACGGTTGAGGCAACGACAGTCATGACTACACCTTGTGCAAATTGGAAAAGCGCAACGTCCGCGATGGCGGACGTCAACCTTCGATCACGGTTTCCTGGCGCAGCTGGCGCAGGGCCTCGAGACAGAAATGGGCGAACACCAGGGCCGAGAACACCGGCAGGATGAGCCACGCCGGCGGCAGCAGGTTGATCACCGCCAGGCAGGCGCCGATCAGCCACAACTGGCGATTATGCCGGCGCCAGATGATTTTGCGCTCTTTCGCGCTGGCATGCTCGACGATGGCGTCGACCCGCAACATGCGGGAAAATGCGAACGCCCACCAGAACAGCGGCAGCAAAATGGCCAGGGGCGGAATCAGCCACAAAGGCATGGTCAGCACCCAGCCCAGCGCGAACAGGCCGCCCACCCAGATGGCGTTCCAGACGCCTACCGTGCCGGAGAACTGACCCTGGCGCGACAGCCCCTGGTAGTCGCGGTGTTCCAGATGGCGCAGCACGATGGGCATGATGAAGATCGCCGAGACCACCAGGCCCAGGATGCCCGACAAAGGCAGCAGTATGCACACCGCCAGCAGCGGGACCAGGTACATCTTCAGCGAGAACAGCCCTATGGCGAGCATCCAGTGGTCCAGGCTGTTCAGGTAGCCCCAGCCGGCCGCTTCGGCGTCCAGCCAGTGCGTCAGGGGCGTCCAGAAGATCCACAGCAGCACGATCGCCCCCAGCAGCGCGATGATGAAAGGCAGGAACAGCGCAAGAATCATCCGGGGATGGCATTGCGACACCAGGGCGCGCCGAAACGCCTGGCCCACGGCGGAAAGCCCCTTGGCCCCCCGACGGCCTTCGGGACGGATCACCAGATTGAAATCGGTCATGGCAATGGCGAACTCGAATTGAAAACCCGATTATCATAGATAAAAATCACGAAAGCAGCCCGCATGACCATTTTTAATCCGTTACTCGATCTTTCAGCCCTGGCCCGGCGGCTCAACCGTGAACCGGGGTTGGTGATCGCATGCTATTGCGCCCAATGGTGCGACACGTGCCGGCAGTACCTGGCCGACTTCCAGGCGCTGGCCGAAAAATGGCCACAACATACTTTCGTGTGGATAGACATCGAGGACAGCCCGGAACTGCTGGGCGAGGAAGATATAGAAAATTTCCCCACGCTTGCGATACAGGGCCCTGAACGGACCCTGTTCTTCGGCACCCTGCTGCCTTTCATCAGCCACCTGGACAAGCTGATCGGCCGGGCCGGCAGCATGACCGAGGCCGTCGCCAAGGCGCCGCCGCTGCTGCGGCCGCTGTTAGCGGCGACCGCCCAGTAACACCCCTACCGTTTTCTTGTGCGGCGCCGGCGTGTTCAGCGCGACGGCGGGCGACGGCTGTTCGGCCGAACTGGCCGGGACATACGGCTTGTGGAAGAAATCGTCGACCGGAACGCGCGACGGCCTGGAAGCCGACGCATGCCGGCCGTTGGCGCCATTGCGCGCGCCGCCGCGATCGAAGCCGCTGCTGCGTTCGGGGCGCGCCGGGCGCGACTCGGCCACCGCCGGCAGGTCCAGTTGGCCGCGTGGAATCTTGGTCTTGATCAGCTTTTCGATGTCGAGCAGATAGCGCTCTTCGTCGGGAGAGAAAAAGGCGATGGCCTCGCCCGACGCGCCGGCGCGCCCGGTGCGCCCGATGCGATGGACGTAGTCTTCGGCGTTGAAAGGCAGGTCGTAGTTGATCACGCAGGGCACGCCCGCAATGTCGAGCCCGCGCGCGGCCACGTCGGTGGCCACCAGCACTTCAAGCTGGCCGGCCTTGAACGCGTCCAGCGCCTTCATGCGGTCGAGCTGGCTTTTATCGCCATGGATGGATTCGGCCTTGACGCCGTCGCGCTCGAGCTGGCGCGCCAGGCGGCTGGTGCCGATCTTGGTGTTGGAAAAAACGATGACCTGGTTGAAACCGCGCGACTTGACCACATGCACCACGGCCGCGCGCTTGTCGGCGCTGGGTATGGGGTAGGCGATTTGCGAAACGGTTTCGGCCGTGGCGTTGCGCGCGGCCACTTCGATTTCGATGGGGTCGTTCAGGAAGCTGCGCCCAAGCTTGCGGATTTCGTTGCTGAACGTGGCCGAGAAAAGCAGGCCCTGCCGCTTGGCCGGAAGCAGCCGCACGATGCGGTCCAGATCGGGCAGAAAGCCCATGTCCAGCATGCGGTCGGCTTCGTCCAGGACCAGGATGTCGACCTGCCCCAGGTTCACGTTCTTTTGCTCGACGTGGTCCAGCAGGCGCCCGGGCGTGGCGATCAGGATTTCACAGCCGCGGCGCAACGCGTCGCGCTGGGGCCGGATATCGACGCCGCCGAATACGACGGTCGAGCGCAATGGCGTGGACTTGCCGTAGATGGCCACGTTCTGGAATACCTGGTCGGCCAGTTCGCGCGTGGGCGTCAGGATCAGGGCGCGCACCGGATGCCGGGCGGGCGAGGCGCTATGCGTGGCCAGCGGCATCAGCCTGTGCAGGATGGGCAGCGTGAACGCGGCGGTTTTCCCGGTACCGGTCTGGGCCGCCCCCATGACGTCGCGGCCATCCATGACCTTGGGTATGGCCTGTGCCTGAATGGGTGTCGGGGTGACGTATCCGGTGGCGGAAACCGCTTCCAGGATGCTGGGATGCAAGCCGAAATCAGAAAACGTGGTGGAGGGTGTATCGGTAGTAGTGGAGTCAGTCATCGAGGTTGGTTTGTGTCGCACCTTGTTTGTGCGGACGGTTATAACTTTCCCAGTTTAACGCAGGCCATGGGTCAATTCGACCGAACGCAGACCCGATGACAAAAAGTGTCGTTAAAAATCAACGAATTAACCGGACCCGCTAACCGAACAGGGCGCGCAGCACCCAAAACGCCACCATCCCCGCGACGATGATCAGCACGGTGCTGCGGGTGCGCAGGAACACCAGCACCCCCACCAGCGCGGCCACGGCCTTCAGATCGAACACCGGGCCCACACCCGCCTGCCAGGGCAGGATTTCCGGAATGACGATGCCAAGCAGCGCCGCGGTGGGCGCGTAGCGCAAGGCCCGGCGCACCGGTTCGGACAGCGGCAGGTGATCGCCGAACAGGAAATACCCCGAGCGCGTCAGCAGGCTGCACAGGACCAGCAGCCCGATCGCCCCCAGCACGTACAGGTCATTGTCCGGCGTCATGGCCGCGCCCTCCGGGCGGCGTATTTTTCGGCCAGCACGCCCGAGGCCACCCCGCCGACCACGGCGGCGGCCAGGCCAAGGCGCAGCGGCAGCGGCTGGCCGGCCCAGGCTATGGCCCCGGCCACCAGCAGCGACACCGCCATGGGCCGGGTCTTGACCAGCGGCACGATAATGCCCAGTATCGCCAGGATGGCGGCGAAATCCAGCGACCACGATTGCGGCACCAGCGTCCCCAGGAATATGCCGGCCATGGAGCAGGCTTGCCACGAAACCCATCCCGGGATGATCACGCCCAGGAAGTACCAGAGCTGTTCGCGCGTGCCTTTTTCGCGATGTTCGGCGTAGCGGGCCATGAACAGCACGAAAACGATATCGCTGCTGAGGTAGCCCAGGGCCAGGCGCCTGGGCCACGAAAACTTGCGGAAATACGGCTGCAGCGCCGCGCCGAAAATAAGGAAGCGAATATTGACCACGAAGCCGGCCGCGAAGATCAGCCACAGCGGCGCGCCTGCCTCGATCAGCGGCAGCGAGGTCAACTGGGCCGAACCGGCGTACACCGTGACCGTCATCAGCGTAGCCATGCTGTCGCTCAGCCCCGACTTGACCAGGGCGATGCCCATGACCAGCCCCCAGGTGCCGGTGGCGACCATGGTGGGCAGCACGTCATAAAAGCCCGTCTTCAGGCTTTGCCCCGCCGGGGCGTGATTCCACCACCCCCTTATCCTGCCGACGCGATCACGCAACCCCACCTGTGCATCCTTCAAACAAAAGCCGGTTTTTTTGCCATTGTAAGGGGCGCCGCTTGCTACAATGAAGCCCTACTTTCAGGAGACCACTATGTCGATGGCGGACCGCGACGGTTTTATCTGGTATGACGGCGAACTGGTTCCATGGCGCAACGCCACAACCCACGTCCTGACTCATTCCCTGCATTACGGCCTGGCCGTGTTCGAAGGCGTGCGCGCCTACAACACCAGCATGGGCACGGCCATATTCCGGCTGCAGGATCACACCAAGCGCCTGTTCAATTCGGCGCACATCTACCAGATGCCCATTCCCTTCGACCGCGAAACCGTCATGGCGGCCCAAACCGAAGTCGTGCGCCGCAACGAGCTGGAATCGTGCTATATCCGTCCGCTGGTCTTCTACGGCTCGGAAAAAATGGGGGTCTCGCCCAAGGGCGCCACCGTCCACGTCGCCATCGCGGCCTGGCCATGGGGCGCGTACCTGGGCGCACAAGCCCTGGAACAGGGCATTCGCGTGAAGATCTCGTCATACGCCCGCCAGCACGTCAATGTGACCATGCCGCGCGCCAAAGTGGCCAGCACCTATGCCAATTCCATCCTGGCCAACGCCGAGGCCCTGGACCACGGCTACGACGAGGCCCTGCTGCTGGACACGGAAGGGTTCGTCGCCGAAGGCTCGGGCGAAAACATCTTCATCGTCAAGGACGGCGTGCTGTACGAACCGGAAATCGCGTCGGCCCTGACCGGCATCACGCGCTCGACCATCCATGCTCTGGCGGCCGACCTGGACATCCCCATGCAGACCAGGCGCCTGACGCGCGACGACGTCTACATCGCCGACGAAGCCTTCTTCACCGGCACCGCCGCCGAAGTCACGCCCATCCGCGACGTCGACGGACGCACCATCGGCCAGGGCCGCCGCGGGCCGATCACCGAAAAACTGCAAAACGCGTTCTTCGACGTCGTCAGCGGCAAGAACGCCAAATACCATGGCTGGCTTACAAAAGTATAGTTTCCAGCGACCCGGCCCATCACCCTCTTTTCAGGAATCGCCATGAGCAGCACAGGAAAGCCCTCCAGTCCCCAGGACGACGTCATTTTCGTGGAAGCCAAAGACCTGCCGGTGTACTGTCCCGGCCCCAAGGCTCCGCTGTGGAGCATGCATCCGCGCGTCTATATCGAAGTCGCGAAAACGGGCAAGGCATCCTGCCCGTACTGCAGCGCCACGTACCAACTGAAGGAAGGCGAAAAAATCCACGCGCATCAGCACTGATAAAAGGCATGCCGCACTGAAAACCAGACCGTGACTGCCAGGATCGATCCAACCGCCTGCCCCAGCCCGCTCTGGCTTCCCGGCGGGCTGGCGCAAACCATCTACGGCGCCACGGCGGCCCATCACCACCACATCGCCTTCGTGCGCGAACGCGTCAACACGCCGGACGGCGATTTCGTGGATTTCGACTGGGCCGGACCGGGGCTGTCGGCGAACAGGACGGCGGCGGGCGGGCGCGTGCGGGCCGATGCGCGCCTTGCCCGCACGGCCGCGCGGCGCTGGATGCAAGACGACGACTGGGCCTGCCTGCCCGCCGCGGCGAACACACCCGCGCTGGTGCTGTTCCATGGCCTGGAAGGCAATAGCGGCAGCCATTACGCCCAGGCCATTGCGCACTATTTTCGCGCCCGGGGCTGGGTCGTCGCGGTCGCCCATTTCCGCAGTTGTTCGGGCTTCTCGAACCGCATGGCGCGCGCCTATTACTCGGGCGATTCCGCCGACCTGAAGTTCATGCTGGACACCGTGCGCCAGCGCCTGCCGCACGCGACATGGCATGCCGCGGGGGTGTCGCTGGGCGGCAACGCCATGCTGAAGTGCCTGGGCGAACACCCCGAGATCGCCCAATGGCTGGCCGCCAGCGCGGCGATCTGCGTGCCGCTGGATCTGGTCGCCAGCGGCAACCACCTGTCCACGGCCTGGGCGCTGCGGCAGTTGTGCGCCTACTACTTCCTGAAACCCATGAAGGACAAGGTCCTGCAGAAAGCCCGCCGATTCCCGGGAACCATGGACATCATGCGGCTGGGCCGCGTGAAAACCCTGCGCGAATTCGACGACCTGTACACCGCGCCCATGCACGGCTACAAGAACGCGCTGGACTACTGGACGCGCGCATCGAGCAAACCGATGCTGAGGGAACTGCGCGTTCCCACCCTGGTGCTCAATGCGCGCAACGACCCGTTCGTGCCCGAACCATCGCTGCCGGGCTCGCATGAATGCTCGGACATGGTACTGCTGCACCAGCCCGCGCAAGGCGGGCACACCGGATTCACCAGCGGCCCTTTCCCCGGGCACACGGGCTGGCTGCCCGCAAGGCTGGAACGCTTCTTCAAGACGGGAAACTGACGATGGCGCGGGCCGCGCGGCGGGCGGCCGCGATCAGGGCTGTATCTTGAACTGCTTCAGAAGGCTTCTTTCGGTGTCCAGGCGCTGCTTCAGGTCGCGGATCTGCGCATCCAGTTCCGACTGCACGTAGAAATCGCGCGACAGGCTGCGGGCCTGGCGCAATTGCTCGACCGCGGTGGGCAGGGCGCCGGTCTTCTCGTAGTAGCTCGCCATGGCGCGGCGCGCATCCACTTTCTTGCCCAGGCGCTCGTCGCTTTGCGCCTGCAGCTTGTACAGCACCGGCAGATCGGACCACTGCTTGATCCTGTCGCCCAGAAAGGCGACGGCGTCCTTGTCGTCGCCGTTTCTTTGCATGGTCTGCGCCACGGCCAGCGCGATGCCCTGGCTGTCGGGCCAGCGCGACCAGGCCGCGTGCGCCAGTTTCAGGGCCTGCTGGCCGTGCCCCTGGCCGCTGGCCAGCGATATGGCCAACTGATCGATTTCGGGGGAATCCGCGCCCTGCTCCCTGGCATGCCGCAGCGCGCTTTCGGCCAGCGCCGTGTTCTGATCGACCTGCGCGATATATGCCACGCCGTACCAGGCCGCCGATTGTTCCACGCCCGAAAGCGCTTTCGCGTCGGCCTGGAACTGATGCAATGCCTGGCGCCGCGAGCGGCTGTCGTCAGCCTGGATGGCGCGCAGCTTGGCGCGCACATACCAGAAGGCATTGCTGTCCTGGTGATGCACCGGCGGCGATTCGCCTATGCGGTTTTCGATATCGGACAGGCGCTGTATCGACAACGGATGGGTACTGGTGAATTCGCTGCCGCCCGAACCTTCGTTCAGGCGCGACGTATTCATCAGCAGGCGAAACATCTGCGCCATGCCGCGCGGGTCGTAGCCCGCCTTGCTCATCATGCGGAAGCCTTCGCGGTCGGCTTCCTGTTCGGCGCTTCTGGAAAAACTGAGCTGCCGGTTGATGGCAGCCGCCTGGCCGAACGACGCCATGCCCATGGCCAGATCGCCGCTGCCCGACAGCGCCGCCAGCAGCGCCGCCACCATCGAAGCCAGCATGACGCCGCCGTTTTGCGACTTCTGGGTCATGCCGCGCGCGATATGCCGCATCACCACGTGGCCTATTTCGTGGGCAAGCACGGAAGCCAGTTCCGATTCGTTGGACGACGACACCACCAGGCCGCTATTGACGCCTATGTAGCCGCCCGGCATGGCAAACGCATTGATTTGCGGATCGCGCACGGCGAACACCTGGATGTGCTGGGCGCCATTGGGCGAATACGAAACCAGCTTGCGGCCCATCCGGGTCAGGTACTGATTGACATCGGGGTCGCTGATGTAGTCGGGGTCGTGCCGACCACGCTCCATCAGGGCGTCGCCCAGGGTCCGTTCCAGCATGGGCGACAATTCGGCCGACGACGCGGCGCCCATGCTGGGAATGCCCACGGGCTGCGCATGCACGGGCGGCAGCAGGCCGATGGACATGATCATGCCCGCGCATGCCAGCCTGGTTCGTGAAAATTTCCCTGGACGTGGAAGAAAGGCGATCATATGTATCCGGACCTGCCGCCGCGCAAAAAATTCAACGCACCATGCTAACCCGAAGACGCCTAGCTGGCCACGGCGGCGACCGCCCGGCGCGCCCGCGCCGCCACGTCCCTCTTGTTGGGCAGGCGGTTCTTGCCCGACAGGCGCATCAGCGTCGCCAGGGCGACCATCAGTCCGGTGACTTCCACGAACCCCGCCGGCACCCACATGATCAGGCCCCCCAGCGTCTGGTCGGTGGCCGCCGAAATGCCGGGAATGGCGCGGCCGCACAGATCGAAGATGGGGTAGATGTCGTGGGTGGAAAACGTCAGGATGGCGCCCACCAGCATTTGCGGCGTCATGGTGAATATGGGCGAAAGAATGCGCCCGCCCGGCGACATGGCGGCGGGCGGGCTGGGACGGCGGTCGAGCACCAGGTTCCAGTACAGCAGGCCGCTGATCACCACCGACCAGTTCATGAAGCGATACAGGCGCCAGTCCAGCATGGAATAGAACTGGATCTTCGGAACCAGCCAGATCAGCACGAAAAACAGGAACAGGGTCGGGATCAGGTACTTGTTGGTCAGCACGCCGACCACGGCGCGGCCCCAGGGGGTGCGGCGAACGTCACGCAGGCGGTAGCGCCAGTGCATGGGCAGGCCGGCGCGCATGACCTGGCCGGGGTAGGAGGCGGCGACCAGCAGCGGCCCCAGATGATGCAGAACCAGGTGCTGCAGGCGGTGTATGAAGAACATGCGTTCGGCGTAGTAGTCCAGGCGCGTATGCAGGGACAGGTACAGCAGAACCATACCAAGCCAGAAAAAGAAGTGGCGCCCCACCGAGACGCGATGCACGAACGACCCGCGCAGGAACAGCCCGACGCCCACGAAAAATACGAGCAGGAACGTGGGAGAAAATTCCCAGGGCGTAAGCCATCCGATCAGATCCATGAGCAAGAAACCCGCAAACCGCCAATATGAATATGTAATGTGCGTTCCGGCCGAAACGGCAACGACGCCAGTTTAAATCAACGCGGCGGTGATCTCCCCCCTGCACCCTGCGCACATCAGGGTGTGACCAGAGCCGGCGCGCTTGGTTCATCAGCACCGGGGCGTGTCTGGAAGCAGCGGGCTTAAATGAAGACAGCGTATTGTAGCCGTCCGGGAGGATGGGACAACCGGCCGCCCTGCTATAATGATCAAATCATCAGATGATTTGATCATTTACACCGCTCCATGCTTGAACACGCCGTCAGAACCAGCCTGGCCGATACCGCGGCCGAGCACATCCGCCAGGAAATCGTGCGCGGGCGCTGGCCGCTGGGCGAACGCATTCCCAACGAACCCACGCTGTCTTCGCTGCTGAACGTCAGCCGCGGCACCGTGCGCGAAGCGGTCAAGATGCTGGTGTCGCAGGGCCTGCTTGAAACGCGCCAGGGCTCGGGCACCTACGTGCGCGCGCATTACGACCTGTCCGCCAGCGTGCTGCGCATGCGCCGCGCCAACCTGCGCGACCAGGTCGAGACACGCTGCGCCCTGGAGGTCGAAGCGACGCGCCTGGCCGCCTTGCGCCATACGCCGCAAGACATCGAATCGCTGTTTTCGCTGCTCGAGCAGCGGGGCCGTTCGCACGACGGCGCCTCGCGCAGCGACTTCATCGAACGCGATTTCGCTTTTCATTCCGCCGTCGTGCGGGCGTCCCACAATCATGCCCTGGCCGAGACCTACCTGTTCTTCTCCACTTCAGTGCGGGAAGTCATCGAAGCCACCGTCGACAATGAAATCCCGGAGCCCGACTTCGATGCGCACCAGGGCATCGTCCGCGCCATCCAGTCCGGCGACCCCGACCTGGCCGCCACCACCGCGCGCCGGTTCATGGCCCCGCTTCTGGCGGAACTGAACCGGTCCCTGCCCGACCCCGTCCCGACCGGGCTCCGGCAGCCCTGAGCCGCCCCCGTTTTTCACAAGCCCCGCCCTTCATCCACGACCATCCAGCGCCTCTATCCCATGGACCTTGCCACTGAAAAATCCCCTTCGGCCGCCAATCAGGCGCAGACCGGCTCGCCCCCCAACCTGAGCGGCGTGGCGATGATCCTGCTGGGCCTGGGAATAATGTTGATCGCCTTCAATCTGCGCCCGGTGTTCTCCAGCCTGTCGGTGATGCTGCCGGAGATCGTCGCGCAGACCGGGCTCTCGTCGGCCAACGCCGGCTACCTGACGACACTGCCCGTGCTGTGCCTGGGCCTGTTCGCCCCCCTGTCGCCCAAGCTGGCGCAACGCTACGGGGTCGAGCGCACGCTGCTGGGCGTGCTGGTGCTGCTGGCCATAGGCACCGCCCTGCGCGGATACGGCGGGCTGCCCATGCTGTTCCTGGGCACGATGCTGGCGGGCGCAAGCATCGCGGTGGGCAATGTACTGCTGCCCAGTCTGGTCAAGCGCGACTTCGCCCACCATGCCGCCACCATGATGGGGTTCTACACCATGGCGCTCTGCGGCGGCGCGGCGGCCGCGGCGGCCGTCACCCTGCCCATTGCCCACGCCTTCGGCGACTCCTGGAAGATTTCCGTCGGCATCTGGGCCGTGCCTGTGATCCTGGCCGCGATCGTGTGGGTGTCGCAACTGCCCAGGAAGGCCAATGGCAGGCACCATGCCCGCTACACGGTCAGCGGCCTGTGGCGCGACCGCCTGGCCTGGCGGGTCACGTTCTTCATGGGCCTGCAATCGTCGCTGGCCTACTGCGTCATGGGCTGGCTTGCGCCGATTTTGCAGGACCGCGGCCTGGACGGCGTGACGTCCGGGCTGGTCGTGTCGGTGTCCATACTGATCCAGGTCGCCGCCAGCCTTGTCGTGCCCCCCCTGGCCATCCGCTGCAAGGACCAGCGCGTCTTCAACGTGGCCCTGACCGCCATCGCCGGCATCGCCCTTCTGGGCCTGGTGTTCGCGCCCTTGTCCACGGTATGGATATGGGCATGCCTGCAAGGTGTCGGCCAAGGCGGCCTGTTCGCCATTGCGCTTACCGTGATCGTTCTGCGCTCGCCCGATTCGCACGTGGCAGCGCATCTGTCCAGCATGGCCCAGACCGTGGGCTACATCCTGGCGGCCATCGGCCCTTTGCTGGTGGGGCTACTGCACAGCTGGACCGGCGGGTACGGGGCCTCTCCGTGGCTGTTCATCGCCCTGACCGCCGGAGCGGGATTCTATGGCTGGGGCGCCGGCCGCAACGCCTACGTCAACGTCAAAAGCGTGCCGGCAAACCCGCCCGCCCGGCCGTCATGAAGACCGGGGGCGCCCCCGGCGCCCCCGTCAGGCCGCGGCTCATGCCCCGAAGTACACCAGCCCGAACGTCACGAACAGCAGATACAGCCACCCGGCCCGCGCCAAGGCCGCGGGCCGCATCGATTCCTGATGAAAACGCCGCCACAGCAGGGCTATGGACAGCATGGTCACGACCCCGGACGCCAGCAGGACCGGCCCCAGGTGCCACGGCGTCATGGCAATCGCCATGGCGCTGGGAATCGTCGCCTGAATCATCATGGAACCCGAAATATTCGCCAGCGCCAGGCGTTCCTTGCCCTGGCGAACCCAGATCAGTGCATTCATGATCTCGGGCAATTCCGTGGCCACCGGCGCCAGCAACAAGGCCGTCACATGGGGCGACGCCCCCGCCCATGCCGCGATCGTGCCGATCTGGCGCACGAACTCGTGCGACGCCACGGCAATCACCGCCAAGGCCAGCAGGCTTTGCAGCACCGCCCAGAACAGGGTCGGCCGCGCATCGCGGGGCCGTATCTTCAAGGGTTCGATATCGTCGCCGGCCGCGCCCGCGCTGTCGTCGCGCAATTCGCACCGCACGTACCAGCCGTATGCCAGCAGAAACAGAATGCCCATCCAGGGTTTCCAGGAAAACACCAGGACCCCCAGCGCAAGCTTGACGACGAAAATCGCCATGAACCATGACTGATCCCGGGCCAGCCGTTTCTGGTCGGCGTTTATCGCGTCGCGCGCCCCACCCGGCACGGCACCCCTTCTGGCCCGGCGACGCATCGCCAGGCCGACCACCGCATACGCCAGCGTGGCCAGCACCAGGGGGCCGCCCAACGCCGCCCCCACCCCTATGTCCTTCTGGCCCGCCGTCGACCCGAAGAAGACCGCCATGAACGTCACCACGCTTTCAGGCAGGGCCGTGCCGAACGCCGCCAGCACCGTGCCGACCGCGGTGGCGCCAAGATTCAGGCGACAGCCGACCCATTCGATGCCATTGACGAAATACTCGCAGGATACGTAGATGGCCGCGGCGGATACGGCGAACAGGAAAATGGACAGGAGCATGAACGGGAAACCAGGCTGGGCAAACCGACGACCATGGCGCAACAATGCGTCGTGCCCAGCAAGGCGGCGCATTGCGGCCAAAGGTCTTGCCTGGTTCGCATGCGGCCCGGGCGGGCCGTTGCAACCGCTTGCGCCACGGTGAAAGATCACCAAGCATGTTGACGCAAGCTCCTGGACAAGCGGCCCGATACGGGCCCCGTACGCCAGGATGGCTACTCCCCAATGACGGAAAAAAGCAGGCGAATTCTAGCAGATAAACCGCTACAGCACGTAGCCGTCCAGCCAGCCCAGGGCGGTATAGACGTAGATCACGATGGCCGCGATTCCCCAGACAAGGACGAATCCGCCGAACAAGGTGGTGAATATCGCGGCCAGCACGGCGTTCCAGCCCGTGCGGGTGGCGCACCGGGAGCCCGGGTTGTAGCGCGCGTCGAACTGGTCGTCGGGCTTGAGCGCGAAAACCAGGGCTTCGATGAAGCCGTCGGTCGCCGGGATAAGCAGCAGGAAGAACGGCGGACTGTCCCACCAGACCGGGTAGAGACGACTGGCCGCAAGCATCAAGATGGAAAACAGCGTGACCAGCCAGGCGTGGCGACGCCCCAGGTACCACCAATGTGCGCCCAGCACGCCGAACAGGCTGGCCAGCCAGGCCGCGGTCACCTTGCTTATGTGCCGCGCCGGCGCCGCGGCATCCGGCTGGGAGCGGGCGGGGTCCGCGTCAATAGGCGACTGCGTCATGGCGAATCTGTTCCTTTTCAAGGCCGCGTTGGGCCTGTGTGCGCATACGTCTTAAAATCCACGTACCGCATTGTAAAGCGCACGAGGAACTACCCATGGATTCGCCCGACTACGATATCGCCATCTGCGGGGCCGGACCGACCGGCAGCGCGCTGGCGCTGCTGTTGGCGCGCCATGCGTCCGACCCCTCGCGCATCGTGCTGACGGGCCGGCAATTCCATCTTGATCCGCCGACGAAATCCGACACGCCCATAGACCCGCGCACACTGGCCATGAACCACGGCAGCCGCGTGCTGCTGGAACAGCTTGGCGCGTGGCCGGCGCATTCGGCCAGCATAAAAACCGTGCATGTGTCGCAGCGCGGACGCCTGGGGCGCACGCTGATCCAGAGCGCGGAACTGGGCGTCCCCCGCCTGGGTTGCGTGGTCGCCTACGATGACCTGCTGCGCACGCTGCACCAGGCCGTGGCGCGCAGCGGCGTCACACTGGCCCAGGCGCCCCGGGCGCTGCCCCGGCAGGCCCGGCGGGTGGACATAGACCTGGGCGATCGGATCATCTCGAGCCACGTGGCGGTACAGTCCGACGGCGCCAGGCCCGACGGGGTGCATCGCCAATACCGCCAGCACGCCGTACTGGCGACGGTGGCGGCCGGCCAGCCGCGGGAACACTGGGCCTTCGAACGGTTCACCACGCAAGGGCCGCTGGCGATACTGCCGCATCCGCACGGCGGCAAGTTGTACGGCATCGTCTGGTGCTGCGCGCCGGAGCGCGCGCAAGAACTGGCCCACATGCCGGACCCGGCATTCGAGGCAGCGCTGCGCGATACGTTCGGCGCACGGCTGGGCCGCTTTACCTGCCAAAGTCCGCGCCACGTCTTCCCCCTTAGCCTGCACGCCGGGCCGTCCCTGATCGCCGAGCGGATCGTCGCCATAGGCAACGCCGCGCAGACCCTGCATCCGGTCGCGGGGCAAGGCCTGAACCTGGGCCTGCGCGACGCCGCCCAGCTTGCCCAGGCGCTGGCGGACTGGCTGTCCGACCCGCAAGCCACCCCCGTCGCCGCGCTGGACGATTTCGCTCGCAAGCGCCGCGCCGACCGCCTGCTGACGACCGGCATCACCGACTTCCTGCCGCGCGTCTTCGCCACGCACAACCCCCTGGTGCGGCATGCCTGCGGCCTGAGCCTGCTGGCGCTGGACCTGGGGCGGCCGCTGCGCGCGCCCCTGGCGCGCCATCTTCTGGCCGGCCTGCGCACTTAGGGCCTGTTCGCGCAAAAAAAGGCGCCGCGGCCGGTGCGGCCGGTGGGGTTAAAATCCCCGGATGCGCATCGGCCCCTGGATTCTTCCCAACCCTGTTTTCGTCGCCCCCATGGCGGGCGTGACGGATCGCCCGTACCGCCAGCTCTGCAAGAAGCTGGGCGCGGGATACGCCGTGTCGGAAATGGCCGCCAGCAACCCGCGCCTGTGGGACAGCGTCAAGACGTCCAGGCGCCTGGATCACCAGGGGGAAATAGACCCCATCGCCGTGCAGATCGCGGGCTCCGACCCGGACATGATGGCCGAGGCGGCGGTGTTCAACGTGCGCAAGGGCGCGCGCATCATCGACATCAACATGGGCTGCCCGGCCAAGAAAGTGTGCAACGTGGCCGCGGGCTCGGCCTTGCTGCGCGACGAAAACCAGGTCGCGAAAATACTGGAAAGCGTCGTTCGCGCCTGCCTGCCTCTGGACGTACCGGTTACACTGAAGACGCGCACAGGCTGGGATGCGTCCTCGCGCAACGCCGTGCGCATCGCGCGGCTGGCGGAAAACATCGGCATAGCCGCCCTGACCCTGCATGGGCGCACTCGCTGCGACCTCTATCAGGGACGGGCGGAATACGATACGATCAGGGAAGTCAAACAGGCCGTGCGCATACCCGTCGTGGCCAACGGCGACATCGATTCGGCCGAAACGGCCCGGTACGTGCTGGACTACACCGGCGCCGACGCGGTCATGATCGGCCGGGCCGCCCAGGGCCGGCCCTGGATCTTCCGGGAAATCGCGCATTTCCTGGAAACCGGGTCGCATCTGGCGCCGCCCACGTACGGGGAATTGCGCGCGTGCCTGCTGGATCATCTGGAAGACCATTACCGGTTCTATGGCGAATTCATAGGCGTGCGCTCGGCCCGCAAGCACATAGGCTGGTATCTGGCCAATGTGCCGGGTAGCGGCGCGCTGGTGCGCGGCATCAACCAGATCGAAAACACGCGCGACCAGACGCGCGCCCTGGAGCAATGGTTCGAATGCCGGCCCGGCGACCAGCCCGTCCGCATACCCGAGCAGGCCCTGGCCGCATGACGCATCGTCCGTTACACCGCAGTACCCCGTTACCTATAACCAAAAACAGTCCAACCACCATGAGCACCAATAATCCCCTGGAAAAACCGGTACGCGACAGCCTGGAACGTTATTTCGCCGACATGGGCGATGCCCAGCCGCGCGACATTCTGGCCATGGTGATGCTCTGCGTAGAACGCCCCGTGCTGCAGATCGTGCTGGAAAAAACCCACGGCAACCAATCGAAGGCCGCGGAAATACTGGGCATCACCCGCAGCACGCTCAGGAAAAAACTGCTGGCGCACGACCTGCACCCCTGATTTCATTTCTCTTCCCCACACTTTCCATGACAATCAAAACAGCCCTGATTTCCGTTTCCGATAAAACAGGTATCGTCGATTTCGCGCAAGCGCTGGCGGCCCGCGGCGTGCGCCTGCTTTCTACCGGCGGCACGGCTCGCCTTCTGGCCGACGCCGGCCTGGACGTCACCGAAGTCGCCACCCACACCGGCTCGCCCGAAATACTCGACGGCCGGGTCAAGACACTGCATCCGAAAATCCATGGCGGCCTGCTCGCGCGCCGCGACAGCCGGGAACACCTGGACACCCTGGACCGGCAAGGCATAGACCCGATCGACCTGCTGGTCGTGAACCTGTACCCATTTCGGGAAACCATAGCCAAGCCCGGCTGCACCTTCGCCCAAGCCATAGAAAACATCGACATCGGCGGGCCGGCGATGCTGCGTTCCGCCGCCAAGAACCACGGCTCGGCCAAAGGCGGCGTCACCGTCGTGATCGACCCGCGCGACTACGCCCGGGTGCTGGCCGACATGGACGGTCCGGACAAGATGCCCAGCTACGGCCTGCGCCTGGAACTGGCCACCAAGGTCTACGCCCACACAGCCGCCTACGACGGCGCCATCGCCGCCTACCTTGGCAGCCTGGCCCAGGCCGAACCCGCTCCCGACCAGGCGCCGCAGCGCAATCCCTGGCCGCGCACGCTGACCCTGCAAGTGCGCCAGCATCAGGTCCTGCGCTACGGTGAAAACCCCCATCAAAGCGCGGCGTTCTATCTTGACCAGCCGCTGCATACCGGACTGCTGGGGGGCTTCCAGCAGCTACAGGGCAAGGAACTGTCGTACAACAACATCGCCGACGCCGACGCGGCCTGGGAATGCGCGCGCAGCTTCGACACCTGCGCCTGCGTCATCGTCAAGCACGCCAATCCCTGCGGCGTCGCCCTGGCCGAATCGGCCGAGCACGCCTATCAGCAGGCCCTGAAAACCGACCCCACCTCCGCCTTCGGCGGCATCATCGCCTTCAATCGCCCCGTGGACGCGCGCGCGGCGCAGGCGGTCACCGGGCAATTCCTGGAAGTGCTGCTGGCGCCCGACTACACCCCCGAAGCGCTGCAGCTGCTTGCCGTCAAGAAAAACGTCAGGGTGCTGCGCATTCCCCAGGGGCAGGCCCATAACCCGTTCGACATCAAGCGCGTGGGCGGCGGCTGGCTGGTGCAAACACCGGACGACTACCACGTGCCGGAAAACGCGTTTCGCGTCGTCACCCGCAAAGCCCCGACCGCGCGGCAGATGCAGGACCTTCGACTGGCGTGGCGCGTGGCCAAGTACGTCAAGTCCAACGCCATCGTGTTCGCCGGAAACGGCATGACGCTGGGCGTGGGCGCGGGCCAGATGAGCCGCGTCGATTCCGCCCGCATCGCCTCGATAAAGGCCGCCAATGCCGGCCTGAGCCTGGCGGGCTCGGCCGCGGCCTCGGACGCCTACTTTCCGTTTCGCGACGGCCTGGACGTGATCGCCGACGCCGGCGCAACCTGCGTGATCCAGCCCGGGGGCAGCGTGCGAGACGACGAAGTCATCGCCGCCGCCGACGAGCGCGGCGTGGCCATGGTGCTGACCGGCGCCCGGCACTTCCGGCACTAGGCCAGGCGCCCGATGCGCATCCTGGGCATAGACCCCGGCCTGCGACGCACCGGTTTCGGCGTCATAGACCGTCATGGCATGCGCCTGCAGTACGTGTCCAGCGGCACCATCGTGGTGCCGCCCGACCTGGACCTGGCCCAGCGCCTGAAAGTGATCCTGGACAATATCCGGGAAATCGTCGCCGCCAACCAGCCGGACGTCTCGGCCATAGAAAAAGTCTTCGTCAACACGAATCCCTCGTCGACCCTGCTGCTGGGCCAGGCGCGCGGCGCGGCCCTGTGCGGCCTGGCCGACAGCCAGTTGACCGTGCACGAATATACGGCGCTGCAAATCAAGAAAGCCGTCGTCGGCAATGGCCATGCGGCCAAGGAACAGGTGCAGAAAATGGTGCAGCACCTGCTGGACCTGGACGGCGTGCCGGCGGCCGATTCGGCCGACGCCCTGGCCTGCGCCATTTGCCATGCCCATATCGGCCCGCTGGTCCAGCGCCTGCGGGCCGAAGGCGACATGGCTTCCACCCGGCAGGGCGGCCGCCTGCGCGGCGGCCGCCTGATCCGCTGACCCTGTTTCGCATTTCAAGGACGCATCGATGATCGGACGACTATCCGGCACCCTGATAGAAAAAGCCCCGCCCATGGTGTGCATAGACGTAGGCGGCGTGGGCTATGAAATCGACGTGCCCATGAGCACCTTGTACGACCTTCCGGAGACCGGCGCGCGCGTCACCCTGTTCACGCATCTGGCGGTGCGCGAGGACGCCCACACGCTTTACGGATTTTCCACGGCCCGGCAGCGCGCGGTCTTTCGCGCCCTGATCAAGGTCAGCGGCATAGGCGCCAGGATGGCGCTGGCGGTGTTGTCGGGCATGACGGTCGACGAGCTGGCCAGCACCGTCACCCAGCAGGAAACCGGCAAGCTGACCCGCATTCCCGGCATAGGCAAGAAAACCGCCGAACGCCTGCTGCTGGAACTGCGCGGCAAGCTGGGCGCCGACATCAGCCACGCGGCCGGCGCCGCCCCTTCGGGCCAGGACGACATACTGAACGCGCTGCTGGCCCTGGGTTATTCCAGCAGCGAATCGCAGGCGGCCCTGAAAAAACTGCCGGACGACGTGAACGTGTCCGAGGGCATACGCCAGGCGCTGAAATCATTGGCCCGGCCGTAGGAACTGCCCATACGCCTGCAAATCGACGTTGCCGCCGCTGATCAGCACGCCCACGCGCATCCCCTTGACCGGCACGATCTGGTTGAATACCGCCGCCGCGCCCAGGCAGCCGGTGGGCTCCACCACCATTTTCATGCGTTCGGCGAAGAAACCCATGGCCTGAATCAATTGTTCGTCGCTGACGGTCAGGATGTCCTTGACGTGCTTTTGTATCAACGCAAACGTCAAGGGCCCCAGCGCCGTCGTCAAGGCGCCGTCGGCAATAGAATGCGGCTGATCGATTCGCACGATGCTGCCCTTGCGCAATGATTGCTGCGCATCGTTGCCCTGCTCGGGCTCGACCCCGTACACCGCGCAGTCCGGAGCCAGCGCCTGCGCCGACAACAAAGAGCCCGACAGCAGGCCGCCGCCGCCCAGGCAGACGAACAACTGGTCCAGCGGACCCGCGTCCTCGAACAGTTCCTTCGCCGCGGTGCCTTGTCCGGCAATGACATCCGGGTGATTGAACGGCGGAATCAGGCTGAGCCCTTTTTCCCGCACCAGCTTTTGCGCCACCTCTTCGCGATCCTCGCGATAGCGGTCGTAGCTGACCACCTGCGCCCCGTAGCCCAGCGTCGCGGCTTTCTTGGCCGCCGGCGCGTCCTCGGGCATCACGATGGTGGCGGCCACCCCCTGCAGGCGCGCCGCCAGCGCCACCGCCTGCGCGTGATTGCCCGACGAAAACGCCACCACCCCCGCCTTGCGCTGCGCCGGCGACAGGTTCGCCACCGCGTTGTACCCCCCGCGGAACTTGAACGCCCCGATGCGCTGGAAATTTTCACACTTGAAGAACAGCTTGGCCCCCAGCCGTTCGTCGATCGTGCGCGACGTCAGCACGGGCGTGCGGTGCGCAACGTTCTGCAGCACCGAGCCGGCGCGAACGACATCATCATAAGTAGGCAAGGCAATGGTCATGGCAACCCCGGACATCGAAAAAGGAATCGGACAAGGAAAGCATCACGATACCGCGACGGCAGGCCAAAAACACCCCCTGCCCCCGGCGCAACACTGTTATCATATCCAGTATCGTCGCAAAAAAACCCGTTCACGGGGCGCTACAATCGCCCGACACCACACACGCCACCCGCATCATGGTCATACACTCCGACTCGCTTTCCGGCCCCGCCGCGCAAGAACGGATCGTGGCGCCGCAACCCGCGTCGTCCAACGAGGAATCCATAGAACGCGCGCTGCGCCCCCGCGCATTCGGCGAATACGTAGGCCAGGACCGCGTGCGCGAACAACTGGAAATTTTCATCTCCGCGGCCAAGAAACGCGGCGAAAGTCTTGATCATGTGCTGCTGTTCGGACCGCCCGGCCTGGGCAAGACCACGCTGGCCCATATCATGGCGCACGAAATGGGAGTGCAGATGCGCCAGACGTCCGGCCCGGTGCTGGAACGCGCCGGCGACCTGGCCGCGCTTTTGACCAACCTGGAAAAAAACGACGTCCTGTTCATCGACGAAATTCACCGCCTGTCGCCCGTCGTCGAGGAAATCCTGTACCCCGCCCTGGAAGATTATCAGATTGATATCCTCATCGGCGAAGGGCCGTCGGCGCGCAGCGTCAAGATCGACCTGCAGCCCTTCACGCTTATTGGCGCCACCACCCGCGCCGGCATGCTGACCAACCCGTTGCGCGACCGCTTCGGCATCGTGTCCCGGCTGGAGTTCTACAACACCAGCGACCTGGCCCGCATCGTCTTGCGCAGCGCCCAATTGCTCAACGCCGACACCACCCCCGACGGCGCCAACGAAATCGCCCGCCGCGCGCGCGGCACCCCCCGCATCGCCAACCGGCTGCTGCGCCGCGTACGCGACTACGCCGAAGTCAGGGCCAGCGGACGCATCGATGTGGACACCGCCCATGCCGCCCTGTCCATGCTGGAAGTCGATCCCCAGGGGCTGGACCTGATGGATCGCAAGCTGCTCGACGCCATCGTCCACAAATTCGACGGCGGCCCCGTCGGCGTCGACAGCCTGGCGGCCGCCATAGGCGAAGAACGCGATACCATCGAAGACGTCATAGAGCCCTACCTGATCCAGCACGGTTATCTGCAGCGCACCGCCCGCGGGCGCATCGCCACCCAGACCACCTGGCGGCACCTGGGCCTGACGCCGCCCACGGCCGCCGCCACCCCCGACCTGTTCAAATAATTCCCGACGCGGACCGCGCCCGGCCAAGGCGCGTCAGGGCTGCTGCACGCAACGCAACAGATCGACGCCATACGCGTCCAGCTTGCGCGCGCCCACCCCGCTGACATGGCTTAATTCGTCCAGCGAAACAGGACGGCGCAGGGCGATCTCGCGCAGGGTGGCGTCGTGGAAGATCACGTAGGCGGGCACGCCGTGGCTTTGCGCCACCTCGGCCCGCCACGACCGCAACGACTCGAAGCAGGCCTGCGCTTCCGGGGGAAGCTGTATCTGTTCCTTGCCCCGCCCCGAAGACGAGCGCGCGCTGCGCGGCTTCTTTTCCGAATCGCGCCGCAGCATCAGCGCCTGCTCGCCCTTGAGCACCGCCCGGCTGGAATCCGTCAACGCCAGCGTGCCATAGCCTTCGTGGTCCACCGCCAGCAGGCGCTGCGCCAGCAACTGGCGCAGCACGCCGCGCCACACCTGTTCGGACAGATCGGCGCCCACACCGAACACCGTCAAGGTGTCGTGTCCATATTGCTGGATGCGCGCCGTGGTCTTGCCGCGCAGGATATCGATGACATGCCCCGCTCCGAAGCGCTGGCCGCGCTCGCGCCACAGGCGATACACGGCCGACAGAACTTTTTGCGCCGCCACCGTGCCGTCCCAGGCCTGCGGCGGCTCCAGGCAGGTGTCGCAATTGCCGCAGGGCTCGATGACCTGCCCGAAGTACGCCAGCAGGCGCTGGCGGCGGCACGACACGGTCTCGCATAGGCCCAGCATCGCGTCCAGTTGCGCACCCAGCCGTCGCCGGAACTGATCCTCGCCGGGGGATTCGTCTATCATGCGCCGCTGCTGCACCACGTCCTGCAACCCATACGCCAGCCAGGCCGTGGCGGGCTGTCCGTCGCGGCCGGCGCGGCCCGTTTCCTGGTAATAGCCTTCTATGGACTTGGGCAAATCGATGTGCGCGACGAAACGCACGTCGGGCTTGTCTATGCCCATGCCGAAAGCTATGGTCGCCACCATCACCAGGCCATCTTCGCGCAGAAAGCGCGCCTGGTTCCGCGCCCGCGCCTCGGCGCCAAGGCCCGCATGGTAGGGCAGCGCCTGGACGCCGTGCTCGCACAGGAAATCGGCCGTTTCCTCGACCCTGGCGCGCGACAGGCAATACACGATCCCGCAATCGCCGGAATGCTCGGCCTGGATGAATTGCAGCAACTGGCGCCGCACCTCGTTTTTCTCGACGATGCGGTAGCGGATGTTGGGGCGATCGAAGCTGGCCACGAACTGCCGCGCCGACAGCAGGTCCAGGCGCTGGACGATTTCCTGGCGCGTCTCGGTCGTGGCCGTGGCCGTCAGGGCGATGCGCGGCACCTGCGGCCAGCGCTGAGCCAGCACGGACAAGCCCAGGTATTCCGGACGAAAATCGTGTCCCCATTGCGAAACGCAATGCGCCTCGTCGATGGCGAACAAAGCGACGCGGCCACGCGCCAGCAGATCGAGACAGCGATCGGTCAACAGGCGTTCGGGCGCCACGTACAGCAAATCGAGCTGGCCCGACAGGAATGCCTGCTCGACGTCGCGCGCGGTGCGCCAGTCTTGCGTGGAATTCAGGAATGCCGCGCGCACGCCCTGTTCTATCAGCGCATCGACCTGATCCTGCATCAGGGCGATGAGCGGCGACACGACCACGCCCACGCCTTCGCGCACCAGCGCCGGTATCTGATAGCACAGCGACTTGCCCCCGCCCGTGGGCATCAGCACCAGCGCGTCTCCCCCCTGTACCAGATGTTCGATGACGGCGTGCTGTTCGCCGCGAAACGATTCATATCCGAAGACTTGCTGCAGGACATCCAGGGCGGTTTTAGGGGAAGAAGGCATTCAACGATTTCAGACGGGCGGGAAACGACGGCCGCGGCCAGGCGGCCGGGCAAATGGGCATTTTAGCCCGGAGGCCGCAGCGGCGATCAGCCCGCCCTGGGCCTGTCGTGCTGGTAGGCAAGATGGGCCTTGATCGTGGGCCATTCGCTGGCAATGATGCTGTAGACGCAGGTATCGCGCAGCGTGCCGTTGGGCGAGATCTGGTGCTGGCGCAGGATGCCGTCCAGCTTCGCGCCCAGGCGCTCGATGCCGGCACGGCTTTGACGGTTCATGAAATGCGTGCGGAATTCGACCGCGATACAGTCAAGTTCTTCGAACGCGTGCGTAAGCAGCATCAGTTTGCATTCGGTATTGAGCCCGCTGCGCTGCACCCGCCGGCGGTACCAGGTGGAGCCTATTTCCACGCGGCGATTGGCCGCGTCGATATTCATGTACGTGGTCATGCCCACGGCCTGTCCGGTGGCCAGTTCGACGATGGCGAACGGCAGCATGCTGCCGCTGTCGCGCAAGCCCAGCCGCTTCTGGATTTCGGCGCCCACCTTGTCGGGCGACGGCACCGACGTGTACCACAGATTCCATAGCTCGCCGTCCTTGACGGCTTCGATCAGATCGGATTCATGCGCGGGCGACAAAGGCTCCAGCCGGGCGTACTTGCCGGACAGCGTGACGGGTTTTGCGAAAATCATGGGTACCTTGCTTGAAAAAGGCGACATAGGAAAAAAGCGGCATGGGAATGCCTGACGGCCATATCAATACCATTAACTGCGGAAAATTACCATACGCGTCAATGCGTATCGACCGGCGCCTCCAGGCTACAGGCATGCCGGGTCGTCCCCTGTTCCACCTGCAGGGTGCTGTGCTGGATGGCGAACCGGTCCTGCAGCCCGTGCATGAGCCCATCCATGAATTCGTCGCCGGGATAACCGCCCGGCATGACCAGATGCGCGGTCAACGCGTTTTCGGTGGTGCTCATGCCCCAGATATGCAAATCGTGCACGCACTCGACGTCGGGGCTGGAACACAGGAACGCCTCGACGGCCGTCATGTCTATGTCCCCCGGCACCGCGTTCAGGGCCAGCCTGACCGACTCGCGCAGCAGGTTCCAGGTGCCGGCGACGATGATCGCCACGATCGCCAGGCTGACGACGGGGTCCAGCCAGTACCAGTCGGTGAACAAAATGACGACCCCGGTCACCACCACGCCCAGCGACACGGCGGCGTCGGCCAGCAAATGCAGATAGGCCCCGCGTATGTTCAGGTCGGTCTTGCTGCCGCGCACGAACAGCCAGGCGGACACCCCGTTGACCACGATGCCGGCCGCCGCCACCAGAGCCACCGTCAGCCCCGCCACCGCGGGAGGTTGCGTGAAACGCTGCCCCACTTCCCAGGCAATGGCCCCGCAGGCGAACAGCAGGATCATGGCGTTGGCCAGGGCCGCCAGAATGGACGTGCTGCGCAGCCCGTACGTATAGCGGCCACGGGGGGCCCTGCGCGCCAGGATGGCCGCGCCCCAGGCCAGCAGCAGCCCCAGGACGTCGGACAGATTATGGCCGGCGTCCGCCACCAGGGCGGAAGAATCGGCGATCAGCCCGTAGGCGAATTCCACCACCACGAACACGGCATTCAGGGAAACGGCGATGACGAACGAACGGTTGTGATCCACGGCCCGAGGAGCGTGGTGATGATGATGCCCATGGCCGCCCTGCGCGCCGTGGTCGTGCGCAGGGTCGTGCGTATGGTCGTGATTGCGTGCCATCGGTGGCTCTCTTTCCGGATGCGGCGGTCATTGAAGCGGCAGCGACAGCTCCATGCCCAGGCCGTAGTCGCCGGTGACGATGTCCCGGTTCGCCTTCAATTGTACCTGCAGGTGGGGGCTGTACCAGAACTGCTGCGACAGGCCGAACGTCTGCTGCAACACGCCTGTCGCGCCGTCCACCTGCGCGTAGGTGCCGCTAAGGTCTCCCCAGCGCCCCATGGGTATGCTGGCCTGCCACTGGTTGCTGACGCTGGGTCCAATGGTCGTGACGCCCCCGTACGTGGACAAGTCGGAATAGCCGGCGCCGCGCTGCTCGCCGGTCCATGACAGCTGCAGGTCGCGGGACACGTCGACCTGGTAGCCGAGCCGATAGAGCCAGCCATTTTGCGCGGCCCACGTCCCGCGCGATACGCCCAGGTTCCAGGCCCCCCAGTCCTGCATGGAATACGTCCCCCCCATTCCCACGGCCAGCAGATCCCGCGCCCACTGCACCTGCGAATCCAGCGCCAGGTCGGGGCCGGCCGTGTACCGAAGCGAGGTATTCGACGCCGCCGGGCCGTAGCTCAGGCCGCCCTGGGTGGCCGTGGCGGCATCGGGGGATTCGTCCAGGGCGCCGAAGGACGCCGCGTATTGCCACGGACTGCCGCGCCCGCTGGCGTCCAGGGGCGAGCGATAGACGCCGACGCCGGCCAGACGTACGGGCTGGCTCCATGGCGGTGCCTGCGACGGGCCGCTGCCCAGCATCAGGCCGTAACCCGACGAACTGACGTAGCGCCAGTTCTGCGAACCCAGCGACAAGGAATCGCTGGAGCCGGATCCGGACCCCAGGGACGGCACGGCGGGCATGGCGCCGGCGCCGGTCGCATCCGGCAAGCGCAGGCCCAGGCCCGGCGAATACGTATAGCTGGGCGGCAAAAGGCCGGTGAATGGAAACTGGCCGGGCAACGCGACGGGCGGCGGCGACGAGACGTCGGGCACGGCATATACCTGCACCGGGGACAGATCCCTGAGCGTCGGCTCCGGCGCCGTCCGGTATTGCGCATACCCGGGCGCATGCAGTCCGCACAGCACGAGCGCCGCGCATACAAGCGGTAACACGTTCTTCATCGACACCTACATCCGCCCGGCATCATGGCCCGCCGCGCCGTCGTTGGCGGACCGATCCAGGCTCCTATTTCGAGTAGCGCGGCTCTTTCACGTCGAGCATCACCTCGCCGCTGGCGTCGAGCGATTTCTTCAGGGCGCAATAACGTTCGAGCAGCGACGATTTGTACACCACGCCCAGCAACCGGGAGTCCTGGCGGGACACCACGGGCAGCCGTTCGCCCTGGAAATTGACGAAATAATCCTGCGCCTCGTCCAGCGTCATGTCGGGATGCAGCGTCTTGACGAAATCCAGCCGCAAGACATCGCCCGCGCACTTGTGCCCCGCGCCGCCCTCGTTCAACAGTAAGCGCGTCAGGTCCTGTTGCGCAATCACGCCTTGGTAAGCATAGTTTTCATCGACCACGTACAGGTACTTGACGGGATATTCCAGAAACATCTGCAAGGCATCCCTGACCGGCGTCGTGGTCGAGACCACCGTGCCGGCGGGCCGCACCAGTTCCTGCAGCTCTGTATGGCGCAGGCGCCGCCGCAACAGGACGTCGCGCTCGCGCACCAGCGTCACGTCGTACATGGCCACTTGCGCGATGGCGCGCGACACGAAATACGCCACCACGCACGCCAGCATCAGCGGCAGCACGATCTGGTAGCTGAGCGTCATCTCGAAGATCATGAGAATGGCCATGAGCGGCGCGCTGGTCGCCGCGCCCAGGAACGCCCCCATGCCCACCACCGTGAACATGTAGGGCTGGGCGGCCATGGCCGGCCACAACGTCGCCACCAACTGCCCGAACAGCGTGCCGAACGCCGCGCCCACGAAGATGGACGGCGTGAACACCCCGCCGACCGCGCCGGAACCGACGGTAAGCGCCGTGGCCAGCACCTTGCATACCAGCATGACGATGACCGCGTACCAGACCCAGTGCGTGGTCAGCAGGGAATGCACCACGCTGTAGCCGTTGCCGGCCACGTCGGGCATGGCCACCAGCAAGGCGCCCAGCAGCAGTCCCCCCAGCCCCAGGCGCGCCGGCAAAGGCAGGCGGGTCTTGCCGAACATCGCCTTGGTGAACGCCAGGAATTTCAGGAACTGCGGAGCCGCCACACCCGTCAGCGCGCCCAGCACCAGGAACGGCACGATCTCGGCGGCGTCGATCTGCGGGATATGGGGCATGGCGTAGGTCGTCGTGTAGCTGCCCGTCAGGCGCATGACGATATTGGCCGACGCCGCCGCGACCAGCAGCGGCCCCAGGCTTTGCATGGCCATGGTGCCCAGCACGATTTCGGCCACGAACAGGGCGCCGGCGATGGGCGCCCCGTACGCCGAGGACACCCCCGCCGCCGCCCCGCAGGCCACCAGCAGGCGCAGCCGGGCGGTGCCGAAATACGTGAACCGGCCTATCGCCGACGCGCACAGCGACGACAGGTGCACCATGGCGCCTTCGCGCCCTATGGAGCCGCCCGACGCCACGGTCGAGAGCGACGACAGCGACCGCAGCATGCCCTGGCGTATGGACAGCCTGCCATCGCCGATCGCCACGGCTTCCATATAGTCGGAATTGGCGCCGGCGTGGATGCGGGCCGCCCCCCACAGGCACGCCCCGGCGAGGACGCCGCCGCACATGGGCACCAGCAGCCTGGCATACCACGGCAAGGCGCGGGTGACGTCCACGATGGACCCCGGGTGGGCCGTGAAGGCCCGTTGCAGCACGTGGATGCCTGCATGGAACGCTATCGTGGAAAACGCCCCCAGGGCGCCCACCAGCGCCGCCCAGCAAAGCATGGCGGGAAGATCGGAAAGCCACAGGCAGCCTTCCAGGCGTTTGCGCATCGAAAGAACGGGGAGATGGATCATAGGCCGATTGAAAATCGCGCCGCCTGGCGGCGCGGCGTCCGGAGCAACCCCATAACAATATACGATTTACCGGAAATCCGGCGAGAACCCGAAAAAGAAACAGCCGCGCGGGCCGGAACCGCCGCCCCAGGCAGGTATTTCAGTCGATTTCCGCCATCTTGCCAGCCAGGGCGCGACGGGGCACACTTGGCGGCATGGACGAGCCCCTTCTCAAAGTCCTGGTCGTGGACGACGACCCGGCATTGCGGCAATTGCTGGCCGACTACCTGAACCGCCACGGCTACGACACACTGCTGGCGCCCGACGCCAGCGACCTGCCCGGACGCATACAGCGCTACAGCCCCGATCTCATCGTGCTGGACCGCATGCTGCCCGACGGCGACGGCGCGCAGGCCTGCCGCCAGTTGCGCCAGCAAGGCGAAGACATCCCCGTCATACTGCTGACGGCCCGCGACGAAACCGTCGACCGCGTCATAGGCCTGGAGGCCGGCGCCGACGATTACCTGGGCAAGCCGTTCGACCCGCGCGAACTGCTTGCCCGCATCGAAGCCGTGCTGCGCCGGAAAAAAGGCGCCTCGGCGCTGAACAAGGACAAGCCCGTGGAATTCGGCCCGTTCGTGTTCGACCCCGCGACGCGGCAGCTTTTCAAGGACAGGGCGGTCATCAGGCTTACCGGCGGCGAAGTCAACCTGCTGGAGGCGCTGATCGCCAATCCGGGCAAAGCCTTGTCGCGGGAACGCCTGCTGGCCCTGGCTCGCGACGACGACTCGGGCGAGCGCAACGACCGGGCCATAGACATTGCCATCCTGCGCCTGCGCCGCACCATCGAGGACGATCCGCGGCAGCCGCGCTGGATCCAGACGGTGTGGGGCGTGGGATACCGCTTCTCGCCGTAGCGCCATGCCCCGACTGCCGCTGCCCCGCTCCCTGCGCACGCGCATGGTGTTGCTGACGCTGGGAACCATTCTTCTGGTCCAGGCCGCCACGGTCGTGACCGTCACCTATTACCGGAACCGGTACACGCAGCAGGCCGCCGTCAAGTTCACCGTCACGACCATACGCATATTGCGGGCGTCCCTGGCCAAGGTGCCCGCCGACCAGCGCGCCGAATTCGTGCGCGCCTCGTCGCAGAACGAATGGCACCTGTGGTCGCATACCCTGCCCTCCGAGGCGCGCCTTGAAGGCCGGCCGCGCCAGACGCGGCGCCATCGCCACGCGCACGAAAACGAACGCGACGACACGCGCCGCCACCTGCGCCGCTTCGTCAGGGAACTGAACGCCCAGTTGCACGACGGCACCCGGGTCGCCCTGTCGCACGGCCCCGACCCGCAGCTGTACATCTCGCTGCTGCCGGACCTGGACAAGAACCAGGACACCATACATCGCGAATGGCTGGTCATTCCCATCTACCGCATCACACCGCCGGTCGCCACGCCGGTGATCATCGTCTGGCTGGCGGGGATGGGGCTGTTCCTGCTGCTGGCCGCCCTGTTTTCCTGGCACATCACGCGGCCGCTGACCCGGCTGGCGAAAGCGGCCGACCAGCTTGCCGCCGGCCAGCCCCAGCGGGTCGTCCCCTCGGGCCCGATAGAAACCCGCGTCCTGGGAGAACGCTTCAACGCCATGCTCGACACCCTGGCCGAATCCAGCGCCGTGCGGCGCACGCTGCTGGCCGGCCTGCCGCACGACCTGAAAGGCCCCCTGTCGCGCATGTGGCTGCGCATCGAAATGGCCGACGACGCCACGTTCCAGGAAGGCATGCGCAAGGACATCCAGGACATGCAGCGCATGATCGACCAATTCATAGGGTTCGTGCGCGGAACCGATCCCGGCACCTACAGGTTCAGGACGCTGCCGTTGAACGACTGGCTGGACGAACAGATGGGCGTATGGGAAAGCACAGGCGACGCCGTGCGCTTCGCCAGGCGCGAAACGCCCCCCCTGGTCGTGAACGCCGACCCGGCGGCGCTGACGCGGCTGTTCGACAACCTGATCACCAATGCCCTGAACCACGGCAAGCCGCCGGTCGACGTGACGCTGTCGGCCGAGCCGGGGTTCGCCGTGATCACCCTGAGCGACCACGGGCCGGGCATACCCGCGCAGCGCCGCGACGAGGCGCTACGGCCTTTTTCCAGGCTGGACGACGCGCGTACCCGCACCGGGTCCGTGGGGCTGGGGCTGGCGCTGGCCGAAGCCATCGCTCATGCCCATGACGGCACGCTGGAACTGGGCGACGCCCAGGGAGGAGGCCTGCGGGTCACCGTCCGCCTGCCCACGGCGCCGCGCGCAGGCCTTACCGCCTGAACGGCGGGGGCAGGGGCGGCCGGGACACGCCAAACATGCGCCAGTAGACCCAGACATTGAAGATCACGGCGACCGGCAAGGCGATCACGCCTCCCGAGAGGATCAGGCGCAGCGACGACACGGACGCCGCCGCGTCCCAGATCGTCATGTCGTCGAGCACCAGGAAAGGAAAGAAGCTATAGCCCAGTCCGGCCAGGATGGCCAGGAAAATCAGCAGCACCAGAACGAAAGGCAGCGCCGTGGTGCGGTAGCTGCGGTTGATCATGCGCTGCAGGCACATGTCGACGGCCACGAACGCCGCCAGCATGGCGCCCCACAGCCCCGCCATGGCGGGCCACATGTTCGCCCCCGTCCATTTCAGGAACACCCCGGCGTTGGCGAACACCAGGACCACGGACACGCCCACCGTCCCGGCGGCGGTCCAGCGTATGGCGCGCCGCCCCCACACCACGGCCCGCACCCGCAGTTCGCCCGGTTCGCGCATGACCAGCCAGCACGCCCCCAGAAGGCAATACGCCGCCAGCGCGCACACGCCGATGAACACCGAGAACCACAGATAGGCGGGATCGGTCTGGTAGTTGACGACCACCTGGCCCAGCAGCACGCCGTGGGCGCAGGCCGTCATCAGCGAGCCCAGGGCGAACCCCTTGATCCACATGGGCTGCATCGCCAGGGGGGATCGCAGCCGCAGCTCGAAAGAAACCGAGCGCAGCAGCACGCCCAGGGCCAGCAGGCAAAGCGGCAGGTACAGCTTGCCCATGATCTCGCCCCATGCGCCGGGAAACGCGGTGGCGAACAGGCCCATGCCCAGGAACAGCCAGAATTCGTTGGCGTCGCGCCATGGGCTAAGCAAAGACAGCATGCGCCCGCGCAGCTCCGGCGGCGCGAAAATCGCCAGGCAGCCCACGCCTATGTCGAACCCGTCGAGCACGGTTCCCGCCACGATGATGGCGAACAGCAGGCCCGCCAGCGCCAGCGGCATCCAGAAGGAAGGATCCTGGGCGCTGATTCCCAGCAGCGACGTCAGCGACGAAATCATGCGCGTCCCCTGCGCCGCGCCACGGGCACCACGCCATAACGGGCCACGTGGCCCAGCAGCCGGCGGACCCCCCACAGCAGAACGCCGTAGAAAACCAGGTATGCCGCGAACCCCGTCCACAGGATGTCGGGATCCACGTCGCCGACGATTTCCCTTAGCGTGACCGTGCCGTTCACGGCATACGGATACAGGCCGAAGACCGCGTAGCCCAGACCGGACGCGCACGCCGCCCAGCCCGAGAACGTCATCGCCATCAGCACGCGGCGCCAGCGCCGGGACAAACCGCCCGGATCGTACTGTTTCCCGCGCACGCGCCAGAACGTCAGCCAGCTGACCACGGCCATGGCAAGACCCACCAGAAGCATCAGGCGAAACGACCAGAACGTCAGCGCCACCGGGGGATCCATGCCCGCGTACCGGTCCAGCCCCAGCAGGCTGCCCTTGCCGTCCCTGCCCAGCCAGCGCCGGGCCGCGTCATGCCACACCCAGGCGGCGCGATTGCTGGACGTAGCCTGGTCGGGCCAGGCGAACAGCACCAGGTCGGCCGGCGAACCGGTGCGCCAGTACGCATCGGTCGCCGCCATGCGGGCCGGCTGGTAACGCGACATGGTGTATTGCGAACCCACGCCCGCCCCCGCCTGCAGCACCACGCAGACCATGGCGATGGCCAGGGCGGTCTTGAACACCTGGCGTTCGCTTTCGTCCGACGGACGCCGCAGCGTCTGCCCGGCCACGATGCCCAGCATCAGAAACGCCGTCGCCAACGCCGCCAGCAGCGCGAACTGGGCCGCATACCACGCCAGGGCCGGGTTGAAAATGATGTGTATCCAGTTGCCCGTATAGTATTTGCCGTCGAGCAGGCTGGCTCCAGTCGGGGTCTGCATCCACGACTGCAGGGCAAGCACCCAGAACGCGGCCAGGGACCCGCCCGCGGCGACCATGAAGACGATCAGCGCATGCACTCTTTCGGACACATAGCGCTGCCCGAACAGCATGGCGCCCAGGAAACACGACTTGAAGACGAAGATGGTCAGGATGGCGGCCGCCAGCAGCGGCCCCGCCACTTCGCCGATCTTGCCCATCAGGGAGGGCCACAGGGCGCCAAGCTGGATCAGCACGGGCATGCTCGAGGCCAGCGCCAGGAAGAACGTCAGGGCGAATATCCGCACCCAGAAACGGTAGGCGGCCGTCCACGCGGGCTGCCCCGTCCACAGCCCGCGGACCTTGAAATAAAGCAATACCCACGACAGGCCCAGTTCCAGGGCGGCGAACAGCACCATGAAACCTAGGCTCAGGTAAAACTGGGTCAGCGACAGCCACAGGGCGGAGTTGGTCATAATGTGCGGTAGTTTAAGGCGAGTTCCGTGTTTATGACCAATAACGACAAGCAAATAACGTGGAACGTGGCAAAATGCTGTCTTTGCAAGACATTATTTTCGCGCGCCCCGTTTTCATGACTTCCTCCCCCACCGTACCCGCCTCGAATTTCCTGCGTTCCATCATCGAAAGCGATCTTGACGCGAACCGCTACGCCGGCAAGCTCTGGGCGGGCAAGCCCGGGCCGGCCGCCGCGCAGGAACAGGGCCGGGAAGACCCGGCCCGCATACGCACGCGCTTCCCGCCCGAGCCCAACGGCTACCTGCACATCGGCCACGCCAAGAGCATCTGCATCAATTTCGGCCTGGCGCAGGACTACGGCGGCGCCTGCCATTTGCGTTTCGACGACACCAATCCCGAAAAAGAGGAATCCGAATACGTCGACGCCATCGTGGACATCGTTCACTGGCTGGGGTTCGACTGGCGCGCCAACGGCCAGGACAACTGCTACTTCGCCAGCGACTATTTCGACTATCTGTACCAGTTCGCCCAGGCCCTGATCCAGGCGGGAGACGCCTACGTCGACGAGCAAAGCCCCGAACAAATGCGGCTGGCGCGCGGCACCCTGACCGAGAAAGGCACGGACTCCCCCTGGCGCAATCGCCCCGCAGACGAATCGCTGCGCCTGCTGCGCGAAATGCGCGACGGCGTCCACCCCGACGGCAGCCTGTCCCTGCGCGCGCGCATCGACATGGGTTCGCCCAACATGAATCTGCGCGACCCGGTGCTGTACCGGATCCGCCATGCCGCCCATCACCGCACCGGCGCCAAATGGTGCATATACCCCATGTACACCTGGGCCCACCCGGTGGAAGACGCGCTCGAAGGCATTACCCACAGCATCTGCACGCTGGAATTCGAAGACCAGCGCCCGTTCTACGACTGGATCCTGAACAAGCTGGCCGACCTGGGGCAGCTTCGGCGGCCCCTGCCGCGCCAGTACGAATTCGCCCGGCTCAACCTCAGCTACGTGGTCACCAGCAAACGCAAGCTGCTGCAGCTGGTCCAGGAAGGCCACGTGCAAGGCTGGGACGACCCGCGCCTGCCGACCCTGGCGGGCCTGCGTCGCCGCGGCTATACGCCGTCGGCCATCCGCCTGTTCTGCGAACGCCTGGGCGTGTCGAAGTCCGACTCGCGCATCGACTACGGCCTGCTGGAGCAGGCTCTGCGCGACGACCTGGACCCCACGGCCGAGCGCCGGATGGCGGTCCTGGACCCCATCAAGCTGGTCCTGACCAATTATCCGGAAGGCCATAGCGAACTGTGCCGCGCGCCGTGCAATCCCCATGCGCCCGAACAGGGCGTGCGCGAATTTCCGCTGGCCCGCGAGCTGTGGATAGAGCGCGACGACTTCCGCGAAGACCCGCCCAGGAAATACTTCCGCCTGTTCCCGGGAAACGCCGTGCGCCTGAAGTACGGCTATATCGTCCGCTGCACCGGTTTCGACAAAGATGAAAACGGCACGGTGACCACGGTCTACGCCGAATACCTGCCCGAGACGAAAAGCGGCACGCCGGGCGCCGATTCGGTTCCCGTCAAGGTCAAGGGCGCCATCACCTGGGTGAGCACGGCCCACGCCGTCGCGGCCGAAGTCCGGCTGTACGACCGGCTGTTCTCCGACCCCCACCCCGACGCCGGCGACAAGAACTTCCTGGACGCCATCAACCCCGATTCGTACAAGGTGGCGCAGGGCTGGCTGGAACCCGGCACCCGGGCCACGCCCGGCGCGCTGTGGCAATTCGAACGGCTGGGCTATTTCGTCGCCGACCGCGTCGAGTCGTCCGCCGACACGCCCATCATCAATCGCGCGGTCACCCTCAGGGATTCCTGGGCCTGACCGGCGCGCGGACCCGACCTATATGCCAAAGACCACCGTGACCCCCACTCCCTCTTCCGAACCGCCCCTGGCCCTGGACTTCAAAAGCGCCACTTTGTACGCGATACGCGTCGTGCTGCACAGCCACGACACGGACGCGCTGCGGGCGGCCCTGGCACAGCGCATGAAAGACGCCGGCGCATTCTTCGAAAACGAGCCCGTCGTCCTGGACGCGACGAAGCTGGACCAGCCCGTGGACTGGAACCCGCTGATCCAGGCCCTGCGCGAGCACAAGCTGTTTCCCATTGGAGTCATGACACAGGACGAGGACCCCGCCCTGGCCAGAACCAGCGGCCTGGCCGTCGTCGACCTGGCCAGCGCCTCGGTGCGCGGCACCGCCAAACCCGTGCCCGAAAAGGAAACGCCGGAAATCGCGCCCGCCGGCGGCAAGGCCCCAACGCCCCCGGCGCGAAACGCCGACAAGGCCGCCGCCCCCGCCGTCGCCCCGGCCGCCATGGTCGTCAACCGCCCGCTGCGTTCGGGCCAGCGCATCTATGCGCGCCACACCGACCTGGTCGTGATAGGCGCCGTCAACCAGGGAGCCGAGGTCATCGCCGACGGCAATATCCACGTCTACGGGCCGCTGCGCGGCAAAGCCATGGCCGGAGCCCGGGGGGACACCAGCGCACGCATCTTCGCCACGCAGCTGGATCCCGAATTGCTGGCCATCGCCGGGGTATACCGCGTGATCGAAACCCGGCTGGAACAGCCCAAGCGCCACCATGCCATGCTGGTCGAGCTCGACGGCGAGGCATTGCGCATCATCGCGCTGGGCGACTGAACGTCCGGGACCGGGGCCGAAGGAAAGCCCCGAAGCGGGCCGGCGGATGGCATCGGGCGGGCCTGTCGCGCACCAACATTTTGTTGCCAACAGGCTATCGAATAACGGAAATCCGGCATCGCTGAGCGCTTTTTTGCTTTACGATTACGTAACTTGAAAATTAGAGGGATTCAATCGACATGGCTCGAATCGTTGTGGTGACTTCCGGGAAAGGCGGGGTGGGTAAAACCACCACCAGCGCCAGCTTTTCAACTGGGTTGGCCATGCGCGGGCATAAAACCGCCGTCATCGACTTCGACGTCGGCCTGCGCAACCTTGATCTGATCATGGGCTGCGAACGGCGCGTCGTCTACGACTTCGTCAACGTCATACAGGGCGAGGCCTCGCTGAACCAGGCGCTGATCCGCGACAAGCAGCTTGAAAACCTGTACATTTTGCCGGCTTCGCAAACGCGCGACAAAGACGCCCTGACCATGGAAGGCGTCGAAAAAACGCTGAACGACCTGAAAGCCATGGACTTCGAATATATCGTCTGCGATTCACCGGCGGGGATCGAAACGGGCGCGCTCATGGCATCGTATTTCGCCGACGACGCCCTGGTGGTGACCAACCCCGAAGTCTCGTCCGTGCGCGATTCCGACCGCATCCTGGGCATATTGTCGGCCAAGTCGCGCCGCGCCGTCGACGGCGACGAGCCCATCAAGGAATTCCTGCTGCTGACCCGGTACAACCCCAAGCGCGTCGCCGACGGCGAGATGCTGTCGCTGAAAGACATCGAAGACATCCTGCGCATCAAGCTGATCGGCGTCATCCCGGAATCCGAATCGGTGCTGCAAGCCTCGAACCAGGGGATTCCAGCCATTCATATTCGCGACAGCGACGTGGCCCTGGCATACCAGGACGTGGTCGCGCGCTATCTGGGCGAGGACAAGGCCTTGCGCTTCGTCGATTACGCTAAACCGGGGCTGATCAAACGCCTGTTCGGAGGAAAATGACATGTCCTTTCTTTCTTTCCTGCTCGGAGAAAAGAAAACATCGGCAAGCGTCGCCAAAGACCGCCTGCAGCTCATACTCATCAATGAACGCGGCAAGGGCGGCATCACGCCCGAATTCCTGCCCCGGCTGCAGAAGGAACTGGTCGAGGTCATATCCCGGTACGTGAACATCAATCCCGAAGACATCAGGGTCAACATGGAAAAGCAGGACTCCATGGAAATCCTCGAGGTCAAGATCGAAATGCCGCCCACCGGCCGCGCGGCGGGTCCCGCCTGACCGGCCCGCGTTCAAACGCACCGCGCCATCGGAAATGAAAATGGCCCGCCAGGCGGGCCATTTTCCTGCGACGGAGGGGCTGTTACTGATGCTTGCCGATCTGGTCGCCGATAATGCCGCCGATGGCCGCGCCCCCCGTCGTGCCAAGCACGCTGCCGCCCGTCAGGACGGCGCCGGCAAGGCCGCCTATACCCGCGCCGGTGACGGTCGATTTCTGTTGATGGCTCATGCTGTCCCAGGACGAACAGCCCGACATCGCCACCGCAAGCACCACGATGGCGCCCATGCGGCTAAACGTGCCTACTTTCATTCTTTCTACCTCCAAAGAAAAGCAACGAAATCTACAATACCGGGTTGGCGCCGGCATCGCAACTTCCAGCCGTATCCGATGTGAGCATAGGAAAAAACTGTAACAACGCCGGTCGAAAACACCCGGCTCAAAGCGCGCAATGCCGTCAGACCGACTTGATCAGGCGCAGTACCTGCCTGAAATGCGGATTATCCGCCGATTCCAGCCACTCGAACAGGATCATCTCGGATGTAACAACTTCGATGCCGTGGTAGGCGGCGCGCCGCAGGGCGGCGGCCCGGTCGGCCGCGCGGCGCGAGCCGGCGCAATCGGCCACCAGGACCGGGGCCAGGCCGGCATCCCGCAGCCCCAGCGCGGTCTGCAGCACACAGACGTGCGCTTCCGCGCCGATCAGCAGCAAACTCGGCCGCCCCGCCGGCAAGCTGTCGATGAAGCCGGGCTCGCGCGTCGCGTCGAAGTGCGTTTTGGGCGTGACGCGATCGATCCAGGGCGCCATGGCCGGCGTCGTGGCCCCGATCTTGTCGGCGCAATGCTCGGTGGCCGCCACCGGCACCCCAAACAGCCGGGCCGCCTGCGCCAGAGCCGCGCCGCGGCCGGCCAGCGCGTCGGCGCCGTCGATGCTGGGCAGCAGGCCGGCCTGCATGTCGATAACCAGCAAAGTGCAATCGTGCGCGTGCAAGCCCGCCATGGCATCTCCCGTCATTTCAACGATTTATAGCGCAACCGCCTGGGTTTGGCGCCCTCTTCGCCCAGGCGGCGCTTCTTGTCCAGCTCGTATTCCTGGTAATTGCCGTCGAAGAACACCGCCTTGGAATCCCCCTCGAAGGCCAGGATATGCGTGGCGATGCGGTCCAGGAACCAGCGGTCGTGGCTGATGACCAGCACGCACCCGGCGAATTCCAGCAAAGCGTCTTCCAGGGCGCGCAGCGTTTCCACGTCCAGGTCGTTCGAGGGCTCGTCGAGCAGCAGGACATTGCCGCCCGAGATCAGGGTCTTGGCCAGGTGCAGCCGCCCGCGCTCGCCGCCCGAGAGCTTGCCCACCAGCTTGTTCTGATCGGCGCCCTTGAAATTGAAGCGCCCCAGATACGCGCGCGACGCCATTTCGAAGCGGCCCACCGTCAGCAGGTCCGCGCCGTCGGCGATGGCGTCGAACACCGTCTTGTCGTCGGGCAGCGACTGGCGCGACTGGTCGACATAGGCGATCTTGACGGTGGAGCCCACCTTCAGTTGCCCGGAATCCGGGGTTTCCTGGCCCGCGATCATGCGAAACAGCGTCGACTTGCCGGCGCCGTTGGCGCCTATGATGCCGACGATGGCGCCGGCGGGAATCCGGAAGCTGACATTATCGAGCAGCAGGCGTTCGCCGTAGGCCTTGCTGACGCCGTCCAGCTCTATGACGTCGTTGCCCAGCCGCTCGGCCACGGGAATGAAGATTTCCTGGGTTTCATTGCGCTTCTGGTATTCGTGCGAAGACAGTTCTTCGAAACGCGCCAAGCGGGCCTTGGCCTTGGCCTGGCGGCCCTTGGGGTTCTGGCGCACCCATTCGAGCTCTTTCTTGATGGTGCGCTGGCGCGCCGATTCCGACGTCTCTTCATGTTCGAGACGGTCTTCCTTCTGCTGCAGCCACGAACTGTAATTGCCCTTCCAGGGTATGCCATGCCCCCGATCCAGTTCCAGGATCCATTCGGCCGCATTGTCCAGGAAATAGCGATCGTGGGTCACGCCAACCACCGTGCCGGGGAATTTGCGCAGAAACTGCTCCAGCCATTCGACGCTTTCGGCATCGAGGTGATTGGTGGGTTCGTCCAGCAACAGCATGTCGGGCTTGGACAGCAGAAGGCGGCACAAGGCCACGCGACGCTTCTCGCCCCCCGACAGATTGCCGACCCGGGCGTCCCAGGCCGGCAGGCGCAGGGCGTCGGCGGCAATTTCCATCTGGTGCTCGATGTCGTCCGCGCCGCTGGAGGCGGCCGCCGCGATCACGGCTTCGAGTTCGGCCTGTTCCGTGGCCAACTGGTCGAAATCGGCGTCGGGCTCGGAATAGGCGGCGTAGATATCGTCCAGGCGCTTGCGCGCGGAAAACAGTTCGCCCAGACCTTCTTCCACCGACTCGCGCACCGTATGGGCGGGATCGAGCTGGGGCTCCTGCGGCAGATAGCCTATCTTCAGGCCCGCCATGGGCACGGCCTCGCCCTCGATTTCGCGATCGATGCCAGCCATGATCTTCAGCAGGGTGGATTTGCCCGACCCGTTCAGGCCCAGCACGCCGATCTTGGCGCCGGGGAAAAAGGACAGGGAGATATCGCGCAGGATCTGCCGCTTGGGCGGCACGATCTTGCCGACGCGATTCATCGTATAAACATATTGAGCCATAACCGCCAAATCAGGAAAAGTTCGTCAAGCCCCGATTGTAGGCCGTCCCGCTCCATGCCTTAAAATGGGCGCATCCGCAACCATTCCGGCACGCTTTCATGACAGCCCATCCCACCTCCCAACTTGTTTTCAGCGCCCGGGAACTCGACCTGCTGGGCCGTACCGCCGACGCGCTGAGCGCCTACATGGGCAAGCCCGTGCTGGCAGAGGTCATAGACGCCCGCGAGACCGGTTTCGAATGGGTCATTTTCGGCGTTCCCCTGGAAACCGCCGACAGCGAGCAGGACCGCGTCACCGTGCAGATAGGCGGCCCCAAGGCGCGGCTGCTGGGCCACAAGGGCGGGCTGGCCGTGCGCGACGGCGATGCCTTCAGCTGCGAATATCTGTGGGCCATCCAGCTATCGGCGCTGGAAGGCGTACGGTTCATCAAGGTCGACGGCCAGGGCGAGGAAATCGCCTGGACCGAGAACCTGGACGACGTGCTGCCATTCGTCATGAGCGACGATCAGTCCGCGCCCAAGGACGACGACGAGGATGAAGACGGCGACGACGATGCGCGCACGCGGTCGCGCACATAAAGCAGCGCACCCAATGGCCACATAAGGCTCACCAGCGCATAAGCGCGCCACCCCGACAGGCGATAGCGGCTCGGCGGCGCCTGGCCGGCGCGGCGCGCATGCAGGGCGAAACGCGTGTAGCGCGCGCCGGCCTTGAAGAATTCCGATGGCCGGTGAACGAACCACGGCCAGCATTCAACCAGGGTGTCGCGCGCCAGCAGCAACAGCCCCAGGGCGTGAAGCGCCCCGTCGCGGCCTTGCCGCGACAGCGAATCGTCGCTGTCGTGATAGATGCGGAATATCTGGTTGACGAAGCGGCTCAGGTATCCGGCGCGCGCGATGGCGCGCCAGACCAGGCTTTCGGGCACGAATCCGGGCACGTCCTCGGGAAACGGGAAACGGCGCAGCACGTCGGTGCGCATGCAGCCGAACTTTTCGCCACGCACGCGGTATCGGAACACCATGTCCAGCACGGTCGCGTCCATGCCGTCGCGCGGGAACCTGTCGCCCACGATACGGCCCCTGGTCGTGGCGCACAGGCCGGTGACGGCCACGTGGCGATCGCGCTCGGCCGGCGTCATGCCGTTCCATATGCCGGCCATGGCGGCCAGCGCGTCGCCGCGCAAACTGTCGTCGCTGTCGAGCGCGACGATCAATTCACCGCGGGCCTGCCGCACGCCGCGGTTGAACGCCGATTTCTTGTGCCGATTGGCCTGCCACGAATAACGGATCGGAAACGGCGCTTCCCGCCGCCACGCCCGCACCAGGGTCCGGGTGTCGTCGGTGGAACCATCGTCGACCACCACCCATTCGAAATCCCGGAACGTCTGCCCGCACAGGGACGCGTACACACGCCCCAGCGTAGGCGCCCGGTTGTACGTGGGAGTCAGGACCGTAAATAGATGATTCCACGCGTCCATGAACCTTGGCTGTCATTGTCGTGATGCAATGATAAGGTATTGCCGGACTATGGAGGTTTCGAGACGTTGCGGGAAGTGTCGCGCTACGCCTCGGATGCCGGGCGCGGCCCGGCATCGACAGGGGCGGATCAGGCCCGTTTTACTTTTTCCAGCATCTTGAATATGCTTTTGGGCGACTTGACGAACAGGCGCTTGAAAGATTTCCCCAGGCAACGGCGTTCCAGCGTGTTGCGACGTGTGCGTTTGATTTCCGCCATAATGTTCTCCGATCGTAGATCGGCGCACCAGATCGCTGGCCGCCGGTAAAAGCCATCGCCACAAAACAAAGGCGAAAATTAGTCAACCTGTAATTCTACCTTAAAACGGCCTGTCTGTTCAGCGACACCCCCCGCAATGCCTCTGCGCCCGCAAGCCTGTACTCTAACAGCATGAGCTCTCAAATCCGTATTTTCGGCGCACGCCAGAACAACCTGAAAAACCTCGACGTCTCGATAGACACCGGCCAGTTGCTGGTGCTGACCGGCGTATCGGGCTCGGGCAAAAGCTCGCTGGCCTTCGACACCCTGTATGCCGAAGGCCAGCGGCGCTACGTCGAAACCTTTTCGCCCTACGCGCGCCAGTTCCTGGACCGCATGGACAAGCCGGCCGTCGACCGCATAGAAGGCATCTTGCCGGCGATCGCGATAGACCAGGTCAACCCCGTGCGCAATTCGCGCAGCACCGTGGGCACCATGACCGAGCTGAACGATCACCTGAAGCTGCTGTACGCGCGCCTGGGCACGCTGTACTGCCGCAACTGCGCCACGCCGGTCCGCCGCGACAACGCCGAATCGATACGCCAGCAACTGGCGCGCGACACGCAGGCGGCGGACCCGCGCCTGACGATCACGTTTCCCATCGCCATACCCGCGAACTTCACCGAGGACGAGGTGCGCGGCTTCCTGGAGCAGCAAGGCTACACGCGCATCCACCACGAGGAAACCGTGAGCCGCGGCGATACCGCCTTGGCGTCGACCGGCGCCCGGAGCAAGGGCAAGAACCGAAGCAAGGCCGCCGCGGGCACGCAACGCGTGCTGCACGTCATCCAGGACCGCCTGCGCTACGGCACCGCCGACGCCGGCCGGGTCATGGAGGCGCTGGACGCGGCGCTCAAGCAGGGCGACGGCCACATCACCGTCTACGCCGCCGGCGACGACGGCGCCGAAACGGCATGGCGCTTCAGCGACCGCCTGCATTGCGCGCACTGCGACATCGAATACGGCACGCCGCTGCCCAGCACGTTCTCGTTCAATTCCCCCCTGGGCGCCTGCGACACCTGCCGGGGGTTCGGGCGCGTCATCGGCATAGACTACGGACTGGTGGTGCCGGACGAGACCAAGACCCTGCGCCAGGGCGCCGTCAAGCCCTGGCAGACCGCCAGCTACAAAGAATGCCAGGTCGAACTGGAACGCTATGCGGGCCGGGCCGACGTCCGCCTGGACACGCCCTGGCGCGACCTGAGCGAAACCGAGAAGCGCTGGGTCATAGACGGCACGCCGGACTGGAAGGGCGGACGCAACGCCTGGCAGACGCAATGGTACGGCGCGCAGCGGTTCTTCGACTGGCTGGAATCGCGCGCCTACAAGATGCACGTGCGCGTGCTGCTGTCGAAGTACCGCAGCTATACGCCCTGCCCGGCCTGCGGCGGGTCGCGGCTGAAGCCCGACGCCACGCTCTGGCGCCTGGGCGGCGGCACCGAGACGCCGCATGACCGCCGGTTCATGCCCGTGCATGCCGCCTGGAGCCGTGAACAGCTGGACGCGCTGCCGGGCCTGGGCGTGCACGACCTGATGCGCCTGCCCATAGACCAGGTCCGCGATTTCTTCGGCCGCCTGAGCTTCGGCGCGGCCATGGACGCCGCCGTGGCCCTGCTGCTCGACGAGGTGCGCACCCGCCTGAAATTCCTGTGCGACGTGGGCCTGGGCTATCTGTCGCTGGACAGGCAAAGCCGCACGCTGTCGGGCGGCGAGGTTCAGCGCATCAACCTGACGACGGCGCTGGGCACATCGCTGGTCAACACGCTTTTCGTGCTGGACGAACCCTCTATAGGGCTGCACCCGCGCGACATACACCGCATCGTCGAAATCATGCATAGGCTGCGGGCCAACGGCAACACCCTGGTCGTGGTCGAACACGACCCCCAGATCATCATCGCCGCCGACCGCCTGATAGACATCGGCCCAGGCCCGGGCGAGCGCGGCGGCCAGATCATTTTCGACGGCACGCCCGACGAACTGCGCCACGCCGACACGCTTACCGGAAACTACCTGGGCGGGCGCCTGCGCGTGCAGGCGCCCCGGCCCATGCCCGTCGCGGAAAACACGCCCAGGCTGCTGCTTGAAGGCGCAAGCGCCAACAACTTGCGCGACGTCTCGGTGTCCATACCGCTGGGGCGCCTGGTGTGCGTGACCGGCGTGTCCGGTTCGGGCAAGTCCACGCTGATCCAGGACGTGCTGTACCCCGCCCTGCTGAAACAGAAAGGCCGGCCCACCGAAGCGCCGGGCGAATACCGCCAGTTGCTGGGCGCCGAGCAGATCGCCGACGTGGTCATGGTGGACCAGACCCCCATAGGCAAGACGGCGCGGTCCAATCCGGCCAGCTACGTGGGCGCCTTCGACGCCATACGCAAGCTGTTCGCCAAGGCGCCGCTGGCCAGGGAACGCGGCTACACCCCGGGCACCTTCAGTTTCAACAGCGGCGACGGACGCTGCCCCACGTGCGGCGGGACCGGATTCGAACATATCGAAATGCAGTTCCTGTCCGATGTGTACCTGCGCTGCCCCGACTGCGACGGCAAGCGCTTCCGCCCCGAAATCCTCGAGGTGCGGATTGAACATCTGGGCCGGGGCGCCACCATAGACCAGGTCCTGGAGATGACCGTGCACGAGGCCCTGGAATTCTTCAGCGGCCTGCGCGACGTGCAAAGCGGGCTTTTGCCGCTGGCCGACGTGGGCCTGGAATACGTGCGTCTGGGCCAGCCCGTGCCCACACTGTCGGGCGGCGAAGCGCAGCGGCTGAAACTGGCCGGCCACCTGGCGGACGCCGCGCGCAGCGGCATCTCCGCGGCCAAGGTAGCCAAGAAAGGCAGCCTGTTCCTGTTCGACGAACCAACCACCGGCCTGCACTTCGACGACGTGGCGAAACTGATGCGGGCATTCCGCAAGCTGCTGGCGGCGGGCCATTCGCTGCTGATCATCGAGCACAACCTGGACGTCGTGCGCGCGGCCGACTGGATCGTCGACCTGGGTCCTGAGGGCGGCGACGCCGGCGGCCAGGCCGTGGGCGCCGGCACGCCCGAAGACCTGATGAGCAACCCCCGGTCGCACACCGGACAGGCGCTGAAAGACTACACCAGCGCCATCGTGTACGAAGACAAGTCCCTGCAGGCCCGGCGCGTTGCCGAGCCCCGGGCGGACTACGCCGCCGGCGACCCGGCGGGCGACCGGACGCGCCACTTGCAGACCCGCAACATCGAAATCCTGAATGCGCGGGAACACAATCTGAAAGGCATAGACGTCTCGATTCCGCGCGACGTGTTCACCGTGGTCACGGGCGTATCGGGCTCGGGCAAGTCCACCCTGGCGTTCGACATCCTGTTCAACGAAGGCCAGCGGCGCTACCTGGAATCGCTCAATGCCTACGCGCGCGCCATCGTCCAGCCCGCGGGCAAGCCCGACGTGGACGCCATCTACGGCATACCGCCCACCATCGCCATCGAGCAGCGCACCAGCCGGGGGGGCCGCAAGTCCACCGTGGCCACCATGACGGAAATCCACCACTTCCTGCGCCTGCTGTACGTGAAGCTGGGAACGCAGATGTGCCCCGACTGCCACGCGCCGGTCGAACCGCAAAAACCCGAACAGATCGTCATGCAGCTATTGCGCGAACACAGGGGCCGGCACATAGGCATACTGGCGCCGCTGGTGACGGCGCGCAAAGGGTACTACACCGACCTGGCCAAATGGGCGGCGGGCAAAGGCTACACGCACCTGCGCGTCGACGGCGAATTCATTCCGGTCGCGCCCTGGCCCAGGCTGGACCGCTACAAGGAACACACGATCGAGCTGCCCGTGGCCGACCTGATCGTCGACCCGGCTCAGGAGCCGGCGCTGCGCGAAACAGTGCGCAGCGCGCTGGAACTGGGCCAGGGCAACCTGAGCGTGCTGGCCGGCCTGACCGACTATCCGGGTTCGCTCGACGAGCGCCGCCGCTTGGGCATGGCCCAGGACACGAAGCAACAGCATTTTTCGGTCAAGCGCGCCTGCCCCAGTTGCGGCACCAGCTTTCCCGAACCCGACCCGCGCCTGTTCTCGTACAACTCCAAGCACGGCTGGTGCCCGGGCTGCTTCGGCACAGGGCTGAAGCTGACCGGCTTCGATGAAACCCAGAGCGGCGAGGAAACCGCCTGGAACGCCTGGTACGACGACACGCCCGAAACCTGCCCCGACTGCCACGGCGAACGCCTGAACCGCGTGGCCCGGGCCTTCCTGTGGCGCGACAGATCGATCTCGGAACTGGCGGCGCTGCCCGTGACCGACGCGCAAACCTTCTTCACCGGCCTGGTCGCCACGGGCCGCGAAGGCGAGATCGCGCGCGACATACTGACCGAAATCCGCGGACGGCTGAACTTCATGCAGGAAGTGGGGCTGGGCTACCTGGCCCTGAACCGCTCGGCGCCCACGCTGTCCGGCGGCGAGGCCCAGCGCATCCGCCTGGCCGCCCAGTTGGGGTCGAATCTGCAGGGTGTGTGCTACATACTGGACGAACCCACCATAGGCCTGCATCCGCGCGACAACAAGATCCTGCTCGACGCGCTGGCGCGCCTGGAAGGCAACGGCAACACCCTGGTGGTCGTCGAACACGACGACGACACCATACGGCGCGCATCGCACATCATAGACATAGGCCCGGGCGCGGGCGTGCGCGGCGGCCGGCTGGTCGCCCAGGGCACGGTCGAGGACATCATGGCCAACCCGGCGTCGGTCACCGGCCGCTACCTGAAGCGGCCGCTGCATCATTCGCTGCAGGCGCGCCGGCCCGTCCTGGCCGACACGCCCAGGATCCAGATACAGGGCGCGCACCTGCACAATCTGCACAACGTCTCGGCGCAGATTCCCATAGGCAGGCTAAGCGTGGTCACGGGCGTCTCGGGATCGGGCAAATCCACCCTGGCGCGCGAAGTCATGCTGGAGAACCTGGCGCAGGCGGTCTCGAAGCGGGCGGCGCCGGCCTGGCGCGGCTGCACGGGCATAACGAACTGGGAAGCCATAGACCGCGTGCTGGAAGTCGACCAGACCCCCATAGGCAAGACGCCGCGCTCGTGCCCGGCGACCTACGTGGGGTTCTGGAACGACGTGCGCAAGCTGTTCGCCGAGACGCGCGATGCGCGCATCCGCGGCTGGACGTCGGCGCGGTTTTCGTTCAACACCGGCGACGGGCGCTGCCCGGTCTGCGAAGGCCAGGGCATGCGCACCATAGAAATGAGCTTCCTGCCCGACGTGAAGGTGCCTTGCGAGGCGTGCGGCGGCGAGCGCTTCAACGCCGACACGCTGGGCGTGACGTGGCGCGACAAGAGCGCGGGCCAGGTCCTGCGCATGGAAGTCGACGAGGCCGTGGACTACTTCACCGCGCACTCGAAGATTTCCCGCCCGCTGCAGTTGATGCGAGACGTCGGCCTGGGCTACCTGACGCTGGGGCAGCCTTCGCCCACCCTGTCGGGCGGCGAGGCCCAGCGCATCAAGCTGGTCAGCGAGCTGACCAAGGCCCGCCTGACCGACGGCCTGATCAAGACCGGGCGCGCATCGCGCCTGCCGCACACGCTGTACGTGCTGGACGAGCCCACGGTGGGGCTGTCGATGGCCGACGTCGAGAAGCTGATAGACGTGCTGCACCGCCTGGTCGAGGCCGGCAACACCGTGGTGGTCATCGAGCACAATCTGGACCTGATCGCCGAAGCCGACTGGATACTGGATCTGGGTCCGGAAGGCGGCTCCGGCGGCGGGCGCCTGGTTGCGCAGGGCAGCCCGGCGCACATCATCGGCCGGAAAGAGCGCTCGCACACCGGGGCCGTGCTGGACACGTTCATGCGCGCCGCCGGCTGACGCGATCAGGGCTGGAACCGCCCCTGGATCAGCCAATGCAGGGCATCGTGGGCGGCGGCCATGCCCATGACCGCCGTCACCGTCACGGCGGATCCATAACCGGCGCACGACAAGCCTTGCGGCGCATCCGGCGCCGGTTCCGCCCGCGCATCGGCGCCGCCGTCGAGCCACAATGACGGCAGTTGCGCGGGCTGGTCGAACCAGATGGCGCGCACGTCCATCCGGGGCGCGCGCCGGCGCGGCTTGCCGGCCGCGTCGGCCCCTCTGGGATAGCCGTGATGGCGCCGCAGGCTGTTGCGCACCTTGGCCAGCAGGGCGTCGTTGAGCGCGGCGGACAGGTCGCTGGCGCGCAGGCCAAGAGGGTTCGTCTTGCCGCCCGCCCCGCCGCAGACCACGATGGGCATGCGCCTGTCGCGGGCGTGCAGGATCATGGCGATCTTGGCGCTGACCTGGTCGGTGCAATCGACCAGCAGGTCCGGATCGCCGGCCAGCAGTTCGGCCACGTTGTCGGGCGAGACGAAATCGTCGACGACGGTCACCGCGCATTGGGGGTTGATGCCCCGGATGCGTTCGGCCATGGCCAGTATCTTGGCCTGGCCCAGGGTATCGGTCAGCGCGTGGATCTGCCGGTTGATGTTGGATTCGGCGATGTGGTCCAGGTCGATCAATGTGACGGCCCCCACCCCCGAGCGCGCCAGCGCTTCGGCGCACCACGACCCCACGCCGCCAATACCCGCCACGGCGACATGCGCCCGGCCCAGGCGTTCCAGGCCCTGCGGGCCGTGCAGGCGGGCGAGGCCGCCGAAACGGCGCCCGGCGTCGATCTGGGAAGAATCAGTCATGCGGTGTTGTAAGACGGCGATTGGCGGAGGATGGATCGGGAATTTAATTTTCGGCTGTCTTAAAATAGCACAAAGCGGCAATCTTGCCCGCCACCTGAAAAGCCCTGAACAACGTGAACTCCCTGCTGTATCCCGACACCAACCCTCCCCCCGTCGCCTCGAATTTCCGCCTGCTGACCGACACCGAGCGCCAGGCATCGCTGGAAAAGTCCCTGGCGCACTGGGACAGGCAAAGCGATCTCTGGGTTTTCGGGTACGGGTCGCTGGTATGGCGGCCCGACTTCGATTTCACCGAGCAGCGCCTGGCCCTGTCCCATGGCTATCATCGGGCCCTGTGCCTGTGGTCGCGCGTGAACCGGGGAACGCCCGAACGGCCGGGGCTGGTATTCGGCCTGGACACGGGCGGGTCGTGCCGGGGCATGGCGTTCCGGATCCCGGCCGCCGGCGTGCCCGACACCATGCAGGCGCTGTGGCGGCGCGAAATGCCCAGCGGCGCCTACATTCCGAAATGGCTGCCTTGCCGCACGCGCCAGGGCATCATCGAAGCGCTGGCGTTCGTCATGAACCGCAACACCGACGCCTACGTGCGCGACCTGTCGCAGGACCAGCTCATCCGCATCGTGCAAAACGCCCACGGCAGCTATGGCCCCTGCGTCGAATACGTGCTGGAAACGGCGCAGGCGCTGAAGCTGACCGGCATACACGACAAAAAGCTCGAGGCCCTGGTGCGCGAGCTGCGCGGCACGATGGCGCAGAACGGGTAAACTCATAGCTTGCCAATCATTTTCCCCCACGCGTCATGTCCGTAGCCGATATTCGCCAGCAATACCGCAAAGGCGTCCTGCTAGAAGAATCGCTGGCCGCCACGCCGCTGGCGCAGTTCACCAAATGGTTCGACGAGGCGCTGGCCGCGCAGATCGTCGAACCCACCGCCATGACCCTGGCCTGCGTCGGCCCCGACGGGCGGCCTTCGGCGCGCATCGTGCTGCTCAAAGGGTTCGACGAACGCGGCTTCGTGTTCTTCACCAACTACGAATCGCGCAAAGGCGCCGAACTGACCGCGCACCCCGACGCCAGCCTGCTGTTCTTCTGGCCCGAACTGGAACGCCAGGTGCGCATAGAAGGCAAGGTCGCCAAGATCGCCGCCTCCGAATCCGACGCCTATTTCGACAGCCGCCCCCTGGGTTCGCGCATAGGCGCCTGGGCCTCGCCGCAAAGCCGGCCCATTACGCGCGAACGGCTGGAACAGCGCACGCGGGAATTCACCGCGTCCCTGGGCGAACACCCGGCGCGCCCGCCGCACTGGGGCGGGTTTCGGCTGCGGCCCGACTACGTCGAATTCTGGCAGGGCCGCCCATCGCGCCTGCATGACCGTCTGGTGTTTCGCCGCGCCGAACCGGACCATTGGGAAAGCGTGCGGCTGGCCCCCTAGGCCCGTGCATGCGCAACGATCTTCCATGACGGCCAGACCCGCCGATTTCGATTCCGCCTTCTTCCGTTCCGCCCTGGGGCGCTTCGCCACGGGGGTGACCATCGTCACCTGCGAATCGCCGCTGGACGCGCAGCCCATGGGCCTGACCATCAGCTCGTTCAACTCGGTGTCGCTGCATCCGCCGCTGGTGCTGTGGACCCTGACCAAGGCGGCATCGTCGCTGCCGCATTTCCAGAAGGTCGAACGCTATGTCGTGCACGTGCTCGCCGCGTCCCAGCTGCACCTGGCGAAACGGTTCGCGCGCGGCACCCAGCCCGCCCGTTTCGACAACATGGCCGTCACGCGCACGCCCGGCGGCACGCTGATGCTGGACGAACCCGATTGCTCGGCCTGGTTCGAATGCCACAACCAGACGTGGCACGATGCGGGCGACCACATTATTTTCATCGGCCAGGTCGAACACTGCGAACGCAGGTTCAACCAGCCCCTGGTCTATCACGCGGGCGACTTCGACCTGACGCCGTCGACCGAACCGCTCTCGAACACATAGCGGGCCCGCGCATGAACACGGACATCGACTGCGTCGTCCTGGGCGCGGGGGTCATAGGCCTGGCCATAGCGCGCGAACTGGCCATGGGCGGGCGGGACGTCCTGCTGGTCGACGCCGGCGACGGCATAGGCACGGGAATCAGTTCGCGCAATTCCGAAGTCATCCACGCGGGCATCTACTACCCGCCCGGCAGCCTGAAGGCCAGGTTGTGCGTGACCGGCCGGCGCCGGCTTTATGCCTACTGCGCCCAGCGCGGCATCACCTGCCGGCGACTGGGCAAACTGATCGTCGCGACCACCCCCGGCCAGGCGGACCAACTGGACGGCATCGCCGCGCGCGCGCACGCCAACGGCGTGGACGACCTGTACCGGATAGACGGCGCGCAAGCCCGCCGACTGGAGCCGGAACTGACCTGCCATGCCGCGCTGGTATCGCCGTCCACCGGCATCGTCGACAGTCATGCGCTGATGCTGGCCCTGCAGGGCGACGCCCAGAACCACGGCGCGCAATGCGTGCTGCGCACGCGCTTCCGCCACGGCCGCATCCTGCCTTCGGGCGGGTTCCTGCTGAGCTTCGACGGCGACGAGCCGCTGGACCTGACCGCCGCCGCCCTCGTCAACGCCACGGGCCTGTCCGCGGTCCAGACCGCCCGGAACCTGGAGGGTCAACCCGCCGCCCGCATACCGCCGTCGTATCTGTGCAAAGGCAGCTACTTCAGCCTTGCGGGCGGGTCTCCGTTTTCGCGGCTGATCTACCCCATGCCCGACCAGGCGGGGCTGGGCGTGCATCTGACGCTGGACATGGGCGGGCAGGCCCGGTTCGGCCCCGACACGCAATGGGTGCAAACCGAGGACTACACGGTGGAACCCCAGCGCGCGCAGGCGTTCTATGCCGCCATACGGCGCTACTGGGCCGGCCTGCCCGACGGCGCGCTGCACCCGGGCTATGCCGGCATACGGCCCAAGATCGCGGGCCCCGGCGCGCCCGCCGCCGACTTCATGATCGCCGGCCCGGCCGTCCACGGCGTGCCCGGCCTGGTCAACCTGTTCGGCATGGAATCGCCCGGCCTGACCGCGTGCCTGGCCATCGCCGAGGCCGCCGCGACCGCCCTGGCGGACTGAACACCACCGACCGATTCACGACACGCAAAGCATGAACGACTACATCCTGACATTGTCCTGCCCCGACCGCATCGGCATCGTGCACAGCGTTTCGGGCTGGCTGCTGAACCTGCACGGCAACATCGTCGACGCGCAGCAGTTCGGCGACGTGGAAACGGGGCGCTTTTTCCTGCGCGTGCATTTCCACCTGCCCCAGCCCAGCGACACTCAGGCCCTGGCCCAGGCGTTTGCGGGCCTGGCCCGACGATTCGACATGGACGCGCACTTCCACGATGCCGGCCGCAAGGCGCGCCTGCTGATCCTGGTCAGCCGCCAGGCGCACTGCCTGAACGACCTGCTGTTTCGCGCGCGCAGCGCGGACCTGCCGGCCGAAGTCGCCGCGGTCGCATCCAACCACAACGACTGCGCCGGGCTGGCGGCAGCCTACGAAACGCCGTTTCACCATCTGCCCGTCACGCCCGAGACCCGGGCGCGGCAGGAAAGCGACATCCTGGCGCTGGTGCGGCGCGAACGCATCGACCTGGTCGTGCTGGCGCGCTACATGCAGATTCTGTCGCCGGATCTGTGCGCCGCGCTTGCGGGCAAGGCCATCAACATCCACCACAGCTTCCTGCCCGGTTTCAAAGGCGCGCGCCCCTACCACCAGGCGCACGCGCGCGGCGTGAAGATCATCGGGGCCACCGCCCACTATGTCACGTCCGATCTGGACGAAGGACCGATCATCGAACAGGACGTGCAGCGCGTGGACCACGCCTCCAGCGTCCAGGATCTGGCCCGGGTGGGCAGCGATATAGAATCGCAGGTGCTGGCGCGCGCCGTGCGCCGCCACCTAGAGCATCGCATTTTGCCAAACGGCATGCGCACGGTCGTCTTCCGCTAGGCGGCTTCCCGGTCGCGCGAAGACGCCGCCGCGCGCAGCCACGACTCGAACGCCAGCAAGGCCGGCGAAGGCTCGCCATCGTCGGGATAGCTGAAGAAATAGGCTTCGCGCACGGCCAGACCGCCGTCGACGGGCTCGCACAATTCGCCCGCCGCCAGGGCGTCCCGCACGAAAAGCCGCGGCATCAGGGCCACCCCCATTCCCGCGCGCACGGCCGCCAGGGTCATGGTGAACAATTCATAGCGCGGCCCGGCGCTGACCGACGGCATGTAGTCCATGCCCCGCTCCCTGTACCACTGGCGCCAGGCGTCCGGGCGCGATGCCATGTGCAGGTGCGCCGCGCCCGCCATTCCGTCGGGATGCCGGCGTATCGCCGCCGCGACGCGCGGAAGACACACCGGCACCAGCAGTTCCTCGTCGAACAGCTTGATGCCCATGGTGTGGGGCCAGATCTGCGACGCGTGATAAATGGCGGCATCGTACGGATGGTCGCTGAACTGGAACGGCAGCGTCTGCGCCGACAGGTTCACGGTGATATCGGGATGGGCGCGGCCGAATTCGGGCAGGCGCGGGATCAGCCAGGTGGTCGCCAGCGTGGGCAGCACGGCAAGATGCAGGCTGTTGCCCAGGCGCGCCCGCGCCACCAGGCCGAGCGTGTCTTTTTCCAGCTGCTCCAGGTGCAGGCGGACCCGCCCCGCGTATTCGGCGCCCGCGTCGGTCAGGGCCACGCGCCGTCTTACCCGCGTGAACAACTGCACGCCCAGGCGCTCTTCCAGTCCCGTGACCTGGCGGTATATGGCGCTGTGCGTCAGCGCCAGTTCCTCGGCCGCCCGGGAAAAAGAACCCAGCCGGGCGGTGGCCTCGAACGCCTGCAGCGCGCCCAGATTGGGAATGCCGTGTCTCATGTGTCCCCCCGCGTCGGGCCGGCGCGGACCCCGCTGTAGAATCGGACGATGGGGCGGGCGCAGACCGGCGTCTTGCCGATTATGCAAGACATTGTGCAATTTTATCAATTGTCTTGTGCGTATTTTGCACATTATGCTGTAGGACGTACTTCGCACACCATGCCGCAGGACATATGAATACTCGACAAACTCCCGCCCCCGAACCCCGGCTGGGCGGACACATACTGGTCGACCAGCTTGCCGCCCAGGGGGTGGAGCACGTTTTCTGCGTGCCGGGCGAAAGCTATCTTGCGGTGCTCGACGGCCTGCACGACGCCGCCATACAGGTCACCGTCTGCCGCCAGGAAGGCGGAGCCGCCATGATGGCCGAGGCCCATGGCAAGCTGACTGGAAAGCCGGGAGTCTGCATGGTCACCCGCGGTCCGGGCGCCTCCAATGCCATGGCCGGGATCCATATCGCCCACCAGGACTCCACCCCCCTGATCCTGTTCGTCGGGCAAATCGAGCGCGGCATGCGCGAGCGCGACGCCTTCCAGGAAATGGACTACAAGGCGGTGTTCGGCAGCCAGACGAAATGGGCGGCCGAAATCGACCAGATCGAACGCATCCCCGAACTGGTGTCGCGCGCGTTCCACGTCGCCACCTCGGGCAGGCCCGGTCCCGTGGTCCTGGCCCTGCCCGAGGACATGCTGGCCGAATACGCCGCCGTCAGCGACGCGCCGCGCTACGAAGTCCTGGACACCTCGCCGACCGCGGCCCAGCTTGCCGGCCTGGCGCAACGGCTGGGCCAGGCGCGAACCCCGGTGGCCATTCTGGGCGGATCGCGCTGGAGCCAGCAGGCCGTGACGGAATTCGCCGAATTCGCGCAAAGACTGGAACTGCCCGTGGCGGTGCAGTTCCGCCGGCAGATGCTGTTTCCCGCCACACATCCGAATTTCATCGGCGACGTAGGCCTGGGCGGCAACCCGGAACTGATGGCGACGATCAAAGAGGCGGACCTGATCCTGCTGGTCGGCGGACGCATGTCGGAAATCGCCAGCCAGAGCTACACCTTGCTGGACATACCCGTGCCCCGGCAGCAACTGGTCCACGTCTATCCCGACGTCGCCGAGCTGAACCGGGTCTACCGCGCCGACCTGGCCATCAATGCATCGCCCGCCTCCTTCGCCGGCGCGCTGGGCGGCGTCCAGGCGACCGCCGCGCCCGGACGCGCCGAGCGCCTGCGCGCGCTGCGCGCCAGCTACCGGGCCTGGAGCGATCCGGACAAAATCACCAACCCGGGCCCATTGCAGATGGCCCAGGTCATGAGCTACCTGCAGGCCCGCCTGCCCGAGGACGCCATCATGACCAACGGCGCCGGCAACTACGCCACCTGGCTGCACCGCTTCCACGCCTTCCGGCGCTACGGCACCCAACTGGCGCCCACCTCGGGATCCATGGGGTACGGGCTGCCCGCCGCCGTGGGCGCCAAACGGCTTTATCCCGACAGAACCGTCATCTGCTTCGCCGGCGACGGCTGCTTCATGATGCACGGCCAGGAATTCGCCACCGCGGTGCAATATCAATTGCCCATCATCGTCATCCTGATCGACAACCGCATGTACGGCACGATACGCATGCATCAGGAGCGCCACTATCCGGGCAGGCTGTCGGCCACGTCGCTGCGAAACCCCGATTTCGCCGCGTACGCCCAGGCATTCGGCGGGTATGGCGAACGCGTGGAAACCACCGGACAATTCGCTCCCGCGTTCGAGCGCGCGCAGGCCAGCGGCAAGCCGGCCATCCTGCATTGCCTGCTGGATCCGGAAACCATTTCGCCCACCACCACGCTGTCCAGGATCCGCGAGCAGGCGCTGGCCGGCGCGGCGCGATCGGGACAGGCGGCATCCGCCTGATTACTTTAAACTTCAATTTATTTGCCTGGAGCACTGCGACCATGTCTTCCGCCCCCTCTTTCAACTGGCAGGACCCCCTGCTGATGGACCTGCAACTGACCGAAGAAGAACGCATGGTGCGCGACGCCGCGCACGACTATGCGCAGGACAAGCTGGCCCCGCGGGTGCTCGACGCCTTCCGCCACGAAAAGACCGACGCGGCCATCTTCGCCGAGATGGGCCAGTTGGGCCTGCTGGGCGCCATGATCCCTGTCGAATACGGCGGCGCCGGCCTGAACTATGTCAGCTACGGGCTGATCGCGCGCGAAGTCGAGCGCGTCGATTCGGGCTATCGCTCCATGATGAGCGTGCAGTCCTCGCTGGTGATGGTGCCCATCAACGAATTCGGCAGCGAAGAGCAAAAAAGGAAATACCTGCCCCCGCTCGCCCGAGGTGAACTCATCGGCTGCTTCGGCCTGACCGAACCCAACCACGGTTCCGATCCCGGCAGCATGGAAACCCGCGCCGTCAAGACGGCCTCGGGCTACAAGCTGACGGGCAACAAGACCTGGATCACCAATTCGCCCATCGCCGACGTGTTCGTGGTGTGGGCCAAGTGCGTGGGCGGCGACTACGACGGCAAGATACGCGGATTCATTCTTGAAAAAGGCGCCAAGGGCCTGTCGGCGCCGGCCATTCACGGCAAGGTGGGGCTGCGCGCCTCGATCACCGGCGAAATCGTCATGGACGAGGTCGACGTCGCCGAAGACCGGATGCTTCCCGGGGCCTCGGGGCTGAAAGGCCCGTTCACCTGCCTGAATTCGGCGCGTTTCGGCATTGCCTGGGGCGCCCTGGGCGCGGCCGAGTTCTGCTGGCACATGGCGCGCCAGTACACGCTGGATCGCAAGCAGTTCGGCCGGCCCCTGGCGGCCAATCAGCTCATCCAGAAGAAGCTGGCCGACATGCAGACGGAAATCACGCTGGCGCTGCAAGGCTGCCTGCGCCTGGGCCGCATGAAGGACGAAGGGGTGGCCGCGGTCGAGATCACGTCGATCATGAAGCGCAATTCCTGCGGCAAGGCCCTGGACGTCGCCCGCCTGGCGCGGGACATGCTGGGGGGGAACGGCATTTCCGACGAGTTCGGGATTGCCCGCCACCTGGTCAATCTGGAAGTGGTGAATACGTACGAAGGCACGCACGATGTACATGCCTTGATCCTGGGTCGCGCCCAGACGGGTTTGCAGGCGTTTTTCTAGATTTGGCCTATTGTGCCTGCCTGATCGTGCTTCACGTACTTCCGTAGTTCTTTCGAACCACTGTGCTGCAAGCGGAAGGCCTGGGTCGTTGAGTTCTTCTGGGTCGGTGTGGCACAAGCCGGCGCGCTCAGCTCGCACGGTTTCGGCTGCGCCGAAACTACCCATGCCGCCCACCGCTTGCACGGCGCCCGCAAAACTCACGGGGCGCCCAGTCCCCCGGACTGGGCGCAAGCGTCCCGTTCGAACAGTTGCGGGCTTGCCTCCGCGCAAACGGCCGCCGCCATGGCGTGCTCGAACTTCGCGTGCCGGCTTGTGCCACACCGACCCGAGGCCAGCGATGGCCCGGAAGACATTACACGCGGAGCATTGCACAGCATCGAATACTGTGCATGCTCGATTCACAAGGCGCGGAAGGGTTCAGGGGGGCGGCCGACTTTGAGCCAGCCGGCCAGTTGGTCTGGGCGGGGGTGCAAGGGCACATCTGTTCGAGGGCGGCGCTTACGGACAGCCGGGGGCTGTCCGTTCGCCCGAGTTATGGGCCCGCCCCGCCCAGGCCGGCTGGCCGGGAAGCCCCGGCGACGCCGGGGCCGCAGCGATGGAGGCCGGCCCCCTGAACCCTTGCGCGCCGGCTAAAGAACCACAACAGACAACGCCGCAATTCAAACCGTCCAAAACACGCCACCGCAATACCATACAACGCGATGAAAACTCAGGCTTTGACGCCCAGATCGAACAAACTGGTGGCCTCGACTTCAAGCACCTGTTCATCGCGCTGATTGAACACCCGCCACGTCCAGCGCATGATTCCCAGGTCGTCTCGACTGGACGACGTGCGCACGGAATCGACCGTGGCTTCCAGCCTTAACGCATCGCCCGGACGCACCGGCAGCAGCCAGCGCAATTTTTCCAGCCCTGGCGAGCCGAACGATTCGGAATCATGCAAGGCCGCGTCCACGGCCATTCGCATGGCCATGCTGCACGTCAGCCAGCCGCTGGCGATCAGGCCGCCCCAGCGCCCATCCTTGGCGCGCTCGACATCGGTATGGAACCACTGCGGATCATAAGCCCTGGCAAAGGTCAGCATTTCTTCCTGGCTGACGACAACGGGAGGATGCTGGACCACCATCCCCGCTTTCAACTCTTTGAATTTCATGAAAGAACCTAAAGAAACAATAGACAGGCTGGTGGCACGCCACAACCGCCGAGACGTCTAAAGTTTAACCGACTAGTAGGTCTCGAAATGCAGGCGTCCCTGGGACTTCAGCTGTTCGTGCACGTCGGGCCAATGCTTCCCGGACCCCGACACCACCTCCTGCAGCGCCGCGATCACGCCCGTCTCCATGCCCTTCAGGCCGCACACATAGACGCAGGTCCGGCTGTCCTCCAGTAATGCCATAACATCGGCGGCGCGTTCGCGTATCAAGTCCTGCACATAGCGCTTGGGCTGGTCGGGCGCGCGCGACAACGCCAGATTGATATCGATGAAATCGCGGGGCAGGTTCATCAAGGGGCCGAAATACGGCAGCTCGCGCTGGGTGCGGGCGCCGAAAAACAGCATCAGCCTGCCCTTGAAGCCCTGTTTCCCGACCCGGCGCCGGCAGCGTTCCGTCATGGCGCGCATGGGCGCGGAACCCGTGCCCGTGCAGATCATGATCAGGTTCGCTTCCTCGTGGTCGGGCATCAGGAACGTGTTGCCGAACGGGCCTATGACCTGTACGGTATCGTTCTTTTTCAGGTCGCACAAATAATTCGAGCACACGCCCCGCGTCGGCTTGCCATCGTAGTCGACGTCCACGCGCTTGACCGTCAGCGACAGGTTGTTATAGCGCGGACGTTCGCCGTCGCGCGGGCTGGCGATGGAATACTGGCGGGCATGATAAGACCGGCCCGCCTCGTCGACGCCCGGCGGGAAGATGGCGATGGACTGCCCTTCCAGGACCGGGAAGGGCTGATCGCCGAAATCCAGCACGATGTGGCGGATATCGCTTTCGGTATCTTCGTCGGTGACCCGGTAATTGCCCACCACCGTCGCCGTCACCGGGTTCTTGTGGGTATACAGGTTCACGTAGGGATGCGCCGCCGACCAGGGGGGAACCCGGGCGCCGGCCGCGGTCGACGGCATGCCGTCCAGGTCCGCGGCCGGATCGTCCGCAGAGGCGGGCGCAGGCGCTTCGGCCTGCGCGGCCTGCGGTTGCGCGGCCCCGGGTTCCGGCCCGGATTCGCCCAGGTCCTGTTGCGCCGGCAGCTCGCTCCAGCCGAACTGCTCGTCCACGCTGTAGGTCTGGTCCGACAACACCTTCAGCCAGTTGTCGATGGCGCCTGTGGGACAAGGCGGCACGCACGCCATGCAGCTTTTGCAGACCTCGGCGTTCACCACATAATTGTTCGAATCGTGGGTAATGGCGTCGATCGGACAGGTTTCCTCGCACGTATTGCAGCGTATGCAGATCTCGGGGTCGATCAGATGCTGCGCGACCACATGGGCGGATAGCGGCGCTGTCATGACTTAATTGAAGCGCACATACTCGAAATTGACCGGCTGGCGATTGACGCCGATGACCGGCGGCGCGATCCAGTTGGCGAATTTGCCCGGTTCGACCACCCGCCCCATCAGCGAAGCGACGAAGCCGCGGTCCTCATCCGTGGGCAGCCAGGTGTTTTCGTTCGCTTTCCATTGATCCGCGCTCAGTACGGTGCCGTCGGGGGCGACCGAGATGCCGGCCAGCGTGCCGATCTTGCGATTGAACGCCTTGTGCGGAACCTGCAGGCGGAAAGCGACGCCGCTTTTCTCCATGACCTTGTTCCAGCGGCCGATGCCCGCGACCGAATCGCGGATGAAATCGTCGCGCAGCACTTCGTTGAGCGCATTGAGCATGGGGACCTCGATTTCGCGCAACTGCCCGTCGGCGACTTCCAGCACGCGATAGGTGTCGTTCTTCAACTGGTGGTCGTCCGTGCGCTTGCCCTCTTCGTAGCGGCCTTTCAGGCCCGAGCTGTAGAAGATCGCGGCGTTCGAGGACTGGTCGGCGCCGAACAGGTCTATCGTCACGCTGTAGTGGAAATTCAGATAGCGCTGTATGGTGGGCAGATCGATCACGCCCGCCGCTCGCAGCGTGGCGACGTCGTCGGTCTTCAGTTCGTTCATGACCTGGCAGGTGCGCTGCAGCACGCGCGAGACGCCGGATTCGCCCACGAACATGTGGTGCGCTTCCTCGGTCAGCATGAACCGGGTGGTGCGCGCCAGCGGGTCGAAGCCCGACTCGGCCAGGGCGCACAACTGGAACTTGCCGTCGCGGTCGGTGAAATACGTGAACATGTAGAAAGCCAGCCAGTCGGGGGTTTTCTCGTTGAAGGCGCCCAGTATGCGGGGGCTGTCCTGGTCGCCCGAATTGCGCTGCAGCAGCGCGTCGGCTTCCTCGCGGCCGTCGCGCCCGAAGTAGCGATGCAGCAGGTAGACCATGGCCCACAGATGCCGGCCTTCTTCCACATTGACCTGGAACAGGTTGCGCAGGTCGTATTGCGACGGCGCGGTCAGGCCCAGGTGGCGCTGCTGTTCCACCGAGGCGGGCTCGGTGTCGCCCTGGGTCACGATGATGCGGCGCAGATTGGCCCGATGTTCGCCCGGCGCCTCTTGCCAGACGTCGCGCCCCAGGTGTTCGCCGAAATGGATCTTGCGGCTGCCGTCCTGCGGCGCCAGGAAAATGCCCCAGCGGTAATCGGGCATCTTCAGGTAGTCGAAATGCGCCCAGCCGTCGGGCTGCACGCTGGTCGCGGTGCGCAGATACACGTCGAAATCCTGGCTGCCTTCCGGGCCCATTTCGCGCCACCACTGCAGGTAGTTCGGCTGCCAGTGTTCCAGCGCGCGCTGCAGGGCGCGATCTTCCGACAGATTCACGTTGTTGGGAATTTTTTCCGAATAATTGATGCCGGCCATGGGTGAGGCTCCTGTGGGTGATCTGTGAAATGAGCGCGTGCTAGACGCGGTTCCAGTCGAAGCTTGCCTGCTCGCCCTTGCCATAGAGTTTGAGCGCGCCTTTTTCGCCCGAGGCGTTGGGGCGGTTGAATATCCAGTTCTGCCAGGCGGTCAGCCGCCCGAACACGCGGGTCTCCATGGTTTCCCTGCCGCCGAAGCGCAGGTTGGCCTCCAGGCCCGTCAGCGCGTCGGGGGACAGGGCGCGGCGTTCTTCGAGCACCAGGCGGATTTCGTCGTCCCAGTCCAGGCTGTCCGGCGCCAGCGTCACCAGCCCGGTTTCCTGCGCTTGCGCCGCCGACAGCGGACGCCCCACGACGGCGCGCACGGCGTCGAGAGGCGCGGCTTCTTCGTAGAAGCGCCGTTCCAGGCGGCTTTGCCCGCTGACCATGGGGTAATGGCCGAAATTCAATTCGCCCACGACGATGTCCGCGGGGTGTTCGGCGTCGGCGTCGTCCAGCATGTAGGAGCGGTCGCAAGCCAGCGCCAGTTCCAGCAAGGTGCCCGCGAAGCACGACCCCGGCTCGATCAGCGCATACAGCGACCGCGAGGTCACGTCCAGACGCGCCAGGGTGCGGCGCAGCATGCCCAGGGTTTCGCGCACGAACCAGTGATCGGCGAACCGCAGCAGGCTGGCGTCGGCGGCCAGCACCTGGGCCGCGTCGCCCGAGGTCTTGATGGCCCAGGTGCCGATGTCCAGTTCATTGGTGCGCAGATGCAGGATGGCGTCGTCGAGTTCGCGCGCCATCTGCAGGGGCCACCAGGCGGCGCCCTGGGCCAGGATGCCGGCCAGATCGGAAGGCGCCGATTCGGGCGCGCGCACCGTCCAGGTCGCCAGGCGCTTGTCGCGGTCGATCCGGACGTCCACATAGTTGTACGTCACGCCGGCGTCGCCGACCGTCCGATCCAGCGGCGTCAGCGTCACGCCCCGCGCATCGGCCGGGCGGTCGCTGGAGGCGGCCAGTTCCAGGGCGCGTTTCCGGACCCCTTCGGCGAACTGGGCGGGCTTGATCAGGTCGTCGACCAGGCGCCAGTCCTTGGCGCGCTGGCCGCGCACGCCTTCGACCAGCGTGCAGAAGATGTCGGCGTAATCGTGGCGCACGTGACGCTTGTCCGTGACGCGGGTCAGACCGCCCGTGCCCGGCAGCACGCCCAGCAGGGGCACTTCGGGCAAAGCGACGGACGACGACCGGTCGTCGACCAGCAGGATTTCATCGCAGGCCAGCGCCAGTTCGTACCCGCCGCCGGCGCAAGCCCCGTTGACCGCCGCCACGAACTTCAGGCCGCTGTGGCGGCTGGAATCTTCGATGCCGTTGCGGGTCTCGTTGGTGAACTTGCAGAAATTCACTTTCCAGGCATGCGAGGACAGGCCCAGCATGAAAATATTGGCGCCCGAACAGAAAATACGGTCTTTCAGGCTGGTGACGACCACCGTGCGCACCTCGGGGTGCTCGAAGCGGATGCGCTGCAAGGCGTCGTGCAGTTCGATATCCACCCCCAGGTCGTAGGAATTGAGCTTGAGCTTGTAGCCGGGCCGCAGGCCGCCGTCTTCGGCCACATCCATGGCAAGCGTGGCGACCTCCGCGTCGCAGGACAGGGTCCAGTGCCTGTACTGATCGGGATGGGTGCGGAAATCGACCGGCTGGCGGGTGTCGCTCATGGGGGAACTCCTGTTCTTTCTCGGATGAATAATAATTCACTGGCCACGTTTTTATGCATAATAATGCATTGAACTTCGAGTGTCAAAAGAAAATGCACAAAAATGCATTTTCTTCCCTACAACGCCAGGCCCGCCAACCGCCGGACGTGCGCGCGCAACTCGGCGAAACAGTCGGCCAGGCTTTGCTGGCTGGTCGAACATACGTAGTCGGCCTTGGAATAAAAAGGCTCGCGGCTTGCCAGGATGCGCTTGAGATCGGCCATGGCTTCCTTGCTGCCGGCCATGGGCCGGAAATCGCCCTGGGCCATGACGCGGGCCATATGGTCTTCGGGCGCGGCCGTGACCCACACGCTATAGCAGTGGGACAACATCAGATTCATGGTGGCCGGCTCGGAGACCAGCCCCCCCGGCGTGGCCAGCACCATTTCAGGGTAGAGCTGCAGGGCTTCTTCCAGCGCCCGCCGTTCGTAGCGCCGGTACGCGCTGGGGCCGTACAGGCTGTGGATTTCAAGAATGCCGCAGCCCGCGACCCGTTCGATCTCGGCGCTGAGCTCGACGAAGGCGTAGCCCAGGTCGTCGGCCAGCATGCGTCCCAGCGTGGACTTGCCCGCGCCGCGCAAGCCGATCAGGGCGATCTGGCGCAAACGGTCTTTCCCGTGTCCCGCCGGATTGTCGTTGAACATGTCGGCCAGGGCCACGCGCGCCTGCCGCAGGTCGTGTTCGGACCGGTTTTCCAGAAGTTCGCGTATCAGCAGCCATTCGGGGTCGGAGGTAGTGACGTCGCCCACCAGTTCGGCCAGGGCGCAATGAAAAGCCTGCGCGATCTGCAGCAGCACCAATATGGACGCATTGCCCAGGCCGCTTTCCAGGTTGGCCAGATGCCGCTCGGAGACGCCGGCGCCGCGCGCCAGCGCCTTGCGGGTCATGCCGCGCATCGCCCGCAGGCGCCGCACGCGTTCGCCCAGCGCGACCAGGTAGGGATCTTTATCCGCTTCCGCGGCGGCGGGTTCGGCCGGCGCGTGTTCCAGCACTTTGTTCTTCACCCTGATTAACCCTAAGGGATGGAGGAACATGCATTATAGTGCTTGACATGGGATAAGAAAAGCCCTAATTTGCACCCAAAGCCTGCAGAATCCTTCCCCCGGGAAGAGCCGCCGCAGGCCTGTTCGCACGCCACGACATCGACACAGAAACCGAGACAGCCATGAACACTTGCCCCAGCGAACTGAACTACGCCCAGCATCTCAGCGACATCAACGCGTCCCGCGCCGACAAGCCGGCCTACCTGGACGGGCGGCGCACACTGACTTACGGCGATCTCGCCGAGCGCAGCGCCCGCTTCGCGGGCTTGCTGCTGGAACTGGGCCTCAGGCGCGAGGAACGCGCCCTGCTGCTGATGCACGACACCGTCGACTGGCCCGTCGCGTTCCTGGGCGCGCTGCACGCGGGCGTGGTGCCGGTGGCGGTAAACACCCTGCTGACGCCGGACGACTACGCCTACATGATCATGCACAGCCGCAGCCAGGCCGTATTCGTCTCCGGCGCGCTGCAAGACACCTTGCAGCAGGCGCTGGCGCGCTGCGACCACGAGGTCAAGCACATCATCGTCGCCGAACCGGAGCACCCCCCGCAGGCCCCCTGTATCGACTTCGAAAGCCGCCTGCAGGCGGCGCAGCCCGTGCCCGCGGCGCGCACCAGCGCCGACGAGATCGCCTTCTGGCTGTACTCGTCGGGGTCCACCGGCCAGCCCAAGGGCGTCGTGCACAGCCACGGCAACATCTGGCACACGGTCGAGCTCTACGCCAAGCCCATCCTGGGCATACGTGAAAACGACGTCGTGTTCTCCGCGGCCAAGCTGTTTTTCGCCTACGGCCTGGGCAACGCCCTGACCTTTCCCCTGTCCGTGGGCGCCACGGTCGTGCTGATGGCCGAACGCCCCACGCCCTCCGCCGTGTTCCAGCGCCTGGTCGACTTCAAGCCCACCGTGTTCTGCGGTGTGCCCACCCTGTACGCCGGCATGCTGGCCGCGAAAGACCTGCCCGCCAGGAATCAGGTCGCCATGCGGGTGTGCGCCTCGGCGGGCGAAGCGCTGCCCAGAGACCTGGGCGAGCGCTTCACCGAGCATTTCGGCTGCCACATCCTGGACGGCATAGGCTCGACCGAAATGCTGCACATCTTCCTGTCGAACCAAAGCCGGGAACTGCGCTACGGCACCACGGGCAAACCCGTGCCCGGCTACGAAATCCAGCTGCGCGACGAGAACGGCGCTCCGGTTCCCCAGGGCGCCATAGGCGACCTGTACATCAAGGGCCCCAGCGCCGCAATCATGTACTGGAACAACCGGCAAAAGACCTGCGGCACCTTCCAGGGGGAATGGCTGAAAAGCGGCGACAAGTACATCTGCGACGAAGACGGCTACTACACCTACGCCGGGCGCAGCGACGACATGATCAAGGTCAGCGGCCAGTATGTTTCGCCCATCGAGGTCGAGAACGTGCTGGTCGAACACGAGTCCGTGCTGGAGGCCGCGGTCATAGGCGTGCCCGACGCCAACGGCCTGGTCAAGACCAAGGCGTTCGTGGTGCTGCGCCCCGAACACCAGCCCAGCGACGAAATCAGGGCCATGCTGCAGATCTACGTCAAGGAACACCTGGCGCCGTTCAAGTATCCGCGCCAGATCCAGTTCATCGCCGAGCTTCCGAAAACCGCGACAGGCAAGATACAGCGCTTTCGCCTGCGCCAGCAGGAAACCCGCGCATGACCCCGTCCACCCTGACCGCCCGGACAAGCCACGCGCGCATCCGCGCGCTGGGGCGCGACCTGGACATCGAATACCGCTGGATCTCTCCGGAAAAAACCGCGGCGCCCCTGATTATTTTCCTGCACGAGGGCCTGGGATCGGTTTCCATGTGGAAGGGCTGGCCGGACCAGGCCTGCGCGGCCACGGGCTGCCGCGGCCTGGTCTTTTCACGCTACGGCTACGGAACCAGCACGCCGCGCCCCCGCGACGAGCGCTGGCCGGTAACGTTCATGCACGCCCAGGCCGAAGAAGCGCTGCCGGCCCTGTTCAGGGCCCTGGACCTGGAAGACGAAAAACCCGTGCTGTTCGGCCACAGCGACGGGGGCTCGATCGCGCTGCTGTACGCGGCCATGCATCCGGACGCGGTGCGCGGGATCATCGTCGCCGCGCCGCACATCTTCGTCGAGGACATGTCGATCTCAAGCATCGAGAACGCGCGCCGGGCTTATCTTCAGACCGACCTGCCGGCCAAGTTGAAGCGCTATCACCAGGACCCCGACTCGGCCTTCTGGGGCTGGAACGACATCTGGCTGGACCCGGCATTCCGGGCCTGGAGCATCGAAACCTACCTGAGCGACATCCGCTGCCCCGTACTGGCGATACAGGGCGAGGACGACGAGTACGGGTCGCTGGAACAAATACGCGGCATACAGCGCCGCGCCCCGCAGACCCGCCTGTGCATCATTCCCGATTGCCGCCATTCATCGTACATAGACCAGCCCGGACAAGTCATCGCCATCATGGAGGATTTCATCAAGAACCTGAACTGAAGCAGTCATACCGAAGTACCGGTATCATTAACCAAGAACTATTCAAAAAGTCAAAATCACACCTAGGGAGAGGACAATGAAACACACGCTCATTCGCGGCGCGCTTGTCGTCGCGTTCGCCATGACCGCGACCAACGCCATGGCCGACAAAATCAAGGTCGGTTTCATGCTGCCTTACAGCGGCACCTACGCCAAGCTGGGCCAGGCCATCGAAAACGGATTCAAGCTGTACGTGCAGGAACAGGGCGGGAAACTGGCCGGGCAGGAACTGGAATACTACAAGGTGGACGACGAATCGAATCCGGCCAAGGGGCCGGAAAACGCCAACCGCCTGATCAAGCGCGACCGCGTCGACATCCTGGTCGGCACGGTGCATTCGGGTGTCGCCATGGCGCTGGCCAAGGCCGCCAAGCAGTCCGACACCACGCTGATCATCCCCAACGCGGGCGCCGACGCCATTACCGGCCCCCTGTGCAGCAAAGGCATCTTCCGCACCTCGTTCACCAACTGGCAGCCCTCGTACGCCATGGGCCCGGTGGCCCTGGACAAAGGCTATAAAACCGCCGTCACCATCACCTGGAACTATGCAGCGGGCAAGGAAGCCATCGCGGGATTCAAGGAATCATTCGAAAAAGGCGGCGGCAAGATCGTGAAAGAACTGACCCTGCCGTTTCCCAAGGCGGAATTCCAGCCTCTGCTGACCGAAGTCGCGGCGCTCAAGCCCGATGCCGTCTTCACGTTCTTCGCGGGGGGCGGCGCCGTGAAATTCGTCAAGGACTATGCCGCATCGGGCCTGGGCAAGACCATTCCCCTGCTCAGCAGCGGCTTCCTGACCGACGGCAACATCCAGGCGCAAGGGGCAGCCGCTCAGGGGCTGCTGACCACCCTGCACTACGCCGACGGCCTGAACACCCCGCGCGACAACGCGTTCCGGGCCGGCTACGCCAAACAGTATCCCGACATGGCGCCGGACGTCTACGCCGTCCAGGGCTACGATGCGGCGCAACTCCTGGCGGCGGGTCTGCTGGCGGTCAAGGGCGACGTCGCGAAGAAGGAGGCCATGCGCAATGCCATGCGCGGCGCCACCATAGACAGCCCCCGCGGAAAGTTCACGCTGTCCAGGGCCGGCAACCCCATCCAGGACATCTATCTGCGCAAGGTGGTGGGCGGCCAGAACCTGAACATGGGCGTGGCCGTCAAGGCGCTGGCCGATCCGGCGCGCGGCTGCCGCCTGTAGCCGCCCGACGGGCAAGGACGCCGCGTGGATCCGATCATATTCCTGATCCAGTGCCTCAATGCCGTGCAGTACGGCTTGTTGCTGTTCCTGGTGGCCAGCGGGCTGACCCTGATCTTCGGCATCATGGGCATCATCAACCTGGCTCACGGCAGTTTCTACATGATCGGGGCCTACATGGCGTTCGCGCTGCAACCGGTCGTCGCCCGCGGCCTGGGCGGCGGCCTGCTTGCCACGATACTGCTGTGCGTCGTGCTGGCGGCCCTGCTGGGCTATTTCCTGGAATGGGCGTTCTTCAGCTTCCTGTACCGGCGCGACCACCTGCAGCAAGTGCTCATGACGTACGGCCTGATCCTGGTGTTCGAGGAATTGCGCAGCCTTGCCGTGGGCAATGACGTGCACGGCGTGCCGGTGCCGGCCTGGCTCAAGGGCTCGATCGCGCTGGGCGATGTCATGACGTATCCGGTATACCGCCTGTTCATCTCGGGCGTGTGCCTGGCGGTCGCCGGCCTGCTGTACTGGGTGCTGTCGCGCACGCGCCTGGGCATGACGATACGCGCCGGCGCCAGCAATCGCGAAATGATCGCATCGCTGGGCATAGACATCAACAGGTTGTACCGCATCGTGTTCGCCATGGGCGTGGCCCTGGCGGCGCTGGCGGGATCGGTGGCCGCGCCGGTCTCGTCGGTCTACCCCGGCATGGGCAACAGCATCCTGATCATCTGTTTCGTCGTGGTCATCATAGGCGGCATAGGGTCCATACGCGGGGCCTTCCTGGCGGCCATGCTGGTGGGCCTGGTCGACACCTTCGGCCAGATCTTCTTCGCGGGCGCCGCCGGCGTCCTGGTCTACGTGCTCATGGCCGGCATACTCCTGTTCCGGCCCGAAGGGCTTTTCAGGCAGGGCTGAAGGCATGCGACTCCCACTGCGCTTTTCCTCCGCCTGCATGGTGCTGCTTGCCGCGGCGCTGCTGCCCATGGTCACCGGCGACTACTACACCGGACTGATCGTCAAGATCATGATCTACGCGCTTTTCGCGCTCAGCCTGCAACTGCTGGCCGGCGCAGCGGGACTGGTCAGCCTGGGGCACGCCGCATTCTTCGGCATCGCCGCGTACATCTCGGCGCTGCTCTCGCCCGAATCCGGCGCCGCCAATCTGCTGCCGCTGGCCGCCTGCGCCATGGCGGGCGCCCTGGCCTACGCCCTGATCACCGGCGTGCTGGTCCTGCGCACCAAAGGCGTGTACTTCATCATGGCGACGCTGGCCTTCGCCCAGATGGCCTATTACGTTTTTCACGACACCGGCGCGGGAGGCGGCAGCGACGGCATCTATCTTTATTTCCGCCCGGAACTGAGAGTGGGCGGCCATGTCCTGCTGAATATCGACAAGCCTTATGCCTTCTACCTGTTCACCCTGGCATGCCTGGCGCTGACCTGGGGTTTTCTCGCCATGCTGATGCGGTCGCGCTTCGGGGCCGCGCTGACCGGGATACGCGTGAACGAACAGCGCATGCTGGCGGCGGGCTACACCACGTTTCACTACAAGCTGGCCGCCTACGCCATCGCCGGGACCCTGGCGGGGCTGGCCGGCATGCTCTATGCCTTCAAGGACGGGTTCGTCAACCCCGAAATCATGGCCTGGGAACAATCCGGCCTGGTGCTGCTCATGGTGATTCTGGGCGGGTCGGGACGCATCTGGGGCGCCATCCTGGGGGCCGTGGCCCTGACGCTGCTGCAGGAACTGTTCCAGTCGCAAGCCCTGTTCGGCGACTTCGCCGCGCACTGGCACCTGAGCTTCGGCCTGGGCATCATCGTGCTGGTCGCCCTGCTGCCCAAGGGCCTGGCCGGGCTGCCGGAGCAATGGCGCGACTGGCGCGCATCCTTGCGCCAACCTCTTTAGCGAAGCCATCATGCAAGACAGCCCGCTGTCCGCCCGCAACATCTCGCACCGCTTCGGCGGGCTGGTCGCCATAGACCGGCTATCGCTGGACCTGGCGCCGGGATCGATCCACGCCGTCATAGGCACCAATGGCGCCGGCAAGTCCACGCTGGTCAGCATCCTGGCGGGCGAACTCGCCCCCACCGCCGGCCAGGTATTCATGAACGGACAGGACGTCACGCGCTGGTCCCAGCCCCGCCGGGCGCGCGCCGGGCTGGGCCGCAGCTACCAGCGCACGTCCATTTTCCCCAGCTTGAGCGTGCACGAGAACTGCCGCATTGCGGCTCAGGCCTCGCACCAGAAGTTCTGGCACTGGGCCAGCCCCGCCGCGGGGTGCCGACGCAGCGCCGCCACCGCCGACCGCGCCCTGGCGCTGGCCGGCCTGGAAAGCGAATGCGGCCGCATCGCCGGAGCGCTCTCGCACGGGCGCAAGCGACAACTGGAAATCGCCATGAGCCTGGCCACCCGGCCGCGGATACTGCTGCTGGACGAACCCCTGGCCGGCATGGGCCCGGAAGAGACCGAGCCTATGCTGGCCCTGCTCGAATCCTTGAAACCGGACCATGCCATATTGCTGGTGGAACACGACATGGACGCCGTATTCAGGGTGTCCGAGCGGATCACCGTCATGGTCAACGGCGGCATCATCGCCCAGGGCGACCCGGCCGCGATCCGGGCCAACCCCCAGGTGCAGACGGCCTATCTGGGCGACGGATCATGACGGCCCTGGTGGAAACGCGCCAGTTGCATACGCACTACGGGCAAAGCCATATTCTGCATGGCGTGGATCTGGCCATAGGCCGGGGCGAAGCCGTGGGCCTGCTGGGGCGCAACGGCATGGGCAAGACCACGTTGATCCGCAGCATCATGGGCCACATCCGGCCGACCATGGGACAAATATGGGTGCGCGGCCAGGACTGCGGCAAGGCGCCGCCCTACAGGATATCCCGATTGGGAGTGGCCTATGTCCCGGAGGGCCGGGGCATATTTCCCAACCTGGACGTGCGCGAAAACCTGCTGGTCTCGGCGCGCCCCGGCTACGACGGGCGTCAGGACTGGACGTACGGGAAAATCCTGGGCGTCTTCCCCCGCCTGGCCGAGCGCCTGGGTCACGGAGGGCAACAGCTTTCGGGGGGCGAGCAGCAGATGCTGGCGATAGGCCGGGCGCTCATGACGAACCCCGACGTCCTGATCCTGGATGAAGCCACGGAAGGCCTGGCGCCGCTGATCGTGGCCGAAATCTGGCGCATCGTCGCCTCGCTGCGGGAAACAGGCATCGCCACGCTGATCGTGGACCGGAATTATCGCAAAGTGCTGGCCCACACCGACCGCTGCGTCGTGCTGGAAAAAGGCCGGGTGGTCGCCCAGGGAGTCAGTGCGGAACTGGAAGCCGATGCCGGCGTACTGGCCCGCCATCTTGGGGTATAGCCGAGGGCGGCGGGCCGGCGCGCAACGCCTGCGTCTGCAGGACGGGGATGCCGTTTCGCAGCGCCGTCATTTCAGCCAGTATGGAAATGGCTATTTCGGGCGGGGTCCGCGCACCGATATACATGCCCACAGGTCCGTGCAGCCGCGCGATTTCGGAATCGGAAAGATCGAACATGGCCAGCCTGTCGCGGCGATTTCTGTTGTTGCTGCGCGATCCGATGGCGCCCACATAAAAGGCCGGCGTCTTCAACGCCTCGAGAAGCGCCATGTCGTCGAGCTTCGGGTCGTGCGTCAAGGTTAACACCGCGCTATGGGCATCGAGCTCCAGGCGCAGGATCAGGTCGTCGGGCATTTCACGAGAAAGCTCGACGTCGTCGACGTCCCATTCGCCCAGGTACTCGTCGCGAGGGTCGCAAACGATGACGTGATAGTCCAGGCTTTTCGCCATGGCCGCCACATACCTGGATACTTGCGCCGCGCCGATGATGACGAGCCGGTAGCGGGGCCCATGAACGGTGACCAGACGATGCCCGTCGAACGACAGCGCCTGCGCATGAGCGCCCTGCGCAAGGCGGACCTCTCCGGTATGAAAGTTCAGTTCTCTCGTCGCCACTTGCCGGCGCTGTATCACCGCGAGCAGTTCAGTCAATTTCGACGCGGCCGAAACCGTCTCGATCACCAGCTTTATCGTCCCGCCGCAGGGCAGGCCGAACCGGTGCGCCTCATCGGCCGACATCCCGTACGTAAGGATGCGGGGCAGCGTGTGGCGGTAGCTTCCCGATTGAACCTGCCGGATCAGGTCGTCCTCGATGCAGCCGCCCGAAACCGAGCCCTTCAGGTGACCGTCCGCGCGAATCGTCATGAGCGAGCCGACGGGACGAGGCGCCGACCCCCACGTATGCACCACGGTTGCCAACAAAGTGCAGGTCCCGCTTCGGGACCACTCGAGCGCCGTTTTCACGACGTCCAGATCGACGCTATCCATGATCTCTCACAACCCGCGCGCCGCGGCGCGCGGAAAAACAAAAAGAAACGAAGGTACAATGCAAGACCGGGGTTGAAGACATATATAGAACAAGACGACGAATGTAAATATGCGCCCCTGAAGCTGAATTATCTTCGCGGGCAATATTAGCGTTCAAAGAGGAATAGCAATGTCGACTGCAATCCGGGTTCTTCAAGGGCAATTTGGACGCGTCGCCCTGTTAAACATGGATCGCCCCCTCGTTACCCATGCCCATTCGCAATGCCATGTCCTGATCAAGGTCAGCGGCACCGACACGTTTTTTTCCGTATGCGACAAACGCTATCCTCTTAACGAACGTACTGCCGTATTGATCAATACCTGGGAACCGCATTCCTACACGCACCACAACCCCAATGCGCCCCACACGGTCATCCTGGCGCTATACATAGAACCGCTCTGGCTCGGTCAAATCGAAAACTCGCTGATCTCCAGCCAGCTTCCCGGTTTTTTTCCAAACACATGCGTCGAAATTCCCCGGCCGATCCGCACCCTGTCCGATTCGCTGGCCATGCAGATGCTGTACGGCGAACAGTTCAGCGACGACTACCTGCAATCGCAGCTCTCGAACCTGATGATTCTGGTGATCGACGCTTTTTCCCAATGGCGCAGCGCCAACGTATGGAACGCGGGCGCGCGGCCCTACGCCCAGGATTCCCGCATCCGCCGGGCGATCTCGATCATGCGCTCCAGCGTGGGCGCCGACATGGACATGAACAAGCTGGCGGCCGAAGCCTGCCTGTCCCGGGCCCACTTCTTCAAGCTGTTTCGCCAACAAACCAATCTGACGCCCAATCTGTACTGCAATATTCTTAGAGTGGAAGCCGCGATCCACGGGCTGACCGATTCCCGGCAATCGATGACCAGCCTCTCGGCAAGCCTGGGATTCAGCGCGCAAAGCCATTTCACGCGCTTCTTCCAGCAGCACACCGGCATCGTTCCCAGCCAGTATCGAAAGGTCGTCGACATCTACCGGTCCGGCGACCCTCCCGCGCAACAGAACGAAAACCGCCCGCGGGCCTGATGCCTGATCATCCCGGCGGGCGGGCCGACCCGGCCGGCCGGAAAATTCAGGTGCCGGTGAATTTCGACTTGCGCTTCTGGTGGAAGGCTTCGACCCCCTCGCGAAAATCGTTCGACGTGCGCAAGCGGCTATAGCAATGCCCTTCCAGCTCGATGGCGATCGACAGGGTGGAATCCTCGGTGTCATTGAGCAGTTTTTTCGCCGTGCGCTGGGCGATGGGCGAAAACACGCACAATTCGTCGACCAATGCATCGGTCGCCTTCTCCAGATCGGCGTCGGCCACGCACTGGGTTGCGATGCCCCAGTCATACGCCTGTTGGCCGGGTATCCTGCGCGATCGCATGACCACGTCCTTGGTTCTGGTGATTCCCACCATTTTCTGCAAACGCGCAGAGCCTCCCGAGCCCGGTATCTGCCCCAGCTTCTGCTCGGGCAGGGCATACTGCGTCGTTTCCGTGGCGATGCGGAAATCGCAAGCCAGGGAAATCTCGAACCCGACGCCGAAGCAATAGCCGCGATTGGCGGCAATGACCGGTTTGGCGCAGCGCGCCGGGGCGGCAATATTCCAGGCCAGCTTGGAAACGTGTTCCGGCGTCGCCTCCAGGAACCCCTTGATATCGCCGCCGCTGGAAAAATGCTGGCCCACTGCGCGCAGAACAATGACCCGCACCGACGGATCCTCGTCCAGCGCCTCGAACACCAGGCGCAACTGGTCGCGCTGAGCCATGGAAATAATATTGAAGGGCGGGCGGTCCAGAATGATATCGGCGCGCTGTCTTGCCGGATCGATCTCTACGGAAAATCCGTCCAGTTCCTCAAGCAGGCTGTGGGCCGGATGGCGTATTACAGTCATGTTCACTCCTGTGTCATCAAAATTTTCGCGTCGAAAAGCGCATGCGTCTTACACGGCGATGGCTTCCATTAGAACAGCCCTGTCCGCGGACGACGACGCCTTTCCCTGCGCTATCACCTGCCCGCGTTCCAAAGCATAAAACCGGTCCGATACGTCAAGAGCCCTGTACACGTTTTGTTCGACCATGAGAATGGTGATCCCGTCGGCGCGCAAACGCTCTATCAATAAAAAGATCTCGTCGACAATCATGGGAGCCAGCCCCTCGGTAGGCTCGTCCACGAGCAAAAGCCTGGGAGCGCCCGCCAAAACCCGGGCAATCGCCAGCATTTGCTGCTCGCCGCCCGACAAGGTGGTGCCCATCTGCGCGCGCCTTTCCTTCAGACGGGGGAAGCGTTCGTAAGTCTGTTCAATGGCCTGCCGGGACTGGGCCCGGGACCGATGGCGGCACTGCAGCAAGCCGAGCTTGATGTTTTCCTCTACGGTAAGCCCGGGGAAAATACGCCGATCCTCGGGAACGAGGCCAATGCCCAGGCGACAGATCCGATCCGATGCCTCGCCCCCGATCTCGGTTCCTTCGAAACAGACCGAGCCCGAGGAAGGCGCAACCCATCCGGCAATCGTTTTGATCACCGTCGTCTTGCCCACACCGTTGCGGCCGCAAAGCACAATCACCTCTCCGGCGTTTATGGTGATGTCCACGCCCTGCAGCACATGGCTTAGCCCATAATGGGCATGCAGTTGTTTCAGCTCAAGCATTCGACACGCCTTTTCCAAAATAGGCCGCCTGAACGTCGGGGTTGGCCTGGACCTCGGCGGGAGCGCCTTCGGCCAGTTTCGCCCCTTGGGCCATGACGACGACATGGTCGGACAGCCCCATGACCAGCCCGACATCGTGTTCGACCAGCAATATGGAAACACCGCCGGCAAGACCTTTGATCAAACCGCCGATCTCTTCGGTGTCGGTATGCGACATGCCTTGCGTGGGCTCGTCGAGCAACAGCATTTTCGGCCTGCCCGCAAGGGCCACCGCGATTTCCAGGCGTCTTTGCTCGCCATGGGAAAGATAGCCGGCCAGCTCGTGCACTTTGTCGGTCAGCCTGAACTGCTCGATCAATTCTTCGGTCCGTTGGTGCGCCAGAACGCTGTCACGCAAAGGCCGCAACAACTTGGACGACGGTTCAAGCACCTGGGCGGCCAGCCGCAGATTCTCGTAGACTGAAATTTCGAAAAACAGATTCGTGATCTGGAATGAGCGCGACAAGCCGCTGCGTATCAACCGGCTGGGGGCCTGCCCGGTCACGTCGGCTCCATCGAACCATACCTGGCCGCTATCCGGCCTTAACGCCCCGCTGATCAAATTGAACAGTGTGCTTTTCCCCGCGCCGTTCGGGCCGATGATGGACGTGACGTGACCCTGCCGCGCCACGAAACTGACGTCATCGACGGCGCACAGCGCGCCAAACCGAACGGAAACACCCCGGACATCGAGGATCGGCGGCTTCCCGGGGTCCCGGGCCGCCTTGAGCGTTGCGTCCGTCATGGCTTTTCCTCCCCGCGGGCCAGCCAGGCATTGAGACGGGGCCTTAGATACCCGATCAGTCCGCCGGGGAAAAAGATCACCGACACCACGAACAAGGTGCCGATCACAATCTGGTGGTGTTCGGTATATGTGCCTATGATGGACTTCAGGCCGGTCAGGATCACGCTGCCGTACAAAGGGCCGATCAAGGTCCCCACGCCGCCCAGGATTACCGTGATCACGGCATTGGCCGACGTATTGAAGAACATGAGCTCCGGCGAGACGAAGCCGCGCAGCATGGGATAGAGCGCGCCCGAAAGCGCCGCGACGTTCGACGCCAGAATGAACACGCACAGCTTGATCAAGCGGGAATCGAAACCCAGAAAGGCGACCCGGCCCTCGTTGGCCCGGATCGCTTTTACGAGCCGGCCGAAAGGCGTCTGCAGCAATGCTTCCAGCAGAAAATACAGCCCCATGATCAACGCCAGGACCAACAGGAAAAAAGCCGGAGCATGATTGCTGTTTACGGAAAAGAGTCCGAAATTGATGTTGATGACCGGTATTCCGATAATGCCGTCGGACCCGCCGATTTCCCGGGTGTTGTATACGATCTTGGCAACCACTTCCGCCATGCCGAACGTGATCAGCGCGAAATACACGCCGCGCGCACGAATCGCGATGATGCCTCCAACGGCCCCCGCTATGCTCGCCACCAGCAGCGTAACGCCCATGGCCAGCCAGAAGGAAGGCGCCATTTCCTTCAGGACCAGGCCGGACGTGTACGCCCCCAGGCCGAAATACAGAGCGTGTCCCAGCGACAACAGGCCGGTAAAGCCAAGCAGTAAATCGACCGCCATGGCGAACCCGCCGAAAATCAGCGCTTCGGTCGCCAGGCGATAGAAGAACACATCATTGTTGACGCCGGCCACGACCGCGAAGGCCAGGGCCAACGCGATGAATAAATACGCGAAATACCGCAACACGTTGCGTGCCGTGTTTTCATGCCGCTGAACCGCCCAGCGGGTCGATCCGGTGGCCGGGCCGGCGGGCGATGCGTCAAACATGGCCCAGCCTCCCGAACAAGCCTTGCGGCCGCACCATAAGCACCAGCACCATGATCGCGAATACCAGCGGATCGGTCCAGGAAGGCGGAATATACAAGCTGGAAATCGACTGGATCTGCGTCAGGACCAGGCCCGCGATGACCGTGCCCTTGATGCTTCCCAGGCCGCCGACGATGACCACGCAGAACGCCAGAAGAATGAAGTCCTTGCCCATGGTCGGAAACACCGAGTAGACGGGCGCCAGCAAGACGCCCGCCAAGCCCGCCAGCGCCACGCCGAAGGCGAACGTTCCGGCGTATACCCGGGTTACCGGCACGCCCAGCGACGCCGCCATGTGCTTGTCGAATGCGGCGGCGCGCACCATTGCACCCAGGCTGCTGCGATAAACGATCAGCCAGACCGCAAGAATGATCAGGATGCCGAACAGCATCAGGAACAAGCGGTAGTTGGGCAGAAATATTCCCGCCATTTCCGAAACGCCGCTGATCGGCAATGCGGCCCTGATCGATTGCGGACCGTAAACCAGCTTGTACAAGTCCTCCAGAACGGTCGCCAGTCCCAGCGTCAGGAGCAGGGTAAGGATATGCCTGTCCTTCTGGTGAAACACCCTCTGGATCAGCAGGGACTCCACGGCAAACCCCAGCGGCACCATGATCAGCGGAACCAGGACCAGCAGCCACCAGAAGCTGACCCCAAGCGCCGTCAGGCTGACGCCAAGGTAGGCGCCCAGGGCATAGAATTCCCCGTGAGCCATGTTGATGACGTCGAGCAATCCAAAAATGATCGTCAAGCCCAACGCCATCAGGATCACCGCGATTCCAATGGACAAGCCATTGAGAATCTGGGGTGCGAAGACATACTGCAGCGACTCGATGAATCCGCTCATGCCGGAAATCCTCCGATTAAAATACTGCTTGCGTCAGCCGCAGATGCTGTCGCACAAGCACGGCTGCCACCCATCAGAAGCGCTTGCACGTGTCCGGGCCAATCGCGTCCATGCCGGCCACTTTGTTGTAGATCTTGAATTTCCCATTGGTCAGCTTGACGACGTACATGTCCTGTATGGCCTGATGATCGCCCGCGCGCATCGTCTTCTTGCCCTGCGGCGTCATCCATTCAAGGCCGCTCATCGCGGTCCTGACTTTCGCGGTATCGGTGCTTTGCGCCTTTTCGACGGCCGTCTTGTAGAAATACATGACGCCATAAGAATCGGCGCCGTAAAGATCGGGACTTGCCTTGAACGCTTTTTCAAACGCCGCGACGAACTTTTTGTTTTCGTCCGTATTGATCTCGACCGAATAGCCTACACCGGTGAGAAATCCTTCGGCCGCCTTGGCGATCGCCGTCATGTTCTGCGACGTGACCGTGCCCGAAGCGCCCACCACGGTCAAGTGCTTGAGCAGGCCGAATTCGCTCAATTGGGAAAACAGCCGCACCGTGTCGTTGCCCGCCACCGAGGTGTACAGGACATCCGGATGGGCCGCCCGAAGCTGCCCGAAGAAGGGGGAATAATCCTTGTTGCCCAGCGGAGCGAAAACCTCGCCCACGGTCTTCGCCCCTTTGCTTTCCGCCGCGCGCTTGAACGCCGCCACCGTGCTTCGTCCCATCTCGTAGTCGGGGCCAAGATAAAACACCTTCGCGTTGGGTTTTTCTTTCGCCAGCCATTGCGCCAGCGCGGCCGACTGCTGCCCCGCCCTGGCGTTGACGCGAAACACATTGGGCGAACATTTGCTGCCGGTGATCGCATCGGAGAATGAAACGGTCGTCGCCATCAGGCGGTTATTGCGCTCGGCAATCTGGCCAATGGCAAGCGTGGATCCGGAATTGACGGTGCCGGTCAGAAAATCCACCTTGTCGGACTGGAACAGTTTTTCGGCCTTCTGGGTTCCCACCGAGGGATTGGCTTCCCCATCCTCGAAAATCAGCTTGACCTGCCGCCCCATGATGCCGCCCGCCGCATTGATTTCCTTCGTGGCAAGCTCGACCCCCCACTTCACCTGCTGGCCGATACTGGCGTACGTGCCCGACAGCGGGGTCAGCACGCCCACTTTGATCGGGCCCGAGCCCTGGGCGGATGCGGCCCCGGCAAACCCGGTAATGACGGCCATCGCGACGGCATTGCGTATAAACGATACTTTAAGCATGATGTCTCCTTTTTTATTGAATAATCAAATCGGTACAGCAGTACCTGCAAACCACCACATAAGAAAGCTATTTCCGATAGTCGCCCGCGGCGATTTTTCTTCGCAGGATTTTCCCCACCGGCGATTTCGGAAGCGCGTCCACGAATACGAATTCACGCGGCCGCTTGTAGTCCGGCAAATCCGACGCGCGACAGTACTGATCCAGTTCCCCCGCATCGGTCTTGCCCTTGAGCTTTATGAAAGCGGCCACTCGCTGCCCCCAGCGCTCATCGGGCAGGCCCACCACCGCCACCTCGTCCACCGCCGGATGCAAGGACAGCAGGCTCTCGATGTCGGTCGGGGAAATATTCTCGCCGCCGCTGATGATCATGTCGTCGATCCGGCCCGTGACGAAAAGATCTCCCTCCTCGTCGAAATAACCAAGGTCTCCCGTCAGGTACCAACCATTGCGCAGCGACTTTGCATCGGCATCGGGCCGTTTCCAGTACCCTTCGAACGCCTCGTCTCCGCGCAGGTCGGCGACGATCTGTCCTTCCTCGCCTGTTTCGGCAAGGTCGTCGCTGCAGCCGGCATCCAGGCGAATCACGCGAATACGCTGATTGAGACCCGATTTCCCCGCACTGCCCGGCTTTTTGGTCGCATCCGGCTCGATCGTGCAGGTATATACCTCTGAAGAGCCATAATGATTGACGAACAATTCCGGCTTGAATATGGCATCCAGCCGCTTCAACAGTCCGTCATTCATCGACGCCCCCGCAAAGCCGAGCTTGCGCACGGACGATATGTCGGTCCGCGCCAGATCCGGATGCCCGATCATGTCGTGATACAAGGTGGGAACCAGATACAGGTTCGTGATGCGCTCGGCGGCGATGGCGGCCAGCACGGCGGCCGGGTCGAACTTTCGCACACAGACGAAGCGCCCGTTGAGCAGCGCCATGGAAAGCAGCGAACGTACGCCCATCGTGTGATAGAGCGGCATGACCCCCAGGGTGCGTTCGCCGCGGCCATACAGGTTCTGGGCAATGTGCGCCAAGGCGGCGGAACGTTCATGGCAATGACGGCGTGGAACCCCTTTCGGCTTGCCTGTCGTTCCCGAGGTAAACAGCATCAAGGACCAGTCGTTCGCATCGGCGTTGATCAGCCGCTTTGCGGGATTGGACTGCAACAAATCGTCGAACGGCAACGTGCCGCCCGACGCCGCCTGCACGGCTACGCGAGGCATCCGCCGCGCAACGGCCGATTCGGCAACCGCTTTTTCCGATATGTCCTGGAACAGGATCAGGCGGGCCTCGGAATCATTCAGGCAATAATCTATTTCTTCCGATTTGGCGCGCCAATTCAGCGGCGTCATGACGGCGCCAAGAAACTGGCAGGCCCAGTGCAGGCTTGCCATTTCCCAACTGTTTTGCAGCACCGTCAGCACATGGTCGCCACGCCCGATTCCCATGGCGTCCAGGCCGCCCGCGATACGGCGTATCCGTTCGAACCATGCGGCATACGTCAAATGCAGATCACCATCGACAATGGCGATCTCGTCGGGACATCTTTCAACCGATGCGACAAAGCTTCGACCCAGATCAAGCATGCTCCACTCTCTCTTTGGCTTGTTCGGCGCGCTGTGCGGCAACGTCCAGCACCGCGTCGACAATATTGCTGTAACCCGTGCAACGGCATAAGTGGCCCGTCAGCATCTCGCGCACCTGATCCCGGCTGGGCATCTCGACGCGTCCCAGGAAATCGCTGCACGACATCAGTATCCCGGCCGTACAGAATCCGCATTGCAGCGCATGATGATTCTTGAACGCCTGCTGCAGATCATCGAGCTCCTGCGCACAGGACCGATTCAAACCTTCCACGGTTTCGATATGGCGCCCCTCGGCCTGCACGGCAAGCTGCAGGCAGGAACGCATCGCCACGCCGTCGATCTTGACGGTGCAGGCGCCGCAAACGCCATGTTCGCAACCCACATGGACTCCTGTGGCGCCCAGGCCATGCCGTAGAAAATCCGACAGCAGCATGCGCGGCTCGGCCTGTGCGCTGACCTTGACGCCGTTCAGCGTCAGCGCAATCAAATGTTGTCCGTTCTTAGCGTAGCGTTTCATTTCCAGCCTTGATGATGAGTTTGCGCCCCAGGTGACGCACCAGGTGGCGGCGGTACTGCGCACTGGCGTGGCTATCGCTCTGAGCCTGGAGATCCCAGGCGAAGTCGTTGATTGCCGCGTCCAGGTCGGGCCCGGACAGCAGCGGCCACGTTTTGCGCACGGGCCGGTCCGCGACGCCGCCCACGGCAAGCGTGATGTCGTTATCCGAGACGACGGCCGCCAGCGCCGCCACCGCGAAATCGCCATGGCGCATCGATACCTCTTCAAACGCGTAGCGGCACCCTTTCCGGGCCAGCGGAAAACGAACTTCCTCCACAAATTCTCCGGGTTCGAGCGCGGTCATGAGCATTCCGACGAAAAATTCTTCCGCTTTCACTACGCGGCGACCGGATTTCGAACGCAGCACGACCTCGCCGCCAAGCGCCGTCAAACACAGCGGCAGCTCGGCGCTGGGATCGGCGTGGGCGATCGAGCCGCACACCGTGCCGCGATTGCGTATCTGGAAATGCGATATCGACGGAAACACCATGTCCAGAAGCGGCACTTCCTGGTCTAAAGAGGCACGCCACTCGACGCTGGCCTGGGTCGCGGCGGCACCGACGCTCAGGTGGCCGTTTCCGACGCGGACATAGTCCAGGTCGGCGCAACGGGATATATCGACCAGGACCTGAGGCTGGGCCAATCTGAAATTGAGCATCGCCATCAACGACTGCCCGCCGGCCAGGATTCTGGCTTCCTGCCCATACTGTCTGAATGCATCGAGGATTTCGCCGGGGCTTTCGATGCGGATATAGTCAAAAACGGCCGGTTTCATCGATAGACCCCCAACAACCTGAGAAAACGCCGCCATAACGATGCGGGCGGCTCGGCCGCCTCGCCCCCCGCCTGACGGCCAAGCTGCTCGAACATCTGGCGCAGGATGATCTTGGCCGCGCCTTCCAGCATGCGGCCGCCCACGGCCGCCACTTTGCCGCTTACGGACGCCGTGTAGTCATAGGTCAGGCGGGTTCCACCGCCCATTTCTTCCAGGCGCACCCGGCCAGAGCCTTCGGCCGAACCCAGGGAACTGACGCCTTTGCCCCCAAGCGACAGTTCATGCGGAGGATTCAAATCACTTAATTCGATGTGCGCCATGTAGCGGGCCTTGACCAGGCCGACGCCGACCGTGACATCCGCGCTATAGCGGTTTTCGCCGACGCGGGTCAGCGCATGGCAGCCCGGGATCACTTTGGCCAGGGCCGCCGGATCCAGAAGCACGGCGTAAACCTGCTCCGGCGGGGCGGAAAGTTCCACAGAGCCGGTCATGGCCAGCATGGCGCCGCCCTTGGTTTCCCTGGACACGGGCGCGGCCCGCCGCACGCTGGGCTCGGGATCGTCCCCGCCAAGCAGCGCGTGGATCCGTGACGGAGTCAGCGGCAAGACGATATCGGCGATGCCCAAGGCATCGGCCACCGCATTGGCGATGCACACGGGCGTGCTCATGTTGTTTCCCTCGCCAAGCCCTTTCGCCCCCAGGGGGGTGAACGGCGACGGGGTCTCCAGGTGCACGATGACCGGTTCCGGCACTTCGCATGCGGTCGGCACAAGGTAGTCGGCAAACGTGCCCGAAAGAAAACTGCCGTCCGCTCCGTATGAAAACTCCTCCAGCAGTGCCGCACCGACCCCTTGCGCGAAGCCGCCCCGTATTTGCCCATCGGCCAGGGCGGGATTCAGGATCTTTCCGGCATCATGCGACGTCACATAGCGGTCGATATGGACTTTCCCCGTCGCGATATCGACGTCGACGGCGCAGATGTCGAATACGAATCCATACGCCGCCGAGCTGTTGATCACGTCGTTTTCGTCGGGCGCGGCAAGTTGAGGCGGCGTCCAGAACACCGTCTCGCGCAGGCCCGACGCCAGGCCTTGCGGCAACGTCCCGGGAGACCAGTGCGTCGCACCGGCGACGCGATGGAAGCGCAATTTTTGCTCCGGGTCGCGGCGCGAAAATATCCGCCCTTGCGAGAACTCGATCTCATCGGACCGGGCATCCAGAAGGCCTGCCGCTATCGCCGCCAGTTTTTCACGCACTTTGACGGCGGCAAGATGCACGCTTCCGGCCACGGCTCCGGCAAATCGGCTGGAATAATTTCCCGCCGCTATCGACCACGCGTCCTTTTGCGTATCCAGTTCGGCATTGACCACGATATCGTCGGGAGACAATCCCAATACGTCGGCCACCACTTGCGCCGCCACTGTCCGGTGTCCCTGGCCCTGCGGCACCGAATCGATAATCACGCTGACGCTGCCCAGCGCATCGACGCTGACGGTCGCGCTGGCATTGGCGCCATTTTTCGGCCCTGCCTTGGCGCGCTCGCCGGCGGTCATCACCGTCGTGATGTAACCCATGTTGGAGATGGACGGTTCGACGATGGCGGCGTACCCGATGCCGTACAGCCGCCCTTGCGCGCGCGCTTCGGCGCGCCGCGCCTGCAACTCGGCCAGCCCTCCTTGCTCTAGCGCCCTGGCTATCGATTCCTGATAGTTCCCCGAGTCCAGCAGCGCCCCCGCGGGCGCCCTGTACGGGAAGGCGGCGGCTTCGATCAGATTGCGCCGAATGACGGCCAGGGGGTCAAGATTCAATTCCACCGCGATGCGCTGCATCAGGCGCTCGAGCGCAAAATACATTTGCGGCCCGCCAAATCCGCGCACCAGCCCCGACGGTGTCTTGTTGGTCAGCACGACGCGATTGCGCACCTCGAGATTGCGCACTTTATAGGCGCCGGTCAACGTGCCGTGCATGCGATACAGCGTCGCGGGTTCGGGCGCCCGCAAATACGCGCCGCAATCATCGAGCTGGTCGTATCGCAACGCGGTGACCTCGCCGTCGGGCCACACGGCCGCTTCGATCGTCGTAATCCTGTTGGGAGAGGACGCGGACGCTTGCAGATGCTCCAGCCTGTCCTCCACCCACTTTACCGGCGCCCCCGCTTTTCGCGATGCCAGGCACAGCAATGCGATATAGGTGGATACCGCCTGCTTGATGCCGAAGCTGCCGCCCGAATCCCGTACGGCGCGAAGCCGCAGCCGGGCGCCGGGCACCTTGAGCGTGCGCGCCACGACGGGGTGCAGGGCGAAAGGCCCCTGAAAATTCGACAAGACATCATAGCCCTGGCCGCCGGCCAGATACTCGGCCACGACCACAAAACATTCGATGGGGGTACAGGAATTGCGCGGATAGCGTATGGTCAAAGATACCCGGCGTTCCGCCGACGCAAAGGCCGCCGCCGGATCCCCATAGCAGAAACGCCGGTCGCTGACCACATTGGAGCCGACGGCGGGGTGAAGCACAGGCGCCTGCTCGCCTGTCGCTTCCTCGGAATCGACCACGACGGCCAATTGCCGATACTCCACCTTGACGAGATCGAGCGCGTCTTCGGCCAAATAGCGATTCTCGGCCATCACCACCGCCACCGGCTCGCCCACGTAGCGCGCCCGTTCCACGGCCAGGCTCCAATGTTCCATCGGCTGCTTGACGCCCACGGCAAACGGTTCGGACCACTGTTTGACGTCGCTGCCCGTCAGCACCGCGCGCACGCCAGGCAGTTCGAGCGCGGCCCCGGCATCTATGGACAGGATCTCGGCATGCCCGTACGGAGAGCGCAAGATGGCGGCATACAACGTGCCGGGCTTGACTCCCGCGTCGTCGGCAAAAAGGCCATGCCCCGTCAGCAAAGCGGCGTCTTCCACGCGGGTCGATGGACGGCCGACATGGGGCGACAGATCGACTTCGGCGGACTTGGCGCGTTCGCCTGTCGATGCAACGGAAGTCGGACTCAAGACAGCCTCGCTATATAGTTCTATCCAACGATTCTATATAGCGGCCGCCCCGAACCCGTTATCACACAGTGCGGCGATTTACCTTTGAGTCTTTTTTTGCGCCGGGCGGACCGCCCGGCGAAACCGTTATCGAACCCGGCGGTCAGACAAACGCCGCCGCGGCCCGGCCGATGCGATCATTCACGGCCTGCCACGATGCGTCGCGGGGCGGGCGCTCCATTAGGATGAGACTGTATACGCCCTGATCCAGGCGGCGCAGCAGCGCATACAGTTCGCGGGCGTAGGCGTCGGGCTCGGCGCAAGCCCGGTACCAGTCCACGCCTGGCGCGCCGTCGGGCCTGGCGAAGCCGTCGAACACCACCACGGCCAGCCGTTCGCCGGCCGCCGCGGTTCGTTCCCCGGCAAGTTGCCCAAGCCGTGAAAGCAACTCGTTCCTATCGAGCAGCGCCAGCGGCGTGCGCGGCGCGTAATGCGCTTTCAGCGACCCCGACACCCGGGGGGCGGACTGGTCCGGACGAACCAGTCTGGCGCCCAGGGCCTCTTCGATCTGCCTGGCGGAAACATGGCCGGGCCGCAGCAGCGCCGGCCCGATGCCCTGTCCCACGCGCGAAACGTCGACGATGGTGGACTCTATGCCCACATCCGACGCGCCGCCTTCCAGCACCAGCAGGCCGGCGGGGCCGATGTCGGCGAATTCGCCGCGCACGTGATCGGCCGAAGTGGGGGACACCTGTCCGAATTTGTTCGCCGACGGGCCCGCCACGCCGCCCTGGCCGCCGGGTTTGAGCGCCGCGAACTCGCGCAGCAGTGCCTGCGCGACCGGGTGCGACGGGCAGCGCAGGCCGACACTGTCCTGGCCGCCGCTGACCATGGCGGGAATATGCGCGGCACGCGGAAAGATCAGGGTCAGCGGGCCCGGCCAGAATGCCCGCATCAGCGTGCGCGCCTGCTCGGGCACCGACGAGGCCCAATAGCTTATGTCGGCCTCGGGCGACACGTGCACGATGACGGGATGATTGGCGGGCCTGCCCTTGGCCGCGTAGATCCTGGTCACGGCGTCGACGTTCTCGGCGTCGGCGCCCAGCCCGTAGACCGTTTCGGTCGGGAAGGCCACCAGCCCGCCATCGAGCAGGCGTCGCGCGGCCCGTTGCACGTCCGTGGTCGAATCAGGCATGGTCGCGGTCTTCAGTCATGAAAAGGTATGCGAAGCGCCCGCGCCACGTTCACGGCCGAACGACGGGCGTCGGCCAGCGTAGCCCCCAGGCAGGTGACGTGGCCCATCTTGCGGCCGCGCCGCGCATCGGCCTTGCCGTACAGATGCAGCTTGGCGCCGGGTTCGGCCAGAACCGCGCGCCAGTCGGGCACGCGTGGTTCCGGATCGTCTCCGTCGAACCAGGCATCGCCCAGAATGTTGATCATGATCGACGAGCACAGGCTGGCGGGGTTGCCCAGCGGCAGGCCGGCCATGACCCGGACCTGCTGCTCGAACTGGCTGGTCACGCTGGCATCGATGGTGTAGTGGCCGCTGTTGTGGGGCCTGGGCGCGATTTCGTTGACGATCAGGCGCTCGCCGGGCAGTACGAAGAATTCCACGCACAGCACGCCCTGGTAGTCCAGGCCGTGCGCGATTTTCAGGGCGGCCTGGCTGGCCTGCGCGTACAGGGGGTCGCCCTGGCCCGCGGCGTCTACCGTGGACACGGCCAGGATGCCCTGGCGATGCTCGTTGCGCGACGCCGGATACACGACCGTATCGCCCCGGGCGTCGCGCGCCACCACGATGGATATCTCGCGCACCAGGGTTTCCAGTGCTTCCAGCACGCAGGGCGCCTGGGCAAATGCCGCAAACGCGTCCCGGGCCTGGGTGCGGGTGGCGACCCGGGCCTGCCCCTTGCCGTCATAGCCCAGGCGCGCCGCCTTCAGAATGCCGGGAAACAGCGCGTCGGGCGCGGCGTCTATATCGGCCAGCACCAGGACGGGGGTGTGCCGGGCAACCGCCACGCCCGTTTCCCGTATGAATGCCTTCTCGCGGATGCGGTCCTGCGCAATGGCCACGGCCGCGGCCGAAGGGCTGACCCCGCAGCGCCGGGCCAGCGCGTCCAGGCTGTCGGCGGGCACGTTTTCGAACTCGGTAGTGACCGCGCGGCACAAGGCCGACAGGCGGTCCAGCCCGGCCGCGTCGTCGTAGGCGGCGCGGATATGCAGGTCGGCCGCGGCCCCCGCGGGGCATTGCTGGGCCGGATCCAGCACGGCCACCTTGTATCCCAGGCTTTGCGCCGCATGGCAGAACATGCGTCCCAACTGCCCTCCGCCCAGCATGCCCAGCCATTCACCCGGCAGGATGCAAGAGGACGCGGCGTGTGAAGTCATGGTGATGATCCGGAAAAAAAGCGCAGCCAGCCTACATGCGTACGTGAGGGGGCACGACCATGGCGCGCGCGGTGTCGGTCTGGCGTTCGCGATAAGCCCGCAGCTTGTCGCGCAGCGCCGTATCGGTGGTCGCCAGGCAGGCCACCACGTGCAGCGCGGCATTGACCGCGCCCGCCTCGCCTATGGCGAACGTGGCCACCGGCACCCCCTTGGGCATCTGCACGATGGACAGCAGCGAGTCCTGGCCCTGCAGATAGCGCGAGGGCACCGGCACGCCGAACACGGGAACCGGGGTCAGTGCGGCCATCATGCCCGGCAGGTGCGCCGCGCCGCCTGCACCGGCGATGATCGCGCGCAGCCCGCGTTTTTCGGCCTGGGCGCCGTAATCGACCATGTCGTGCGGCATGCGATGCGCCGACACGACACGCAGTTCGTGCGGCACGTCGAATTCTTTCAGGATGGCCCCCGCGTTCTTCATGACGTCCCAATCGCTGGACGAGCCCATGATGATGCCGACCAGCGGGGCGCCGCCGGTGTCCGAGTCGTTGTCTGTAGCCATGTTGTCCACCACCGAAGCAAACGTTCGCAAAAAACCATTTTAACGCGCCGCGGTGGCGCAAATGGATCAGGACGTCAGGCGCGTCAGGGCTTCGCGGTATTTGGCCGCGGTCTTTTCCAGCACCTGGGCGGGCAGCCTGGGCGCGGGCGGGGTCTTGTCCCAGGCCTGGGTCTCCAGCCAGTCGCGCACGAACTGCTTGTCGAAGGACGGCGGGCTGATGCCCTCGCGATACTGGTCGGCGGGCCAGAAGCGCGACGAATCGGGTGTCAGCACTTCATCCATCAGGTACAGCCGCCCCTGCTCGTCCAGCCCGAATTCGAACTTGGTGTCGGCGATGATGATCCCCTTGGTCGCCGCGAATTCAGCCGCTTCGGCATACAGCCGCAAAGTCAGGTCGCGGATCTTGCCGGCGACGTCCTGTCCGGCCTGGGCCACCACATGGGAGAAATCCACGTTTTCGTCGTGCGTGCCGAATTCGGCCTTGGCCGCGGGCGTGAACACCGGCTCGGGCAGCTTGCCCGCCTGGTTCAGGCCCGACGGCAGCGCCACGCCGCATACCGAACCGTGCTCCTGATAGTCTTTCCAGCCCGAGCCCGCCAGATAGCCGCGCGCCACGGCCTCGACCAGAATCGGCTTCAGACGCTTGACCACCACGGCGCGCCCCCTGACCTGGTCCCGTTCGTCGGCCGCGACCACGTCTTCGGGATTTATGCCGGTGGAATGATTCGGCACGACGTGCGCCAGCCTTTTCAGCCAGAACTCGGTCAGTTCGGTCAGCACGCCGCCCTTGCCCGGCACCGGGTCGTCCAGGATGACGTCGAAGGCGGAAATGCGGTCCGTGGCCACGATAAGCAGCTTGTCGTCGCCCACCGCATACATGTCGCGCACCTTGCCGCGGCCCAGCAAGGGCAGCGAACGAATCGTCGATTGATGCAAAGCCCGCATTACTGCACCACCTGCGCCAGTTCGCCCGACGCGTATTGCCGCGCCATCGACGTCAGCCCCACGGGCTTGATCTTGCTGGCGTTGCCCGAGGTCTTGAACTGTTCGTAGCGCTGCAGGCAGACTTTCTTGGCGGCCAGCCGCGCCGGCTTGAGGTATTCGCGCGGGTCGAACTTGCCGGGGTTTTCGGCCATGAAGCGGCGAATCGCACCCGTCATCGCCAGGCGGATATCGGTATCGATATTGACTTTGCGCACACCGAACTTGATGGCTTCCTGTATCTCTTCGACCGGCACGCCGTAGGTTTCCTTCATGTCGCCGCCGAATTCGCGGATCTCGGCCAGCAGTTCCTGGGGCACGCTGGAACTGCCGTGCATGACCAGGTGGGTATTGGGCAGGCGCTGGTGGATTTCCTTGATGCGGGCAATGGACAGGATGTCGCCCGTGGGCTTGCGCGTGAACTTGTAGGCGCCGTGGCTGGTGCCTATGGCGATGGCCAGGGCGTCGAGCTGCGTGTGGCGCACGAAATCGGCGGCCTGCTCGGGGTCGGTCAGCAGCTGTTCGCGCGTCATGGTGCCTTCGGCGCCGTGGCCGTCTTCCTTGTCGCCCTTCATGGTTTCCAGGGAACCCAGGCAGCCCAGCTCGCCTTCGACCGTGACGCCCACCTTGTGCGCCATATCGACGACGCGGCGCGTGACATCCACGTTGTAGTCATAGTCGGAGATGGTCTTGCCGTCTTCCTTCAGGGAACCATCCATCATCACGCTGGAAAAACCCAGGTCTATCGCGCCCTGGCACACCACCGGCGACTGGCCGTGGTCCTGGTGCATCACCACGGGAATCTGCGGGTAGGTTTCGACCGCGGCCTGGATCAGGTATTTCAGGAAGCCTTCGCCCGCGTATTTGCGCGCCCCCGCCGACGCCTGCATGATGACGGGGCTGTCGGTTTCGGCAGCGGCTTCCATGATGGCCTGGACCTGCTCCAGGTTATTGACGTTGAAAGCGGGAATACCATAGCCGTTCTCGGCCGCATGGTCGAGCAACTGACGCATGGATACTAGGGCCATGACTGGACCTCCTGGAAGCGAAATAAAGGAATCCCGTAATTTTACGAGGTAACGCGATAAGTTGCTTGATCCGGGCCGGATGCCGCGGCGCTTCGCAAGCCTGCGCAAGCGGGCCGGCTAGCCGCGGCGGGCCGATTTCGGCCGGAAAGCCTGCACCACGTCGGCGCGCGTATCGATATACGGCCCGCCTATCAGGTCTATGCAATACGGAACGGCGGCGAATATCCCCGCCGCCACGACATGCCCCTGCGGGTCTTTCAGGCCTTCCAGCGTCTCTTGTATGGCCTTGGGCTGTCCCGGCAGATTGATGATCAGGGCGGCATGGCCGGCGGTTTCGCGTATGACGGCCACCTGCCGCGACAGGATGGCGGTGGGCACGAACTTCAGGCTGATCTGGCGCATCTGTTCGCCGAAACCGGGCATTTCGCGGGTGGCGACGGCCAGGGTGGCCTCGGGCGTGACGTCGCGCCGCGCCGGGCCGGTGCCCCCGGTGGTCAGCACCAGGTCGCAACCCAGCCGATCGACCAGCTCGACCAGCGTGGCGGAAATCGCCGAGGCATCGTCGGGAATCAGCCGCGACACGACCTGCGGCGGCCGCACCAGCGCCCGCTCCAGCCACGACTGCAGCGCCGGTATGCCCTGGTCGCCATAGACGCCGGCGGAAGCCCGGTCGGAAACCGAGACCAGCCCCACGATCAGCTCGTCGGGGTGGCTGCGGACAAGGCGAAGGTTCTGGGCCATGATGCGCGGCTGTCCTTGGGTTTGAAAATAGTCAGTGCTTGATGGCGATGGTCTTGAGCGTGGTGAAGCCATACAGGGCCTCGAACCCTTTTTCGCGGCCGTAGCCCGACTGGCCCGTGCCCCCGAACGGCAGTTCCACCCCGCCGCCCGCGCCGTAATTGTTGACGAACACCTGGCCGGCGCGCACCTGCCGGGCCAGGCGCAACTGGCGGCCGCCGTCCTGGGTCCAGACCCCGGCGACCAGGCCAAACGGCGTGGAATTGGCGATCGCCAGCGCCTCGGCCTCGGTGTCGAAGGGAATGGCGGCCAGTACCGGACCGAAGATTTCTTCCTGGGCCAGGCGATGCATGGGCGGGACGTCGCCCAGCAGGATGGGCGGCTGATAGAAACCCGTGGTCGGCGCCGATGCGTCCAGTCGACCCTGCGCGACCACGGCAATCGACGACTGGTCGGCCTCTTGCAGAAAGGTTCGCACCCGCGCCAGTTGCCTGGCGCTGATCAGCGGTCCGCAGTCCAGGTCGTTGTCGGCCGCCCCGGTGCGCGTCGCCTTGAAAAGTTCGCCCAGACGGTCCATGACGCTGGAGTAGACCGCGCGCTGCACCAGCAGGCGGCTGCCCGCCGAGCAGGTCTGGCCGGCGTTCTGGACGATGGCATTGAGCAGCACGGGCAGGGCCGCGTCGATGTCGGCGTCGGAAAACAGGATCTGCGGCGATTTGCCGCCCAGTTCCAGCGTGACGGGCGCGAAGTGCCCCGCGGCGGCCTGGGCCACCAGCTTGCCCGCCCCGGGCGACCCGGTGAACGACACGTGATCGATGCCCGGGCACGCCGACAGCGCGGCGCCCGCCTCCGTTCCCAGGCCGGTGCAAATATTCAGCGCCCCTTCCGGCAGGCCGGTCTCGGCCGCGATTTCAGCCACCTTCAGCAGCGACAGGCAGGCGTCCTCGGCAGGCTTGACCACACAGGCGTTGCCCGCGGCCAGCGCCGCGCCGACGCTGCGCCCGAAGATCTGCAAGGGGTAGTTCCAGGGGATGATGTGACCGGTGACGCCATGCGCCTCGCGCACGGTCAGCACCGTATAGTCGCGGGGGTATGGGATCGTGGCGCCGTGCAGCTTGTCCACGGCGCCGGCATAGAATTCAAAATAGCGCGCCACCGCCGCGGCGTCGGCCCTGGCCTGCTTCAGGGGCTTGCCGGTGTCGCGCGATTCGATGCGCGCCAGTTCGTCCTGCCGTTCCAGCAAGGCCGCGGCGACGCGCCACAGCAGATGGCTGCGCGCCGCCGGAGCCATGGCGCCCCAGGCCCCGCCATGGGCGGCGCGCGCCGCCGATACGGCCGCCTCGATGTCGGCCTGGCCGCTGCGGGCGATTTCAGCATAGATCTGGCCGTCGGACGGATCGATGACGGGCAGGGTTTCGCCGGACATGGCGCTTACCCATTTATTGCCTACGAAATTCTTGTGGATCATGGCGTGGCTCTTGATCTGAAATGAAATGGCGCGAACGCGGTCATCGGATAGTTTATCAGCAGCGGCGCAGTGATTTAGAATCGAACACATACCCAACGTCAATACAGGACTTCGCCATGTCTGAATCCCATGCGGGAACCCGAGGCAACCAGGACGCCAGCGCGTGCGGCCTGAAGGTTTACGTGGCTTGCGTATTCCCCGAACCGGTGCTGGAACTGTTCACGCGGCAATTCGACGCCGGCGCCAACGACACGGGCCGGCCGCTTACCGCACCCGAGCTCATCGCCCATTCCCAGGACATGGACGCCATCGTCGTCACGGCCACCGACCACCTGGACCAGCTCGTCGTCGACCAACTGCCGCCCTCGGTGCGCGCGATCGCCACCTACTCGGTCGGCACCGACCATATCGACATCTCCGCCGTGCGCGAGCGCGGCATCGCGCTGTTCAGCACGCCCGACGTGCTGACCGAGTCCTGCGCCGACGCGGCGATTCTTCTTATGCTGGGCGCGGCGCGCCGGGTGGTGGAAGGCAGCGCCCTGGTGCGCGAGGCGAAGTGGACCGGCTGGACGCCCACCCAGCTTCTGGGGCAGGACATGTGGGGCCGGCGGCTGGGCGTGCTGGGCATGGGCCGCATAGGCCGGGCCGTGGCCGCGCGGGCCCGGGGCTTCGGCATGACGATCCACTACCACAACCGCAGCCGGCTCGATCCCGACCTGGAGGCCGGCGCCGTCCATCACGCCGACCTGGCCGGCCTGATGCGGCACAGCGACTTCCTGTGCGTCGCCTGCCCGTCGGGGCCGGGCACCCGGGGCCTGCTCGACGCCGAAATGCTGGCTCTGCTGCCCAAGGGCGCCATCGTCAGCAATATCGCGCGCGGCGACATCATCGACGACACGGCCCTGGTGGCCGCGCTTGAAAGCGGCGCCGTGGCGGCCGCCGGCCTGGATGTCTTCGCGGGCGAGCCGAACGTGCACCCGGCATACCGCTCCATGCCCAATGTATTCGGCCTGCCCCACATAGGCAGCGCCACCATGGCGACGCGGCTGGCCATGGGCCGGCTTTTATGCGATGCCCTGTCGGCGCACGCCGCGGGACGGCCCGCGGCGAATCGCGTGTGCTAGCCGGTTCGGTCGGCGGCACGCCGGCGCGGGACGGGCCCGTGACGGGCGAATCCGTCCTGCTGGCCGGCGGCGGCGACCTGTGCCGTCGCGCGGGCGCGATACTTCTGTCCCGGGGCCATGAGGTCTGGGGCCTGCGCCGGCACCCGCCGGCGGACGACGCCTGGGGGATACGGTGGCTGCGTGGAGACCTGACCCGGCCCGAAACGCTGGCGGACCTGCCCCGCGCCTTTACCCACGTTGTTTACGCCCCCGCGCCGGATGCCCGCGACGAGGCGCTGTACCGCGCGGTATTCGGCCAGGGGCTGAAGAACCTGCTGGCCCGGCTGGACGAGGCGGCGCTGCGGCGGCTGCTGTTCATTTCGTCCAGCGCCGTCTACGGCGACCATGGCGGCGCATGGGTGAACGAGGACACGCCGGTGGCGCCGTCGGGCTTCAACGGCCAGATACTGGCTCAGACCGAGCAATGGCTTGCCCAGGCGCGGCCCGACGCCGTCGTCCTGCGCCTGGCGGGCCTGTATGGCCCGGGCCGCCTGCAACTGGCCGGGCGCCTGAAGCAGGGCGCGGCCAGCGTGCCAGGGCACGACGCGCCCTGGGCCAACCGCATGCACAGCGAAGACGCCGCGCGGGCGATGGCGCATTTGCTGGAACTGCCCAGGCCGGCATCCTGCTATATAGGCGCCGACGACACCCCCCGCCGCATCGACGCGCTGTACGACGCGATCGCGGCCATGATCGGTGCGCCTGCCGTGCCGCGTACAGGCCCGGCTACGGGCGAGGGCGGCAAGCGCCTGGACAACTCGCGCCTGAAAACCAGCGGGTTCGACCTTGCGTGGCCCGACGCCATCGAGGGATACCGGGCCCTTCTCGCCCAAGGCTAGGGCTCGTTCCCGCTAATCGTCGGCGCGCTGCATCAGTACATCGAACGCGGGCAGCGTCTTGCCTTCCAGGAATTCCAGGAACGCGCCGCCGCCGGTCGAGATATAGCCGATCTTGTCGGCGATGCCGTACTTGGCGATGGCCGCCAGGGTGTCCCCCCCGCCGGCTATGGAAAACGCCGGGGAATCGGCGATGGCCTGGGCCACCACCCGGGTGCCGTGGGAAAACGCCTCGAACTCGAACACGCCCACGGGGCCGTTCCATACGATGGTGCCCGCGCCGGCCAGAATGCCGGCCAGATGGGCGGCCGTGTCGGGGCCTATATCCAGGATCATGTCCTCGTCGTCGACCTGGCCGACCGGCTTGACGGTGGCGGGCGCATCGGCGGCGAACGTCCTGGCGCATACCACGTCGGTGGGGATGGGCACGACCGACCCGCGCCGGGCCATCAGTTCCATGACAGCCCGGGCCTGCTCCAGTTGGCCGGGTTCGGCCAGCGACCGGCCTATGGGCAGCCCCGCCGCCAGCATGAAGGTGTTGGCAATGCCGCCGCCCACGATCAGGTGATCGACCTTGGCCGCCAGGGCCTGAAGAATGGAAAGCTTGGTGGATACCTTGGACCCCGCCACGATGGCCACCAGGGGCCGGCGCGGATCGCCCAGGGCGCGGCCCAGGGCGTCCAGCTCGGCTTCGAGCAAGGGGCCGGCGCAGACGATGGGCGCGAAACGGGCCATGCCGTGCGTCGTGGCCTCGGCGCGGTGGGCCGTGCCGAACGCGTCGTTCACGTATACATCGCAAAGCGCGGCCATCTTGCGCGACAGGGTTTCGTCGTTGCTCTTTTCACCGACGTTGACGCGCGCATTTTCCAGCAGGACCACCTGGCCGGGCCGGACCGCCACGCCATCGACCCAGTTCCCGACCAGGGCGACGGGCTGGCCCAGCAATTCGGCCAGGCGCGCGGCCACCGGCGCCAGGGAATCGGCCTGGTCGAACCTGCCCTCGACCGGCCGCCCCAGATGCGAACTGACCATGACCGCGGCGCCCGCGTCCAGGGCCAGGCGGATGGCCGGCACCGATGCGCGTATGCGCGTGTCTTCGCTGATTTCGCCGGGCTTGCCGAAAGGCACGTTCAGGTCCGAGCGGATAAAAACCCGTTTCCCGGCCAGCGCGCCCGATGCCGCCAGGGCCGAAAGCGTCTTGATTGTCGTCATGCCATATTTCCCCATTGCATGAATGCGACAAGGGCGGGGGATCGCCCCGCCCTTGTCGCCGGACTTGCTTTATTTTGCCGCCATCAAGGCCGTGGTGGTATCGAGCATGCGGTTGGAGAAGCCCCATTCGTTGTCGTACCAGGACGAGACCTTGACCAGCGAGCCCGAGACCTTGGTCAGGGCCGCATCCACCGCGCTGGAGGCCGGGTTGTGGTTGTAGTCCACCGACACCAGCGGTTCGGTGCTGTATTCCAGTATGCCTTTGAGCGGGCCTTTCCCGGCCGCGTTCTTCAAGATGCCATTGACCTCGTCGACCGAGGTTTCACGCTTGGCGACGAACGTCAGGTCGACGATGGACACGTTGATGGTCGGGACGCGGATGGAATAGCCGTCGAGCTTGCCGTTGAGTTCGGGCAGCACCAGGCCCACCGCCGCGGCCGCGCCGGTCTTGGTGGGGATCATGCTTTGGGTGGCCGAGCGCGCGCGCCGCAGGTCGGAATGATAGACGTCGGTCAGCACCTGGTCGTTCGTGTAGGCGTGCACCGTCGTCATCAGACCGGTGACCACGCCCAGTTCCTGATGCAGCGGATACACCAGCGGGGCCAGGCAGTTGGTGGTGCACGACGCGTTGGAAATGACCGTGTCGGCCGATTTCAGCACGCCATGATTGACCCCGTACACGATCGTGGCGTCCACGTCCTTGCCGCCGGGGGCCGAAATAATCACTTTCCTGGCGCCGCCCCTTAGATGGGCGCTGGCTTTTTCCTTGGTGGCGAAAAACCCGGTGCATTCCAGCACCACGTCCACGTCCAGTTCCTTCCAGGGCAATGCCGACGGGTCGCGGTTGGCCAGCACGCGGATCTTGTCGCCGTTGACGACCATGTATTCGCCTTCCACGGTCACCGTGCCGGGAAATTTGCCGTGGGCCGTATCGTACCGGGTCAGATGGGCGTTGGTGTCGGGGTTGCCCAGGTCGTTGATGGCCACGATCTGGATATCGTGCTTCTTCCCGTCTTCATAATGGGCACGCAGAATATTCCGCCCTATGCGGCCGTACCCGTTGATCGCTACGCGAATCGTCATTATTGCTCTCCTGTGTTCAAAACCTGTTCGACGGCCGCCACGACGTGCTCGGTAGTCAGGCCGAAATGCTTGAATAGCGCGCCCGCCGGAGCCGATTCGCCGTACGTGTCGATGCCCACCACCACGCCGTCCAGGCCGACATACTTGTACCAGCCCGACGTGACGCCGGCTTCGACCGCCACGCGCGGCAGGCCCGCCGGCAGCACCGATGCGCGCCATTGCGCATCCTGTTCGTCGAATATATCGGTGCAGGGCATGGACACCACGCGCACCGCGACGCCGCGAGCCGCCAGTTGTTCCTGGGCGCCCAGCGCAAGTTCGATCTCGGAACCCGTGGCGATGATGACCGCCCGGGCGGCGGGCGCGTCGCGCAGCACGTAGCCGCCGCGCGCGATCGCGTCCACGGTGGCGGCATCGCGCGGCACGAACGGCAGGTTCTGGCGCGACAGCAGCAAGGCGCTGGGGCCGCCCGCGTGAGTATCCATGCCTATGCTGGCCGGGCGCTGGATCGCATGCGTCCAGGCCACGGCGGTTTCCGTGGTGTCGCAGGGGCGCCATACATGCAGGTTCGGAACCAGGCGCAGGCTGGCGGCGTGCTCGACCGATTGATGCGTGGGACCGTCTTCGCCCAGCCCGATGGAATCATGCGTGAAAACGTGGATGACGCGCTGTTTCATCAGTGCGGCCATGCGTATGGCGTTGCGCGAATAATCGGAAAACGTCAGGAACGTGCCGCCGAAAGGCAGGAAACCGCCGTGCAGGGCGATGCCGTTCATGATGGCCGCCATGCCGAATTCGCGCACGCCGTAATTGATGTGGCGCCCCGGCCGCAGGCCGTCGTCCCCGGCCCGCACCGGCACGGCGTCTTTCCAGTCGGTATAGTTCGAGCCGGTCAGGTCGGCCGAACCGCCCAGCAGTTCGGGCAGCATCCGCACCAGTTCGGCAATGGCGAGCTGCGAGGCCTTGCGGCTTGCCACGGTTTCGGCCTTGGCGCCGGTGGCGGCGATGAATTCCGCCGCCTGCTGCGCAAAACCGGCGGGCAATTCGCCCGACATGCGGCGGCGCAATTCGGCGGCCAGATCGGGATGCGCGGCGGCGTAGGCGTCGAACCTGGCCTGCCATTCGGCCTGATGCCGCCCGCCCCTGGCGCGCGCATCCCAGAGCGCGTAGATGTCCTGGGGAATGTCGAAGGGGGCGTACGGCCAGTTCAGCGCCTTGCGCGCCGCCGCGATCTCGGCGTCTCCCAGCGGAGCGCCGTGCACTTTCTCGGTGCCCTGCGCATTGGGCGCGCCTTTGCCTATGACGGTGCGGCAGCAGATCAGCGTGGGGCCGCCGTTGCGCGCGGCGAACTGCTTGGCGAGGATGATGGCGGCATCGACGGCCGCCATGTCGTGGCCGTCCACGCCGGGAATCACGTTCCAGCCATAGGCTTCGAAGCGCCGGGGCGTATCGTCGGCGAACCAGTTTTTCACGTGGCCGTCTATCGAAATGCCGTTGTCGTCGTAGAACACGACAAGCCGCGACAGTTTCAGCGTTCCCGCCAGGGAGCAGGCTTCGTGCGAGATGCCTTCCATCAGGCAGCCGTCGCCCACGAACGCGTAGGTGAAATGGTCGACGATCTTGTGCCCGTCGCGATTGAATTCGCCGGCCAGCAGCGCTTCGGCCAGCGCCATGCCGACCGCGTTGCTCACGCCCTGGCCCAGCGGGCCGGTCGTGGTCTCGATGCCCGGCGTCACACCGACTTCGGGGTGTCCGGGCGTACGCGAATGCAATTGCCGGAAGTTCTTGAGTTCGTCCAGCGGCAGATCGTAGCCCGACAGATGCAGCAAGGCATAAAGCAGCATGGACCCATGGCCGTTGGACAGTACGAAGCGGTCGCGGTCGGGCCAGGCCGGATCGGCCGGATTATGGCGCAGATGCCGCGTCCACAGCACTTCGGCGATGTCGGCCATGCCCATGGGCGCGCCGGGGTGGCCGGACTTGGCTTTCTGGACCGCGTCCATGGCCAGTGCGCGGATGGCGTTCGCCATGGAAATATCTTGGGCGGGCGATGGGCTCATTGATTGAAAACTCGCAAAGAGAAACGGCAAGCCGGCCTTTTCCGGCGGCCTCGGGGGTGGCGGCGCAGCACGAACGGCGCCGATCCGCAAAGCGTTCGATTTTACCACCGACAGGCCCGCGCGCCGGGGGTGCGGCCCCCCGGGCCCGCCAACCGGACCATAGCCTGAATGCATATTGAAATCGCTAAATATTCCTGTCGGATCTATTGCCCCCGCCTTAGAATTGCCTCTACAGACTTTGGAACCCAGGGTCCACGCCCTACCCAAGACATCACGACAGCCACGCCCATGACCGACACCACTACCGATCCTGCGCCCTACGACCAATTGCTGAAACAGATACGGCAACTGGTCGGTCCGCTGCACTACGGCACGGTGGAACTGACGTTTCACCAAGGCAAGCTGGTGCAAGTGGAAAAGAAGGAAAGACTTCGCATCGCGGACGGCAAGCCGCACCCCTGATACACGGGCCATGCCGGGCCCCGCGCGCAAACCGGCAATTTATCCATCTATTCGCTGACTGGACCGCCAGAAGCTGAAAAACCCTGTTTTTTCAATCTGGAGATCCTTATGCTTTTCCCAATCGCTGCACGTTTCCCTTTCCGCCCGGCATCGATCCGGACCCGGATGAACCCATGGGGCAAACGGCTGGTCGCCGGCGCGGCGCTGGCCCTGCTGGGGCTGGGCGCCGCCCAGGCCAACACCACCTTGCTCAATGTGTCGTACGATCCGACGCGGGAACTCTACCAGGCGTTCGACCCGCTGTTCGCCCAGTACTGGAAAAAGACCACGGGCGAAACCGTCACGATCAAGACTTCGAACGGCGGCTCGGGAAGCCAGTCCCGCTCGGTCATCGACGGTCTGCGGGCCGACGTGGTCACGCTGGCCCTGGCCTACGATATCGACGCCATCGCCGCGAAAACCGGAAAGATCCCCGCCAACTGGCAGTCCCGCCTGCCCGAGAACAGCTCTCCGTATACCTCGACGATCGTTTTCCTGGTCAGGAAAGGCAATCCGAAGCACATCCGCGATTGGGACGACCTGATCCGCAAGGGCGTGCAAGTCATTACCCCCAATCCGAAAACGTCCGGCGGAGCCCGGTGGAACTACCTGGCCGCCTGGGGATACGAACTGGACAAGCAACTGGGCGGCCTGGATGTACTTAAAGACCCCGCCGCCAAGGACAAGATCGCCGCGGCGCAGGAAAAAGCCAAGGAATTCGTCGCCCAGTTGTACAAGCACGTCCCCGTGCTGGATTCGGGCGCCCGCGGCGCCACCAACACGTTCGTCAAGCGCGGCATAGGCGACGTGCTGCTGGCCTGGGAAAACGAAGCCCTGCTGGCCAAATACAAGCTCAAGGGCGACTTCGACATTGTCGTGCCCTCGATCAGCATACTGGCCGAACCGCCCGTGACGGTGGTCGACGGCAACGCCGATGCGCACGGCGCCGCGAAAGTCGCCCAAGCGTACCTGAAGTACCTGTATTCCCCGGCGGGCCAGAAATTGATCGCGGCCAATTACTATCGGCCCCAACATCCGGAATTCGCCGATCCCAAAGACTTGGCGCTGCAACCTAAAGTGCGGCTTTTCAAGCTTGACCAAGTATTCGGCAGCTGGCAGCAGGCGCAGAAGAAATTCTTCAACGACGGCGGGATATTCGACCAGACCTACCTGAAATAGACGCCTTCACTCTTTCCCGGCCCGCTCGCAATAAAACGGCAATGAAACCATCCTTCCCGCTCGCCAGGTCCGGCCCGGCGCGCGCGTCTCCTGCCGGGGTTCGGCCCCACCCTGGGTCTGACCTTGACCTACCTGTGCCTGATCGTGCTGATCCCCCTGTCGGCGCTCGTGTTCAAGACGCTCCAGCTTCCGCCGGAACGGATATGGACCCTGCTGGGCACTCCCCGTGTCGTCTCGGCGTTCCGGGTCAGCCTGTCCTGCGCGCTGGCCGCGGCCAGCGTCACCCTGGGGCTGGGCCTGATCGTGGCATGGACGCTGACGCGCTACCCCTTTCCCGCCAGGAAACTGTTCGACGCCCTGATCGACCTGCCGTTCGCGCTGCCCACGGCAGTCGCCGGCATCGTCCTGACCACGCTCTACACCCCCAAGGGCTGGCTTGGACAATGGCTTGCGCCCCTGGGCATCCAGGTGGCCTTCACCCCGGCCGGGATAATCGTCGCCCTGGTCTTCATCGGCCTGCCGTTCGTCGTGCGCACCGTGCAGCCCGTCCTGCAGGACCTGGATCCCTCGATCGAAGAAGCCGCCGCCAACCTGGGGGCGGGCAACGGCTATATCTTCATCAGAATCATCGCGCCGAACATTCTGCCGGCCGCGCTCACCGGCTTCGCCCTGGCGCTGGCGCGCGGCATGGGCGAATACGGATCGGTGATCTTCATCGCCGGCAACATGCCCATGCACACCGAAATCGTGCCCCTGCTGATCGTCACGGAACTGCAGCAGTTCGATTATCCCGCCGCCACGGCGATCGCCCTGGCCATGCTGCTGTTTTCATTCGCGCTGCTTCTAGTCATCAATCTTCTGCAATTCTGGGCCCGGCGCAAGACGGGGAAAGGACTGTGATGAAAAGTACCGCTCTTGTCGCGCCATTCCCGTCCATCGCCCGCGACCCGCCCGGCGTGCGCCGTTTCCTGACGGCCCTGACCGTGGTCATTCTGCTGCTGTTCCTGGTGCTGCCCATCGTCGCCGTGCTCTCGCAAGCCCTGGAGCAGGGGGTGGACGCGTACCTGACGGCCCTGGCCCAGCCCGACGCCGTGTCGGCGCTCTTGCTGACCCTGCTGGTGGCCGCCATCGCGGTTCCGATGAACACGCTGTTCGGCGTGGCCGCCGCCTGGGCCTGCGCCCGCTTCGAATTCCGCGGACGCAGCCTTCTTATTACGTTGATCGACCTGCCGTTTTCCGTTTCGCCGGTGATAGCGGGCCTGGTCTACATATTGATCTTCGGCGCCCAGGGCTGGCTGGGTCCCTGGCTGGACGCGCACGGCGTCCAGATCGTTTTTGCCGTACCGGGCATTGTGCTGGCCACCGCCTTCGTGACCTTCCCGTTCGTGGCCCGGGAACTGATCCCGCTGATGCAGGAACAGGGCCAGGAAGAGGAAGAGGCGGCGCTCAGTCTTGGCGCCGGCGGCTGGACCACCTTCTGCCGCGTCACCCTGCCCAGGATCAAGTGGGGACTGTTGTACGGCGTCCTGCAGTGCAATGCCCGCGCCATGGGCGAGTTCGGCGCGGTATCGGTCGTTTCGGGCCACATACGCGGCCAGACCAATACCCTGCCCCTGCAGGTCGAACAACTCTACAACGAATACGACTTCGTCGGCGCGTTCTCCGTCGCATCGCTGCTTGCCCTGCTTGCCCTGGCAACGCTTGGGGCCAAGGCCGCACTGCAGTGGCGACAGACCCGGCAGCGCTCGAACCCGGCCGCCGGGCGGCCCGGCATCGCAACGCCGACATACGGACACCTGTCATGAGCATCGACATACAGAACATCTGCAAGCAATTCGGCGCCTTTACCGCCTTGAACGATGTCAGCCTGCACATCCCCGAAGGCGAGCTCGTGGCCCTGCTGGGGCCGTCGGGCTGCGGCAAGACATCGTTGCTGCGCATCATCGCCGGACTGGATCACGCCGACAGCGGCCGCATCGCCTTGCACGGCCAGGACAGAACGGACCAGCACATCAAGCACCGCGGCGTCGGTTTCGTATTCCAGCACTACGCGCTTTTCCGGCACATGACCATTTTCGAGAACGTCGCCTTCGGCCTGCGCGCGAAGCCGCGGCGCCAGCGGCCGTCGACGCGCGCTATCCGCGAGAAGGTCGATCAGTTGCTGGAACTGGTCCAGTTGGGATGGCTGGGAGACCGCTACCCGGACCAGTTGTCCGGAGGGCAGCGCCAGCGCATCGCCCTGGCCCGGGCCCTGGCCGTGGAACCCCGGGTGCTGCTGCTCGACGAACCGTTCGGCGCGCTGGACGCCAACGTGCGCAAGGACTTGCGCCGCTGGCTTAGAAACCTGCACAGGAACCTGGACGTCACCAGTCTTTTCGTGACCCACGACCAGGAAGAAGCCATGGAAGTGGCCAGCCGCATCGTGGTCATGAACAACGGCCGCGTCGAACAGACCGGTTCGCCGGCATCGGTCTACGAGCATCCTGCCACGCCTTTCGTTTCCCGCTTCATGGGCAGCGTCAACCTGTTCCAGGGCCGGGTCCGCGACGGGCGCATCGACCTGGGCCACTGGCAACTGCCCCTGGCCGAGCCCTGCGCCGACACCGATGCGATCACCGTCTTCGTACGGCCCCACGAGGCCGAGCTGACGCGCCGCGACGACGCGGGGCTGCCCGAGGTACGGGTCCAGCACATTGTTCCCGTGGGCAGCGTGGCCCGGCTGGAGCTGAAACTGGCCGGCGATACCGGCGACCAGCCCATCCAGGTGGAGATCCCGCAACGCGAGTGCGAAACCATGTCGATCGCAAACGGCGACCGGCTGTTCCTGCGGCTTCTGCGCGTCCGGCTGTTTCCGGCCCGGGCGGCGGCGTCTTAAGGCTTGGCCGGCGGCATGCGCAGGGGTTTGACGCTGCCGCAGTCCGGCCCCACCCACTTGCCCGTGGCGGTGCCGTTCTGATCGACGGGCAGCCCCCGCACAACGCCCTTGAACTGGAACGACGAGGTGAAATCCCGGTCGCTGGCGAACGTGCCCGAGACTTTGCCCGAGCCCTGGATGCGCTTGTTGTCGCACGTGACATCGGCGGAAAACCGGTTGCCGTCGAAGCGGCTGTTTTCGGCCGTGCACCCCATTTTGCGGGCGCCCGCCGCCGGGGCCAGGTCGGCGCTGGCCATTTCGGGCGTGATGCACACCTGGGTTTTCGTCGCCCCGTTGGAAATATCGGGAATCTTGATGCCCAGCGCCCGAAGCTTGTCGAGCTGTTCCGGGGGAATGGCGGGAATGGCTTTCAGGGCGTCGGACTGCACCGACATGTCCCAAAGGCCCGGCGCCATATGGCCGGCCGCCAGGGCCGGGCCGCAGCGCAGCAACACGAAAGCCAGACAGGAAAGCGAAAAAACAATGGGACGCATGGCACACCTTTGCTGAGACTTCGACGATGATGGTCGGACGACGCCGTCCATGCCGCGGCATCGGCGGCAGTCGATAACCGGGACGCGGCGCGAAGAGGATAAAATCGGAAGACCGCCGCGGGTTCCGCACCCACCGACAATACGCCCATTCACACTACATGGCCACCCCCCGCTTCTACTGCCCCGCACCGCTTGCCGCGCACCAGACCATCGAGCTTCCGGCCGAGCTGGCGCACCACGCCATGCGCGTGCTGCGCCTGAAAGCCGGCACGCCCATCACCCTGTTCGACGGGCGCGGCGGCCAATACCCGGCAACGCTGGTCACGGAAGGCGGCAAGGGCATGGCCGAAACCGGCGCCAGGCAGGACATCGAGGCGGAACTTCCGGGAAAGCTGACGCTGGTCCAGGGCATCGCATCCGGGGACAAGATGGACTGGATCATCGAAAAGGCGGTGGAACTGGGCGCCAGCCGGCTGATCCCGGTCCCGGCCCAGCGCAGCGTGCTGCTGCTGAAAGGGCCGCGCCTGGAAAAACGCCAGCGGCACTGGGAACGGGTGGCCCAATCCGCCAGCGAACAATGCGGGCGCAACCGCCTGATGCGCATAGATGCGCCATGTCCCCTGGACGATTACCTGCTGCAGCGCGACACCTCGGCCAACCGGCAGGTATTGTGCTGCCATCCCGGCGCCGGCGCGTCGCTGGCCCGAGCGCTGCGGGCCAGCGACGCCCACGACATCGATCTGCTCGTCGGGCCCGAAGGAGGCTGGTCCGATCAGGAACTGTCCCGAATCGACGCCGCCGGGGTCGCCATGGTGCAATTCGGCCCGCGCGTGCTGCGCACCGAAACGGCCGGCCTGGCGCTGCTGGCCGCCGTCGGCGCGCTGAAAGGCTGGGAATAAGGCCAGCCCCGCGCACGGGGCCGGCCAGGGGTCGGGGGGTATGTAGGGTCTAATCCAGTTCAGGCAGCCTGCCGCCCGAATACGGGGTGGGCGAGACGCCGGGCTCGGGGTCGGGGTGCCTGCCCGAATGTTCGACGCCGAAGGCGAACAACCGTTCATTGTTCAACGCGAATTCGGTCGCATCCGCGCACACGCCGATGATGGCGTCGGTATCTTCGGCCAGGGCCGGATCGCCCGAATGCAGGCTATGCAGCCACAGGAACAGGCCGACCTTCTGGTCTTGCACCGTATCGCACAGGCAATCGTAGAGCGCATCCAGATTGCCGCCGAAGAATTCGGGAAAATCGACCGCCTTGGCGATGGCGCGCAACACCGCCGAGCGGCTGCGGGCCCGATCGCAATCGACCACGATGACCGTCATGCCCAGGGCCTGGGCCGCCTGGGCGACGTCGTCTTGCGACACGGCGGACACATCGAGCAAGCCACCTTTCTGCAACTTCTTTTGCAATGACTTTGCCTGGGTCATTCTTGCGTCTCCTTGAAAAACGCCTTGACTTCTTCACTTCGGCTCAGGCTATCGACCCGACCAAGCCTGATCAGTTCCCGCGTATAGCCCGTCTCGAACAACAAATACGAAATCAGCGCACCCCCCGCCGTGGCCCTGGAGCTGGACGACACGCCAAGCACCTTGAAAAGCGTACGGGCGGCACGGGGCATCTGGTCCAGCCGGGCCATCGCGATATCGTCCAGCGAACGACTGGGCGTAATGACAAAAGAACTTACCGGACGCAACGACTGGCTTTTTAATACATTCGGAGGCATATATGCAAGCAATTCGTTGATCCGTTGCAGACGTTCGATATCCATTGACAGGCTATCGAGGAAAATGTTCGATAAAGCGTGGCCTCCGATTTGCGCCAGGGATGGGTACACCGGGTCGATATTGCGCTGTTCCGGGTGGGTGTCGTCCTGATGGCCGGTACCTATGACAAACACTTTCTGCGCCCCCAGGTGTATGGCGGGGCTGACCGGAGCCAGCTGGCGCATGGAACCGTCGCCGCACCACTCGGTTTCGCCGCCGAACCGGACGGCCTGAGCCGGGAATACGAACGGAATCGAGCTGGAGGCCATGATGTGGTCGACCCCTATGGCGCACGGCACGGCGCGGCGCAGGGTGCGCTGCCAGGGCTCTATGGTGCCGTCGGACTGGTAGAACGTCAGATGTTCGCCGCTGGTGTAGCCCGAGGCCGTGATGGCCAGCGCGTGCAGGTGCCCGCGCGCAATGTTGCGGCGCAGCCGCCGGAAGTTCAGCGTGGCGCCAAGCAACTGCCCCAGGGGCTCGTTGTTGAGCAGCGCACGGGGCCTTTGATTGTGCAGTCCCGGCATCAGCCAGCCGAAAGACAGCATGGCCAGCCAGCGCATGCCCGTGCGCAGAAGATCGCCCGCATCGGCCCTGTAGACCATGTCGGTGTGCAGGTTTTCCCACAAGGTCTGGATGCGGTCGACCCCGATGTGCGGCGTATCGGCGCGGCACGCCAGGGCCGCCGCATTGACCGCGCCGGCCGAAGAGCCGCAAATGATGGGAAACGGATTGCGCATGCCCCGGGCGCGCCCGGGATCCAGGATGTCCATGACCCCGGAGAGCACGCCGACCTGGTAGGCGGCGCGTGCGCCGCCCCCCGTCAGTATCAGGCCTACCGGCGTATTCCCGATACCCATGCGATACCTTTCGTCAGGTGCCGCGCGGCGTATTGGCGTCGACCACGACCAGCGCCGTCATGTTCACGATGCGGCGCACCGTCGAGCTTGACGTCAGGATATGCACGGGCGCATTGGCCCCCAGCAGGAACGGACCCACCGCCACGTTGCCGCCGGCCGCCGTCTTGAGCAGGTTGTAGGCGATATTGCCCGAGTCGACGTTCGGGCACACCAGCAGATTGGCCTCGCCCTTGAGCGTCGTGGACGGCAGTATGCGCTGGCGCAGCGCTTCGTTCAGGGCGCAGTCGCCGTGCATTTCGCCATCGATTTCCAGTTCCGGCGCCTGCTCGCGGATAAGATGCAGGGCCTCGCGCATTTTCTCACCCGATTTCGAGCTGCCCGAGCCGAAATTCGAGCGCGACAGCAGCGCCACCTTGGGTTCGAGGTCCATGCGCCGCATCTCGGCAGCCGCGGCGATGGTGTATTCGGCGATCTGCTCGGCGCTGGGCTCGTCGTTGACGTGCGTATCGACCAGCGCCATGGTGTGTTCGGCCAGCAGCAGGATGTTCATGGCGGCATAGGTGTTCGAGCCCGGCGACTTGCCTATGACCTCGTCGATGAAACGCAAGTGGTTGGCATACGTGCCCACCGTGCCGCAGATCATGCCGTCGGCATGCCCCAGGTACACCATCATGGCGCCTATCAGGGTCAGGCGCCGACGCATCTCGACCCGCGCCATTTCCTTGGTGATGCCATGACGGCACCGCAGTTCCCAGTACGTGGTCCAGTACTGATGGAACCGTTCGTCATATTCGGGATTGGTCACTTCCACGTCCACGCCCAGCCGCAGGCGCAGGCCGTATTTCTTGATGCGGGCCTCCAGCACGGTGGGGCGGCCCACCAGGATGGGCGCGGCCAGCTTTTCGTCGACCACCACCTGCACGGCGCGCAGGACCCGTTCGTCTTCCCCTTCGGTGAAGACGATGCGGGTCTTGCCGCCGCCGCGCACCAATGTCCTGGCCGTGGAGAAAAGCGGCTTCATGAACGAACCCGAGCGGTACACGAACTGCTGCAATTGCCCGATATAGCCTTCCATGTCCAGGATGGGACGCGAGGCCACGCCGTCGTCCATGGCGGCCTGCGCCACCGCCGGAGCGATGCGCACGATCAGGCGCGGATCGAAGGGCTTGGGGATCAGGTATTCGGGTCCGAACGATACGCCGTACGTACCGTAGGCCGCCGCCACGACGTCGTTCTGTTCTTCCTGGGCCAGCTTGGAAATGGCCTCGACCGCCGCTTTTTCCATGCCGCGGGTGATGGTGGTGGCGCCCACGTCGAGGGCTCCGCGGAATATGTAGGGAAAACACAGGACATTATTGACCTGGTTGGGATAATCGGAGCGTCCGGTCGCCATGATGATGTCGTTGCGCACGGCATGGGCTTCTTCGGGCAGGATCTCGGGGGTCGGATTGGCCAGGGCCAGGATGAGCGGCCGGGCGGCCATCGTGGCCACCATTTCCGGCTTGAGCACTCCGCCGGCGGACAGGCCCAGGAAGACATCCGCGCCTTCGATGATCTGGGCCAGGGTGCGCGCATCGGTTTCCTGCGCGAAGCGTTCCTTGTCCGGGTCCATCAACACCTTGCGGCCTTTGTACACCACGCCTTCTATGTCGGACACCCAGACGTTTTCCACCGGCAGGCCCAGGTCGACCATCAGGTCCAGACAGGCCAGGGCGGCCGCGCCCGCCCCCGATACGACCACCTTCACGTCGCGTATGCCTTTGCCCGCCACTTTCAGGCCGCTGATGAACGCCGAGGACACGCAAATGGCCGTGCCGTGCTGGTCGTCGTGGAAGACCGGGATGCGCATGCGTTCGCGCAGCTTGCGTTCCACCGTGAAGCATTCGGGCGCCTTGATGTCTTCCAGATTGATACCGCCGAACGTGGGTTCCAGCCCGGCGATGATGTCCACCAGCTTGTCCGGGTCGGTTTCGTTGATTTCGATGTCGAACACGTCTATGCCGGCGAACTTCTTGAACAGCACCGCCTTGCCTTCCATCACCGGCTTGGCCGCCAGCGGTCCGATGTGGCCCAGCCCCAGCACGGCCGTGCCGTTGGTGATGACGCCCACCAGGTTCCCGCGGCTGGTGTAACGAAACGCCGCTTGCGGATCCAGCACGATTTCCTCGCAGGCCGCGGCCACGCCCGGCGTATAGGCCAGGGCCAGGTCGCGCTGGTTCGATAATTGCTTGGTCGGCGTGACCGAGATTTTGCCCGGGCGGCCGTGTTCGTGATATTCCAGTGCCGCTTTGCGAATGCTGTCTTCCATGATGGCTCTTGGTGATCTTGATGACATAGAGTGAAACAGATGCTCATTCTAGTCCCTGAGCGCGTTTTAGGACATCGCCCCGGCCGCCGCTGCCGCCGCGGCCTACAAGTCCTGGCCGGGAGACGGGAAAAACCCTGAAGGATCAAACACGTACTTGACCTGCGAATCGATGTCGGACGCGGCAAGCCAGGTTTCCTCGTCGCTGTCGTGCCTGGTGGTGGAGAACCGGGGCTCGTAGGTCACTTCGATTTCGTTCTCGACGCGCTCGTCGAGCACCACCCAGTTCACCCACCCCAGGTCGCCGCCATGGCCAAGCAGCAAATGCGCCAGATTCAGGGTATGCCCGGCGGCCGGCAGCAATGCGTCCAGGCGATAGCGCGCCGGCCAGAAAGTCGATTTCAGGCAGGTCTGCGCCGCGGGCAGGTTGGACAGTTCGAACAGGGAAGGCACCATGCGCTGCAGGGTCAGGCTGTCCAGCGGCTTCTGGTTGTTTTCGCCGAAAGGCCCCAGCGTGGCCTGCGTGCCGTCGGCCAGCATGACGCTGGCATGTTCCAGGCCCGACTTGTGGGTTTCCCCGCTGTGCCAGTCGCACAGGCCGCGGTCGGCCAACCAGGCGGCCACCGTGAGATGCGCGGGCAGATCCCGGAACTGGCGCAGCCCGGCCGCGTCGAGTTCGCCCAGCATGCAGCCGGGCTGGGCGAACCAGTAGGGGCTGTTTTCCGCTATGCGCTTGTGCTGGGCCATGTCGCGCCCGGGTTCGACCCACAGCACCGGGAATTCGTCCAGAGGGCTGGCGTGCTGAACGCCGTCGAGAGCCAGTAAAATGCCGTATTCGGCGCAAAGCTCGCGCGCGTGAAGCAGGTCGGACGCCTGGCCCAGGGTCAGGCGCGCGCTGCCCACGCCGTTCTGCGCGCCGAAGTCGTAGAACGACCCCGACACCGTCCGGCGCATGCGCTGGCAGAAGTTTTCCCACGGGGTTCGCAAGGTGCGCCGCCCCATCAGGAACGCGCGGCGAGAATTTGATGGCATTTTTACATTCCTATCGAACAATCAGTCCGGAAACGGGACTTCGCCCGCCGCCGGTTCTACAATCAACATTTTCATCAAGAAGCCAATAACCATGCCTCGCCTCGCCCAGCGCACTGACCGCATCATGCCATTTTATGCGGTCGAACTCTTCAAGCAAGCCGGCGCGCTGAACGCGCAAGGCCACGACATTATCAGCCTGGGCATTGGCGAACCCGATTTCACCGCGCCGCCGCAGGTCATCGAAACCCTGCACCGCGCCGCCCAGGCGGGCCTGGGCGGCTATTCGCCGCCGGCCGGCCTGGGAACATTGCGCCAGGCTATCGCGGATTATTACACCGAACACTTCTCGGCCCCGGTGGACCCCGGCCGGGTCATCGTCACCTCGGGCGGCTCGGGCGCCCTGCTGCTGGCCAGCATGGCGCTGCTGGACCCGGGCGACGAGGTGCTTCTGCCCGACCCATCGTATCCGGCCAACCAGAACTTCATCCTGAGCGCCGGCGGCGTGCCGCGCCTGATTCCCTGCCAGGCCGAGCACAATTTCCAGCTGAGCGCCGAGGACATCCGCACCCACTGGACCCCCGCCACGCGCGGCGTGCTGATCGCCTCGCCCAGCAATCCCACGGGCACGACCATCGCCCGCGAAGACCTGAAGGCGCTGATCGCCGAGGTGCGCCAGCGCGGCGGCTTTGTGATCATGGACGAAATCTACCTGGGCCTGTACTACGGCGGCACGCCGCAAAGCGCGCTGACCTTGGACGACGATGTGATCATCATCAACAGTTTCTCGAAGTATTTCCACATGACCGGCTGGCGCCTGGGCTGGCTGATCGTGCCGCAAGCCATGGTGTCCACCGTGGAAAAGCTGGCATCCAGCCTGGCGATCTGCGCCCCGACCCTGGCCCAGCATGCCGCGCTGACCTGCTTCGAACCGGACGTGATGCACATCTACGAGAACCGGCGGCAGTCTTTCCAGCAGCGGCGCGATTATCTGTTGCCCGAATTCGAGCGCCTGGGGCTGCACGTTCCGGCCAAGCCCGACGGCGCGTTCTATATTTATACGGACATCCGGAATTTCAGTCAGGACAGCGATGATTTTTCACATCGGTTGTTGCACGAGGCGGGCGTGGCCGCCGTGCCGGGGCGCGATTTCGGCAAGGCGCATGCGCGCCATACTATGCGGTTTTCTTATGCGACGGGACTGGATCGTCTGCACGAGGCCATAGAGCGTATAGAGCGGTTCCTGGGGACTTGATCTCGTTCTTCCCGAAGCTTTCTTCGTGGACTGGCTGGATTGTTTTTGCTGAATCGTTCTTTCGTTCCTGCGGGCCGTCGTGACGTGGGCCGGGGTGCTCGGCTCGCACGGTCCCGGCCACGCCGGGACTACCCGTGTCGCCAACGCGTGCCGGGGCGCCCGCAAAACTCGGGCGAACGGACAGCCCCCGGCTGTCCGTAAGCGCGCCCTCAAACAGTTGCGGGCTTGCCTCCCCGCCACCCGCCGCCGCCACGGCGTGCTCGAACCTCGCGCCCCGGCCCACGTCACGACGGCCTGCGAAGTGTTCTAGTTCGGAAAGGAAAAGCGATACCGCAGGAATCGATACCAACACCCCAGCAGCACCCCGATGCGCCTACCGCGATCACTACCAGGTGCGCGAGGCCGGGCCCTGCCTCCTCGCGCACCGCCTGAAGAACATCAGCCATCTCGAGAAAGAACCACACCCGCAATAAAGAAAAAAACCAAGCCCTACTTATTGGCAATCGGTATCCCCGAAGCCAAAGCGATGCGGCGCTGTTCGGCCAGCACTCTGGCCCCGTATCCCCCGTCGTTGGGCCCCGTGGCCCCCACATAGCAGGAAAGCCCCGCCTTGATCGAGCCCCGGCGCTTGATGCAGTCGTCCAGGATCTGCGCCCCGACACGGATATTGGCGATGGGATTGAGCGCCGCCGCCGCGCCCTCGCCGTAGCGGTCGAATTTTTCGATGTGAACGCGGGTCATCACCTGCATCAGCCCCTGGGCGCCGACATGGCTTTCCGCGTAGGGGTTGTAGCGCGACTCGATCGCAATGACAGCCAGCAGCAGTTGCGGATCCAGCTTTTTCTGGCGCCCCACCTGGAACGCCGTCTTGATGATCACCCCCGCCACGCTGGATGCTATCTTGTACTTGCGCGCGATATAGCTGCGCAGCGCTTGGGCCTGGGCGCTGGTGACGCCCTCGATGTCAAGGCCCTTGGCGCTGGCCTTGAGCTCGCGCACGAAATACAGCGGCAGCGGCTTGCCGTCGGGGCCGGTGCCCGATTTTTCCAGGGCCTTGGGCGTTTCGACCGCTTCCGGAGCCCCGGGTGCCGCGCCCGTCAACGACGAATCCCGCGCGCTGGTCGCGGCCCCGTTTTGCGACACGGCCGTCGTCGTGTCCTGGCTGTCGGCGGCCTGGACCAGCATGTCGTACTGCGCCGCCTCTTCCGCCCCCGACACATCGTCCTGAAGGGAATCGGGCTGCAGGGCCACCAGCATGGCCTCGTGCACTTGCCGCATCTGTTCCCTCACCGACGGAATGGTCAGGCCCAGGGCCAGCGTCACCAGCACGGCAATGCCCAGATAAATGGCGGCGACATGCACCAGTTCCCCCAGCGGGTGCATCACGCGGCGGGTATAACGATTGAACAGGTTTTCCGAGCGAACGCCGGTCATTCTGTTCCTTCCCAATAAAATAACGAACGTCGATGTTAACCTTAGCTCGATAATTAAATGTAACTTTCTTTAACTTTATCCAACAGGCGGCCTACTTGTGAAATACCGAGACCTTAGAGACTTCATGGCGCAGCTGGAGCGCGCGGGCGAGCTCAAGCGCATCGCCGCCCCGGTGGCGACCGACCTGGAAATGACCGAAATCAGCGACCGCGTCCTGCGCGGCGCGGGCCCCGCCCTGCTGTTCGAACAGGCCACGCACAAAGGCGCGACCGCCGCCATGCCCGTGCTGACCAACCTGTTCGGCACGCCGCGCCGCGTGGCCTGGGGCATGGGCGCCGACGACGTCGGGGCGCTGCGCGATACGGGCGAACTGCTGGCGTCGCTGCGCGAGCCCGAACCACCCAAGGGACTGCGCGACGCCCTGGCAAAAGTCTCGATGCTCAAGGCCGCCTTGTGGGACATGAGCCCCAAGACGGTCAAGGGCGCGCCCTGTCACGACATCGTCCTGGAGGGCAAGGACGTGGACCTGGACCGGATCCCGCTGCAGCGCTGCTGGCCCGGCGACGTGGCCCCGCTGCTGACCTGGGGCCTGGTGATTACGCGCGGGCCCAACGCCAGGCGCCAGAACCTGGGCATATACCGGCAACAGCAGATCGGACGAAACAAGCTGATCATGCGCTGGCTGTCGCACCGGGGCGGCGCGCTGGATTTCCGCGACCACGCTCTGGCCCACCCGGGCACGCCGTTTCCCGTGGCGGTCGCCCTGGGCGCCGACCCGGCCACGACGCTGGGCGCGGTCACGCCGGTGCCCGATTCCCTGTCGGAATACCAGTTCGCCGGCCTGCTGCGCGGTTCGCGCACCGAAGTCGCCAAGGCTCTGGGCAGCGACCTGTCGGTGCCCGCGTTCGCGGAAATCGTCCTGGAAGGCCATTTGCTGCCGGCAAGCGACCCGCGCGCGGTGGCGCCGAACATGCCCGAGGGCGTCGCCCCCCCGCCGGAGAACGGCTATGAAATGGCGCTGGAAGGCCCTTATGGCGATCACACCGGGTATTACAACGAACAGGACTGGTTCCCGGTGTTTACCGTCGATCGCATCACCATGCGGCGCAACCCCATCTACCACAGCACGTACACCGGCAAGCCCCCGGACGAGCCCGCCGTACTGGGCGTGGCCCTGAACGAGGTGTTCGTCCCGCTGCTGAAGCGCCAACTGCCTGAAATCGTGGATTTCTACCTGCCCCCCGAAGGCTGCAGCTACCGCCTGGCCGTGGTGTCGATGCGCAAGCAGTACCCTGGCCATGCCAAGCGCGTCATGTTCGGCCTGTGGAGCATTCTGCGCCAGTTCATGTACACCAAATTCATCGTGGTGGTGGACCAGGACATCGATCCGCGCAACTGGCCGGAAGTCATCTGGGCCATGACCACGCGCATGGACCCGGTGCGCGACACGGTGCTGGTGGAGAATACGCCGATCGACTACCTGGATTTCGCGTCGCCGGTATCGGGACTGGGAGGAAAAATGGGGCTGGACGCCACCAACAAGTGGGATGGCGAAACGTCGCGGCAATGGGGCACCCCCATCGACATGGACGCCGCCGTCAAGGCCCGGGTCGACGCCATGTGGACCGATCTGGGGCTGTAGCCGGCCCGGGACTGGCCCGCGCCGCCCCCGGACCTTTTTTCGTTATTTCCGGGACCGGTTCAGAATGCGCGCCAGTTCGACGCCGGCCATCAGGGCTGTGCCAACGCGCCACCAGCGACGGCGTCCGCCCACGCCGGACAGGGCCGCCGACGCGGCGGACAGCAGCATGGGATAGCGCCGGGCCAGGCCCAACGCGCCGCGCAGCATGCCCCCGGGCCGCATGCCGGCGGCAAAGCGCGGAAACAGGCCCGCCGCCAGATGCCCCGGGGTCATGTCCCGGCCCAGATCCTGCATGTTCCTGCCCAGCCGTTCCCTTTCCAGGGCGGCCCTGGCGCGCAGCAATTCAATGCGCAGTGCCCTGTCGCGGGCGGCAAGAGGCGTTTTCATGGCAGGTTTTCCGTGTCGACCCCATCGCGCGCCGGCCTGTCGTCGCGCAGGCGGCCCACCAGGGTCATGTCGCGGCGCAGCTCTTCGAGCGTGCCTGAAAAAGGCGCGGGACTGGCGCGCATGCTATGCCGCAGCACGCAGAAAAACACCGCGCCCAGGATCAGGTACAGCAGAACCAGCAGCCACAAGGCCAGAAAGCGATGCGGCGTGGGCCAGAAATACAGCGCGACCGTCAGCGAAAGCACCAGCACCGCCATGGCCAGGAAAAAAAGCGTGGCGCACAGCAAGGCCAGCAACCGCAGCAGCCGGGCCTTCTGGTCGGCCGCCTCCAGGGAAAAAAGTTCGATGCGGGTACGCACCGTGGACAACAAGGTGTCGGCGAGTTCGCCGGCCGTGTGCCTAAGCGTCATAACCGCTCCGGGAAAGTCAGCGGCGGGAGATCAGCATGCCCACCAGCAGCCCGGCCACACCCGCCATGCCTATGGCCTGCCAGGGGTTGTCGTGCACGTAGTCGTCGGTGACGCGCGCGGCGTAGCGCCCTTTTTCAAGCAGGGCGTCTTGCGTGTCGTACAGCGTTTCACGCGTGCGGCGCAGCAAGATCATGGCCTTTTCGCGCAATTCGGCGGCTTTCTCGCCCGTGGCGCCGGCCGCCTCGCGCAAGAGCTTCTCGGCATCGTCCAGGCTGGTTCTAAGATCTTCGACAAGATCCTGCTCTTGCTCTTTGACGTCGTTTTTCTTGGCCATGATCGGTTCCCCGTTAAAAATCAGGACTGCCCCCAATCGAGGGCACCTTCAATTCAGTGTACCGGTTTCATTCATGTGCGCAAGTGTCATCATGTGACTTTTTGCCACGTGCCGAAAATGCGATCGCCCGCGTCGCCCAGCCCGGGAACAATGTAGCCGTTCTCGTTCAGGTGGCTGTCTATGGACGCGGTATAGATATGCACGTCGGGATGCGCCGCCTCGACGGCCGCTATGCCTTCGGGCGCGGCCACCAGGACCAGGGCGCGGATATTCGTGCTGCCCGCCTTCTTCAGCATATCGATGGTGGCCACCATGGAGCCCCCCGTCGCCAGCATGGGATCGACGATAAGAGCCAGGCGCTGGTCCAGGGCGCTGACCAGTTTTTCCAGGTACGGCTGGGCCTGCAGGGTTTCCTCGTTGCGGGCGATGCCCACGGCGCTGACCTTGGCGCCCGGTATCAGCGCCAGCACACCGTCGAGCATGCCTATTCCCGCGCGCAGGATGGGCACCACCGTGACTTTCTTGCCCGCCAGTTTTTCCACGGATACGGCGCCGCACCAGCCCTGCACCGTATCCGGTTCCAGAGGCAGGTCTTTGGATGCCTCGTACGTCAGCAACGCCGCCACTTCCTGCGCCATTTCCCGGAAATTCTTGGTGCTGAGGTCGCCCCGGCGCATCAGCCCGAGCTTGTGGCGTATGAGGGGGTGACGGATTTCGTGTATGGGCATGTCGGTTTCGCAAAAAGGATGAACAGGAAGGATCGATCAGGAATCGGCCAGCCAGGCGATCAGGGCGTTGTCGAACGCGCGAACGGCCCCGGCGCGATCGTCGTTGACCAGGCTGACCACAATATAGCGCTTGCCGCTTTTGCCCAGGACATAACCGGCCAGGGAGCACGCATTGCGCAGCGTGCCCGTCTTCAAATGCGCCAGGCCCCGGGTGTCGTCGCCGCGCAGCCTGTGCTTCATTGTTCCGTCCATGCCGGCAATCGACAGCGAAGAAATGAATTCGGGCATCAGGGAAGAATGCCAGGCTGCGTCCAGCATGCCGCCAAGCCCGCCCGCGGTCAGGCGCGACTGGCGCGACAGCCCGGCGCCGTTGGCGATGTCCCAGCCCCGGGTATCGACGTGCTGGCCGGCCAGGATGGCCAGGGCGGCCTCGGCGCCGGTGGCCGGCGTCGCGCCCGGACCCAGTTTTTCGGCGCCCAGGGTCAGCAGCAGGGTGCGCGCCATTACATTGTTGCTGTTCTTGTTGATCGTCCGTATGGTGTCGGACAGCGAGACCGAATCGTGCCATACGATAGGTTTGGCGTCGGCCGGCACGCGCCCGGCGACCACGCCCCTGGCCAGGGTCCCGCCCAGTTCCTTCCACAATTGCCGAAACAGCGCCGAGAAATAGTCCCGCTGCGTCATGGCCAGGCGATAGACGCTGAATTCCCCGCAGTCCCCCGCCACTTTCCCCGCCACGTGAATGGTGATGCCTCCGGCCGAGCTGCTTTCCTGGACCGACACGGTGGGCGAACCCGGGCAACGGGCATTGCTCCATTTCAGGTCGGAACTGACGCGCAGGCCGGGCAGCGGCGGGTCGATGATGGGCACCCATTTCCTGGCGGACGCGTCCGGCTCGAACAACAGGCGCACCGCGCCCAGATTGACCATCATGGCGTCCGGACTGGCATTGTATGGACGGTACGGCGAATCGTCGAAATCGCCCGGGTCCGTGGCCACATTGCCGAACATGGACCTGTCGACCACCACCTGGTTCAGGTTCTTGATGCCGCGCAGGCGCAGCTGGCGCAGCAGCATCCACAGGTCTTGTATGGTCAGGAATGGATCGCCCCCGGCCTTGACGTACAGCGGGCCGCCCAGGGTGCCCTGGGCGTCGACGCGCGCGCCGGCGCCGGCCAGCAGCGTGGTGCGCCAGGAATAGTCGGGCCCCAGGCCCGACAGGCTGCTCCAGGTCGTGACCATTTTCATGACCGACGCCGGATTGCGCGGCGTCGATGGATTGATGGCCACCAGCCCCGGACCGTCTATCTGGCGCACCACCAGCGACAGCGCGCTTTTCGGCACACCGGTGGCGCGCCAGAGCTGGTCCAGGTGCGGCGGCAGGCCCGCGGCAAAAGTCCCGGCGCAGAAAAACAGGGTCAGGCAGGCAGGCCCGAACGAGCGGATGCGCAATCCGGCGCGAAAGCGTCTTGTTACCCCTGCCGTGTGGATCATGGCCCGTGCATCCGCAAATCAAAAGCATCAGCATAACCAAAGACGCCGGCCTTTGCGTGGGGCCCGGGCGGAATTTTTCGCCGAACGCTTAAAATACAGTCCCATTTCCACCTGGCGGCCCTTCGGGCGCCGCCGAAAACAAGACGATTACGTGAACTCTTCGCTGTCACTCGAACAATTCGACTACGAACTGCCCCCGGAACTGATCGCCCAGGCGCCGACCGACAAGCGCACGGGCAGCCGCCTGCTGCACCTGGACGCGCAAAGCGCCCTGCACGACCGGCAATTCGCCGACCTGCCGGATCTGCTGCGGCCCAACGACCTGCTGGTGTTCAACGACACCCGGGTCATCAAGGCCCGGCTGCGGGGCCACAAGGACAGCGGCGGCAAGGTCGAAGTTCTGGTCGAGCGCATCACCGGCCCGCAAACCGCGCTGGCGCACGTCAAGGCCAGCAAGTCGCCCAGGGCGGGCAGCATGCTGCTGATGGACGACGCCTTCCAGGCAACCGTGACGGGCCGCCAGGGCGAACTGTTCGAACTGGAATTTCCGGAACGGGTTCTGGAACTGCTGGAGCGCCACGGCACCACGCCACTGCCGCCCTACATCACCCACACGGCCGACGCCCGCGACGAAGAACGCTACCAGACCGTCTACGCGCGCGAACCCGGCGCGGTCGCCGCCCCGACGGCGGGCCTGCATTTCGACCAGCCCCTGCTGCGGGAACTGGAACGGCGCGGAATAGGGCAGGCGTTCGTTACCCTGCACGTGGGCGCCGGCACGTTCCAGCCGGTGCGTGTGCGGCAACTGGACCAGCACATCATGCATTCGGAACACTACGTGGTCCCGGCCTCGACGCTGGAGCAGGTCGCCGCCGCCCGCGCCGCGGGCGGGCGCGTCGTGGCCGTGGGCACGACCAGCGTTCGGGCGCTGGAATCGGTCGCCGCCAGCCCGGACGGCGCCAGCCCGGCCGAGGGCGACACACGCCTGTTCATCACCCCGGGCTACGCGTTTTCGCGGGTCGACGCCCTGATCACCAACTTCCACCTGCCCCAATCGACGCTGCTGATGCTGGTGTCGGCGCTGGCGGGCATGGAGCCGATACGGCGCGCCTACGCCCACGCCGTGCAATCGCGCTACCGTTTCTTCAGCTATGGCGACGCCATGTTCATCGAGTCTCCCACATCATGACCGGTCTGCATTTCGAGCTGCTGGCCACCGACGGCGAGGCGCGCCGGGGCCGGATCACCCTGAACCACGGCGTGGTGCAAACGCCCATCTTCATGCCCGTGGGCACGTACGGCAGCGTCAAGGCCATGATGCCGCACGAACTGAACGAGGCCGGCGCCCAGATCATCCTGGGCAATACCTTCCATTTATGGCTGCGCCCGGGCACGGACGTGATCCTCAAACACCAGGACCTGCACGGGTTCATGCAATGGGACAAGCCCATACTGACCGATTCGGGCGGATTCCAGGTATTCAGCCTGGGCGGCCTGCGCAAGATCACCGAGGAAGGCGTGAAGTTCGCCTCGCCCATAGACGGGGCGCGGCTGTTTCTATCCCCGGAGGAATCCATGCGCATCCAGCGCGCGCTGAATTCCGACATCGTCATGGTGCTGGACGAATGCACGCCCTATTCCATAGACGGACGGCCCGCCACGCAGGAAGAAGCGGCCGGATCCATGCGCATGTCGCTGCGCTGGGCCCGCCGTTCGCGCCAGGAATTCAACCGGCTGGACAACCCCAACGCCCTGTTCGGCATCGTGCAGGGCGGCATGTTCGAGAACCTGCGCGACGAATCCCTGGCCGGCCTGGTCGATATCGGCTTCGAGGGCTACGCCATAGGGGGACTGTCGGTGGGCGAGCCCAAACCGGAAATGATGCGCGTGCTGGCGCACACGGCCCCCAGGCTGCCCGTTTCGGCGCCGCGCTACCTGATGGGGGTGGGCACGCCCGAAGACCTGGTCGACGGCGTGGGCATGGGAGTGGACATGTTCGACTGCGTCATGCCCACGCGCAATGCGCGCAACGGCTGGCTGTTCACCCGATTCGGCGACATCAAGATCCGCAACGCGCGCTACCGCGACGACACGCGCCCGCTGGACGAGGGCTGCGCCTGCCACACCTGCCGGCATTTTTCCAGGGCGTACCTGCACCACCTGCACCGCGCCGGCGAGATCACCGGGGCGCGACTGAACACCATGCACAATCTGCACTATTACCTGAACCTGATGCAGGAAATGCGCGATGCGATCGAAAAGGGCGAATTCGGCCCGTGGCGGGCCCGCTTCGCCGAAAATCGGGCTCGTGGTATCCAATAGCGTATATATCGCTACAATACAGGGTTTATTGAAAATTTCTTCCAGGAGTACCGAATGTCCATAGCCAGTACACTACATCTAGTAACCGCCCAGGCTGGCGGGTCTGCGGCGGGCGGGGAAAACGCCTTGATGGGCATGCTGCCCATCATCCTGATGTTCGTCATCCTGTACTTCCTGATGATACGTCCCCAGATGAAACGGCAGAAAACCCACCGCAACATGGTGGCCGCGCTGTCCAAGGGCGACGAAGTCATTACCTCGGGCGGCGTCCTGGGCAAAGTCACCAAGGTCAGCGAAAGCTACATCACCATCGAAATCAGTTCGATCGGCGACAAGCCGGTGGAAACCGTCATGCAAAAATCGGCCGTCACCTCGGTTCTGCCCAAAGGCACGATCAAGGCGCTCTAAGCCACAGTCAGCCCCCGGCCTTTGCCGGGGGTTCTTCCAGCACCTGTTACTTGGCCGATAATGAACCGTTATCCTCTCTGGAAATACCTTACCGTACTCGCCGCGCTGCTTATAGGCATACTGTATACGCTGCCGAATTTCTTCGGGGAATCGCCCGCCGTGCAGATCGCCGCCAACAAGGCGACGGTAAGAATCGACAACAGCGTGCTGGAACGGGTCCAGAATATATTGGCCAAGGACAACATACCGACCACCGGCGCCTACTTCCAGCAAAACGGCCCCAACGGAACGGTGCGCCTGCGCTTCGCCAACACCGACATCCAGCTCAAGGCCAAGGACGCCCTGGTCAAGGCGCTGAACCCCGATCCGAACGACCACGGCTACACCGTGGCCCTGAACCTGCTGTCGTCGTCGCCGGACTGGCTCTCGGCCCTGGGCGCGCACCCCATGTACCTGGGCCTGGACTTGCGCGGCGGCGTGCACTTCCTGCTGCAAGTCGACATGCACGGGGCGCTGACCGGGCGCTACGATTCGCTGGCCAGCGACATCCGCACGGCGCTGCGCGACGCCGACATCAGAGCCTCCGACGTCGAACGCGACGGCCTGTCGGTCGTGGCCAATTTCAACAGCGAGGACGCCCGCAACAATGCCGCCTCGGAGCTGCGCCGCCGCATTCCCAACATGGAATTCACCAACGGCGCGCCCAATGGCGGCAAATACCCGCTTACCGGCAAGCTCAGCGGCTCGGCCATCACGGCCGTGCAGACCCACGCCATCAAGCAGAACATCCAGACCCTGCATAACCGGATCAACGAACTGGGCGTGGCCGAACCCGTGATCCAGCAGCAGGGCGCCGACCGCATCGTCGTGCAGCTGCCCGGCGTGCAGGACATCGCCAAGGCCAAGGAAATCCTGGGCCGCACGGCGACCCTGCAGATCCGCATGGTCGACGATTCGCCCAGCGCCATCGCCGCGCTCAACGCCGGCAAGGTCCCGTTCGGGCTGGAACGCTATACCGACAGGGACGGCCACCCGCTGCTGCTGCGCCGCCAGGTCATCCTGACCGGTGAAAACCTGCAGGACGCCGAACCCGGGCGCGATCCGCAAACCCAGCAGCCCACCGTCAACCTGACGCTCGACGCCAAAGGCGCGCGCATCTTCCGCGACGTGACGCGCAACAACATCAACAAGCGCATGGCCATCGTGCTGGTCGAAAACGGCAAGGGACAGGTCGTGACGGCTCCGGTCATACGCAGCGAGATCCCCGGCGGCCACGTGCAGATATCGGGCAGCATGACGGCCCAGGAAGCGGCCGACACGTCCCTGCTGCTGCGCGCCGGCGCGCTGGCCGCGCCCATGAAGATCATCGAGGAACGCACCATAGGCCCAAGCCTGGGCGCCGACAACATCGCCAAGGGGTTCCATTCCACCCTGTGGGGCTTCACCGCCATCGCCATCTTCATCATCTTGTACTACCGCCTGTTCGGCGCCTTCTCGACGGCGGGCCTGGCGTTCAACGTGCTGCTGCTGCTTGCCGTGCTGTCCATGCTGCAGGCCACCCTGACCCTGCCCGGCATCGCCGCCATCGCGCTCACGCTGGGCATGGCCATCGACTCGAACGTGCTGATCAACGAGCGCATACGGGAAGAACTGCGCAACGGGCTTGCGCCGCAACAGGCCATACACCTGGGTTTCCAGCGCGCCTGGGACACCATTTTCGATTCGAACCTGACAACGCTCATCGTCGGTCTTTCATTGCTGGCGTTCGGCACCGGCCCCATCCGCGGCTTCGCCGTGGTGCACTGCATAGGCATCCTGACCTCCATGTTCTCGTCGGTCGTGGGCGTGCGCGCGATCGCCAACCTGTGGTATGGACGGCGCCGCAGGCTGCAGACCATCTCCATAGGCCAGATCTGGAAACCCAAGCAGGATTGAACCGCGTCGCGGCGCGCCCGGGCGCGCCGGCGCAACTAACGATTTAGGCAAGACAGACACATGGAATTTTTCCGCATCCACCGCACCATCCCGTTCATGCGCCATGCGCTGGCGCTCAACATCGTCAGCCTGCTCATGTTCGTCGCCGCGGTGTTCTTCATCGTCACGCGGGGTTTTCACCTTTCCATCGAATTCACCGGCGGGACGGTGATGGAAGTGCACTACGCCCAGACAGCCCAGGTCGACGAGATCCGCACGGCGGTCGACACGCTGGGCTACAAGGATTTCCAGGTGCAGAACTTCGGCACCTCGCACGACGTCATGATCCGCCTGCCGCTGCGCGCGGGCGAAACCTCGTCGCAGCAAAGCGCGGCCGTACTCGACGCGCTAAAGGCCAAGACACCCACGGTCGAGCTGCGCCGGGTGGAATACGTGGGCCCGCAGGTCGGCCAGGAACTGGTGCACAACGGCCTGATGGCGCTGCTGTGCGTGGTGGTCGGCATCATGATCTACCTGGCGTTCCGGTTCGAATGGAAGTTCGCCGTATCGGGGGTCATCGCCAACCTGCACGACGTGGTGATCATCCTGGGGTTCTTCGCGTTCTTCCAATGGGAATTTTCATTATCGGTGCTGGCCGGGGTGCTGGCCGTGCTGGGGTATTCGGTCAACGAATCCGTGATCATCATGGACCGGATCCGGGAAAACTTCCGCAAGCAGCGCAAGGCATCGACGCGCGAGATCATCAACAGCGCCATCACCCAGACCATCTCGCGCACCGTCATCACCCACGGCTCGACGCAGATGATGGTGCTGTCCATGCTGTTCTTCGGCGGCCCGTCGCTGCACAACTTCGCGCTTGCCCTGACCATAGGCATCTGCTTCGGCATTTATTCGTCCGTGTTCGTGGCGGCCGCCCTGGCGATGTGGATGGGCGTCAAGCGCGAAGACCTGGTCAAGCAGGTCAAGAAAGACGATCCCAGGGCCGAAATCGCCTAGCCCCGCGGCCCTGGCCACGGCCAGGGCCGGCGCGCCCGCCGGCAAGCGGGTAAAATACACCGTTTCACGTACCGCCCCCGGGATCTACACCCGTTACGGCAAGCACTATGCAAACTACCGACACCGATGCGCCGGACGCCTTGTCCGGCGAACTGGCCGACGCCCCGTCCGGCCAGCGCACTCAGGCGCAGCGCCCGCGCAAGCTGTTCATCCGCACCTTCGGCTGCCAGATGAACGAGTACGATTCCGACAAAATGGCCGACATCCTGCACCGGGACCAGGGGCTGGAGCGCACCGACAACCCGGAAGAAGCCGACGTCATCCTGTTCAACACCTGTTCCGTGCGCGAAAAAGCCCAGGAAAAAGTGTTCTCGGACCTGGGCCGCGTGCAGCACCTGAAGCAGGACAACCCCGATCTGATCATAGGCGTGGGCGGCTGCGTGGCCAGCCAGGAAGGCGAAGCCATCGTCCGGCGCGCCCCCTACGTCGACGTGGTGTTCGGCCCCCAGACGCTGCATCGCCTGCCGTCGCTGATCGCCCGGCGCAAGTCCTCGGGCCAGGCCCAGGTGGACATCCGCTTTCCCGAAATCGAGAAGTTCGACGCCATGCCGCCAGCCCGGGTCGATGGCCCCACGGCCTTCGTATCCATCATGGAAGGCTGCAGCAAATACTGCAGTTTCTGCGTGGTGCCCTATACCCGGGGCGAGGAAGTCTCGCGCCCGTTCGACGACGTCCTGGTCGAAGTCGCCGACCTGGCCGACCAGGGCGTGCGCGAAGTCACCCTGCTGGGCCAGAACGTCAATGCGTACCGCGGCCCCATGGGCGACACCGACGAGATCGCCGATTTCGCCATGCTGCTGGACTACGTGCACGAGATTCCCGGCATAGAGCGCATCCGCTACACGACGTCGCATCCCAAGGAAATGACCACCCGCCTGATCGAGGCGCACGGAACCCTGGACAAGCTGGTGCCGTTCCTGCACCTGCCGGTGCAGTCCGGCAGCGACCGGGTGCTGGCCGCCATGAAGCGCGGCTACACCACGCTTGAATACAAATCCATCGTGCGCCGACTGCGCGCCGCGCGGCCCGGACTGACGCTGTCGTCGGATTTCATCGTCGGTTTTCCCGGCGAAGGCGAAGCCGAGTTCGAGCAAACCATGGCGCTGATCCGCGACGTGGGGTTCGACCAGTCGTTTTCCTTCGTGTATTCGCGCCGCCCCGGCACGCCCGCGGCCGATCTTCACGACGACACGCCCAAATCGCTCAAGTTCGAACGCCTGCACCGGCTGCAGGCGCTGATCACCGAGCAGGCCGCGCAAATCAGCCGGGACATGGTCGGCAGCGTCCAGCGCATACTGGTCGAAAAACCATCGCGCCGGGACGACAGCGAATTGTCGGGGCGCACCGAAAACAACCGCATCGTGAATTTCGCCGGCCATCCGCGCCTGATCGGCCGGATGATGGACGTACGCATCAGCGCCGCCTTCACGAATTCGCTGCGCGGCGAAGCGCTGGCCGATTCCATCGCGCAAGGCCGGGCATGACGACCAGCCGAACCCGGCGCGACACCCCCGTGGCCGTCACCCTGGACGGCGACAACACGCACCTGTCGAACCTGTGCGGCCCGCTGGATGAAAATCTGCAGCAGATCGCGCGCGGCTACGACGTCACCCTGGCCCGGCGCGGATCGCGGGTTTCCATCCGGGGCGCGCAGGCCGGGCCGGCCGCCAAGGCGCTGGAATGGTTCCACCAACGATCCGTACACAAGGCGCTTACCATCGACGACATACAACTGGGCCTGGTCGAACTGGATGCCCGGCATCAGGACACGGCCGCCGCCCCGGCGGCCGCCCCCCTGCCCGGCCCCGGCGAAGAACCCGTGCTGCGCACGCGCAAAAGCGATCTGCGTCCGCGCACGCCGCGCCAAAGCGACTATCTGAACCACATCCTGAAAAACGACATCACCTTCGGCTACGGGCCGGCCGGAACGGGCAAGACATGGCTCGCCGTGGCCTGCGCCATAGACGCGCTGGAGCGCGAAACCGTGGAACGCCTGATCCTGACCCGCCCGGCCGTGGAGGCCGGCGAGCGCCTGGGGTTCCTGCCCGGCGACCTGGCGCAGAAAGTCGACCCCTATCTGCGTCCCCTGTTCGACGCGCTGTACGATCTGATGGGCTTCGACCGCGTGCAGCGCCTGTTCGAGAAGCAAAGCATAGAAATCGCCCCGCTGGCCTATATGCGGGGCCGTACGCTGAATCACGCTTTCGTCATCCTGGACGAAGCGCAGAACACCTCGCCCGAGCAGATGAAAATGTTCCTGACGCGCATAGGCTTCGGCAGCAAGGCGGTCATCAACGGCGATCCGTCCCAGGTCGATCTGCCGCGCGGCCAGCGCAGCGGGCTGGAACACGCCATCAAGATACTGGGCGCCATACCGGGCATCGCCGTCACGCAATTCACCAGCCGCGACGTGGTGCGCCATCCACTGGTGGCGCGCATCGTCGACGCCTACGAACAGGCGGCCACGCCGGCCGCGCGCCGCTGACATCATGCCCGTCGCGCTTTCCCTGTCCGTGCAATACGGCGTTCCGGTCCCCGAACTGCCCAGGTGGCGCCTGCGCCGCTGGGTGGCGGCCGCGGCCAACGCCGCGGCCGCCGACCCGCCATACCCTTTCACGGCGCTGGAACTGGCGCTGCGCCTGGTCGACGCCCGGGAAGGCCGGCGCCTGAACCTGGAATTCCGCCAGCGCGACTACGCCACCAACGTGTTGACCTTCGAATACGGCACCGATCCGTTGGGCACCGCGCGCGGCGACATCATCCTGTGCGTGCCGGTGCTGCGCGACGAGGCCCGGCAACAGCGCAAGCCCCTGCTGGCCCACGCCGCCCACCTGACCCTGCACGGCGTGCTGCACGCGCTGGGCCACGACCACATCGCCGCGGCCGACGCGCAGGTCATGGAAAACCTGGAAATCGGCATCCTGGAAAAAATGGGCATCCCCAATCCCTATGCGGCTTGAACGCGCCGCCCATCGCAGCCGAAACGCAATTTCGGTTATGCTAAACCTCCCTATCACTCGTCCTGTGGACAATGCCAGAATCCAACCCTCCTGATGCCAGGCCCCGACCGGCCAGATCAGCAAGCAAATCGCTTTTCGCCCGACTTTTTTCTTTCGTGCATCCCGAACCCGAAGACCGGGAAGACATCAAGGCCGTGCTCGACGCCGCCCACGACCGCCAGGTGCTCGATGGCGAATCGTATGCCATGATCTCCGGCGCGCTGGACGTGGCCAACCAGACCGTGGCCGACATCATGGTGCCGCGCTCGAAGATGGACATGCTCGACATCGCCAAGCCGCTGGCCCAGTTGCTGCCGGAAATCATCGAATCGGGCCACTCGCGTTTCCCCGTCTACGAAAACCGGCGCGACAACATCGTCGGCATCCTGCTGGCCAAGGATCTCCTGCTGTCGATCACCAATCCGTCCATCGACCTGCGCCCCCTGATCCGGCCGGCCGTGTTCATCCCCGAGACCAAGCGCCTGAACGTGCTGCTGCGCGACTTCCGCAGCAGCCACAACCACCTGGCCATCGTGATCGACGAACACGGCGGCACGTCGGGCCTGGTCACCATGGAAGACGTGCTGGAACAGATCGTCGGCGACATCGAGGACGAATACGATGACGACGACGAAACCACCATTTTCCAGACCGGCAAGAACAGCTGGCGCGCCATGGCCATCACCGAAGTCGAGACCTTCAACCGGGAATTCCATACCGACCTGCCGCACGACGACTACGACACCCTGGGCGGATGGCTGGCCGCGGAACTGGAACGCATTCCCCACCGCGGCGACAGCATCACCCGCCAGGGCCTGAATTTCACCGTGGTCGGGGCCGACGCCAAGCGCGCCCTATGGCTGCACATACAGCGCGACGACGACGCCCACAGTCCCTCGGACCCGAACGGACAGCCCCTTGGCCAGGACTGAATCCCGCAGCCGGCGCAACCTGGCCCTGCTGCTGGCCGGCGCCGTGCATGCGCTCAGTTTCGCTCCCGGCCCGCTGCCCGAACTGGCGCTGCCCTTCGTCGAACTGTTCAGCCTGGCCGTCCTGGCGTACGCGGTGTTTTGCGCCGGCACCGTGCGCCGCGCCGCCGGCGCCGCATTCCTGTTCGGCCTGGGCAATTTCGCCCTGGGCCTGTACTGGATCTTCATCAGCCTGCACGTATACGGCGGCCTGGCCTGGCCGCTGGCGGTGGCCGCCGTCGCGATCCTGGCCGCCTTCGAAGCGCTGTACATCACACTGGCCGCCGCGCTGGCGCGCTGGCTGAACGCCGGCAGGATGCCGGCGCCCGCAAGCCTGGGCCGCTACCTGCTTGTCGCCGCGGTCTGGGCATCGGCCTGGACCGGCGCCGAATGGCTGCGCGGCACGCTGTTCACCGGTTTCCCCTGGATGAACATAGGCTACGCGCACGTGGACGGCGTCCTGGCCCCCTGGGCCCCGGTCCTGGGCGTATACGGCGTGGCGTGGCTGGCCGCCTTCGCCGCCGGCTCGGTCGCCATGTTCGCCGCGGCCAAGGACACCCGGGACGACAAGACCGCCGCCGCCGTCCTGGGCATCGCCATACTCACCGGACTGGCCGGCATCCTGCTGGGACACGTGGACTGGGCGCACCCGCACGGCAAGACCATCATCATGCGGCTGGTCCAGGGCAACGTGCCGCAATCGGAAAAATTCCAGCCCAGGCTGCTGTGGCAGGGCCTGGCCACTTACACCCGTCTGGCCGCCCTGCCGCCCAAGGCGCCCGACGGCGCGCCCAATGTCGTCGTCATGCCCGAAACCGTGCTGCCGGTATTCCAGGACCAGGTCGCGCCCGACGTCTGGCAGCAGTTCATAGACATCGCCCGGAACCTGAACGCCAGCCTGATCCTGGGAGTGCCCCTGCACGTGCGGCAAGGCCAGAGCAACCGCTACACCAACAGCGCCATCGTCGTCACGCCCGATTCCAGCGCCCGGCGCATCGCCGCGGGCGATATCGCCATGCACTACGACAAGCACCATCTGGTGCCCTTCGGCGAATACGTGCCCACGGGCTTTCGCTGGTTCATCGACGCGCTGCGCATCCCCCTGGGCGACTTCAACCGCGGCGCCGCGCGACAGCCCGTGTTCGACCTTGCCGGCCAGCGCATCGCGCCCGACATCTGCTACGAAGATGTCTTCGGCGAAGAAATCATCCGGTCGGTGCGCGACAGCGGTACGCACGGCGCGGGCGCCAGCATCCTGGTCAACATCAGCAACCTGGGCTGGTTCGGCAATTCGTGGGCCCTGCGCCAGGACTTGCAGATCGCGCGCATGCGCGCGCTGGAAACGGCCCGCCCCATGATGCGCGCGACCAACACCGGCATGACGGCGGCGATCTCGCCCAAGGGCGTGGTGCGCGCGCAACTGCCGGCCATGAGCAAAGGCGTGCTGGACGTGGAAGTCCAGGGCATGTCGGGCCTGACGCCCTATGTGCGCTGGGGCAACTTGCCCGTGCTGATCTGGACCGCCTTCCTTCTTCTGCTTGGCCTGGGTTTGCGCCGGCGCCGCTAGCCCAGGGCCGTATCCAGGAACATCATCACGGCGAATCCCGCCATCAGGCCCACCGTCGCCACCGTCTGATGGCCGTTGCGGTGGGTTTCCGGAATGACCTCGTGCGACACGACGAAGATCATGGCCCCGGCTGCCAGTCCCAGGCTGACGGGATACGCGATGGGAAAGCCGCTGGCGATGCCCACGCCCACCAGCGCCCCCACAGGCTCCATCAGTCCCGAGCCGATCGCGATCAGGATGGACCGCAAGGGCGACACCCCTATCGCGCGCAGCGCCAGCGCCACCGCCAGGCCTTCGGGAATGTCCTGCAGCGCAATGGCGGTCGTCAGCGGCAACCCCACCGTCATGTCCCCGTTGGCAAAGCTGACTCCTATGGCCATGCCTTCCGGCAGGTTATGCAAAATAATGGCCAGCACGAACAGCCATACTCCGCCCACGCGATCGCTGCCAGGAGGGCCGTGTGGGCCCGAGCTTTCATGCGCATGCGGCGTGAAGTAATCCAGCCCAAGCATCAGCAGCACCCCCAACCCCAGCCCTATCGCCACCGTCAGGGCGGCGGCCGGGCCGCTGCCCAGCAGCGTCCTGGCCGAATCCAGGCCCGGCAGGATCAGCGAAAACGAGCTGGCCGCCAGCATCATGCCGGCGGCGAACCCCAGCATACTGTCCTGGACTCGATCGGAAATACTGCGTAACCCCGCCGCCAGAAGCGCCCCCAGCGCGGTCGCGCCAAATCCCGCGACGCCGCCCAACGCGGCGTAGCCGACGTAAATACGGTTCTTGTCGGAAAACGCCTCGAGCCCGCTGCTAAGCAGCAACCATGCCACCGCCAGCACCGCCACCAACAGGCCAAGCGCGACATGCCGATGCATACGCACCTGCGCGCGCCAGGCATCGAAGAAAGAACCCGAAACCGCCTCGGTAGTATTCATGCTTTCCACCCCATCATCACGGCTTCGCCGCTGCCCATCACCGCGGCACGGCACCGTTTCCACCTTGTTTCCGAAAGTATAGGCCTCGGCCCGGCCCGACGCCCGCCAGCCAGCGGGGCCGTGCCTTTGCGGGCAGGGCCTGACTTGCGCGGCCCTTGAAAATCATGCATAATCTCGCTTCTTCGCTTTGGCCTTTATGCGCTTGCCTTTGGGGTATCTTCAAAGGAAGGTTTTTTAAGATGGGCCAAGCGAGGGTGTCGGGGGTATAGCTCAGATGGGAGAGCGCTTGCATGGCATGCAAGAGGTCAGCGGTTCGATCCCGCTTACCTCCACCACTAAAGCAGCGAAGCGCCACGGTGCTTCATGCTAGAATTTTCGACGTTTTGTCCTGTCCCCTTCGTCTAGAGGCCTAGGACACCACCCTTTCACGGTGGGTACAGGGGTTCGAATCCCCTAGGGGACGCCAGGCGCACAGCCTGCAAGCTTAGTTGTCACCGCTGCGGAGCGGTAGTTCAGTTGGTTAGAATACCGGCCTGTCACGCCGGGGGTCGCGGGTTCGAGTCCCGTCCGCTCCGCCAAGTAATTCAGTAAAATCAAGCACTTACATCATGTAGGTGCTTTTTTTTCGTCTCGACTTATATTCCAAACTCGGGATTTTTATTCCAAAGTTCCGCTTTCCTGGCTTCCTGTTTAGCTGGAAAGCCGCGCCAAGCCTAGCTTTCCGACAGAGGCCCACCTGAATGAATACCGGCACAGAATGCCGGTATTCATGCCCCTCTTCCTCACTAATTTATGTGCCCAAATGGGTGCGCATTACACTCTGGGCATTATGCAATGCGCATTGAGCAATAACGTATTCCCGGAGCACAACGAGCGACGTTCAAACGCCCCCGTGCATGCGTGCGAAACGTAGCGGCCTCATTCTCAAACGCTTTCCGTCAAGGAGCGCGCCCACCCTATTGCTCGGTGCCACAAGCCCTGAACCAATAACACGCCACAACTCAGGGAGGCATCTCATGCACAGCAACCGCCAAGCCAAGCCCTTACCTTCCCGCGTATACGTATACGAAAGGTACGGGGTGAGAGTCTATTCCATCGGTTACAAGCGTCCCGGTGGTTCATGGGCCTTTCGCCTAAGCTGCGATATTGCCGACCGACAAGAAATTGCCGCTCTCCGAGAAGAAGCCACTTATCGAACCACAGGAGATCAACAAGACTACCTTCACAGCAAAACGTTCACCGCTGTCGCTAAGCACTGGATAAACTGGCAAACGAATCTGCCACAGGACTCTGCGGAAAAACGGGCCGATAGCACGCTGGCAGAAAATAGAAGGGAGATAGCTCAACTAAGCCCAGCATTTGGCAGGAGAAAAGTCACAGCGCTGACCAAAGTTGACGCATATACCTATTTGCGCGACTCCCAAAGCAAAGGACGTTCCGCGAAGGGCAACAAAGAAATCGCATTGGCTAGGCTCATCCTTGAGTATGCAGTCACACTTGGCATCCTGGTCAACAATCCATTCGACCGGGTGAAGAAGTCAAAAACCAAACGCACCGCACGCTTAGTGACCGACGACGAGATGGATCTGGCGGTCAGGGCGGGCCGACAGATGGGCGGACAGTACCTGGTCGTTGCCTTGGCATTGAAGACGGCCTGGCTATGTCTACGCCGCTCTGTTGAAGTCCGCGGGCTCCAGGTGCAGCAGATCAACGAGCAAGGCATATCCTGGAAGGCGGGGAAGATCAGGCGCAGCGATGTGCCCATTGTGGGCCTGATACATTGGAGCACCGAACTTAAGGCCACTGTTGATGACGCCCTTTCCTTGCGGGGCCCAAACCAGTCGCAGGAGTGTTTTGTGTTCGGAACCCACACCGGGGAGCGATACACGAAAGGCGGCTGGAAAATAATGCTGCACAAGCTCATGGTGAAAGCGCAGGCGCTTGCAGACGAAGAGCATATCCCGTTCCAGCGCTTTTCCCTTCAGGGTTGCCGCCCCAAGGGCATCACTGACAAGCTGGCCTTAGGCCATAATGATGTGATGGATGCAACGCTGTACTCTTCTGAGCGGATGATTCGGGATGTATACGACCGCCGACGGGTGCGCGAGGCGATGCCTGCGCGATAGTCAAGAAACTAGCTAGGCTACTAGCCCGCCCTAAACACTACAGCTTAGCCACTAGCCCTTTTACTTTGTTTGTCGCCGATTACCCCAAATCAAGCCTGACCTGCTTGGCGGAATCCGGCAGCGGTAGTTCTTCGATCTTACTGGCCGACATCCCCACCGATAGCGCCGTGGTGCGTACTCCACCATCGTTGGAAATCATTTGGGCAGCTTGATGAACCTTGGCAATCGCCACCACTTGTCGATCAATTTTTATATGCTGCCAAGGCTCTTTCCTACCACCTTTTTTATCACCCTGGCCAATAGCCCGCCTGTCCATCAATGCACATTCAAATGCCGCCCGGCGATCAAACGGGGCAAGTATCACAGACTTCTTGCGTTCCAGTGTGTTGACCCACTCGGTAGATGCTTCGTCCAGCCCTACCAAGTATTCTGCAAAGCAGGGCATGGGGATGATGATCTTTCCACTGGCGGCAGACACCGTTCGCAGCAGATCATCAAAACGCGCTTTATCATCCCTGTCTTTCTCTTTCTGTGAAGACCATGCAACCAGACAATTGGCATCAATGGCTACGATCATCCAGGCCCCTTATTTTTCTCCACAGCTCACCGGCATCATCCAAGGTATTCCAGCCATTATTGGGAATAACAGCAAGCTCCTTGAACACGTCTAGCGCACTGGCTTGGTCCAGATCTTCGATGCGATCGGCGTAAACGACGTTCGGCTCCCATATGCCGTCTGCTCTTCTTTTCCACGTGCCATGAACGTGGACGCGTACGGTGCCATAACGAAAGCGAACAGCAAGCTCCCGGGCCAGCACCATATCTCGAACAGTTACGCTGTGTACCGTATCATCAAGCGCCTGTAAACGGACGTGGACCGTATCATCTTTACCTGCAATCCCCACTACGACACCGTCCAGCTCGCCATTATCATGCAGGATGTACTCCTTGGACTCATCGTTAGCGGCACGGGTGGGCGTGAATGCCAACAAGACATTCCTATCACGGTCAATAATGCTTCCACGTGCACCGTCCTTGTGCATCAGACTGATCAATTTCTGATATGACGTATTCCCTGGTGTATCGTCATCTTCCGCATCGCGTATTCGTTGCCGTGCGATAGCTGGATGCTCCCCGCAATCCCTGACACGCATAACAACGCTACCCTTGACGATACTGACAAGCTTGGGCGATGAAGCGTCACCAATAAGATCCGCGAACGCCTTCATATAGTCCGCAAGACGTGCCATATCCAGGCTGTCTAAAGACACCCCTTTGATATGTAAAGCGAAATCCCACGGTTTTCTAGTTGACATAACTCGTTTCTCATGTACCCGCATGATCGGGTACTGATTGTAGTGTAAAGCCTCGCTGCTTTTTTCGATAGCCTGGAATAGCCTCAAAACGGTCATAGCCTCTCCCTGATCGGATGCCTGGCCACCGCTTCGCGGCAGGACGTTGCGCCATTGCGACATTTTCCAGATCAAATAGGGGGAGATGGAATCGCCCCCTATCCTGGCACCGATCCATGTATCTGTGCAATACCTCCACGACATTGATACACTCCTTTGCATTGCTGATACTCCAATGCTCCGACAGCATGATGAAAACCAATGACTATAAATCTTCAAACCCTAGGTACGAAGCTGTCGAAATACCGCAATCAGGTCACTCAGACTGTTGAGGAGGTAGCGAAGGCCACCGGTATCGAGAGTAGCCGCGTGCGCTCAATTGAGGACGGTTTACAAGAACCGACTGGCGACGAGATTCTCATCTTTGCGGATCACTACCGTTGCGATTTCAAATTCTTCATCAGCGACGAGCAATCCACGCCTTTCGAGCAAACCGAGATCCTCTACCGTGCGCACGGCCTGGATTTCTCGAAGGAGGATCGCGTTGCGATTCAGGAGTTCCTCTACCTATGCGACACAGAAGAGTTTCTGATGCAGGAACTCGGGAGGAGGACACAGCCTTTCAGCTTTCAGCCAACTGGCACGTATCTCAAAGGGCATGGGGAGGCTGCTGCGGCAGCTTTCCGCACGGCAATGGGCCACAACGACCGGCAGGTGCCCCGGGACATTTACGAGGAGTTTCGTTCAGTCGGTGTGCACGTTTTTCGGCGGAAGCTCGGAAACTCTGCGATCTCGGGTCTATTCATCACACACCCCACAGCGGGTAAATGTGCCTTGGTGAACTACAGCGAAGACATCTATCGGCAGCGGTTCAGTGCAGCTCACGAAATAGCACACTCAATCTTCGACAGCGCCTCGGGGCCAAGCGTTACCTACTTTCAAACGCAGGGGCTCGACATGCTAGAAGTGCGTGCCAACCGTTTTGCCTCTTGCTACCTTTTGCCGCCCGAAGTGTTGCGCCGTCTCCCTGAGCCAACCGCATGGAGCGAAGCGGATGTACAGCGTTGGGCAAATGAATTCCGAGTAAGTTGTGACGCCCTGGGTATTGCACTCAAGGAAGCGAATCTTGTCGATACCAGTTCCAGTAATCGCATCCGCGGTTATCGAGTGCCCCGTGAATCCAAACTTGACCCGGAGCTACCGAGCTCTCTCAATGAAGCACAGCGCAAGCGTAAAGCTGCACTTCTTGAGCGCGGCCTTTCAGACCATTACGTAGGTCTTTGCTTTGATGGATACAAGCAGGGAGTGATCAGTCTCGGACGCTTAGCAGAGGCGCTACTCTGCAGTCGCGGGGAGCTCAGCGAACTCTCAAAGCTTTATGGGAGGAGCCTATATGTCAATTGACCCTTCCAAGTTCCACTCAGTTAATGTAACCGACACTTGTTCGGTTTGGAACATTCTTTCTTCAACCCGCCTGCGTATAGCAACCAAGGAGGCCCACTGCTACTTCTGCATCACATCGTTCGTCCATTACGAGTGCATGATCAAACCAAGGAAGTCCCCAACCGAGGCAGACAATGAACTGCGTAGGCGTTTACAAGCCGAGCAGCAGCGCGGCTCTTTTCCTACTCACTCGTGCAGTATTGAAGACCTCCAAAGCGTGAAGTTACTCGAAAGCCGTAGGCGGCTGGGTATGGGCGAGATTTCTTCTATTGCGTTTGCGATGAAAAACCGTCAGGCCGTGCTTACCGATGATCAGAAGGCGCGGAAACTAGCAGATGAGGCGGGACACAACCTAGTGCAAACGACCCCCCATTTATTCTCATGGCTAATATTCACGCGGAAGCTAAATGACTCAGACGTGCAGATCGTCATTGACGAGCACAAGGCGTTAGAAGGCGACTTAGCACCACATCTGGAGAAAGGCTATCAGATGGCGCTGGAATGCCAACTCAATACTCGCCCTATCAATTCCAACACACCGTCCGATTCCTCCCAGCCGACGCAGGCGCCGCTGGAGTCAAGCGGCTAACTCCGGCGTGGTGCTCAAATGGCAGGCCATCTGGCAACCATTACGTTGAAGTCTATGCTGCACAAGATCGTGTTTGTGTTACGCGTAAGCGTATCTCAGTTCCCATTGAAACTCATAAACGCTTCAATGTTATTTGATCAAAGGTGCAAGAACTCTGCCCTGAACCAGTCTGCATAGCATGCCCGAAATATCGCATTGCAAGCTCGTCGGCGTTGATAAACTCCAGACTGCGGTAGCGGTCTTGCAACTCATTGCGGTAGAGGGTCGATTTCCCTGCCCCGTTTGGGCCCGCAAGGATGATGAGAGCTGGCGGACCAATTTCTGCTGCCAGGATCATTTGGTCGCCACCCATCTTTCGTTGGGGTCTTCGAGGGCTTCAAAGCCGCCCCTGGGTAGTGTGCGAATCAAACGGCCCTGTTCGTCATAACCAACGGCATCGCCCGCATCGCGCAGGGCTTGCATGTCCTGGATGGACTTTGCCGATGAGGTAGTCATGGCGTTGCCCAGGCTTTCCTCGAAGGCCATCAGTTCATTGCGGGGAAGCAGTCGGACATCGAGTTGACCATTGAGTGCATCCCGAAATCACGCGTCCCCCGGCGCATTACCCGTCATCAAACAGCATTTCAATGGCATCCCGGCGCCACCCTTCGCTAGCCAGCCTGGTGTCATAGACCATGAACACATCACGTTCGAACACAGGCGCGTCGGGGATGGGGCTTAGCAGGTTTTGATACGCCGGCATTGAAAGCCATCGGCGCGGCAGATACGCCGACCCGCCCACGTCAAGCAGATAATCCAGCGCGATTCTGGCGTCGCTGAACGAGACCAGCGGCGTGTCATCGACCGGATAGGCGCGGAAGTGCTGTTCCCGATACCCGTTGCCCCAATCGATATAGACATATCTGGGATCCCAGCGGACAAGCTCCCGGGGGGTCGTCGATACCAGAACCAGCTCTTCGCTGAACAGCTTCCGGGTCGACCAGTCCGTCTTGATTTCGGGTTCATGCAGTACGGCAACGTCGATTTCACCCGCATCGAGTTTTTCTATCAGCGTTCTGCTATCGCCGATGACGGCATTGAATGCAACGGTACTGACCTTGCGCTGGAAACCCGTCATGCGGCCCAGCAGGTAATCGTACCAAAGACACGGTGGCGAGGCGATGGTCAGAATCCCCGTAAAACCTTGAGGCAGCGCGATTTCCTGGCGGGCCTTCCGCCAGTTTCGCACAACGGTCTGGGCATAGGGCAGGAACGCGTTCCCCGCGTGGGTCAGTTCGATGGCGTTGTTCATCCGCCGGAACAATTTCTGCCCCAGGTTGCCCTCCAGACTTTGAATGCGGGCGGTAACCGTTGGCTGGCTGACGAAAAGCAATTGCGATGCGCGGCTGAAACTGCCCACCTCGGCAATTTTCAGAAAAGTTTCAAGAACAGCGATTTGCATGGCGGCACCTAAATCAATTTTTCTGATGGCTCTAATCAATATTATTATCTTTTATAATTTTTGATTGTGCCATATCATAAAAAACATAAATTCATCACCCAGAAAAACAACAACAGAATTCATCTGGCCCCGCTTGAGATCACACGCTAGTGAAAACACGGAGACACCTATGAAAACCCCTCGCTGCACCTCGATTTTTCCTGCGACAGACGCAATCTTGCGGCAGCATCGCCGCCACGCACCCAGCCGCACCGGGAAAAAGGCATGAATGTCATGCGCGCGGCCGCGTCGCTGTTTTTTCCTCCCGGCGAACAGGCCTCCAGGAACCTGAGTCCGGCGATCAAGCCCGGCGCGCCCGCGCCAGCAGGTTTTGCGACACCGGCCGGCGCAACGACGCCCCCTGCAATCGAATGCCGCTCGCTTTGGAAGATATTCGGGGATCACCGCATTCCCGCCGCCGTCAAACAGCGTATTTTCTCGGGCGAGATTTCCGTCGAGCAGGCCCGCGGCCAATACGGCTGCATCGTGGCGGTTCAGGACGTCAGTTTTTCCGTTGCCCGCGGCGAAATATTTTGCGTAATGGGCATGTCCGGAAGCGGCAAGTCCACGTTGATCAGGCACATCAACAGATTGATCGAACCCAGCGCCGGCGACGTACTGATCGACAACCAATCCGTATGCCGTTTGAATGCCCGGGAACTCAGAATGCTGCGCGCAACGCGTCTTGGAATGGTATTCCAGAACATGGCGCTGCTTCCCCATCGCACTGTCGAGAGCAACGCGGGCTTGTCGCTGGAGCTTAGAAAGACCGGCTATCGCGAACGCGCCGAAACGGTCGAGCGCGTGCTGGAAATCGTCGGCCTGGGCGGCTGGGGCGGGCACGAACTGCGCGAGCTGTCCGGCGGCATGCAGCAAAGAGTGGGGCTGGCGCGGGCGCTGGCCGCCGATCCGGAGATATTGCTGATGGACGAGCCATTCAGCGCTCTGGATCCGCTGATCCGCCGCCAGTTGCAGGACGAGTTCAAAGGCTTGTCGCGCAATATGGGCAAGACGACCGTCTTCATCACCCACGACTTGGACGAAGCCGTGCGTATCGGCGACCGGATCGCGATTATGAAAGACGGCCGTTTCGTGCAGGTCGGCACGCCGGCAGAGATCATCATGCATCCCGCCGACGGTTTCGTCGCGGAATTCGTGATGGGAATTTCACGCATGCATGTTGTCAATGCCGACCGGCTCATGATGCCGGTCGACGCGTTTCTGTCGGAAACCGGTCTGACCGCGACCGACCTCGAAACCCTGGAGTCCGCACGGCCGGACAGCTCGTTGCACGAGCTGGTGGATCTGGCGGCCAAAGATCAGCGGCCCATCGCCATCCACGACGACGGAAAAATGGTCGGCGTGGTTCCATTACGAACACTTTTCGAAGTAATGAGGGAAGGGAGGCCGGCATGATCGAAGAATCCTTGCCATTGCCGCGTCGCAATGGTTCCCCGCCCAAGAACTTTGCGCTCTCCCGGCTGGTCGGGTTCTGGGAACTGCTGCTGGCGCCGCTTGGATTTGCCCGACGCGGCGGCTGGCTTGGCTACTGGGTGGCTCTTGGCCTTGATTTCTGGGTGCTGCAATTGTCCTTCAAGGGGGAATTCGGCTCCGCCATATCGATTTTCCTGGCGGGGCGGCTGGGAACAGTGTGGGCCTTCAACCGCCAAGCCAGGAAGGGGCCGGCGCCGTCGAAAGACAGCCTCCTGGGCATACGCATCGCGCAGTCCAGCTATGTGGCCAGCCTGATTCTTCAATGGTTGGATCTTCATGTGCCCGCGGTCCACAGCCTGTTCGGTGAATTTCCCGCGTCTGCCCACGCCTATGAAAACGTGGCCAATGGAATCGACACCTCGATTGGGTGGCTGAGCAATCATTTTTCGGCTGCTTTCAACGGGCTGACGCAGGGCATGAACATATCGCTGAATATTCTGGAAGCCGTCCTAGGCGCCATCCCCTGGCCCGTCGCCCTGCTGCTCCTGACCTTCGTGGCATGGCGCAAGGGTGGGGTGGCGCTGGCCGCCTTGATCGCCCTGGCGCTTCTATATGTGGGGCTGTTCGGTTTCTGGGCCAAGACCGTGACCACCGCGGCGCTGGTTATCTTCGCATTCGCCATCTGCATCGTCATAGGGATTCCCGTGGGCATCGCCGCGGCCAAGAACCGCGTGCTCAAGGCCATCATCCTGCCGTGCCTGGACGTGATGCAGACGATGCCCAGCTTCGTCTATCTTCTACCCGCGGTGGCCTTCTTTTCCATTGGCAAGCCCCCCGCCCTGGTCGCAACCGTCATTTTCGCCGTGCCGCCGCTGATCCGGCTGACGTGCCTGGGCCTGGACCAGATTCCCACGGTAGTCAAAGAAGCCATGTATTCCCATGGCGCCACGCCATTGCAGACTTTGTTCAAGGCCGAATTGCCATTGGCCGCCCCATCCATCCGCGCAGGCATAAACCAGTCGATCATGATGAGTCTTTCCATGGTGGTCATTGCCGCATTGATCGGAGGCGGGGGCCTTGGATACGACGTGCTGTTCGCGCTTCAGAACGTGCAATACGGGCGCGGGATCCTGGCGGGACTGGCCATCGTCTTCTGCGCCATCGTCTTCGACCGTCTGATGAGAATCCAGCAAACCGCCTCAAGAAACCAGGTTTCGAAACCATAAACACAGAAACCACCACCGGGAGACTCGAATGTTCTTGAAACTCATGTACAAACCCACATCGCTTGCCGCCATGGCCATGGCGTTGCTGACGTCGACCGCGCTCGCCAAAACGCATGTCGTTCTGGCCCAACTGACCTGGGACGAGCCGCGAGCCGTCGACGCGGTGCTGAAAGTGATTCTTGAAAAAGATCTGGATGCGCAGGTAAGCATGATCGCCGCCGACCAGTCCGCCGTTTTCGCCGCCATGGACAAAGGCGACGGTTCCGTCGACGTACACCCCGCCATCTGGTCGGCGGCACAGGTGGCCAATATCCAGAAGTACGTCAAAGAACGCAAGACCGTTATCCTGAATAAAGCGCCGTATTTCGCAACGGATGGATTCTACATCCCGAAATACATGGCCGAGAAATACCATATCCATTCAGTATCCGATCTGAAGAAGCCCGGGATCGCCAAGCTGTTCGACGTGAACGGAGATGGCCGCGGCGACTTCTGGCCCGGGGCGCCCGGCTGGGGCGTGACGAGCATTTATCAAGTCAAGGCCAAAAGCTACGGACTGACGAAATACTACGATGAGTTCATCGTTCCCGACGCGCTGCTCAAGGCCCAGCTCAAGAAAAGGTACGCTGCCCACGAAGGCATTCTCTTCTATTACTGGAAACCCGAGGCGCTATTTCAGCAATACGACCTGGTCAAACTGAACGAGCCGAAATTCGACGGCTACGCCATGGCATCGAAGATTGGAAAGCCGCATTACAAGAAAGACGGCTGCTACGACTATATCGATCCGAAGAAAGATCCGGAATGGTTGAAAAAAAGCCGCATAACATGCGAGACGCCGCCTCAGCCGATCTATATAGGCTATACCGCGCAGCTTGAAAAGCGCGCGCCCAGGATTGCCGCATTCCTGTCGAACGTGGCGATCAAATCCGACGATGTCAGCGGTTGGATCTACCAGATGACGGTAAACAAAAAATCCCCGGATACCGTCGCGGCGGAATGGGTCGCGAAAAATCCGGCGCGGGTCGACGCGTGGCTAGGCAAGTAAACAGGCAATTCAAACGGACGCGCACGGACTCGAACATGGACTTCAATTATTTTCTTACAAGCTTTCTTCCAAGCAAGGCATACGGAGGAAAGCAGCTTTACGACGACATGGTGGAACAAGCCGTGCTGGCCGACCGGCTGGGTTTTCGGGCCGTATCGATACCGGAGCACCATCTGGTCAATATCCTGCTCGTCCCGGCACCGTTGCAGATGGCCGTCAAGATCGCGACGCTGACCCGGAATGTCGAAATCATGACCTCGATCGTGGTACTGCCCATCCATGACATGAGAATATTCGCGGGCGAAGCCATACAGGCCGATATGCTGTGCGAAGGCCGCCTGGTGGTCGGTGTGGGACGGGGCGCGTTTGCCTACGAGCTGGAACGGCTGGGTACGCCCATAACCGAGACGCGGGCGAAATTCGATGAATCGCTGGCGGTGCTCCAGGCACTCCTTAGCCGCGAAGAAGTGGACTGGGACGGCGCCTACTATAAGTTCGAGCCTCTTACGGTAATGCCCAGGCCGATGCGCCCACTGCCGCTGATGGTGGCCGCCATGGCGCCGGAGGGCATCTATCACTGCGCCAGGCAGGGTTTCAACGTGCAAACGACGCCGCTGCAAGCGTCGCACGACGTTCTGCTGCAGCAAGTGGAGGCGTTTCATCGCGGCAAGGCCGAGGCGGGCGTCAAGGGACGAGGCCTGCGCCTTTCCCTTCAGCGACCGGCTTACCTGGCGCGCGACGAGGCCGATGCGCGCGAAAAACTGGCTATCACCTACGACTACTACAAGCGCTTCGACAACGTGTTCGGCGGCCCAGGCGTCGTTTCAAACGGAATGATCGACGCGCTGCCCCGCAAGCAGACCATGGACGAAATGGCCGAAAACCTGCTGATCTGCCCTCCCGGCGAAATGCTCGACAAGCTCGGACAGTACGAGGATGCCGGTATAGACGAGGTGATCTTCAGCACCGGTTTTGGGCAGTCGCACAGCGAAACCATGGAAATGATGCAGCGCTTTGCATCGGACATCATGCCGCATTTCGCCCGACAGAAACTTGCCTCGGAAGCCTGACGAGGCCCCCAACCTGATTCAACACCCTACTCAACAGTCCACGAAAACGGAGCGAACCATGCCAGTCATCAAAGTCGAAATGTTTACCGGGCGCACAAAAGACCAAAAACGAAAGCTCAGCCGCGCGCTGACCGACGCCTTTGTCGAGGCCGCGGGAGGCAAGGCGGAAAGCGTGCACATCATCTTTACCGACGTGGAACAGGATAATTGGAGCGTGGGAGGCGAACTCTGCTGCGACCGGGCCAAAACCCGCTGACCGCCCGCACACTCATCTTCCGCCAACCGGACAAGGAGCCATCCGTGGGAAAAGTTATCGATTGCGTCTATTCCGATCAGGGAAAAGGTCCGGCCATCATCATGGTGCACGGCATCGGCGCCCGCCGTAGTCTATGGGACCCGCTTACGGCGGCCCTGCAGAAGCGCTACCGCTGCATAAGCTACGACCTTCGCGGCCATGGCGAGTCGCCCATGCCGGCAGGCGCGTTCGGCCTGGACGAACTGGTCGACGACCTGGAGGCATTGCGCCGCCGTCTGGGAATCGCCCAGGCGCACATCATCGGCCATTCGCTTGGCGGCATGATCGGGCCAGCTTATGCCAGGCGCTACCCGGAACACGTGTTGTCGCTGGGCTTGTTCAGCACCGCCGCCTTTCGCACCGACGAAGATTCCGCGAAGGTGAAGGCCGTTGTGGCGACCATGGCCAAAAACGGGATCGAAGCGTCGCTGGACGTGCTCGTCGCCCGATGGTTTTCCGACGAATTCATGAGCCGCCGGCCCGATGCCATAGCGCTTCGAAAGCAGCAAGTCATCGAAACCGATCCGGACGTGTTCCTGAACGTGTTCGACATCTACGCCCGGACCGAAATGGCGCCTTGGCTGGCCGAAATTACGGCGCCGACGCTGGTTTTGACCGGAGAACTCGACGGCGGCTGCAGCCCCAGGCTGAACCGGCAAATCGCCTCGGCGCTGCCCAATTCCGAGCTGGTCATTCTTGAAGGCCTGAAGCACGCCATTCTGATCGAAGCGCCCGACCAGGTATTGCCGCACTTCAATGGATTCCTGTCATCCATACCCTCTACAGGCGAAGCAGCATCATGATCTCTTCGTCCAACCAGGAGGCTTTCAAACAAGCCATGCGACGGCTTGCGGCAACAGTCACCATTGTCGCCACGGGCCAGGCGCCGCATCGCAGCGGGCTCACCGCGACAGCGGTTTGTTCCCTGACCGCCAATCCGCCCCAGGTCATAGCCTGCCTGAACGCGTCGTCATCCACATGCGCCCATATCCGGGAAATCGGCGCTTTTTCGGTCAACATCCTGCCCAACCGGCATCAGGCAATCGCCGAGCGCTTCTCGGGAGCAGGCAACTTCGTGGGCGAGCAGCGCTTCCAGATCGGCGATTGGCTCCAGGCCCCTCCGGGCATACCCGTGCTTGCCGATGCGGTGGCCGCCCTTACATGCGAGCTGCGGCATGCCTGGGAAGTGGATACACACGTCATCCTCATCGGCGCGGTCAACAGCCTGCGGGTCGCCAGCGAAGAGGCGCCGCTGGTATACCGCAACGGCCACTTCGGAACGTGGACCAATCTGGCGGCATGCACGGCGCGAAACGCATTCGAGCATGCGAACCAGATGCGATGACCGGACCGGGCAAGATCGCGGTCTTGCCCACTGCCGGATGTTCGATGGTTGCTCTCGGAAAGGAAGATCCCGCGGCGTGGGCAAGTACCGCCTACAAGTTCTTCAGTGCGTTTCAACCAGACGCTGCAAGGCGGTATCCCGAATAGAAAACACCTCGAACAGGCCAAGCGCCCGCAGCGCGGGCAAAGCCTTGAGAATATCGCGCTCGGCCGCCGCCCGCTGCATGGCGTCGGCCGCCGGATCGCACCAGGCTCTGGCATTGGCCAGAAACGCGCCAACGCTGCCTTTGCGGATGACGACGCCTTGGCGTTCGACTTGGTCGAGGTGATCGGGGAGGATGTCTTCGGCACGCATGATGAATACTCTTTGTGGTTACGATGACGCCACTGTAGCCTTGTCGGACTGGCCTTTGTACGCTATAAAAGACATTCAATATCTATTCAAGGCCATTCGTGTCACCCTCCCTGATATCGCCCGCGGCGGCCTCGGCCGTCGATGGTCCGCTGATCATTGCCGTGGCGCGCCAGGCGGGCACAGTGCGCTTGACACGTCGGCATCGTCACGCGCGCGGCCAATTACTGGGAGCCATGCAAGGGCTGTTATCGGTCGATGCCGGTGGCAGCCAGTGGGTGGTGCCGGCCACGCATGCCGTGTGGATACCGCCCAGCGCTGAGCATGGGCTACGCTCGCATGGGCCATTCGCGGGCTGGAGCGTGTATGTCGCGCCCAATGCCTGTGCGGATTTACCAAGCCGGCCCTGCATCCTGGCGGCCTCGGGCTTGCTTCGCGAAGCGGTGGCGCGGGCCGCAAGCTGGCCGAGCGCCGCCACTACCTTCGATGCGGCGCAGACACGTCTGGCTGGCGTGATTCTCGATGAGATCCGCACCCTGCCTCACGCGGCCTTGGGCCTGCCGATGCCTCGCGAGACGCGGTTGCTGAAGATTGCGCGGGCGCTGTCCGACCGGCCTGGCGACGATCGTCGCATGGAGGACTGGGCCGCCTGGGCGGATATCGCGCCGCGCACACTGACGCGCCGTTTCGTCGCCGAGACGGGCTTCACCTTCAACGAATGGCGGCAGCGGGTACGGTTGTTGCGCGCCTTGGAAATGCTGGCGGCGGACAAGCCGGTCACAATGGTGGCGCTGGACCTGGGCTATGACAACGTAAGCGCCTTCATTGCCTTGTTTCATCGCACCTTCGGGGTGACGCCCGGGCGATACAACGCATCCCGCCCTGGGCACCATCAAACTTCAGAACTACACAACCCGCCTGGAAACCGGACCCATTGCTTACAGAACGCGCAAAAGACCAGAAACGAAGGCTCAGCCGCGTACTGACCGAAGAACTCATTCAGGCACGCCAACCCAATGCGATGGCCTCAAAAATCAGTCATGCTACTTGCGCCAACGCAAAACGAGTGGATCCAATCGGCGTGCCACTTCGAGTAGCCCTGCTCGGGTCGCTCGGTGCAGAGGTTCGAGTGGGCGACGTACGGTTTCAGAATCAATCACTCCGCCTTCTTTCATTAGCACCTTACAAGCCGACAGACCGCATTGACGATTCTCGTAGTTGATCAATGGAAGCCACGCTTCATAGGCAGCCAATGCATCTTCTCGTTGACCCGCAACGTACGCCTTATATATCTTTTGGATCCCGTCTGGATAAGCGCCGCTGGTCATTGCTCCGGTTGCCCCTGCGTCCAAATCGGCTAACAACGTGATGGCCTCTTCACCGTCCCACGGCCCGACGACGGACCCCCCCCCCAAGCGAATCAATTCGCGAATTTTGGCGGCGGCCCGTGATGTTTCGACCTTGAAATACGACACATTGTCGATTTCGATGGCCATCCTGGCCAAGAACGAGGCCGACAGAGGCGTGCCGGCTACTGGCGCGTCCTGAATCAATATCGGGATATCAATGGCAGCCGACACGTCTGAAAAGAATTCGTAAATACCATGTTCATCAACTCGAATAGTGGCGCCATGATAAGGCGGCATGATCATTACCATGCTCGCACCAGCCTCTTGGGCACGACGGCTGCGTGCGGCACAAACAGCCGTGGAAAAATGTGTAGTCGTCACGACTACTGGCACCCGGCCCGCTACGCGTTCCATTACGGTATCTATGATCTGATCGCGCTCAGCATCAGTCAACACGAACTGTTCGGAAAAATTGGCCAGAAGACACAGACCATCCGACCCCGCATCAATCATGAAGTCGACACAGCGACGCTGACTTTCCAGGTCAAGTTCGCCGTCATCGCGAAATGTCGTGGGCATCACGGGAAACACGCCCTTATAGGCCGGTTTGGTAGAAGAATTCATATTTTTTTCAGAAAAATTGGATAAAGATTTAATTTGCTTGATCACGCTGCTTATTAGAAGGCACAAACCCCAACTGCCTGGAGAGGCTTTCTGCGCCCGCCATAACCTCATTTCTCAGTTCATGCAGGCGCTCTCGGCCCATACGGGCAACGGGCACAGAAATACTCATCGCAGCAACGTTTTCGCTCTGTGCGTTCCATACCGGCGCGGCCACACAAGCCACATCGGTATTTGATTCGCACTCTTCAGACGCCACCCCCTCGTCGCGAACCCGTGTCAATTGGGCGTGCAGCACGTCGATTTCGGTAATGGAACGTTCCGTCAATGCCTCGAGCTTTACGCCGGATAATCGGCGTTCCAACTCATCATCCGACAGGAATGCCAGGAGAATCTTGCCCAGCGCCGTACAATGCGCGGGTAGTCGAGCGCCAATGGTGGAAACCAGCCGCACGGTGCGATTCGAGTCCGACTTCGCGACATACAACACATGGCGACCATCCAGCACACCGATTTGCACGGTTTCATTGCATGACTGCATCACAGAATGTGCTGCAGCTTGAGCTACTTGGCCAAAATCCAACCCTCGCCCGTAAGCGCTGCCTAATACCAGGGTTTGGTACCCCAGGCCGACGTCGCCGTTGTCGTATTGCTGGATCACACGGTGCGTTACCAGCGTAAAAATCAATTCATAGGTCGCGCTGCGCGGAATGTTTAGCGTCTCGGCAATTTCCGATACTCGCATACGCGTGTTGCGCTGCGCGAGCAAATTAAGGATGCGCAGCCCTCTATCCAATGCCGGAACTATCCTCATTTCACGCCTCATCCGTTGGTGTCTGAAAAACCTGTTTTCCTCTTTTATCCGCTTCGCGCAGACTGCGCTTGTCCACCTTGCCCGTGCTGGTCTTCGGTAAAGCAGCCACAAATTCCACTGACAGCGGCTTCTTATAGCTGGCCAATTGTGTCAGGCACACCGCCGACACCTCCTCGGCGGTCACTCGCGCGCCCGGCTTGAGCACAATCAACGCTTTGACACTTTCCCCCCAACGTGGATGGGCAGTGCCAATTACGGCGACCTCGGCCACCTCGGCCAAACCTGCAATCACACGCTCTACCTCTGCGGGATATACATTAAATCCGCCTGAAATCACGACATCGCGCTTACGATCCACAATACGAACGCGCCCACTCTCGTCCAATATGCCCAGGTCACCGGAGGCATACCACCCTTGGGCGCTTAGAACTTCGCTTGTCGTCTGAGGCCTACCCCAATAACCCGCCATTACATTCGCACCTCGTATACAGATCTCACCTACCCCGTCAATTTGATTCTCAAGTCGTACTTGTATGCCTGGGAACGGTGTGCCAGCCGTACCAAGCCGACCGATTTCATCGGTCCCAGAAGCATGGTCTTCAATACTCAAGCTGGTAACTGGAACCAATGCTTCGCTGCTACCATACATCTGTAACAATACGTCGCCCAACAACTTGCGTGCCGAGATTAGCGTCGACACGGAAATGGAAGACCCGCCGTACGGCAATACCCTCAACCCAGGAAGACAAGTCTCTGACTGCCCCTTGTACGCTTGAACAAGATCATTAAGCATTGTGGGTACCAGTGGAATGCAGGTCGCACCAACACGGATCGCCTCATGAACCATTGCCTTCGGCGAAAACCGGCTCAGTGTTGCAATAGCCGCGCCACTTACCATATAGGCGGACGATACCGAGCCACTAAAGTGACTCATTGGTGCGGCGTGCAGCAACACGTCCCCTGGCTCGACGGAAGGTAGAATCGCCAGCAGATTGGTCGCCATCGCATGCCAGGACCGATGTGTATTGATCGCCCCCTTCGGTCTGCCCGTTGTACCAGACGTGTACATAAGCGACATCACGTCGTCCGGACTGATTTCGGGCGGCGGCGGAGGTTCACCCTGATCTTGAAACAGGTCACTCACACTTACCGATGCGGCAACACCGGGCTCGGCGCTAATTACCAATGCATCGGCCTGAAGGTCGTCGGCAATGCGCGCTTCACACACTACGACAGATGCTTGGCAATCGGCGGCAATGTATTCTATTTCCCGGGCATGAAGACGAGCACTGACAGCCACCCGTATCCATCCCCACAATGCCAGCGCCCTCTCTATGACGACCACCTCGGGCCGGTTGTCCAACGCCAATATCACCCTGGCTCCCTTGGGCAAGCCGAATCGATGTAGCCAGGCAGCTACCCTAGTCGCTCCGGTGTAGACGTCGTCGTAGCTCATCCAACCCGTCTTGCTCAACACAGCACGCTCTTGTGCATACCGCATATGCGCAGTGTGAAGAAGACTGGCCCATGTCTGCGCATCAGTCTGCGGTTGGCTTGCCACTGGAATTTTCGCCATCATCAAACGCTGCTTAATATTTCTGCACTTGCTGCCACAATTGGTTCAATGCTTCGATAATGTGAGCATCCCGGACCGTCCCTTGCTGAAACAACGTGTGCAACAACTTACCGCCCTCACGCTGATACGTAGGGAACGCTGGAAGACGTGGACGAACAAAAGAACGGTCCAGCGACGGAAGTGTAACGTCAAAAAAATCGGGGCAAACCACTGTAGTGCGTGCATCAGTCCATGCCTCTCTGTGTGCCGGCTGACCTCCCGCGTCCAGGTACAGCCCACGCTGCATATCTGCGCCTGCCACATAACGCAACACTTGGGCTGCAGCTTGTGAGTCGGAACATTGCTTCGATACGGCCAAACCCACACCACCCAGCATTCCACCACCAGTCGACCCATTTATGGACGGGACTGCGCGAAACCTCAGGGGGTGCGAGACAGCCTCTGGCCGCGCGTAATTAGAATACCCAAACGCGATAGGGGTATAAACCAGATCATCACAGCGCACCATATGCTCGAATATCTGGATCGGGTCTGCTTTCCAGGACAGCGGATGGGCCACATCCATCAATCGGCGCATGATATCCAACCCATGCATAGCAGTTTGCGGGTCAAAGCCGTCATCGGTCCACCAACGCGGTCGCAGATCGGGCTGCAAGGACTTATCATGGGCGACAGCGTGGCAAATAGTCGCGAACGCCAAGAGAATATGTGTGGAATTCGCCGGCATTCCGATCTTCACGCCCATAGGCAACACACGCGCCAGAGTGAACACATGATCCCAGGTTTCCGGGACCTGCTGGCCATACAGAGCCAACAAGTCGGTGCGCGACGCCGCTACCTGCGCCGCAGCATCTACCGGAACAGCCCACAGAGCGTCTTTCCATACATAGCTCTCGTAACTGGGCCCCACCGAGGCAGCACGCAATTCTCGCATAAAGTCCACGCCCAATAGCGCGTCCACCGGTTGTAATGCGCCCTGTTCATAGGCCATGCCCACAAAAGGATGGTCAATGGCAATCAAGTCATATTCAACAGCCAACTTGGCAATTGATGCTTCTTCAAAACCTTGCAGGGATCGAGCGTCCCACACAATGTCGATATTTTTCGCCTTCAGCATCCTGGATGCTGCTTGCAGCGGCGCCAAACCACGCGGGTGATCCCACGTCATGCCTCTTAATTTCACTACCTTGTCCGCCATCCTGTCATTCCTCGCGTGCAATAGCTTCCCGCACAATCGCATCATGCTGACCTACTGTTGGCACCGGCAGGCGATTGGCCTGAGTCAGACCGCTAATACTGAACGGTAGTCCTACCGCACGCACATGATTGCCACCAGGAGTGTCGATATTCTCTACAAAGCTATTGGCATGAACCTGAGGGTGCTCGACGATTTCCGACACGGAATTCGCCGGAGCGACCCACATGCCTTTTTCCGTTAGTTCCTGGACCCATTCCTCAGTGCTGCGAGCCTTTAACTTATCCACCAATACGGCGTTAACCTCATCACGGCGCAAAAACCAGTCGTCATCAGTACCCGAGAGCAATTCGGAGGACAGCCCGAATATCTTGCCCAGTCGAGCGCGTGGAGTCATCGACATGGCCAGGTAACCATCGCTGGTCTCGTAGACGCCATAAGGCGCATCGGTCCAAGGCGCCGCAATACCAGAGGAACTACGCTCCCATTTCAGATCCGTATTCATTGAAACCAATGCCTCCTGGCATTGGATCATCAGCGACGTGCCCAACAAACTTGCCTGCACCCGATGCGGGGTGCCATTTTTGCGCGCATCCATGACTGAAGACACGATGGAAAATGCCAGTAAGAAAGCCGTCGAGGCATCCAGAATCGGAGCGGCCATAGGCACCGGCGGGCCTTCGCCCGCCCCGGTATTGCAGGCCAGGCCGCTCATCGACTGCAATAACATATCCTGCCCTGGTTGCGCCACCAACGGACCCTTGGGCCCATAGCCAGATCCAGATGCATATACAAGCTGTGAGTTGTGCCTGAGCAGATGCTCATAGCCCAAGCCCAACCGATCCATCACGCCAGGTCGAAAGTTCTCGACCACGACATCACAACGCGCCACCAGCTTTTCGATGAGTGCGCGATCCTCGGGATCGGTAAGGTCTGCCGTCATCGCAAGCTTATTGCGATTCATCGCCAGGAAATAAGGCGATTCGCCATGAAGTCGGCGTCCGCGAGGCATATAGCTGCGTTCCCATTCACCCGTGCCAGGACGTTCGACCTTGATTACGACCGCACCCAAGTCGCCCAGCAATTGAGTGGCCACCGGGCCCATCATCATTTGCGTAAAGTCCAGAACTGTCACATCGCGCAAGGGACCTGTGCCACGATATTGGGCTAGAAATTGATCCATGCTCATTGTTCCGGCTTCCTATCTACGGCCAGGATATGATGACAGCTGAACACGACCACTCCGTCCTGATTCAAGCCTGTATATTTTTTTGTCACCAAGCCGATTTCCGGCTTGCGATGGGGTTGCAGATCAATAACCTCTGCACATGCCACCAAGGTATCCCCTGCGCGAACCGGAGCGGGAAAGCGAACCTTTTCATACCCATACGAAATCGCTTTCAGGTTGTATTCGACATTCAGGCCCGTGACCAGCGCAAAGGTCAGCATCCCATGCACCAATCGGCCACCGTAACGTGAATCGGCATAGGTTCGGTCCACGTGAGCAGGATGGAAATCCAGCGTCAACCCCGCGAATTGGTTCACGTCCGACTGATCGACGGTACGTCGTCTGTCCGGTTCTCGCTCCCCTATCACATACTCTTCGAAATATCGTTCGATGTACAACCAGCCGGGCATCTCGTCATCTCCTTAAACGGGTTTCATGTAGCGTGTCCGACCCCAAACCAGGAGTGCCACGACACCAGCCACGCAAATCCCGGCACAAATGCCGAACGTCAGTGGCCACGAATGAGTACGATCGACAACGATGCCAACCAGCGCGGGGGCCAACACACCCGACAAGTTAGCGATGAAGTGCACGAAGCCGACCACACCGCCCAATCGCTTTCCGGGAATGGTATCCGAGATCACCAGAAAATACTGGCTACCCGTCAGATACAATAAAAATACTACTGCCGACATCATAGCGACCGCCGCCCACAATGATGACACCAAGCCCAGGCAGGCCATCAGAATCGCCGTGCCCATCAAACCAAAAACGATCATGCCTTTACGCGCGGCGGCGGGCTTGCCAGTGCGTAACGCAATACGGTCCGTAATGATGCCACCGCCCATATAGCCAATAACGCCCAAAATCCAAGGCAAGGAGCCCACCAGCGCGACCTCCTTCAGATCTACGCCGCGTGCTTGCACCAGATAAACGGGAAACCAGGAGAGAAACGTATAAAGAACCCAGGCATAGCCGAAGAATGCCGCAGAGGTCGCTAATACCAAAGGCTGTTTCAAATAATAGCCCAGCGATTCCGCCTTTTCTTCTGCGGGATCCAACACGGCCATCTCGGGCTCAATGGCACCCTGAATTAAATCGTCAACATCCTGCTTGGTAGCCCAAGGATGAACCTGTGGCGTATCGCGAACAATCACCCACCAGCCTATAGTCATCAAGATGCCTAGCCCACCGAGCACAATAAACGGTACGCGCCAGTCACCGGAGGCGGCAACCATCCATGCCACTAGCGGTGTACCAATCGCTCCGCCCAGCGGGGTCGATCCTTGACTAACGCCCACCGCCATTCCCATCTGGCTCTGTGGGAACCAATTGCGCATAGTCTTCACGGTTACCGAACCCTGCGGCCCCTCACCGAATCCAAAGAAGAAGCGGATGATCAGGAAGCTAAGATATCCGGCGCCCGCCGCCGTCAGCGCTGTGAATACGCTCCACCAACCCACGGCAGCACCCATGGTTACGCGAGGGCCATACTTGTCCGAAAGCCAGCCACCTATGAAACAGAACGGGGCGTAACCCAGGAAAAATATGCTGGATATCATGCCAAATTGTGTATGGCTCAGGCTGAACTCTTTCATGATGGTCGAGCCAGCTACCCCTAGGGCGGCCCGGTCAGCATAGTTCAACACCAACACCAAGCTGGTGATGGCGAGTATCAAATATCGAAAAGGAATATGCCTCTTTGGGGCCTGAACTGATGCGCCCATGGAACTGTCATTGCTCGATCTCACTTCCATCTCCTATTGTCTGATATTTCAGATTAATTCTTGTATATTGGACAAAAGGAATTTTAAGCATGCAGAAAATAGTCGTCAAGCAGATTTTTATTTCACTGGTCGAATCTGGCAAAGCAGCCGGGACGACAGCGTCTTGAAGGTAACTCGGAACTCAGGGTCAGACTTACGTGTGTTGCGCCGCTGGATTACGCAAATACGTGACGATACATGGGCGCAGGCAATTGGCCAGCCCCTCGGCCCGGCCTGCCTTGAGGACGAAAGAATATGTCACGAAGACACGGGCATATTGACGGTGCCTTCCAGCTCTCGCGCCGCGAACGGTTCAATGGATGTCCCATCCAGCTCTTCGAGCCGCGCCCGCAGCCACGGTTCAGGCTGACCGAAGCTGAGCCGCCGCACGGCGACAGGCGATGACTTCAGGTGCGGCTGCTGGCTGACCGCATCCCGCGCATACCATGTGTGCTGGTTGGCGGCCTGAGAACCGTGGCCATAGTGAAACGGCACGAAAACCTCTCCGGGCCGCACCGTTTCGGCCACCATCGCGACACCTTCCCAGCGGCCGTTGGGCGAAGTGAGTTCGACCAGATCGCCCAGAGAGATTTCCAGCAGGGCGGCGTCATCGGGATGAATTTCAACGTAAGGCTGCGGCGCCCGTTCGTTCAGCACCCGCGAGCGCGCCGTCTTGGTGCGCGTGTGAAAGTGGTAGACCACACGGCCCGTGGTGAGCAGGAACGGATACGCCTCTGAAGTGGGATTGGGCGGCCGCCGCCAGTGCACGGGCCTGAGAAACGCCCTGCCCGCCGGGTCGGCCTGCGCATAAGCGCTGCGGGTCGTCGCCGTGCCGTTCATGAAATCGACACCATAGGTTTCACACTCGTCTATGCCAGTCCAGAACTTCAGGTCTTCGTACAGGCGTTCGCAACCGCGCGGATGCTGTTCATTGCAGGGCCAACGGACAGCTCCCATTTCAAGAATCAGTTCATAGCTCATGCCGGAATAGTCGCACGGGCGGCCTTTCGACACCCTACGCCATTCTTCAAACGCATCCCGAGGATCCTTGAACGGAATCAGAGGCTGGCCATCCTTGTCCTCGAACCCGAGCAGGCCGGCAACCTGGACGATGATGTCGAAATCGCTGCGCGCCTGGCCAGGCGGCTCGACGGCCTTGAGCAACAGATTCACGCTGCGATCCGCATTGGTGACACAGCCCGTCTTTTCGCCCCACATCGCGGCGGGGAAATAGATATCCGCGCAATCCACCGTCTCGGCATCCAGAAATGGATCCTGCACCACGACGAACAGGCGCCGCAGGATCGACTCGGTGCGATTCTGGTCCGGCAGGCTGACCAGCGGGTTCGTGCCTATCACCCACATGAATTCGATCTCGCCGCATTCGGCGCTCTCCATCATGCTCAGGATATCTTTCGGCACTTCGGGACGGAAGGTGTCGTAGTCGAGATTCCAGCATTTGCACAGATCGCGCATCTGCACTTCGCTATGGGGGTTGCGGTAGGCCGGATACGACCCGCCCGCGCCGGTCTCTCTATTGCACATGGCCGAAGGCTGGCCTGCCATCAAAAGCGGACCCGCGCCGGGTTTGCCGATGGCTCCCGTGAGCAGATGCACCGTATTGACCAGCGAGGACGAGGCCGTAGCCTGCACGCTCTGATAAAAACCCTGAAGCACGGTCGAGACCATGCGCGGCGTGGTGCCGATCCACTGCGCCGCCGTTTCCAGCTGCCCGCGCGGGATACCGCAAATTTCGGCCACACGCTCGGGTGGATAGTCGCGAACCACCTCTTCCAGTTGACTGAACCCGACGGTGTGTTGCGCGATGAATTCCCGGTTTATCCAACCGTGGGCAATCAGCAGGTGAATGATCCCGTTCATCAGCGCGACATTGGTGCCGATGCGCAGCTGCAGGTGCAGATCGGCGCCCTGCAGCACGGTCGGCGTCTTGCGCGGATCGACCACCATTATCCGTCCGCCGTTCTTCTTCTTGGCGGCCAGCATTCTTTCCCACAGAACGGTCTGCACCTCGGATACATTGTGGCCATACAGGCAAAGCAGATCGGCCTGGTCCACATCCACATACGAGGCCACGGGGCCATCGACGCCGAAATTGGCCATCAGTCCGGTGGCGGACGTGGCGGTGCAAAGCCGGGTATTTCCGTCGATATTGGCCGAGCGCAGCCCGCCACGCCAGAATTTACCCAAGGTATAGAGCTCTTCCAGTGTGAGCTGGCCCGAGTTGTAACAGGCCAGATTCTGGTGGCCCTGCGCCCAGGCCTGGCGGAATTTCTCGATGAAAAAGTCCATGGCCTCCTGCCAGCTTACAGGTTCAAGAGGCGCATTCTTTGTGCGGCGGATCATGGGTTGCGTGCCGCGGCGCCGGGTATTGTTGGCCACCCAGCCATGCTCACCCTTGGGCCCCAGATGCCCATAATTGACCGGATGGTCGACAGCGCCCCGCACACCCACTATACGATTGTCCTTGACCGCGATGTCCAGGCCGCAGCCGTTCGAACAGAGGATGCATGCCGAATGCACCCAGGCATCCGGCTTACCTTCAATACCGAGATTGGTATCTACTCTTGGCTGCATGATCTATGAAGAAAGCACCACCGATACGGATGCCTCACTGGTCAGCATCAGAAATGTCAATGTCTCGCGCAGGTAGAGGCGCACCACCTTGTCGGTATGGCTGTGGTACCCGATGGAAAGATCCTGGCCCAGATGCAGCTCGAAGTCCCCTCCGCGTGTGGAGAGCACACTGCCGCCGTTGATGGCGGGCGCCCAGATGATTTCACCGTTCAGGATGCGCTTGATGTGCTGGATGACGGGGTAGCCTTCATCGCGGCCGCCACCCAGCGCCGTATAGGCATCGGCGCCAAGCAGGATGGAATAAGGACCATCCACGCCGGCCAGACGCAGTTGTTCCAGCGCGTTGGCAACGGCGACAGGATAGTTGCTGACATCGGCCGGCAGCGTCAACGCCTTGTTGGAGGAGCCTTCGCGAATACCGACGATGCCGGCGGCCTTGTAGCCGTCGAAAATGGCCCGGTCTTCGGCGCCGGCAAGTTCCTGGGCCGCATCTTTCACGGGCTGCCAGTCGGAATCATTGGCGCCACGCTCCACATCGTCGATTGCATCGCGCTGCAGTTCGAATGGCACAGTCAGCTCCACCAGCGCCTTCACGTCGCGCAGCCTTGCGCCGATTCCCTCCATGGGCTCGGCAATGGCGCGTTGGTGCCCCGTCCCGACTCCCGCCAGATCGGGGCCGCCGGGCCCCTTGACGTCGACCACGCGCCGGCCGGCCACGGAGCGCCTGAAGGTACGGGTCACTTCCTCTTCAATTTGGGCCCAGGCGGCGCTGGAAACAGGGGCGAGTTCGCGGTGCAGGTTATTCATACTGGGGAATTCCTTTGAGAGAACCGATATTCAATGAGCCGTCAGAATGCGGCTGGGGGGGTGTCGGTGAATCGGGCTGGCCGGCGCCGGCCGCCTGGGGATCGCGATCGGCGAGCGCTTCAAGCAGGTCGGCCGAGGGAACGAAGAACAGGCCGCCGGTGACCGCGCGGCTGAAGTCCAGCAGCCGGTCGTAATTGCCCGGGGGCCGCCCGACGACCATGTTCTCGAGCATCTGCTCTATCGGTGCCGGAGACCGGGCATAGCCGATGAAATAAGTGCCGAACTCGCCCGAGCCCGGGCGCCCGAAGGGCATGTTGTCGCGAAGGATTTTCACTTCCTCGCCGTTCTCGACGAGCGTCGTCAGCGAGCTGTGCGACGATGACGGCTTGACCGCGTCATCCAGTTCGATGTCGGACAGTTTGGTGCGCCCTATGATGCGCTCCTGGGCTTCCACAGGCAACGCGCTCCAGCCCACCATATCGTGCAGATATTTCTGTACCAGCACATAGCTGCCTCCGGCAAACGCCGCGTCCTCGTCGCCGATCACGGTGAAGTCGACCGCCTCGCGGCCTTGGGGGTTTTCAGTGCCGTCCACGAAACCCACCATGCTGCGCAGGTCGAAATAGCGAAAACCGTGCACTTCGTCGACGACCGACACCGCGCCGTCCAATTGATTCATCACCTGCATGACAAGCTCAAAGCACAGATCCATTTGTTCAGCGCGAACGTGCAGGAACAGGTCGCCCGGTGTCGCCATGGCATGACGGTCATCGGCCTTGAATTCTCGAAAAGGGTGCAAAGCGGCGGGGCGCGGCCCGCCAAACAATTTATCCCAGCCATCGGAACTGAACCCGCAAACGCATGTCAGGTTTGCAGAAGGCGCGCGCTTGCCGACAGAGCGAACGAGCGCGGCGAGATTTCCGCACAAAGCGCGGACTCTATCCGCATGGCCGTCGCCATCCGTCAGCGTCGCGACAATAAAAATGGCACTACGCGTAACTGGAATGAATACAGCCTGAGGTTGTGGACTATTCATAAGCACTGGATTCGGCAACATGGATACCACAGTATAAATCGTCTGGAGCGCAACGTAAGCCGCCCATCCATGCCGCCTCCCCTCGGGGCGACACCCCCACCCTGCATACTTGTGCGGTAACCTGTAAGAGAAAAAAAGGAGCCCACCAAATGGCTAAAAGTTTCAAGATCGGCGATCACGTAAGCTGGAATTCCGAAGCCGGTCGGGTATCGGGGACTATTATCGCGAGAGAAAACCCATCGCTTCGCATGTTCCCTCTACCGCATCCCTCATGGCACAACACCAGGTGGCTTACATGCAATCCCTGGTTCGAGACCGACATGCTTCCGGTGCTGCGGGAAGACATACGCAACGCTCTTTCCTAAAAAGGAATATTTCGATGGATATCGCTTTCGCCACAAAATTTCTGGGCGCGTTGTTCGCCATCATGAATCCTTTTATCAACCTTCCCCTCTTTCTGTCCATGACGGCCGACAAAACGATCGCCGAGCAGCGCAGCCTGGCGATGAAGATACTGGTCTACACCACGGTCATGTGCATCGTCATTTCACTGGCGGGCGGCTACATCATCGGTTTCTTCGGCGTCACCATCGACTCCTTTCGCGTGGCCGGGGGATTGGTGCTTCTGGGCATCGCGCTCTCGATGCTCAACGGCAAGCCCATCACGTCCCACGAGCGGGGCGAACACGAGAAACGCGCTGACGACGCCGGAAATAGCGACGCCGATGACAGCCTCGCGTTCTACCCGATGACCTTCCCGATGATAGTCGGCCCGGGCACTATCGCAACCTTGATCATTTATGCGGCACAAGTACGCGAACCGGCCCAGTACATATCATTCGGCGTCGTGCTCGTAGCCATATTGCTTGCGCTGTTTATCGTTCTATTCTTCGCGGCATCGATTGGAAAGCTGCTCTCGGCCAGGATGCGTGTCATCATGACGCGCCTCATGGGAATGATTCTGGCGGCAATAGCCATCGAGATGGTGTTCGGCGGGGCCAAGGCGATGTTGCCCGGCCTGGGGTAAGGCCACGCAACGATAGGCCTTCCCTGTTGGCATGAAATATCTGCTAGCGCGGCGCATCGCCCCGGCGGTATTCCAGGGTCAAGTCATCCAGGCTCGCCTTCAGGCCGGGGTCCAGCTGCAGCTCGGCGGCGGCCAGCACGTCTTTCAGTTGTTCGGGCCGGCTGGCGCCCATGATCGCCGACGTGATCGCCGGATTGGCCAGCACCCAGGCAACCGAGGCCGTCGTCAGCGACATCGCGCTGTCGCGCAGCGCGTGGCCAAGCTGGTCGACGGTGGCGAATTCCCTGTCGTGCCAGTAGCGGTTCTGGTAGTTCTGCGCGGCGCTGCCCAGGGTGAAACGGCTGTTCTTCGGCAGGACCTCTTTCCGATGCTTGCCGGTCAGCAGGCCGCCCGCCAATGGGTTATAGGCGATGACGCCCAGGTTTTCCTCGGCGGCCAGCGGCAACAGTTCGCGTTCGATCTGGCGAAACAGCAGGTTGTAGCGCGGCTGCACGCACACGAAGCGGGCCAGGTTGCGCACATCGGAACGCCCCAGCGCCTTGGCCAGCCTGTACGCCAGGAAATTCGACACGCCTATGTAGCGCGCCTTGCCGCTGCGCACGATGGCATCGAGCGCTTCCAGCGTTTCATCCAGCGGCGTGCCCTGGTCGTCGGAATGCAACTGGTACAAGTCGACGTAGTCGGTATCCAGGCGCCGCAGCGAGGCGTCCATGGCGCCAAGCAGGTGCTTGCGCGACGCGCCCACGTCCCAGGCGTTCGGCCCCATCTTTCCGACCGCCTTGGTCGCCAGAATGAAGTCGTCGCGCCGGCCCTTCAGCCAGCGGCCCACGATTTCTTCGGTGCGGCCCGCGGTATGCGTGTCGCCGCCCAGCGGATAGACATCGGCCGTGTCGATGAAAGTCACGCCGCCGGCGGCGCTTTCATCCAGAATCGACCTGGACGCGGCCTCGTCCACCTGCAACCCGAACGTCATGGTGCCCAGGCACAGGCGCGAAACAGTCAGGCCGGTGGAACCCAGCTTGGTGTACTGCATGGTTTTCTCCTTGAAGATCGTGCGATGGCCGCCTACGCCATCTGGTCCAGGGCCTTGGCCAGGGTGCCCACCGTCCGCTCGACGTTGTGCAGCTTGTCCAGGCCGAAGAGCCCGATGCGGAAGGTCTTGAAATCATCGCCCTCATCGCATTGCAGCGGCACTCCGGCGGCGGCCTGCAAGCCCGCCTGCGCGAACTTCCTGGCGGATCGTATGGCCTCGTCGTCGGTATAGCTGACCACCACGCCCGGCGCGGTGAAGCCTTTGGCCGCCACGCTCTTGAAGCCTTTTTCGGCCAGCAGCGCACGCACTTTGTCGCCCAGTTCCTGCTGCTCGGCCCGTACCTTGTCGAAGCCGTAGGCCTGGGTTTCCACCATGACGTCGCGCAAGACGGTCAAGGCGTCCGTGGGCATGGTGGCATGGTAGGCATGGCCCCCCTGCTCGTAGGCTTGCATGATCTGCAGCCACTTGCGCAGATCGCAGGCAAAACTGGTGCTGACGGTGGAATCGATCTTTTCCCGCGCCGCCGCGCCCAGCATCACCAGGGCGCAGCACGCCGGGCCGCTCCAGCCCTTTTGCGGCGCGCTGATCAGGACGTCGACCCCGATCGCCCGCATGTCGACCCAAAGGGTGCCCGATGCGATGCAATCCAGCACGAAAAGCCCGCCCTGGGCATGCACCGCATCGGCGACCTTTCGCATATAGTCGTCGGGCAGCATGATGCCGGACGCGGTTTCGACGTGGGGAGCGAACACCACGTCGGGCTTGGCCGCCTTTATCGCAGCGACCACTTCTTCGATGGGCGCGGGCGCGAACGCCGCCTGCCTGCCTTTTTCCACAGGGCGCGCTTTCAGCACGGTCGTGTCCGAAGGAATGCCGCCCATATCGAAAATCTGGCTCCAGCGGAAGCTGAACCACCCGTTGCGGATGACCAGGCACCGCTTGTTGGTGGCGAATTGCCGCGCGACCGCCTCCATGCCGAAGGTTCCGCTGCCGGGCACCACGATGGCCGCCTGGGCGTTGTAGACCTGTTTCAGTATCCTGGAAATGTCGTTCATCACCCCCTGGAAGGCGTTGGACATGTGATTGATGGCGCGGTCGGTGTAGACCACGGAATATTCCAGCAGTCCGTCCGGATCGATGTTGGGCAGCAGGCTAGGCACGTTCGTCTCCAGGCAAAGACTTGATTTTAGACCTATCTGGTCTTTGGCCATCAACCCGATACGACGGAAATCGAAAAACCGTCCCACCCCTTGCTGCCGACGGTCTGAATCGCCGTCGTGTCCAGGCGGGCATCGGTGCAGGCCTGTTTGAAGAAAGTGCGCACGCCAAGCACATCCGGATCGTCGATGTCCGGATCAGCCACCCGCCCGCGGCGCACCACGTTATCGCAGATGATCACCGTGCCGGGGGCTGAAAGCCGCAACGACCACCTTAAATAATCGGGATTGCTTTCCTTGTCGGCATCGATAAAAACCAGATCGAAGGGCGCCGTCTTGTCGGCGACCATTTTTTCCAGCGATTCGACCGCCTTGCCCGTCACGACCGACACGACGCCGGACAAGCCCGCCGTCTGGATATTCTTTCGAGCCAGCCGCGCATGATCGGCATTGACTTCAAGCGTGACCAGAGAGCCATCGGAAGGCAGCGCACGCGCAAGCCATATCGTGCTGTACCCGCCCAACGTGCCAATTTCCAGAATACGCCGGGCGCCCCGGATTTTGGCCAGCAGGTACAGCAGCTTACCCTGGTTCGGCGCGACGTTGATCGCGGGCAATCCCGCATCAGCGCTGCGTTCGAGCACGTCTTCCAGAACGGTGTCGGAGGACACCAGCATGCGGGAAAAGTAGTCGTCAACGGCAATCCGCTGCTCTTCGTTCATACACGTCCCCATTCTTTATACCCCCGCTGTCCCTAGTCGACAGTGACCACGACCTTCCCGACCGCCTTGCCGGACTCCAGCAATTCGTGGGCATCCGCGATCTGTTCCAGCGGGAAGCGCACCGCGATATGATGCTTCAGTTGATCACTGCGCAAGGCCTGCGTCACGGCGGCAATGGCCTGGTCGTGTACCTGGCGGCTCATTACATATACCAGGACGTGGCGCACGGTGGCGTTCAAGCCCACCAGCGGCCAGAACGGCACGGCGGGAACAGGCACCGCGTCGGACGCATACGAGGCGATCACGCCGTTGTGTTTCAACACTTTCAGGCTGACGTCCAGGTTGGCGCCGAACGCCACGTCGACGATGCGATCGATGCCGCGGCCGTCTTTCGCCCCCGTGATCCGGGCGACGCGAGCGGCAATATCTTCCTTCAGACGATATATGACATGGTCGGCGCCCGCGTCCCGGGCGACCCGCTCCTGCTCTTCGGTGCGCACCGTGGCGATGACCCGGGCGCCCGCCAGCCTGGCGAACTGGACGGCATAGAAACCGACGGCGCCCGCGCCGCCCGTGACCAGTACGGTCCGCCCCGATACCGGACCATCGGCCATGACGCTGTAATGCGCGGTCAGCGCGAGCACACCGAGACAGGCGCCCTGTTCATACGAGACCGCATCGGGCAGCGTGACCGCATTGATCGACGGCACCGCCGTGTATTGCGCCGCGCAGCCGAACGGCCGCCCAAGCTGGGCCTCGTAGACCCAGACGCGCTCTCCGACACGGCCGGCGTCCACGCCGTCGCCAACGGCCTCGATCAGGCCGGCGCCGTCTTGATGCGGGATGACCCGCGGATACGGATTGGCGCGCACGCTGCCGCCTCGGCGGGATTTGGTGTCGGAGGGGTTGACTCCCGTGGCATGGATGCGCACCAGCACTTCCCCGGCCCCGGGTTCGGGCCTGGGCAGATCGCCCACGCGCAGCACGTCGCGGGCGGACCCCTTGTCGTCATACCAGGCTGCTTTCATCGGAACTCCCGTTGCGTGACCGGATGACGATATCGTACATCACGGCCGGCCGCGCTGCGGGCGATCTACGGCATCGACATGGATGTCATGATTCACCCGGCGTCGGGCGACCGCGTCGTGCGCCTGGGCCGATAGCCGGCCGTTCGGTCCCGCCGGACGGCCGGACCGCATGGTGATCGGACCCGGCCCTATCCCAGAAAACCGCATCCAGGATGAAGCGCCGCGTCGTCTTCGCGGCGCCGGGATTATCGATGACGACCCGCAGGGTCTGCGGTCCCGAGGCCGGCGAATCGATGATCCAGGACGCCAGCGTCGCTTCCCTTTTCCCCGTGCGCCATAGGCTGTCGTCGGGGCCACCGTGATGATCCCCGCTGATGACCGAGAACGCGTCCAGCGTGTAGGGCCCGACGGACTGCCCCAGCAACTGGGTCACGCGCGCATAGCGCGCGGCGCTGCTGCGCCCGACCTTGATGTTGAAGTCGGCCAGCGCGGGATCCAGGTAGTAATTGGTGTGCGCCGTCTGGCCCTTGTCCAGCACCTTGTATGAATATTGGCCCTGCAAGCCTATCTCGGCAACCAGCATTTTGCTGCGGTCCGACACCAGCAGGAACATCGCCCGCGAACGGGAAAACACCTGGCTGGCGTGGGCCGCCAGGTCGTCCACGCTGGCGTAGTGCGACAGAATCCGACGCAGTACGCCCTGCTTGCCGGGCTGCGACGCGCGCAACGCGTTGGGAATGCTGCTGGCCGAAGCGGTCACCGCCGACAGCCCGTCCCGATTGACGCCGGCCTTGATGCCTCGGGCCTGCCCGTCCACCGCATACAGCCCGAAGTACGGGATGCCATGTCGGGGAAACCGGTATTCCAGGGCCTGGCGCTGGCCGTGCCGCCAGTCGCGGTTCTTGGCCAGAAGCGTGCCGCCTCCGGATGCCTGCGGGCCGGCCGCCGCCCAAAGCGTGCAGGCCGATGCCGGGGCGGCAGCAACCGCCAGACAGGCGGCCACGAAGCCGGTTGACAGTAATCTGATTGACAGGGTCGACATGGCGAAATGAACGTCAAATTGCCGGTTGGATTTCATCGCACAGCATGGCGCGCCCTGGGAAAAACCGCAAGCGGCATGGGGTGTCCCGACCGGCACAGCGGTTTCAATCGACTACAGTCCGCCCGGAAACGTCGGACAGGCGCAACGGACGATCGCCACCGGGCGTCAGCCGGCAGGCAAATCCGGGCCACACGTAAAATGCCGGAAGCTGTTTCACGACCAAGACGAGTCAAACCCCATAACCTGGAATAATCCTGTGACGACACCGCTGAAAATCCGCCCCGTGACCAAAGACGACCATGACGCCTGGGAAAAGCTCTGGGACGGCTACAACGCCTTTTACGGCCGCAAGGGCGATACCGCCTTGCCATTGGACATTACCCGGACGACCTGGTCCCGGTTCTTCGACCCGTACGAACCCATGCATGCCCTGGTGGCGGAAAGCGACGGGGAACTGGTCGGGCTGGCGCATTTTCTGTTCCACCGCAGCACAATCCAAATCGGCCCCAACTGCTATCTGCAGGATCTGTTTACGGCCGAACACGCCCGGGGGAATGGCGTGGCGCGCGGGCTTGTTGATTCGGTCTACCAGCAGGCACGGGCCCTGGGGATTGCGCGGGTTTACTGGCAGACGCACGAAACGAACAGCACAGCCATGAAACTGTACGATCAGGTCGCCGAGAAATCCGGCTTCGTGGTGTATCGCAAGCAGTTTTAGGCGGATGCCCGCCGCCGCGCCGGTGCGTAGCGAAACTTCAGCATCAGCGCGGCCGCAAGCGCAAGACAGGCCACCCCCGCCGACAGGATCAAGGCGCCCGTGTCCCCGAACCTTTGCATGACGAACGCGTAGGCCAGCGGGGCGACGGCGGAAGCGATGAAGCTTGGGGCGATCAATCGGCCAACGAAAGTGCCATAGCTGCGGTGGTCGAACAACGCCAGCGGCAAGGTTCCACGGGTAATCGTCAAAAGGCCATTGCCGGCTCCGTAGAAGAAGGCAAAAGCCAATGCCGCCAGTATGAATTGGCCGCCGACGAGCACCGCCGCGAAGCACAAAGGCAGCAGCGCACAGGCCAGGATGTTGAGATTCAGGGGATGAAAGCGCCGCCCGAAAAGCACCGCGCCCAAGCGGGCCAAAGACTGGCCGATTCCCCGTAGCGTGGACACCCACACCGACGTCGCGGCCGCCAGTCCAAGGCCGGCCAGAATACCCAGCATATGAGACGACATGCCGGCATTGAGGAAATTGGCCAGCATCATGATCAGCACGTACAAAATCCCGCTGATGACGATCTCGCGCCTGCCCACGGCCAGCGGATGCTGCTCGGGAACCATTCCAGCCACCGAGAGAGTGTCCTCGTGGCGGCCCCGCGGAATCGCCAGATGCAAGGGTATGGTCAAGAGCGCGAAACCCGCATAGGCCCATAGCGCGCCGCGCCAGCCGAAATACTGGACCAGCGCATGGCCCAGCGGCCAGAAAACGGTGGAAGCAAGCCCCCCCAGCAGCGTAATCTGGGCAATGGGACGCCGCGCATGGTGTCCGCCCACCCGAACCAGGGAAGCGAACGCGGCATCGTAGAGAGTCAGGCGCATGGCAATGCCCAGGCATATCCACGCCGCGTAATAGACCGGCACACTGTGGGAAAACGCGATGCCCAGGCAGCCCGCCGCATTCAGCAAGGCGCCGGCGATCATCACGGGCCGGCCGCCGTGGCGGTCGATCAAGCGCCCGGTCAGCGACGAAGTCAGGCCCATCACCAGCAGCGCCGCGGAAAAACCGCCGTACACCACACCGCGCGTCCAGCCCAGGCTGGCGCTCATCGCCTCGCCCAGGCCGCCGATCAGGTAGTAGGAAACACCCCAGGAGATCAGCTGCGCAAGGCCCAGACACAGCACCGTCTTGCGCGCGATTACCACGTGGACTCTTGCTTGCCGCCGGCCCGCCCCGCCCTCTTTCCCTCGACCGTCATCCACACCTCTTCGAATATGTCCGCCACGCGGTCTCGCCTGGCCCTCCACCCATTCTAAATGAGTTCACATCGCCCCGCCTTCAACACTGATGATGAGATAATGAGCATCCCGACCGTCCACAACCTGCTTTTCACACCGGAAACTCATGACATCCACGCTTATCGACCTGATACAGGCCGGACCGTCGGTGGCGGCCGCCTTCATGGCATCGCTGGTGGAATTCGTCGAAGCCTTGACCATCGTCCTGGCCGTGGGAGCTGTTCGCGGCTGGCCAGGGGCGCTGGCCGGCAGCGGCGCGGCGGCGCTGGTGCTGATAGGCGTCGTTGCCGTGGCCGGCCCCGCGCTGGGCACCGTTCCGATCCATGCGGTGCAGATCGTGGTCGGCACCCTGGCGCTGCTCTTTGGCATGCGGTGGCTGCGCAAGGCGATCCTGCGGGCCGCGGGGCTTATGGCACCGCACGACGAAACCAAGGCCTACTCCCGGCAAACCGAATTGCTGCAGCGCCTGCAGCCGGCTTCCAGGACAAACATCGACAGAATCGCCTTTGCCACGGCATTCCAGATCACCATGCTCGAAGGCATCGAAGTCGTCTTTATCGTTATCGCCGTGGGCACCGCAAAAGCCGGCCTGCTGCTGCCCGCGGCAACAGGCGCCATCGCCGCCCTGCTTCTCGTGATCCTGCTGGGCATAACCATGCATAGGCCGCTTTCCCGCGTACCCGAGAACACGCTGAAATTCATCGTAGGGGTGCTGCTTTCCGCATTCGGCACATTCTGGGTGGGGGAAGGCATCGGCCTGCAATGGCCCGGAGGGGATTGGTCCGTCGTCGGACTGGTGGCGGCCTTTCTGGCGTTGGCCATGCCAAGCGTACCGCTGGTCCGCACAGCGTCGGGCAGAGTCGCGCAAAGGAAACTGCCATGACCGGGCCGACCGCCGTACTGCGCAAATTCTTCACCATGTTCATCGACGACAGGAACTTCGCCCTGTCCATCGTCGGCTGGCTGCTTCTATATTGGCTGACGGTACCGTCCCGGGTGGCTTCCCCGGTATGGCAAGCGGTCATTCTATTCGCCGGCCTGGCCGTGATCCTGCTTGGCAGTCTTTTGCGTCACGCCCGGAATTGACGGGAGCCCCGCTGCGCGGCCGCTTCGTAAGCACGCTTGTCCTGATAGATACGGCAGGCCATGCCGTGCCATGCGGCCAAGCGAGATTCAAATACCTCTATCTCCGGGGTGATATTCACCCCGCGGAACCCGCCACGAAGCGTGGCCGGATCGACGTCCTTATAAGCTTCCCGCCACTGCACAGGCAGGGGTTGCGCCAGAGGCAACGCCAACCATAGGCGAAGAAGGTGCCGCCGCCGCGCCGGTTCCTCGTAATCTTCATACTGTGTACGTGAGTGCAGGATACGATGATTATTCAGAAACTGCAGGTCACCCGGTTCGAGATGCATCTCGAACCGGTTATCTTCACGCGCCAGGATCGCATCGAGAAAATCCAGCGCCTCTTTCTGTTCTGATGCCAGGCGAGGCAGATCGGGAAAACCAGCCTGGGCGCCCCGGATGTGGTTATAGACATGTCGGCACGAGAACCAGCCATCACGCATACCAAATACGGTAGCTTGGTAATAGGGAGGTTCCTCGAGCGCCTGCTCACCTTGGCGACTGAAATAAAACGGCTGGTACAAGATATCCACTAGATCGGGACGCACGCGCAACATATCGTTGTGAGCAGTGACTGAACTGGAAATCATGCTGGTACCCCCTGACTTCGCGGTACGCAGGCACATCAGCCCGACCATGTCGCAACTGTCGGCGTGAAAATCCAGGGCCGAATTGGTGTTGTACCCGCGCCCGGTGGCGCTGCGGTAGGTCCCGCCAGTATCGGTAACGTTGGACATGAACTGGCTCTGCTTGCCTTGCGGACGTGGCACGCCCATGCGCAAACCCAGGCCCCAGTACATCAACCGCATATCGTCATCACTGAAGCGATTTACGGGAAATCCGCGCAGAACAGATATACCCCGACCATCCAGAACATCCTGAATGATTGCCCGCAAGGCCTGCTGCCCTGCTTCGCCAAGTGGGAAATCGTCGGGCGCCATCTCGAACAAACCTGCGCCGTGTTGCTTGGCATGCTCCAACGCCTTGCAAAAATCTTCCACCTGCTCGTGTGTGAGGTGGTGAAGCCAACGCGTGTCGCGCTCGACGTCTGCGCGCTTCCATGCGCTCTGATGCTCGATCCTGTCACGCATATTCCCTCCTGAGTGAATACCGCTCCCAACCAATTTCCTGTGCGACGAACCGCTTTTATAAGAGCGCGCCGATCGAAGTTCAACTAGGGAATTCACTGATATCCATAGGATATATTTAAAATATATATTTACGAATCAGATGATTAAAGGATTCTTGATGGATTTGTCTTCGCCCGCGCCCATCCCTGCCAGCACCTCCATGTCAAAGAGCCAGCAAGTCTACGACCTGCTGCACAAAAAGATCACGATGCTGGAATTCAAACCTGGAGAACCACTATCCGAGCCACGCCTGATGAGTGAGTTCGGTGTCGGACGGACGCCGCTGCGCGAAGCCATCCAAAGGCTGATCATGCAGGGCCTGGTCATCGCCTATCCCCGTCAGGCGCCCACCGTTGCTCCTGTACAAGCGGGCGAAGTGGCGCAGATCGTCGAGATGCGTACCGTACTCGAGGTGGCGACAGTGCGACTGGCCGCTCAACGCGCCACAAAAGAGGACATCCAACGCCTGTCGGCGGCCAGCGACGAATATGCGCGCGCCACCGAGGAAGGCGATCCCATAGCCATCGTTATGGCCGACGCGGCCTTTCACCAAGGCATCGCCGAAGCAACGCACAACCGCTATCTGAGCCAAACCGTGGCATGGAATCGCGACTTCGGCTGCCGGCTGTGGTGCATGTCCATAAAGCTGGGCGGCTCCATGCATGCAGACGGATATAAACACGGCCCCATCATCGAGTTGATCGCGCGACGCGACGCGGACGCCGCGGAAGCGGCCATCCGTCAGCACATTGGGCTTATGCACCAACGCCTGAATGCGCTACTGAACGGCGAAACAGCCCTCGACACCAATATCCGAGAAATGAACCAGACATAGAAATGTCAAGGCAACGAAGACCAGCATAGGAGACGACATGCGCATCGCCCCACAACGCCAAAAGGAAGTGGCTTTCTTATCGAAAGGAGGCACACCGTGTTGGAACAGCAATTGATCAATGGGCTGGTCACAGGCAGCGTATATGCGTTGTTCGCATTGGGTTTTACGCTGATCTTCGGCGTTCACCATATCCTCAATCTCGCGCACGGCTCCATCTTCATGTGGGGGGCCATGGTTGGTCTGTATTGTGTAACGGCCTTGAAACTGCCCTTCCCGCTCGTGTTGCTGGTGGCGGGCGCGGCCGCCGGCTTACTGAGCGTATTGCTCGACTTTGTCGCGTTCAGGCCGCTGCGCAAGCGGGGAGCGCCGGAATTCTCCGCCATCGTCTCAAGCATTGGCGCGAGCCTCATCCTTATAAATGTGGCGCAACGAGCCACCGACACCCGCGTGCTGCGCTACCCCTTCGGCACTTTTCCAGTCGGTGCGTTGCATGTGTCGGACATGCGTGTGACGTACATCCAGATACTGATGGCAGGAACGATGCTGCTATTTCTCATATTCCTGCTGGGTTACCTCAACTGGACGCGTTTCGGCCGGCAGGTCCGGGCAGTGGCGGTGAACGAGCGTACTGCGTCGCTCATGGGCATCAACCCGTCTTCTGTATATGTTCAGACGTTCTTCATTTCGGGGATGCTGGCTGGTGTCGCGGGCGTGCTGATCGGAATCGCCTTTAACTCGGTGCATTTCCTGATGGGAGAACCTTATATGCTGCGGGCCTTTGCCGTCATCGTTGTCGGCGGCCTGGGGAGCATCACGGGTGCTGTAATCGCCGGCTTGGCATTGGGCATAATCCAGACGCTGACCGTGGCCTACGTATCGACGGGGTTAAGCGACATTATCGTCTTCTCACTGCTGTTTCTCACGCTGCTCGTTCGGCCTTCCGGACTGATGGGAAATCTGCGCCTGGAAAAGAGGGTCGCGCGGACATGATCTCCTTTCTCTCCGGGTACCATCTGCTGTTCGACCTGATGTGCATCAACGCACTGCTGGCGCTTAGCCAGTACATCGTACTGCGTGCCGGGGTCTTCTCCGTGGCCAGCGCGGGCCTCATGGCCATTGGTGCATACACCACCGGCCACCTCGTGATGAAGCAGGGAATGCAGCCCGAACTCGCAATCTTGTGCGGCGCCCTGGTTTCGACGTTGATCAGCTTCCTGTTGTCGCTGCCGCTCGTGCGCCTACGCGGCATATTTCAGGCTATTGCAACACTGGCCTTCGTTCAGATCGTAGTGTCCGCGACGCTGTACGCCACGAGTTTCACTGGGGGCGCCATCGGTATGAACGGCATTCCCAAGCTGGCTGGAACATGGCAGATCGTGATTGCTCTCGTCGCTGTGTACTGGGTGTTGCGCAACGTGTCGCACTCCGCCATCGGCCAGGCATTCGACATGATCCGCCAGGACGAACACGTGGCTGTCGCATTTGGCATCAACGTCGCCCGCTATCACACCCTGGCTTTCGCGATATCAGGCTTCGTCGCAGGCCTGGCGGGAGGCCTGTCCGCCCTGCACAACTACAGCCTGGTCCCCGAAGAGTTCGGCTTCGGCCTGCTGGTTGCGGGACTGTCGTATGTGGTCTTTGGCGGACGCCAATCCCCACTTGGCCCCGTGGTTGGGGCCGTGCTGTTGACGCTGCTTCCCGAGATCTCGCGGCCACTTGCCGATAACCGCATGATCATCTATGGGGCGCTGCTGATGTGGACCATCATCTATCTGCCGCAGGGCGTCGTGGATACGATTCTGCTCAAGCGGCAACAGCGCCTGTGCCGCAGCCGCGACCGTGGCCGCACGCCGTGGTCGGAGGTGCTGTAATGAGCGATACCACCGTCCACACACCCGCGGACACTCCATGCCTCATACTGGAAAGCGTCTCGCGCAATTTCGGCGGCCTACAAGCGCTGAACAATCTGTCGCTGCAAGCGCCGCCGGGACAGGTCACCGGCCTGATCGGGCCCAACGGCGCCGGCAAGAGCACGGTCGTCAACCTGATCTCGGGGCTTGCCGCCCTATCCAAGGGATCAATCCGCTACGGCCGCGACATCGGCTCACTGCCGCCTCATCACATGGCTGCGCTGCGGATTGCCCGCACTTTTCAGAATATACGGCTGCTGAAGGAAGAAACCGTACTCGATAACGTCATTGCCGGCGGCCATATGCATGACCGCTCCGGGGCACTGGACTGTTTCCTGGGTCTGCCAAAGGTTGGCCGCGAACGGCGCGCGCTTGCCACCCGCGCAGAGGCGTTGATCGAAAAATATGGCTTGTCGACGATGAAAAACGAACTCTGCGGCAACCTGCCATACGGTTACCAGAGAATCGTCGAGATCGTGCGCGCCCTGATGCTCGGCCCCACGCTGCTACTGCTGGACGAGCCAGTGGCGGGAATGAACGACGTTGAAGCCGACAATCTTACAGTCCACATACGCAACCTGGCCGACGAGGGAATGGCGGTTCTCCTGATCGAACACAACATGCGCTTCGTCATGGGTATCTGCAACCATATCTACGTCATATCGTCCGGAAAACTGATCACCTCCGGATCTCCTCAGGAAGTGCGTACGCACCCCGAGGTGATACAGGCCTACCTCGGAGCCTAGTGAAATGCTCGACGTCAACAACATCCGTGCCGGCTACGGACACAAGGTGGTTTTGGAAAATGTCAGCCTGCGCGTGGCGGCCGGGGAAATCGTCGCAATCATCGGAGCGAACGGCGCCGGGAAATCGACGCTTATCAACGCCATATCGGGTCTCTTGCCTCTGATGTCCGGCTCTGTGAGTTTCCAGGGCCGGCCGGTCAACCAGTTGCCCGCGCATCGCGTGGCACGCCTGGGCCTTGTGCAGGTGCCCGAGGGCAGGCAGGTATTCGCACCACTGACGGTACATGAAAACCTGGAGCTGGGCTGCGAATCGCTGCAGGGCCGGGGCAAACGTTCAGAAGAGGATCTGGACCGAGTCTTTACGCTTTTTCCCAAGCTACGTGAACGACGGCAACAGAAAGCAGGATCGCTCTCGGGCGGCGAACAACAGATGCTGGCGATCGCCCGCGCCCTCATGGGTCGCCCGTCCGCCCTGCTGCTCGATGAGCCCAGTCTTGGCCTGGCACCACTCACGACCATGCAGACGTTCGAGCTCCTAAAAGTGCTCAATCGAGAACAAGGGTTGACCATGCTGGTAGTGGAACAAAACGCCCATCGCGCTCTAGACCTGGCTTCACGCGCGTACATACTTGAACGCGGCTCCATCGTCCAGGAAGGTCTCAGCATCGATCTCAAGAATGACGATTGCGTGCGCTCCAGCTATCTCGGCGGAAGCTGAAGGAGCGCGGTTTTCCATCGTGCCACATCAAATTTCAAACGAACCACGAAAAAATAGGAGACACCATGAAAATGAAATTCGCCACCCTTTTAGCGCTGCCCCTGGCCACTCTCGCAATCTGCCAGCCAGCACAAGCCGACACTATTACCGTGGGCGCCGAGCTTGCCCTGACTGGAGACTACGCTTTTGCCGGCGTACCGGCGCGCGACGGCATTATGCTGGCCCTGGATGAAATCAACCAGGGGAAGGAGGCCGGAAACCATACCATCAAGCTGCTCGTCGAAGACACGGGTAGCCAGAAGCAGCAGGCCATCACGCTAATGAACCGTTTCGCCAGCTCCGACAAGGCCTTGATGGTGCTGGGCCCCAGCTCCAGTGTGGAGGGTGTATCGGTCGCACCGCAAGCCAACGCACTGAAGATTCCATTGCTGACAACCACCGCGCTGGCCGACGACATATCACGCGCTGGACCGTGGTCGTTCCGGACACCGACCAGTCCAAACAAGCTGGTCAACGCGACCGTCGACTATATCTTCAAGAAAGGACCAACGAAAAACGTATCCATGGTCTACTTGCGCGACAACGAAGGTCAGCTCAACAACAAGCGAGTGGCCGAAGCCGCATTCCACAAGGGAGGCGCGCACGTCGATTCCGAATCCGTGCTGGGCAGCGACACCGACTACCAGGCCATATTAACGAAATTCCTGTCCAAACCCATGGATGTCCTGTATGTATCGCTTACTGCCGAGCCTTCGGCGAACTTCATTATTCAGGCGCGCCAAGCCGGGTTGGACAAGAACGTACGCATTTATGGCGGAGGCACGATGGGCGCGGGCCGGTTCATCGCAGTCGGAGGCGCGGCGGTCGAAGGGGTGACTTTCGGTGCCGACTATTTCTCTGGCTCGAAGACGCCGCAAAACGAAGCATTCGTCAAAGCATTCACCAAGCGCTACAAACACATGCCCGACAATTACGCGGCGCTGGGCTACACGGCCACGAAACTGGCCGCCCGGGCTATCAAGGCGGCCGGGCCGCACCCAACCCGGGATGAGGTCCGCAACGCGCTGTCCAAGATCCGCAACGTGCCAGTGATCCTGGGTAACGGAAAATTCAGCTTCGACGAAGGCCGCAACCCGGACTATGGCGCCGTACTGCTGACCGTGAAGAATGGCAAATTCACACTGGCCGAGTAAGCATGGGAAGCAGTGCCGTTTCGACATCCTGGGGGCGCGTGTAAGCGCGGCCATACTTCGTCGCGCACACGGACTCAACCATAACTAGGAAATCTTCAAATGGGAATGACCGCTGTAGAAAAGATCTTGGCCTCGCACGCCGACCGACCAGCCGTACACGCCGGAGAGATCATTTTCGCCAAGGTGGACCGTGCGATGCTCAATGACATCACAGGTCCCCTGGCATTCACGCAACTCAAGGCCATGGGAATCGAAAAAATCTCCGATCCGGACAAGGTCGTTCTGGTTGGCGATCATTTCGCGCCGCCCAAGGACGTTCCGTCCGCCGTCGGCCTGCGGGCATTGACGATGTTCGCCAAGGATCAGTCCATCGTCCACAACTACGGCATCGGAAACGGTGGCATCGAGCATACGCTACTGCCAGAACGCGGACTCGTCCGCCCCGGAGACCTGATCATCGGCGGAGATTCGCACACATGTACCTATGGCGCGTTCGGCGCCCTGGGAAGCGGGATGGGCTCGACCGACATTGCCGCGGCCATCGCAATGGGCGAAGTATGGCTTCGCGTACCGCAGACGATCCGCTGCGTGCTCAAGGGCACACGCAATCCCTTTGTCACCGGCAAGGACTTCATCCTGAACATCCTGCGCGATATTACGACTGACGGCGCGACCTACCACTGCCTGGAATTCACCGGGCCAGCCATGGCGCAAATCACCATGGACGAACGGGCCGCAATCTGCAACATGGCGGTGGAGGGCGGGGCCAAAACCTGTATTGTCCCGTTCGACGACACAACGCGTGAGTGGGCCGATCAGAAATTTCCCGGGCAAGAACACAAGATCGTACACAGCGATCCGGATGCGAGCTTCCTGTCCGTGCGCGAATATGATCTGTCCAAACTGGAACCGCTGTGCGCACAGCCCTACTCGCCGGACAACGTGACCGAAGTAACACACGTCGGCGACATAGCCGTCGACCAAGTCTATATTGGTAACTGCGCAAATGGCACCATCACGGACCTGCGCCAGGCCGCCTCGGTCTTCAAGGGCCGCGAAGTGGCCGAGAACGTACGCTGCATCGTCGTACCGGCGACTCAGCGCATATACAAGCAAGCCATGCACGAAGGCCTGATTGACATCTTCATCGATGCCGGCGCAATCATCTCGCCATCAACTTGTGGCGCCTGCGCGGGCCTGCACAACGGTGTGCTGGCGTCCGGACAGGTGGCTGTCGCCACGACCAATCGGAACTATCGGGGCCGCATGGGCGCTCCCGACTCCAAGGTATTCCTGGCCAACGCATATGTTGCCGCGGCATCGGCGGTGCGCGGCCGTATCGTCCATCCACTGGAGGTTCTGCAATGACCATCGAAGCCAAGGCGCGAGTCTATGGTGACGCCATCGACACCGACGTCATCATCCCCGCCAAATACCTTACTTCGCGAGACCCGATGTTTCTCGGTTCAAAGTGCATGGAACCGATAGATCCGGAGTTTGCCACGCGCATCGACCGTGGCGACGTGCTCGTCGGCGGACGCAACTTCGGCTGCGGTTCATCGCGCGAGCACGCCGTGCTGGCCCTACAGGGAGCGGGAATTTCCTGCGTGGTGGCTAAAAGCTTCGCACGGATTTTCTATCGCAACGCCATCAATCAAGGGTTGGTCGTCCTAATCTGTCCACAGGCAGTGGACGTCGCCAAGGAGGGCGACCCGATTGCCGTCGATATCACAACCGGAACCATATCCGTGCGAGGGGAAACGTTCAGCACGGAACCCTTCCCACCGTTTCTGCGTGAAATCATCGACATCGGAGGCTTGGTGCCTTACGTCAAGCAGCGCATGGCACAACGTCAAGCAGCCGGGCAGTAGACAGACCGTACACACCATCGCCAGCCGGGCCGCAGGCCCGGCTGGCCGTAATCCGCAACCAGGAGAAAAACGTGAGTTCCAGCAAAGGCAAACAATTCCGGGCGCTGCTCAAGCAAGGCCCAGTCGGGTGCATGGGCGCCTACGACGCGATGACGGCCATGATCGCACAGCAGGCCGGGGCGAAAGCGCTTTACATCAGCGGCTACGCCGCCGCGGCTTCGGCGTTTGGCCTGCCCGATCTGGGCATCGTCAGCCAGGCCGAGATGGTCGAGCACATCCGGCGCATCTGCCAGGCCAGTTCGCTGCCGGTCATCGCCGATGGCGACACGGGCTATGGCGGCATACTCAACGTGGAGCGCACCATACGCGAATGGGAGAGCGCCGGCGCTGCCGGGCTTCATCTGGAAGATCAGGGCTTTCCGAAGCGCTGCGGACACGTCGCTGGAAAGCAGGTGATCCCCATTACGGAAATGGAGCAGAAGATCGCCGCCGCGCTTAATGCCCGCACAGATCCCGAGTTCTTTGTGATCGCCCGTACCGATGCGCTCGCCGTCAATGGCATCGAAGACACGCTCGAACGCTGCCGCCGCTATGCGGAGGCCGGCGCCGATGCCATCTTTGTCGATGCGCCTGAATCGGAAGCTCAGCTCGATCAGATCCACAACGCGCTGTCAGCCTCGAACAAACCACTGGTCTACAACTCGGCCCGGACCGGAAAAAGCCCCTTCCTGACGGAGAAGCGCCTGGCTGAACTGGGATACCCAATCGTACTCTACCCCCTTGCTGCGCTGCTCGCTGCCCACCATGCCGTGAACGTCGCAATGGGCCAGATCCTGCGTGACGGCTCCACCAATTCAGCCGCCACGGCAATGTCCACCTTCCAGCAACTCAACGACATGCTTGGCATGACCCGCTATGTAGAACGGGAAGCGGCGCACGCCGCGTAAAGGAGCATCTCTCATGAGCGAACCCATCATCGTCCACGGAAGCGGGCCGATACTGCGTATACAACTGAACCGCCCCGACGATTTGAACCGGATTGACAGCGCCACCATGCTGGCAATGAACACAACCCTGGACCAGGCGGACCAGGATGAAAACGTGCGTGTCATCGTGATCGCCGGCGATGCCAAGAGTTTTTGCGCAGGTGGCCGCATCGACGGACACCCAGGCGGACGCATCGATCAGCAACTTGCATTCGGACAGGCATTTTGCGACTTGCAGCGCCGCATGGGGCAAACTCGTGCTCCCATCATCGCCTGCGTCGAAGGGCCTTGCGTAGCGGGAGGCATGAGCATCCTGGCCGCCTGCGACCTGGCAATCGCTTCGGAACACGCCGAATTCGCCTTCCCCGAGGCCAACTACGGACTCTTCCCCATCCTGGCAATGGCCGTCGAGCACAACGTGCTGCCGCAAAAAGTAGCGTTCGATCTCTTCTACAGCGGACGCCGCATATCAGCCCAGGAGGCCAGGCAATATCACCTGGTCAACGACGTGGTGCCCACAACGCAGTTGGAAGCAGCCATTGAGCGACGCGTCGAACAGCTGATTGCCAAGGGCCCGGTTGGACTGGCGTTGGGCCGGAAAGGATATTACGCCATGGCGCCGATGACACCGGGTGCCCGGCTGGACTACGCACAGACGCTGTTGGTGAGCCTACTGAATTCTCCCGCCTCGGGCCTGGTTCCGGACGGGCACGGATAGGCACCGGCAAACGGATGCGCGCATGCGCTCGGTGACATAGTCGATGAACACGCGGATTCTGACTGGTAGGTGTTTACGGCTGAGATAGCACAGGTAGTGCCCACTGTCATCTGGCGCATACTGCGCAAGGCAGGCAACCAGTTGCCGGCCCCGGATCGGATCGCACACCAGATAAGCGGGTAGTTGCGCAATACCCTGCCCCTGCAGCACGGCCTGAAGAATCAGGTCCATGTCATTGAATGTGTGCAGTGCGGGCGGCTGGCGCTTCCGGGCAAGGCCATCGACCTTGAATTCCCACTGCCTGACGCGACCCGAGGCCGCACGGAAATTGATGCAGCGATGGCCGGCCAGGTCGTCGACATGACGCGGTAAGCCATAAGCCTCTGCATATGCGGGTGACGCGCATACGATCATCCGCATCGGGATCAACTGCCGCGCCACGATCTCGCCATCTTCCATTCGACCGTCGCGAAACGAAACATCTATGCGGTCCGCCGTGAAATCCGCAGGGTGGCCATCCAGCAACAGCTCCAGCGTGATATTGGGGTATTGCGCATGAAAGCCTTGCAGCAACGGGGCGATCACCTTGCGTCCGAAACCGGGAGTCGAATGAATGCGCAGATGGCCTCGCGGGGGGCCATTGCGCAATTCGCGCATGTCTTCCAGAGCCCGGACGATACGCTCCATACCAGGCTGACAGTTTTCGTAGAACAATTCGCCTTCATGGGTCAGCGATGTGCTTCGCGTCGTGCGGTGAAACAGGCGGGCATCGAGCTGGCTTTCCAGTTTCCGTACATTCCGGCTGACCGCCGAACGGCCTATGCCCAGGCGATCTCCGGCCCGCGAAAAGCTGCCCTCGTCGGCAACGGCCAAAAAAGCGACAACACCTGCGTAACTGGTGGAAAAACTGCTGGCAAACGCATCACCCGCGCCAGAGATGGGCGGGCATGGGATCCGATCCGGGATCGGGGTGGGAATCGTCGTGTCCATACCCAACTAGACGTGCGGACATCGCCCTTTGTGACACCAGCCCCCATTTTTTACAATTATTCTGGCAGCCAGGCAGAATTATTGCGCCGGCACCAGACATCGACCCGATGAACGGCAGTACGCCACCGGTTAAGCGAGATTGGCCTTGTCCAGGCCAAATGCCTTGTCGGCCGACCCAGGCACGGTCGTGAATGCGATATTCGCGCGGTTCCATGCGTTGATGGCCATCACTTCGAATGTCAGGTCAGACAGTTCCTTCTCGTTGAACTGCGTACGCACCCGCTCGTAAATCTCGTCGGGCACCCCATGCTCGGGCAGTCTCGTAAGCACTTCGGCCCAGGCGAGTGCGGCGCGTTCACGCGGCGCAAAGAGCGTGGACTCGCGCCACACCGCCAGGTGATGGATGCGCAGTTCGCGCTCGCCGTGGATGCGCGCCTCCTTGACATGCATGTCAAGGCAAAATCCGCAACCGTTGATCTGCGAGGCGCGGATCGAGACCAGATCGCTTATCGATTCCTCTATTGCGCTGTTCTTCAGAAGCGCGCTGAATTCCATGAATTTCTTGAACAGCTCCGGGGATTGCTGAATATAGTTGATGCGCTGCGCCATGACTTCTCCAGACGATGATGACGGCGGAAGGCCGAATGTCGTCATCGTAGACCTGGTCCACGCTCGGCGGTAGGCATGCAAACAGGCTCGCACTGTTGCCTGCGACGCACCAAACAGCGGTATAGTTCGACCTTGAATTCGGGAATACAGGTTTAACGGCCGCTGTACGCCGCTGCGATACGCACCAGTTTGTCGGGGTTGCGCTGTACGTAGATACGTGTGATGCGCTCGCCGTCGGATTCGAATATCTGCGCGGATTCAAGCTGGCCTTCGATGAAGCGCAACAATGCCCATTGCCCGTTGAGCACGGCAAGTTCCATGCGAAGCTTGCCCTTATGGCGAAGCGAGGCGGCAAAGAATAGCTGGGCAATACGCCGACCTCCCTGCATCGGCTTGGGAAAGCTGCTCACCCGGCCACCGCCGTCGCCCATCAATACGGCATCCTCGGCCAGCAAGGCGTTGATCGCGGCAAAATCACCACGCTCGAGCGCCCGCGAAAAAGTCTTCAGCAGACGATGATGCGTTTCGCGCGACACCGTAAAACGCGGCCTCCCCTCGCGCAATTGCGCTTTTGCGCGGCTGACCAGTTGACGACACGCCGCCTGCGTCTTGCCGATGGCTTCCGCCACCTCGTCGTAGCCCGCGTCAAAGACCTCATGCAGAAGAAATGCCGCGCGCGCCTCGGGCGTCAACCGTTCCAGCAGCATCAGATACGCCATCGATACATCATCGGCGCGTTCGTTGATTTCTTCGGGCGTGGCCGGCAATTCCGTGAGCTGGGGCTCGGGCAGCCATATACCCGCGTAGTGTTCGCGTTGCGTCCTGGCTGCGCGCAGCCGGTCTATGGCCAGCCGCGTCGTAACCGCGACGAGCCAGGCCTCCACATTGCCGATGCCCTGTCGTGTTGCCGTTTGCCAGCGCAGCCACGCGTCTTGCACGACATCTTCGGCCTCGGCCACCGACCCCAGCATCCGATACGCGATTTTCTGCAATCGCGAACGAAGCTGGTCAAAAGTACGTGCGTCGTCGTCCATGGGCGAACCGCCTATGCATTGAGTTTGTTTCCAGTCGACATGGCTATCGGTTTGTGAGCCTATGTCACGCGTATTGTAGCGACGGAAACAAAGCCGGCGCTGATGGATCAGCCGGTAAAGTCCAAAAAGCGCATCATGCCTGCGTCGGCGGTTTCCCTTTCGTCGCTCCCGCCCCATCGAGCTTGTCGCCGGCGATCCGCCGCACGACCACGTAAAACACCGGAATGAGCAGCAGCCCGAAAATCGTGGCGAACAGCATGCCGCCTATCACACCGGTGCCGATGGCATGACGCGCGTTGGCGCCGGCGCCGGTGGAAATGAAGAGCGGAAACACGCCAAGAATGAACGCGAACGAGGTCATCAGAATAGGGCGAAAGCGAAGCCGTGCCGCGGTCAGGATCGCTTCGCGCAAGGTCTTGCCTTCCCCCTGCGCCGCGACGGCGTACTCGATGATCAGGATGGCGTTCTTGGCAGCCAGGCCGATCACAGTCACCAAGCCGATCTTGAAGAACACGTCGTTGGCAAGGCCGCGGCCCATCGTGAACAGCACCGTGCCAAGCAGCGTAAGCGGCACGATCAGCAGCACCGCGACCGGAACCGACCAGCTTTCGTACAGGGCTGCAAGCGCCAGAAATACCACCAGGATGGACAAAGCCATCAGCATGGGGGCACCGTTGCTCGACGCGACTTCCTGGAACGATTCACCGGCCCAGTCGAAGCCGAAGCCATGCGGCAGGTCGCGCGCCACGATGTTCTGCATCGCATCCATCGCCTGGCCCGACGCAAAGCCGGCGGCGGCGTCACCCACGACCTCGATCGCCGGGTTTCCGTTGAAACGCGCGAGCGACGGCGAAACGAGGTCCCAGTGGCTTTTGATCACGCTGGAAATCGGAATCATCGCCGGCGTGCCGTCGGGATTCTTCTGCGTGCTGCTGGGCGTGTAGAAATCGTTGAACGCCGAGCGGCTCATTCGATAGGGCGCAGCCGCCTGCAGCATCACGAACTTGACACGCCCTTCGGCAAACATCTGGCCGACCTGGGTGGGCGCGAGCATCAAGCTGGCCGCATTGGCCACGTCGGTAGCCGAGAGCCCCATCGAGGCCGCCTGTACGCGATCGATGTTGAAACTGAGCTGCGGCGCCGGCGGCAACTGGTTGGGCCGCACGTTGACCAGAACCTTGTCCTCCTTGGCTTTGGCCAGCGTCGTCTGGAGCGCCTGGTTGAGCGCGGTGCGCCCAAGGCCGCCGGTGTCCTCCAGGTACATGTCGAACCCCCCGAACTGCCCGAGGCCGTGCACTGTGGGCAGGTTGACGACGACGATGGACGCGTCGCGGATGTCTTTGTGCAGTTGCGCGTTCAACCGCGGGATCAATTTCTCCGCGGTGAGTTTGCGCTTGCTCCAGTCCGTCAACTGAATGAACGCCATGCCGTTGTTTTCACCCGAGCCGACCGGGCTGAAGCCAACGATCTGCATCACGTGCTCGATCTCGGGATCCTTCCGGAGCACGCCCCATACCTGGCTCATCACCGCTTCGCTGCGTTGCTTGGTCGCCCCCGGTGGCAATTGCACCATGGCCAGCAAGTAACCCTGGTCTTCCTGCGGCACAAAACTGCCCGGCAACTTGACGTAGAGGAATCCGGCCATCACCACCACCACGAGGAACACTACCATCCAGCGCGGAGCGTGGCGCACGGCGTGGGTCACGTGGCCGACGTAGGTTTGATGTGTCCAGCCGAACACATCGTTGAACTTGCGAAACAGAATATTCTTTTTGCGTTCATGTTCCGGTTTCAGGTACTTCGCGCACAGAGCCGGCGTGAAAGTCAGTGCGAGGAACGCCGAGAAGAACATCGACACCGCGATCGTCAGGGCAAATTGACGGTAGATGATGCCGGTAGAGCCTGTCTGCAGCGCCGAAGGCACGAACACCGCCAGCAGCACCGCCGTGATGGCGACCACGGCGCCCGAGATTTCCCTCATGCCTTTGCGCGCGGCCTCTTTGGGCGACAGGCCCTGCTCGGTCATGATGCGCTCGATGTTCTCGATCACGACGATCGCGTCGTCCACGACGATGCCGATGGCCATCACCATGCCGAACAGACTGAGCTGGTTAATGGTGAATCCGAGCGCATCCATGCCGATGAACGCCCCGAGCAGCGCCACCGGAATCACGATGGCCGGAATGATGGTGGCGCGAAAGTTCTGGAGGAAGACCAGCATTACCAGGAACACCAGCACCAAGGCCTCGACCAGCGTGGTCAGCACGTCCTGGATCGAAATCGTGATGAAGGTTGTGGTGTCGTAGGGAACGAACCAGCTCACCCCTTCCGGAAAGCCCACCTGCAGCTTCGCCATCTCGGCGCGCACCGCCTTCGCGACGGTGAGGCCGTTGGCGCCAGGCAAAGTCTGGATCGCGAACGCGCCGATCGGCTTGCCGTCGTAGATGGTGTCGAAGCCGTAGTTTTTCGGCCCAAAGTCCGCGGTCGCGATATCCCCGAGTTTCACCACGGTGCCATCGGGATTGGCACGCAGAATGATATTGAGGAACTGCTCGGGCGTCGAAAACAGGTTCTCTCCGGTCACGTTGGCGGTGAAGCCCCAGCCCTTGACCGCCGGGTCCGCGCCCAGCGTGCCGGCCGCCACTTGAATGTTCTGCGCTTGCAACGCGTCGATTACGTTGGTCGCCGACAGGCCGTAGCCGTGCATTTTCTCCGGATTCAACCAGATCCGCATTGCATATTCGGCACCGAACTGATTCGTGGTCCCGACGCCGGGTATGCGTGAAATCGGGTTCAGCACCTGCGAAGCCACAATGTCGTTCAGCCGGTCCCGGCCGATGGCGGGGTTGTCCGAGCTCAACGCAACGGCCATCAACGTGTCGGGGTTGGCCTTGGCGACAACGATGCCCTGTGCGAGCACTTCCGGCGGCAACAGCGGCTCGGCTCGCGAGACCTGGTTCTGCGTCTGCACCGCGGCAATGTCGGGGTTGGTGCCGGGCTTGAAGGTCAGGGTGATCGCCACGCGGCCGCTGGAGCTCGTGGACGAATTGAAGTACAGCAGATTGTCGATGCCGGTGAGCTGCTGCTCGATCACTTCGGTCACCGAGCCTTCGGCGGTGCTGGAGCTGGCGCCGGGATAGTGGGCGACGATGGAAACTTGCGGCGGCGCAATATTCGGGTACGACTGCACGCCGAGGTTATCGATCGCGAGCGCGCCGCCAAGCGTAATCAGGATCGCGATCACCCATGCAAAAATGGGCCGGTCGATAAAGAAATTCGACATGTGGAAATTCCGTTACTCGCCGTCGGCGGCTTTGGCGGATGCGACAGCAGCGCCCGCTGTTTTTGCAGTCGATGCGGGCGGCTGCCAGGGCTCCGTCTTGGCCTGTGCGCCAATCTGTACCATCTGCAACCCCGAAACGATCACCTGGTCGCCCGCATCCAGGCCGGACGTGACGACCCAATCGACCCCCTGCGTGCCATTCGTAATCACGTTGCGGTGCGTAACCTTGCCGTCCTTGCCGACCACCAGCACATACGTGCCCGTGATGTCGCGCTGCACCGCGGGCTGCGGAATCAGGAACGCGTTGTGGCGCTCACCCAGCGCCAATTGCAGGGTGACGTAAGTGCCCGGAAGCAGCCTGAACTTCGGGTTCGGCAACAGCGCGCGCAAAGTGACCGATCCGGTGGAAGGGTCGACCGTGGGCGCGGAAAAATCCACCGTGCCAAGCTCGGCGTAGGGCGTGCCGTCGGGCAGCGTGACCTTGACCGTGGTCTTGTTGGGCTCGGTAAGCTGGATGTCGCCGCGTTCAGCGGCCGTCTGCAACTCGTTGAGATCGTTCACGCCGATAGTGAAGTTGACGTACAGCGGGTCCAGTTGACTTACCGTCGTGAGCAAGGTCGCGGAGCCCTGGCCCACGAGCGCGCCTTCGGTGACCTGCTGTTGGCCGGCACGGCCGGCTATGGGCGAAGTGACATAGGCGTAACCCAGATTGATGCGCGCCGTTTGCACGCTGGCTTGATCGACCTTCACCGTCGCTTCCTCCTGCTGCACCAGGAATTTCTGGTCGGTGTAAGTTTGTTCGGCAATCGATTTCTGCTGGTGCAGCCGCCGGTAGCGCGCGAGGTCCGCCCGCGCCTGGCCAAGGCTCGCCTGATCTTTTGCCAGTTGCGCCGTGGCGCTGGCCAGCGCCGCTTTCAGGGGTGCCGGATCAATCTCGAACAGCAATTGCCCTTTCTTTACTTCGCTGCCTTCGACGTAAGCACGCTTGAGCAGTACACCCGCGACTCGGGCATTCACGTCGGCGCTGCGGAATGCGGACAGGCGACCCACCAGATTCTTGACGAGCGGCGCATTCTGCGCGTGCGCAGTCACCACGCCAACCTTCGGTGGCGGTGACGGTGGTGCCTGGTTCTTGCTTTCGCCGCAGGCCGCCAACAGTAGCGCCAGACACCAGGGTGCGGCGCGCAAAACGAAGTTTTTCATGAGAGTGATGGCATCATGGGTACCCCACCATCCGAAACCCATGCCGGGATGAGCGGCGGCGTTCGGCGGCTTGGGGCGTTGTGTCCGTGTCAGGAATCGATCACGGTGTCCATTGACTTGACAAGTCGATGCAACAGGCGCTGCAACTCACGCTTGTCCGTCGCGTTGAAGCAGGAAAACGCCTTGCGCAACGGCGGGAAGAACTTGGGCAAAATCTCCAAAACGAACTGGCGGCCAGCATCCATGATTCTCAATTCGACCTGACGCCGATCCTCGGTACTGTTGGTACGCTCTACCAGCCCACGCTTGACGAGCAGATTCGTAATGCGGGTGACGTTGGCCGGAGTTTGCGCAAGGAAAACGGACAGCTCATTCGGAAAAACGGGATTACCGGCATTGCCGAACAAATGCATCAGCACGCGAAAGTCGCTCTGGTGCATATCGTACGGGCTCAGCGCCGTATCCGACAAACCGGTCAATCCTTTCGCGACCAGATTCAGCCAGCCGGCCAACGCCGCGTCTTCCAACGGAAAATCCGTCACGCTGTGAGCGACGAGGTTCTGGCTGGCCTCCATCTTCTGCATGTGTAGCATCAGGTCGCTCATTGTTTAGCTGATAGATATTTAATCAATGAAATTTTAGTATATTTAACAATCTGTATGCAGGTCAAGCCGATTTTGAGCATCGGCTCCAATGACCGTGCTGGCGAGCCATCTCCGGTAAAATTTGAGAAGCGCTGTTTTCTGAAGAATGGGACCGTCCGGAAATCCCGTGTCGATTCAATGCTCGACAAAGGAGAAGCCATGAAAACAATTACCACTATTCTGCTTGTGGTATCGGCAATAGCATGTTTTAACGCTGATGCGAAAGGCATTCAGGCCAACAGCGACGGCCCGGTTGCTGATGCGGTAATTGCCCAACAGCGGAGCCATCTTGCAAAGAACACCAAAGACGCTGGCTTTGGTCCTCAGTCACCACGCAACATTGATTCTTCGGCCGGTAACAATAAGATGGCGGTAACGGCTGCCCCGCCGTTTACCGCCATGAATTTATGCAACATCCATTTTCACAAGAGTGCGGAACATGCCGGGGGGGAATTCACAAAGTATGCAGGTAACGGTGATGGACACGGCCACCATACGGGGTATCAGTACGCCGGCGCCCTGACTAAAAAAGAGCTGCTGCCCGTTGATCACAAGGTGTGCCCAGGCAAGTACGGCAGCCTCAGCCCCGGAGACACCATCGAGACACACTATGTTTATTCAAACGCGCGGGTAAAACCCGGCCCTACATTGGGCGCTTGCCTAAGCGCTTCGGTCAAGAACCCGCAATTGAGGGTTGAAGCCCAGGTCTTCGTTCTGGTCAACGACCCCAAAGCCCTGGATTTCAGAAAATTGGCGGCGTTCGGGAAAGTAAACGGCTACTATCAGGCCCTTCATATTCCCGCCGATACCGGCACCCCTGTCGAATACGTAGGCTCTACCACCGGCCCGGGCTATAACGAGAAGGGGTCGCCGTTCCAGGTGACCTGGAGCGTGCGGCCGAAGGTGGCCAAAGTCAATATCGCAACAGTCGGCGAGTGGTGCAAAGGAAACGTGTTCAAGGAAGACCACGCCCACGGCGTGAGAAACCTGATTATCAATCCCGATCTGCTTTCGCCTATCGTGCCCTAACGGTTATTGGCACCGAAGGCGAAGCCCCGGAATTAGCCCCCAATATGTAACAACGTGGTACCGCGACTTGAAATCTGATACTCCGTCCTTATAATTAGCACTCGGATGTGTTGAGTGCTAGCAGCACGGCTCTCCCATTTTTTCACTTAATTTTTGAACAGGAGTTCTTCCATGGCACTGCGTCCTTTGCATGATCGCGTGATCATCAAGCGTCTGGACAACGAGCGCACCACTGCATCGGGTATCGTCATTCCCGAAAGCGCCGCTGAAAAACCCGATCAAGGCGAGGTTCTGGCGGTCGGTCCCGGCAAGAAAACCGAAGACGGCAAAATCCTTCCGGTTGATCTGAAAGTGGGCGACAAAGTTCTGTTCGGCAAGTATGCCGGCCAGGCAGTCAAGGTCGATGGCGACGAATTGCTTGTCATCCGCGAAGACGAAATCTTCGCCGTGATTCAGTAACCCGACACGAATTTCTAAAGGAATCTAACAATGGCTGCAAAGCAAGTTCTATTCGGCGATGACGCACGCGTACGCATCGTTCGCGGCGTAAACATTCTCGCCAATGCTGTCAAAACGACCCTGGGCCCCAAGGGCCGCAATGTCGTGCTCGAACGCTCGTTCGGCGCCCCCACGGTGACCAAGGACGGCGTATCGGTCGCGAAGGAAATCGAACTGAAGGACAAGTTCGAGAACATCGGCGCCCAACTGGTCAAGGAAGTGGCTTCCAAGACGTCGGACAACGCCGGCGACGGCACCACGACGGCTACCGTCCTGGCCCAGTCCATCGTCGAAGAAGGCCTGAAATACGTGGCCGCCGGTATCAACCCGATGGACCTGAAACGCGGCATCGACAAGGCTGTCGCCGTGGCCATCGAAGAACTGCGCAAGATCTCCAAGCCCTGCACCACCAGCAAGGAAATCGCCCAGGTCGGCTCCATTTCCGCCAACAGCGACGCATCGATCGGCGAAATCATCGCCAATGCGATGGACAAGGTCGGCAAGGAAGGCGTTATTACCGTTGAAGACGGCAAATCGCTGGAAAACGAACTGGACGTCGTCGAAGGCATGCAATTCGACCGCGGCTACCTGTCGCCCTACTTCATCAACAACCCCGACAAGCAGGTTTCGGTGCTTGAAGATCCGTACGTATTGATTTTCGACAAGAAAGTCAGCAACATCCGCGATCTGCTGCCCATCCTGGAACAAGTCGCCAAGTCCAGCCGCCCCCTGCTGATCGTGGCCGAAGACGTGGAAGGCGAAGCCCTGGCCACGCTGGTTGTGAACAACATCCGCGGCATCCTGAAGACGACGGCCGTCAAGGCTCCTGGCTTCGGCGATCGCCGCAAGGCCATGCTGGAAGACATCGCCATCCTGACGGGCGGCACGGTCATCTCCGAAGAAACCGGCGGTTCGCTTGAAAAAGCGACCCTGGAAGAGCTCGGCCAGGCCAAGCGCATCGAGGTCGCCAAGGAAAACACCACCATCATCGACGGCGCCGGCGACGGCAAATCGATCGAAGCGCGCGTCAAGCAGATCCGCGTCCAGATCGAAGAAGCCACGTCCGACTACGATCGCGAAAAACTGCAGGAACGCGTGGCCAAGCTGGCCGGCGGCGTTGCCGTGATTCGCGTCGGTGCCGCGACCGAAACCGAAATGAAGGAAAAGAAGGCACGCGTCGAAGATGCGCTGCACGCCACCCGCGCCGCTGTCGAAGAAGGCATCGTTCCCGGAGGCGGTGTCGCGTTGATCCGCGCCAAGGCCGCCGTGGCCAAGGTCAAGGGCGACAATATCGATCAGGAAGCGGGCATCAAGCTCATCCTGCGCGCCATCGAATCGCCCCTGCGCACGATTGTCGCCAACGCCGGCGACGAGCCCAGCGTGGTGGTCAACAATGTCGCCAACGGCAAGGGTAACTACGGTTACAACGCCGCCACCGGCGAATACGGCGACCTGGTTGAACAAGGCGTGCTGGACCCCACCAAGGTCACCCGCACCGCCCTGCAAAACGCCGCGTCCATCGCTGCGCTGCTGCTGACGACCGAAGCCGCCGTGGCCGAAGTCGTCGAAGACAAGCCTGCCTCTCCCGCCATGCCCGATATGGGCGGCATGGGTGGCATGGGCGGTATGGGCGGATTCTGATCATCCTCCATGTCCGCGCCGGCGGCATCGCGCCGCCGGCCATGTACATCGGTTCGAAAGCCCTTCTGCATTGCAGAGGGGCTTTTTTTTCGGCCCGGCAGACAGAACCGGCCGGTCTTATTACAATCACGGACAAGCTGTTTTCATCCGCCCTCCGGTCTTTGCATGCGGGATCGGCCATCGGGCGCACCGACACCACATGGCAACCGGCCCCACGACATGGTTTCAGAAGAACATTCTCCGTACAAGAGCAAGGGCGGCCTGGGCCGGCTGGCCAATGCCCTGCGCTATTCCGTGCAAGGCCTGGGCGCGGCGATCCGCCACGAGGCCGCGTTCCGGCAAGAACTGCTGCTGGCCATCGTGCTGACACCACTGGCGTTCTGGGTGGGCCGCACGCCGGGACAGGTGCTGCTGCTGATCGGCACGCTGTTTTTCGTGCTGATCGTCGAAGTCCTGAATTCGGCACTGGAGGCCCTGGCCGACACCATCACGCTGGAACACCATCCCATGATAGGACGTGCCAAGGACCTGGGCAGCGCCGCCGTCATGCTGTCCATACTGTTCGCGATCGTGGCATGGCTGACCGTCGCGCTGATGCGTCCATGAACCTTTTTTCCACACCGATTCCACCGCTTCCATGACGTTCACCGAAAAACTGGATCAATCCTGGGCCGCGTCCAATTCTCTGCTGATGGTGGGGCTGGACCCCGACCCGGGACGCTTCCCCGCCGAACTGCGGGGCAGGCCCGACGCCGTCTTCGATTTCTGCCGCGCCATCATCGACGCCACGGCCGACTACGTCTGCGGCTTCAAGCCGCAGATCGCCTATTTCTCGGCGCACCGCGCCGAAGACCAACTGGAGGACTTGTGCCGGTACAGCCGCGAACACTATCCGCACCTGCCCATCGTGCTCGACGCCAAGCGCGGCGACATCGGATCTACCGCCGCGCAATACGCGGCCGAGGCGTTCGAGCGCTACCGGGCCGACGCGGTGACGGTCAATCCGTATATGGGGTTCGATTCGCTGGAGCCTTACCTGGGCTACGCGGACAAGGGGGTGATCGTGCTGTGCCGCACGTCCAACCCGGGCGGTTCCGACCTGCAATTCATCCCGTCCGCCGACGGCCTGCCCCTGTACCTGCGCGTGGCCGACCTGGTGGCCGGCAAATGGAACACCAGCGGCCAGTGCGCCCTGGTGGTGGGCGCCACGTTTCCTGAAGAGATATCGCGGGTGCGCCAGCGCATCGGCGACATGCCGCTGCTGATTCCGGGCATAGGCGCCCAAGGCGGCGACATCCGGGCCACGGTCGCCGCAGGGCGCGACAGCCGGGGAACCGGCATGATGATCAATTCTTCCCGCGCCATTCTGTACGCCAGCGCGGGCGACGACTGGCGCGCGGCCGCGGCCGCCGCCGCGCGCGCCACGCGCGACGCCATCAACGCGGTTCGATGAACTCCAGCGCCGCGCCCAGGGCGAACGCCACGGCGGCGGCCCTGACCTGCTGACGATCGCCGTCGAACATTCTGGTCACGGCGCGCGTGACCACGCCGTCGCCGGTCCGCCGGGAAAAGCCGAAACACACCATGCCCACGGGCTTGCCCGGAGTGGCCCCGCCGGGCCCGGCGATGCCGGACACCGACACGGCCAGGTTCGCCGTGCGAGCCGCGCCAAGCACCCCGGCCGCCATTTCCATGGCGGTTTCCTCGCTGACCGCGCCGAACCGTTCCAGCGTGTCGTCGCTGACGCGCAATGCCTGGGCCTTGGCCGCGTTGCTGTAGGTGATGAAACCGCGGTCGAACCACTGGCTGGATCCGGGAATCTCGGTCATGGCGGCGCTTAGCAGGCCGCCCGTGCACGATTCCGCGCACGCGAACATCCAGCCTCGCTCCAGCAGCTTTGCGCCCAGATCGCCGGCCAGCCGTCTTGTCTTGTCGTCGCTCATAGCGCCCCCTGCAAACGCACCAGAATGGCCATGACCAGCAAGGTATACGCCGCGGCCACGATATCGTCCCACATGACGCCGAACCCGTTCTTGAACCGGGAATCGAAAAAACGGATGGGGGACGGCTTGATGATATCAAACGTCCGGAATACGATGAAGGCCAGCAGCTGGAACATGAGTCCGGGGGGCGAAAGCCACAAGACCAGCCAGATCGCCACCATTTCGTCCCAGACCATGCCGCCGTAGTCGGGCTGCCCCATTTCGCGGCCCGTGCGCTGGCAGCACCAGCAGCCCAGCGCAAACGCCGCCACCAGCCACGCCCCCGCGGCCGCGTCGGGCAGGCGCGAGACCAGCATCACCCACAGCAGCCATCCCAGGGCCGTACCCCAGGTACCGGGGGCCGGGCGCAGCAGGCCGCTGCCGAAACCGAACGCGATCAGCCGCCACGGCGCCCTGAAAACCCAGATCGGAGTCGGCTGCAAAGCGGGTTGCGCGGTGTGCCCGGTATCGTCGGTCGGCATAGGTCAGGCCTTTTGCGGCGAAGGCGCCGCTGTCATGAAAAGTGGTCGAAGCCGGCGGGCGACAGCGCCGCCAGCCCGGAGGCGGCATCCCGCGCGAACAGGCCCGGGCGCGCAACAATGCGCCCGATGCGGGTGACGGGCAGCGAGGACTGCGCCGCCAGCCCGGCAATCGTATCGCGCTGCCCGGGTGCGGCGGTAAAGCACAGCTGGTACACGTCGCCGCCGGTCAAGGCCGCCTGGCGCGCCAGTTCGGGCGCCAACCCGCGCAACGCGGGATCCACGGGCAGCGCATCCAGGTCCAGTTCGGCCCCGCAGCGGCTGGCATCCAGGATATGCCCCAGGTCCTGCGCCAGTCCGTCGGAAATATCCAGCGCGGCATGGGCGACCCCGCCAAGCCGGGCGGCGAATTGCCATGGCGGCAAGGGCCGCTCCAGCGCCGGCCGGGTGGCGGCCAGCAAGGCCGGATCGGCGGGCAGCGCGCCCTGCAGCAGCCGCAGCGCGACATAGGCCGCTCCCAGCGTGCCGGAAACCCAGATGTCATCGCCGGCCTGGGCGGCGTCGCGGCGCAGCGCCAGGGCGGGATCCACCTGGCCGAACACGGTGACGCTGATGACCACGCCCCACGGGCTGCGCGTGGTGTCGCCGCCCACCAGCGGGCACTGCGCCGCGTCCGCCAGGGCATAGAACCCGTCCGCGAACGCCGCCAGCCAATCGTGATCGGCCCCGGGCAGCGACAGCCCCAGCACGCAGGCCAGCGGCTGCGCGCCCATGGCGGCCAGGTCGGAAAGGTTGACGGCCAGGGCCTTGTGGCCCAGGGCGTTGGGGTCGGTGCCGGACAGGAAATGACGCCCTTCCAGCAGAAGATCGGTGCTGGTGGCCATCTGCAGGCCGGGCGCCAGCGGCAGCAGGGCGCAATCGTCGCCCCCGCCCAGGAACCGGGACGGCACCGGACGGGAAAAATACCGGGCGATAAGATCGAATTCGATACCCAACGTACCCTCGTACTGTGCGCAGGCGGCGGACGGCGCCACCGGGGCGGCGCCCTTTTTAACGTGAACAGGCCCTAGCGTCTTGGCGCCGCCTTGACCTCGTCGGGCCTGACGTCGAGCGCCACCTTGTCGAGCACGCCATTGACGAACTTGAATCCGTCGGTGCCGCCGAAGGACTTGGCCAGCTCGACGGCCTCGTTGATGGCGACCTTGTAGGGCACCTCGATGTGGAACATCAGTTCGTACGTGCCGATCAGCAGGATGCCGTGTTCGATCGGCGAGAGTTCCTGCAGAGGACGGTCTATATACGGCTGGAAGCGTTCACGCAGGGGACCGGCCTCGTCAAAGACCCCGTGCAGCAAGGTCTTGAACCAGGCCGCGTCGGCTTCCGGGAATTCCTCGTCGTCGCGGATATGGGCGTCGATCTCGCCGGCGTCCTGCGCGCCGTCGACGCCGCGCAGCAGCCAGGAATAAACGCCCTGCAGCGCGAACTCGCGCGCCCGCCGCCGGGCGCTGCGGGAATTCGCGCGATGCGCGCCCGCGGTGGTCTTATTCGCGGTCAAGGTCGGCATCCTCGCCAGGTTCTTCCAGTTCGTCCTCGTCCTCGTCGAAGTCTTCGTCTTCGTCTTCGGATTCGGGTTCCAGCGCCGCGACCAGATTGGCCATTTCGACCGCCGCGGCCGCGCAATCCCGGCCTTTGTCGACGGCCCGGACCTCGGCCTGCTCATCGGTGTCGGCGGTCAGCACGCCGTTGGCCACGGGAATGCCGGTTTCCAGCGCCACCCGGCTGATCGCCGAGGCGCTTTCGTTGCTGACGATCTCGAAGTGATAGGTTTCGCCGCGGATGACCGCGCCCAGCGCGATCAGCGCGTCGAATTCGAAGGTTTCCGCCATTTGCGCCAGCGTGACCCCCAGTTCCAGAGCGCCCGGCACGGACACGACCATCACGTCGCGTTCATCGACCCCAAGCCGGGCCAGTTCCGCCAGGCAGGCGTCCAGTTCGACCAGGCCGATGTCTTCGTTGAAACGAGCGCGGACTACGCCGATATGCAAGCCCTCTCCGTTCAGGTCGGGGGATAAGGTATATGGATTCATAGTCGGGAGCTCCGTTTAATGATGGGACGGTGGTTCGCTATCGTAACCCGTAATGGTCAACGAAAAGCCCGCCATGCTGGGCATCTTGCGGGGAAGGGCCAGCAGGCGCGCCATGCCTACGTTCAGGTCGCGCAGTATCTGCGCGCCGATGCCGTATGTTCTGAGGTCGAAGCGCGACGGCTCGCCCGCCGGCTGCCCGCCGCGGTTCCAGGCGTCGAACTGGCCGAACACCAGCTCGGCGCCGCCCTGGCAGTTCATCAGCACCAACACCCCCGAGGGCGCGGCCGCTATCGCCTTCAGGGAATGGGAAATGCTCCAGCTGTGCGAGGTCTGATCGTCGCACAGGATGTCGAGCATGGTGGTCGGTTCGTGCACGCGCACCAGGGTTTCGGTATCGGCCGACACGGCGCCGTGCACCAGCGCCAGATGGGGCGCGCCCGAGGCCAGGTCGCGATAGGCCACGCCCTGGAATTCGCCCCAGGGCGTCTGGACGGTGCGCGTGGCCACGCGTTCGACCATGGATTCGTGCTCGCTTCGATACTGGATCAGGTCGGCGATCGTGCCTATTTTCAGGCCGTGCGCCTGCGCGAACGTTTTCAGGTCGGGCAGGCGCGCCATGGTGCCGTCCGGATTCAGGATTTCGCAGATGACGGCCGCCGGCGTCAGCCCGGCCATCTTGGTCAGGTCACAGCCGGCCTCGGTATGGCCAGCGCGCACCAGCACCCCGCCGCGCACCGCCTGCACCGGAAAGATGTGGCCCGGCTGCACGATGTCGGCGGGCTTGGCGTCGCGTGCGACGGCGGCCTGTATGGTGCGGGCGCGATCGGCGGCGGAAATGCCCGTACCCACCCCTTCGGCCGCTTCGATGGACATGGTGAAGTTGGTGCCGAAGCGCGTGCCGTTGTGCGCGGCCATCAGCGACAGGCCCAGTTGCCGGCAGCGCTCTTCCGTCAGCGTCAGGCAGACCAGGCCGCGCGCATGCGTGACCATGAAATTGATGGCCTCGGGTGTGACGAATTCGGCCGCCATGACCAGGTCGCCTTCGTTTTCACGGTCTTCCTCGTCGACCAGGATCACAAGCCGGCCGGCCCGCAATTCGGCGACGATCTCGGCAACGGGTGAAATGTCGAAAGACTCCGGCGCAGTGTCGTCCGCCGTGGAGGTATGACCCATGGTGTTCCAGCCTGAAGAAATAAAGTAGGGCCGATTTTACCGCGCCCCGCGCGGCCCGCCTTGGTTATAGTACGACTTTACACGGCTTTTTCGGCCAGGACGCGAACAGTCATGCCTGACATCACCTCTCCCGCCCACGACGGTCGCCGCAGCATCCAGTCCGTGGAAACCGGCTTTCCCCTGCTGGCGGCCCTGGTCGATGCCGGGGTGTCTCTAACGTTGCGCGACCTGGCCGCGCGCGCCGGCATGACTTCGGCCAAGGCGCACCCCTACCTGGTCAGCTTCACCCGCGTGGGCCTGGTCCAGCAGGACGCCGCCACGGGCCAATACGAGCTGGGGCCCTTCGCCCTGCAGATGGGGCTGGTCAGCCTGCAGCGGCTGGATCCGGTGCGCGTGGCCCTGCCCCGGGTGCACCAGATGGCCAGCGAGATCGGGCACACGCTGGCCATTGCCGTGCTGGGCTCGCACGGCCCCACCATGATCTACATTTGCGAAGCCAGCTACCCCGTGCACGTGAACATGCGCAAAGGCACGGTCATGTCCATGCTGCACACGGCCACGGGCCGCGTGTTCGCGGCCTGGCTGCCGCCGCGCGTGGCCCAGCACTACATCGAGCGCGAAGCGGGCGACCAGGCCGTGATCACCAGCATCGGCCAACCTGGCGTGGACGGCGAAACCCTGCAAAACGACCTGGCCGCCATCCGGCGGCGCGGCATAGAGCGCGCCCTGGGCAACCCCCTGCCCGGCATCGACGCGTTTTCCGTGCCGGTGTTCGATCATTCGGGCAATATCGCGCTGGCGCTGACCAGCCTGGGGCCCAGCACACTGTTCGATTCCACCTGGGAAAGCCCCATCGCCCGGGCGCTGATCGACTGCGCCCGCGCCATTTCGTCGGGCCTGGGCCACCGGCCCGGGAAACAGGCCTAGCGGCCTGCCCGCAAACAGGACACAGATGCTTCTACTGGTCGTCCCCGACCAGGGCCGCGGCGAATTCGCGCGCCACGAACGGCTGCAGATCGTCCAGGCCTTCGCCCACCCCTATCCAGTAGACGGGAATCGGCCGAACCCCCTGGCTGCCGGCCGCCACCGCCGCCAGGGTGCCGCCCTTGGCGGTGCCGTCGAGCTTGGTCACGACCAGGCCGGTCAGGTTCACGGCGGCATCGAACGCGCGTATCTGCGCGATGGCGTTCTGCCCGGTATTGCCGTCTATCACCAGCAGCACCTCGTGGGGCGCGGCGGCATCGGCCTTGCCTATTACCCGATGGATCTTCTTGAGCTCTTCCATCAGGTGCAACTGGGTGGGCAGGCGCCCGGCCGTGTCTATCATGACCACGCCGGCCTGCCGGGCGCGTCCGGCGTTGACCGCGTCGAACGCGACCGCCGCCGGATCGCCCCCCTGCTGCGCGACGACCGTCACGTTGTTGCGCGCCCCCCAGGCCATCAGTTGCTCGCGCGCGGCGGCGCGAAACGTATCGCCGGCCGCCAGCAGCACGCTGGCGCCCTGGCGCTGGAAGGTATTGGCCAATTTGCCTATGGACGTGGTTTTTCCCGCCCCGTTCACCCCCGCGATCATCACGACCAGCGGCGCCACGCTGCCCAGCGGAAACGCTTTTTCCAGGGGGGCCAGGTGTTCGGCCAGGATATCGCGCAAGGCGGACCGCACCTGGGCCGCGTCGGCCAGCCGTTCCTTGCGCACCCGCGCGCGCAGCGCCGCCAGCAGTTGTTCGGTCGCTTCGACCCCGGCATCGGCCATGATCAGCGCGGTTTCCAGTTCCTCGAACAGGGCTTCGTCGACCTTGACGCCCACGAACAGGCCGCCGATGTTCTGCCCCGTGCGCGACAGGCCGCTGCGCAGGCGCGACAGCCACGACCCCTTGTCGGGCTCCGCGCCGCCCACCACATTAGCCGCCGCCGGGCTCGAAGCAGGTTCGGGCGGTGCGGCGGGAACGGGCTCGTCGGAAACCCCGGCCGGTGCGGCGTCCTGCGGCGGCGCAACGGCTTCAGGCTGCGCCGGTTCATCGGGCGCCAAGCCTGACGGTTCCTGCTTGTCAATACCGGCATCGTCCGGCGCCGCCCCTGCCTGCGGCGACTGCTTTTTTTTAAGAAAACGGAACATACGTTCTACACTACCCGGAATTGGAATTGGGCAAGCCGAGCGCATGCCGCCCACCCCTGGCCTATTATGAAAAAACACGCTATTCGTATTGTAGGCGGTGATTACCGCCGCACGCCGATTCCGGTCATCGAGGCCATTGGCCTGCGCCCCACTCCGGACCGGGTACGCGAAACTCTTTACAATTGGTTGCAATATTTCTGGGACAACGACTTTTCCGGCAAGCGCGTGCTGGACCTGTTCGCCGGCACCGGCGCGCTGGGTTTCGAGGCCGCTTCGCGGGGCGCCGCCCACGTGCAGATGGTCGAGACCCACCCCCAGGCCATCGCCGCCTTGCGCCAATTGCGCACCAAGCTGAACGCCAGCCAGGTGCGCATACACGCCGGCGACGCGCGCATCGTGATGGCGCGCCTGAACACCACGCCCTTCGACCTGGTCCTGCTGGACCCGCCCTTCGGGCAGGGCTGGCTGGACGCGCTATGGCCGCAATTGCCGTCCATCCTGGCGCCCGACGCGCTGCTCTACGTCGAATCCGAGCAGGCCATAGACGCCCCCGGCGCCTTCGATCTGATCCGGCAGGACAAGGCCGGCCAGGTGCATTTCCATCTGCTACGATTTGCTGCACCGCAAAAAACAGTGAATAATTCGGAAACGGCATAAGCATAGAATCAGCCGCCCCATTTTCTTCTGACTGGGCACAGCGCACCGCCTGCCCTTTTGACATTCCGGAACCAGCATGATCATCGCCGTCTACCCTGGAACGTTCGACCCACTGACCCGAGGCCACGAAGACCTGGTGCGCCGTGCGGCCAGTCTGTTCGACCATGTCGTCGTGGGCGTGGCCCACAGCCGCAACAAGAAACCGTTTTTCTCCGTCGATGAGCGCGTGGAAATCGCCCGCGAAGTGCTGGGCCATTATCCGAACGTGGACGTGAAAAGCTTTGCCGGCCTGCTCAAGGATTTCGTGCGCGAGCAGGACGGCCGGGTCATCGTGCGCGGCCTGCGCGCCGTATCGGACTTCGAGTATGAATTCCAGATGGCCGGCATGAACCGCCACCTGCTGCCCGAGGTCGAGACCCTGTTCATGACGCCCTCGGACCAGTACCAGTTCATTTCGGGCACGATCGTGCGCGAAATCGCCATCCTGGGCGGCGACGTCAGCAAGTTCGTGTTTCCTTCGGTGGAGCGCTGGCTGCACAGCAAGGCCAAGGCCCTGCGCGAGAGCTCTCCCGAGCAGAACTGATCGGCGCGGCGCCTACAGCGCCGTCCAGTCCACCGCGTCGGCGTCGGGATGCACTTTCATCAGGCGGCACGGCGCCTTCAGGTAGTTCGCCAGCCATGCCGCCGCCAGATCGCCTTCGTCGACCACGTCGACCTTGTGCGTGCCCACCAGCGCGACGCGGCGCACGCTGTCGTCGTCTTCGATGACGTCCAGCGGAATATCCATGCGCAACATGCCCGGCGCCTTGATCGCCAGGTAGCCGTAGCTTAGCGACGGGACGATCTCGATCAACTGCGGGAAGTCTTTTTGCGTGACCAGCCTGCCGGACTCATCGACGATCAGCCAGCGCTTGTCGTAGTCGGCCGCGTCGCTGTGACTGCAGCCCGCACATGCCGCGATGGGGAAATACTGCCCGTTTTTCATTGGCCTAATAATCCTTTCAATGCGTTGCCTATGCTCTTGACCGCGCTGGATGCGGCCGACTTGGGTTTGGGCTTGGCGGGCTCGGCCGCGGCCGGCTGGGACGCCGGAGCCGGTTCGGCCTGGGGCTTGACGGATAGTAAATCAAGCAGCCCGTGCTGCACAGCCTGTTTTATCGAACGGCTGCCTATGTCCTTCCACTGGACCTCATACCCCGGCGCGCTGAACGGACCCGAGATGCGCACCGGCACCGTGATGCCCTTCAGGTCTTCCAGGCCGTCCTGGCCCTTGGCCGAACCCACGACGCGCGCCTTGATCTCGACGTCCATGCTCTTGTTGACCAGGTCTATAGAGGCCGGGCTGCCTTCGGTGATGCGCAGGAACGGCGCCTGTATGGACAGGCTCTTGACGGTGCCCTGGCCCTGAGCGAACACCACGGTCGCATCCATGGCGCTGAAGCCCGTCTGACGGCCCTGGTCGAATTTCGTGGACATGCTCGATGACCGCCCGGTAATCACGTTCTTGACGGCCTGACTGACCTCGCGCAGCGTCTGGCCGATATTGATGCCCTTGATGGCGCCGTCGCGCACCTGCGCCTTGACCGTGCCGTCAAGGCCCGCGACGAGCGCATCGGGGGTGGTGCCGGCGGCGGTCAGGTTGACGTCGGCGCTGCCCTGGCCCGAGAGCCTGTCGTCCTGCCCCAGCGCCAGCAGCAAAGGCTGCACCGACACCTTGCGCAACGACACTTGCGCCCCCAGCTGATTCGCCGACGTCGCGCTGAGCTTGCCGGCCAGCTTGCCTCCGTACAGGTCGGCCGCGATCTTGGACACATCCAGGCGGCCCTTGGCGGCGCGCACGGCCAGGCTGACTTTGCTGGCGTCGAATTCACGCACTTTCAGCTCGCCTATCTTGACCGTGCCGGTCACATCGGCCGAGTCGAGGAATTTCAGGTCTATGGGCGCGGGCGCTTGCGGCGCGGCGGGCTGCGGCTTGGCGGCCGGCCCGGGCTTCTTGGATGTGGACGACGCGGTGCTTTTCTCGGCCGGCTTCTGCGGCTTGGCCGGCTTGGCCGCGGGCTTGCCCGTTACCGGGGGAAACAGCTTGTTCAGGTCCAGCGTATCGGCCGACAGGCCGAACGTCACCTTGGGGTTGTCCAGTTGCGTGGCCTTGAACTTGAAGTCCAGCTTGCTGCCGTTGAGCACGGCGTTGATCTCGCTGACGATCTGGCTTTCGTACAGATCGACCTGCAGGCTGCCTATCATGGGGAATCCGAAGCTGCCTCCGGGCAGCGCGGCGTCCTCTATCTTGACGTCGCCCTTCATGGCCGACAGGCCGCCCTGTTCCTTCGGGAAATTCCAGCTGCCGGGCGAGGACAGGTTGGCCTGCACCAGGCGGCCTCCCTGCTTGAGCCCGCTTTCGATCTTCAGTTCCTTGAACGACAGGTCGCGCGCATTGCCGCCTATGCCGCTCAAGCTCAGGGACACGCCCAGCACGTCGTCGCCGGTCAGCTTGATCGTGCCCGAGATCGGATCGCCCTTGGCCGAATCCGGCGAAATCGCCATGCTGGGCGCGTCGAACGCCACGTCGAACGACTTGTCGGGCAGGTCGCCCTTGGCGCGCAGCGCCAGTTTCTGCACCTGGAATTCCGATTGGCTGCGGTCGATCTTCAACTGGGGAATGACCAGGCTGGCGTTCAAGTTCTTGATCGACGGCATGCCCTGCTTGGTCTCGCGCACGACCCCCTGCACGGCCAGGTCCAGGTTGCTGACATTGAGCAGGCGGGAAAACGCGCTATAGGCCAGGTTGCCCTGCAGCGTGGCGCTCTTGGCCTCCAGCGGACCCAGCAGCCCCGTGAGCTGCACGTTGAGCTTCTGCGCGGAATATGTCTTGGCCTGCGGATTGAATTCGACCACGGCCTGTCCCTGTATGTCGGACTTGGCCACGGGATAGCTGCCCACCAGCTTGCCCTTGAAGGACACGTCGAAAGGCTGGGCGAACGTCACGCGCCCCGTATTCAGGTTCAGGTCCTGTATGCGCGCGGACACGCCCGAGCGGGCATCGTAATAGTGGATCTCGCCGCCCTGCAGGTCGAGCCCGGCGATGTCGATCTGGAAATCGGTGTGGGCGACATGCCGATCCGACAGCACCGCCGGCAGCGATACCGGGCTTGCCACGGCGTGCCCGCCCAGCGCGATGGGCCTGGCGCGCATCGTGCCCAGCGCCGGGGAAGTGCGGGGCGCGATCATGGACATCGGCCGGTTATCGATCAGATTGCGGAAGTTGAAGCGGCCTTTCTTGTCGCGTTTGATCCAGGCCTTGAACCCGGTCACGGCCACATGGTCGACCACCAGCCGGTTCGAGATCAGCGGCCAGATCGCCACGGCGAAGCGGGCGCTGTCTATCGAGGCGAAGGTATCGTCGCTGTTGCTGTCCGATAGCGATACGTCGCGCACCGACAGGCCGATGCGCGGAAACAGGGAAAGCTCCAGCGGCCCCTTGATGGCCAGGGTCCGGTGGTATCGGGTGTAGACGATTCTTTCCAGCTTGCTTTTGTAGGCGTTGGGGTCGAAGGTCAGCAGGAAAATGGCGATCCCGACCACCGCCACGATCACCAGCACCACGATTCCGATTAGTACCCGCTTGAACCAGACTTTCATTTGCAATCTCAAAACCCGCACGCGACCCGCATCGACGATGGCGCACGTTCTATCCAAATACATCGCCGACACGTGGAATGCTAACCCAAGTTGTGTAACAGCATGGCAACCGATGGCGTATTTTCGGCCCCGGTTTTAGAAACTGGCGTGTTTCAGCGGTATTTCGGGCTTCATATTACCCGATGGGATGACGGCCCTGGGATGGAAAGCGGAAAAACGCGGGCTTGCCGCCCGCGCGCGAACCGGCTATTTCGGGCCGGATTTGCCCAGGGACAGCCCCTTGGGCAAGGACGCGCCCCGGCCCAGGCCGTCGGGCAGGACGCCGTCGGGCGTGGCGTAATCGACCAGGCTGGGCAGCATGGCGCCAAGATTACGCAGCATCTCGTCCTGGTCCTGATCCGCGCTTTGCGCCAGTTGGGCCACCAGATCGTCGCCCAGCGCAAGCCGCAGTTGCGGCGCCGTCACCTTCTGGTTCGGGCCCGTGCCTATCCACGACGCCATGGCCTCGCCGAGGCCGCCGTCCTGGAACTTCGCAATCAACCCGGCAAGCCCGCCCGGATAGGTATCGACCTGGGCGATCAATACGGGCAGCAGCCTGGCCTGGCCGGAAAATTCGGGATTGTTGCGACAGGCCGCGGACATGACGGCGTCCAGAAGACTCATGATCTGTTTTCCTCTTAAGGCACGTCCCGCAACGCGTTTGCGCGCTCAAGACAGCCTAGCCATAGGGTCCAGTGTACCCCGAACGCCCGGAAACCCTTGGCCGGCGCACGCCGCGCGGGCGGCCCGTCGATACAATCGGTACGTTCGAAACAGCCGCCGCGTATATTATCGGCAGCGGCAAGTTCGGGTATAGTGAGCCAGATAAAAAAAGCCATCCCCCCAGGAGGAGACACATGCAAATCGGTATCCCACGCGAGAGCCTGCCGGGCGAGACGCGTGTCGCGGCCACCCCCGAAACCGTCAAGAAATTCATACAGGCCGGACACCAGGTCGTGGTCGAACACGGCGCCGGCGACGCCGCCCGCTACATGGACCAGGCCTACCAGGACGCCGGAGCGCACATGGCCGATGCCGCGCAGGCGCTGGCCTGCCAGGTCGTGCTCAAGGTGCGTTCGCCCAACGCCGGGGAACTGGGCCGGATGAAATCGGGCTCGGTGCTCGTCGGCATGCTCGACCCGTTCGACCAGGCGGGGCTGGCGGCGCTGGCCGGCGCCGGCCTGACCGCCTTCGCGCTGGAAGCGGCGCCGCGCATCACGCGCGCGCAAAGTCTGGACGTCCTGTCGTCGCAGGCCAACCTGGCGGGCTACAAGGCGGTGCTGCTGGCGGCCAATCAGTATCAACGGCTGCTGCCCATGATGATGACGGCCGCCGGCACGCTCAAGGCGGGGCGCGTGGTGGTCCTGGGCGCGGGCGTGGCGGGCCTGCAGGCCATCGCCACGGCAAAGCGCCTGGGCGCCGTGGTCGAGGCGTCCGACGTGCGCCCCGCGGCCAAGGAACAAATAGAATCGCTGGGCGCGAAATTCATCGACGTTCCCTTCGAAACCGACGAGGAACGCGAGATCGCCCAGGGCGTGGGCGGCTACGCGCGGCCCATGCCGGCATCCTGGATGGCCCGCCAGGCCGTCCTGGTCTCGGAACGCTGCAAGCAGGCCGACATCGTCATCAGCACGGCGCTGATCCCCGGGCGGCCCGCCCCCGTGCTCATCACCGAAGAAACCGTGAAAGGCATGAAGCCGGGCTCGGTCATCGTCGACCTGGCGGTCGAACGCGGCGGCAACTGCCCCCTGTCGGAAAAGGACAAGGTCGTGGAAAAGCACGGCGTCACCCTGATCGGCCACAGCAACCTGCCGGCGCTGGTTCCCACCGACGCGTCCGCGCTGTATGCACGCAACGTGCAGGACTTCATGAAGCTGATCACCGGCCCCGAAAAGGAACTGTCCATTTCGAAAGAAGATGAAATCGTCGCCGCGTGCCTGGTCTGCGCCGACGGCAACGTATTAAGGAGCGCCTGATGGAATCCGTCGATCCCACCCTGATCAACGTCATTATCTTCGTGCTGGCCGTGTACGTGGGCTTTCACGTGGTGTGGAACGTCACGCCCGCGCTGCACACGCCGCTGATGGCCGTCACCAACGCCATTTCGGCCATCGTCATCGTCGGCGCCATGCTGGCCGCAGGCCTGACCGACGGCTACCTGGCCCGCTTCATGGGCGTGTTCGCCGTGGCCCTGGCCGCCGTCAACGTCTTCGGCGGCTTCCTGGTGACGCGGCGCATGTTGGAAATGTTCAAGAAGAAAGACAAGAAAGCAACCGGAGGCCGGGCATGATCTCTCCCAACCTGGTCACCCTGCTTTACCTGATTGCGTCGGTCTGCTTCATCCAGGCGCTAAAAGGCCTGTCGCACCCCACCACCTCGCGGCGCGGCAATGCGTTCGGCATGGCGGGCATGGCCATCGCCCTGCTGACCACCGCCGCCCTGATCGTCAGCCTGGCCGCGCGCGGCACCGCCGTCACGGGCCTGGGCTGGATCGTGCTGGGGCTGCTGATAGGCGGCGTCATAGGCACCATCATGGCCAAGCGCGTCGAAATGACGAAAATGCCAGAGCTGATCGCCTTCATGCACAGCATGATAGGCCTGGCCGCGGTCGCCATCGCCGTCGCCGTCATCGCCGAACCGCACGCCTTCGGCATCGCCGCCCCGGGCCAGCCCCTGCCCATGGGCAACCGGTTCGAACTGGTCATAGGCACGTTCATAGGCGCCATCACGTTCTCGGGCTCGGTCATCGCCTTCGGCAAACTTTCGGGCACCTACAAATTCCGCCTGTTCAAGGGCGCGCCCGTGGTGTTCCGCGGCCAGCACCTGTTGAACCTGGCGCTGGTCATCATCATGCTGGCCTTCGGCGCGGGCTTCATCGCCACGCAGATGTGGCTGCCCTACGTCGTCATGATGGCGCTGGCGTTCGCGCTGGGCGTGCTGATCATCATTCCCATAGGCGGGGCCGACATGCCCGTGGTGATCTCCATGCTGAACAGCTATTCCGGCTGGGCGGCGGCGGGCATCGGCTTTTCGCTGAACAACCCCATGCTGATCATCGCCGGCTCCCTGGTGGGGTCTTCGGGCGCCATCCTGTCCTACATCATGTGCAAGGCCATGAACCGCTCGTTCTTCAACGTCATCCTGGGCGGCTTCGGTTCCGAAGGCGGCGCCGCGCAGGAAGGCGAGCACGCGCAGCGCAACGTGAAGTCCGGCAGCCCCGAGGACGCGGCCTTCCTGATGTCCAACGCCGAAACCGTCACCATCGTTCCCGGCTACGGCCTGGCGGTGGCGCGCGCCCAGCACGCGCTGAAAGAACTGACCGAAAAGCTGGCCGCCGCCGGTGTGACGATCAAATACGCCATCCACCCCGTGGCCGGCCGCATGCCGGGCCACATGAACGTGCTGCTGGCCGAGGCCGAAGTGCCTTACGACCAGGTGTTCGAAATGGACGACATCAACGGCGAATTCGCCCAGACCGACGTGGTGCTGGTGCTGGGAGCCAACGACGTCGTGAACCCCGCCGCCAAGAACGACCCCAAGTCCCCGATCGCCGGCATGCCCATCCTGGAAGCCTACAAAGCGCGCACCGTGATCGTGAACAAGCGCACCATGGCCGCGGGCTACGCGGGGCTGGACAACGAATTGTTCTACATGGACAAGACCATGATGGTCTTCGGCGACGCCAAGAAGGTGATCGAGGACATGATCAAGGCGCTGGAGTAAGCCGCTTTTCGCCATGACGCACCCCGTCGACTGCCAGCAAACGCTGATATCCGCCCTTTTGGAGGATGAGCGCCGCCGCCAGATCTTAACCCGTGTGAGAGACCTGGCACTGCCCGACTGCTGGATTGGTGCCGGATTCATACGCGACACCATCTGGGCTCTCCTCAGCGGCAGTAAGAAGACAGGGGAAACCGCGAACGACGTCGATGTGATCTGGTTCGATCCGATGCGGGCAAAAGCGGAGTTCGACGCCCAGATCGAACAGCGGCTAATAAGCGTCGACCCAACAGTACCTTGGTCGGTAAAGAACCAGGCCCGAATGCATACGCGGAATGGCGATGAACCCTATGCATCGTGCGCTCACGCACTGTCTTTTTGGCCTGAGACCGCCACAGCCGTCGCGGCAAGACTTACCGAAGCAGGAAAGATCGAAACCTTGGCACCCTTCGGCTTGCAGGACCTGTTTGATGGCGTAGTGCGACCCACTCCGCGATTCAGGCGGGACAAGCTGGATTTATTCGAGAAGCGGTGGCGTGAAAAAAAGTGGCTGGAGCGATGGCCTTTTCTGCGGGTCGCGGTGGCTTAGCATCCGCTACTTTGGCTCGGTGAGCGGTGAGCATACATCGTGAATATTCGTGAGCAGGAAGATTCTTTTCAATACTAAAAAATTGAATAACAGTCGATCTGAAAGGTCAATTTTTTCAGCGTCCCAGGTTTCTTCTTTACCGCTTTCACATAACCTAGGTCGGATTCGGTCATTGACCAAAGGCAGCAATCGGCCAAGAGCAGCCCCTCAGGAAATCGCCACATAGCGGACATTGGCTCTGCCCTTATTATTAGCATAACGCTGACGTTTCTGCGCCTGAATAACTGTTGGGGGCTTTTCATGTGTAACTACCTTTCTATTTCACTATGAACAACCATTTCATCGAATCAAAGTGGCGAATTTTTGTCTGGATCAATCTGCTATGGATTATTGGGACGATCGCCCTTGGTTACATTGCATATACATCTGCACCTCCGACGGGTAGTTCAAGCCTAATCGAGTCCATAAAGATAATTTTCTTGTCTCTTGGTGGGTTAGGCGTTGTCCTGCCTACGTATATCAACGCTTTCAACGCGATTGAAGGGAGACAAACACAAAAGATCGAAAATACTTTCCGGCTTATCGAAAAATGGGACGACCCCCTCATGTTCAAGGCCCGGAAATTCACTCGGGAATTGAAACTTCGGCAGCAATCGCTGAGCGCGAATGAACTTGTATCCGAAATAGATAACAATCCCGAACTAAAGCAATCAATAGTTCTAGTGATGAATTATTTCGATCAAATCAGAGTGTCTGAGGAAACAAAGCGAATCAACGTGCCACTCTTTAATCGTTCTCTTGGCCCTGTGATGCAAGACTATTGCCACCGACTCCGCCCATACGTCGAAAAGCAAGGTGCCCAATATTTGGCGGATTGGGACCGAATATTGGAACTTTCAAAGCTAGTGAAGTAACTGCTCAACCATCCTGGAATGCGCCCTCCAACCCATCCTTCCACCAGACCTGCGCAAAAAACCGAACAGGCCGGTGAATTCAAACGTTAGATATCAATGACCAATGAAGAGCACATCCGCCGCGTAGCAATTCTGTGTTGTCACTGCCTTCGCAACATAGCGTTCTATCGCGCAGGCTGGAAGCAAAGAGATATACGCATCAAGCGCCAGTTCTGGGTCAATGCAAACGGAAATTTTCTGGATGCCGCAGTTCTCGAATGGTGCAAAATTTTTACCGACCGCAACGGAAAACATTACTGGAAAAGGATCGTGAGCAATCACCCTTTGTTCGCAACCGGGTTATACGCCCACTTGGGAATGACAAAAAGAGAGTTTGAAAACTACGCAAAACCAATCTTGCGGTATCGAAACAAATTTGTTGCGCACCTTGATGATGAGAGAGTGGCAAACATTCCTCGTTTAAGCAAGGCGTTGCGGAGCGCTGCCCATCTATATGACCATTTGCGCAATGATCCAATCGCAAAGCAGTATCTTCCTGATGCCAAGCATTCTGCGTCAGAGTGCTACGCAATCATGTACAGGCATGCCTATCCTCCTGAAATAGCAGATACAGAAGCATCTACGTTCAAGACAAAATTACTTCGTCCGGTGAATCCCGGCAAGGACGACTCCTGAGCGTTTCTTGTCTTACCAAAATCCGCCAGTGACAAGTTGCCTAGGCGCGGCAGGGCCGTCGATAGAAGGAACTATCAATGGGTTCTCTTTTCACTCAACGCTTGAGCCTGGTGGTCAGCTGTAAGCGTACGACGAACGCATATTGAATCCCTAATCTGATCGTAAGAACATTGGCAGATCTTATGCGCTCATTTAGCGCGGATGCTTTTTTGGATTACACCGTCGAGTGTGTTCAATAGGTTGCGAAGGAACACAGCGTTTGTGGCCATCACGGTGATCTTCTTATCATCATGCTCGAAGAAGTAACGCCACTCAACGAAAGCGGACCGGGCCGTTTTCAAGCTGGCTTGGATGGACTGGTCATTCATCTCCATGGCGCGGCGGATTTCATCGCGAAACCCAGTGTTTAGTGCATTAAAGAGGGTGTCCAGATAATGAATGTTAGACCAGGCACCACCGCTCTTCGTAAGAAGGTATTTGAGACCTATTTCGCACCCGAATGCTGTGATGGTAGTAGCGGAAACAAGCGGCATCTGGAGTTGTCCGTTCGCGATCGGACGAAACTCCCAAAGGCGCTCGCTTGATGTTACTAATGCGGAAAACTCGTCCCTAAGTCTCTTGACGTTTACCTTGGTTTGAGCCTCCGTTGTATTAGATCTCTTTTTCATTTTTTAAGTAAAAATCTGTAGAGCATACATTGACATACGGTCGCATCAGCGGCCGTAATCATTTAAGAAATAGTTTCCGCTATATCCGTGCCCCAGGCTTTTGGTAAGGACGCTACGGTGGTAGAGAAAAGGGCGGCGTCTTTAGCCTTATCTCGCTCATAATTTCCGCCTAAAACCGAATCAAGCGCCTTGGCTGCTTTGCTAAAAGCAGTGGATGCGCTCTTATCATTCTTGAATACATCGACGGCCTTCTGGCAGTATTTCTCAAACTTATTGGAATTCATGCGTTCAGTCGTATCGCCCGCGCTGATAATCCGGGCAACCGGAAGCAAGTGATATTTGAAAGGTCGGTATTTCGTATCCAACGCCTTGCGCCGAAAAAGAGACTCAGGCGATAGAGTGCCAAGGCGCTGACATAATAGGCGACCGGGGGGTGGTCCGCAACGAAAATTTTGGACTCGATGGAGTTCAACAGCGACCCGTAATAGCGACTAGCCTGATGCGGAACGGCTAAGAACATTGAAGCGAATGCCCGGATTTGATTCGGAATAGTGACAATGCGAATTTTCTCGATTCCGGTTGTCGCACGAAACTGCTGAGAACGCCGCTCATAGTACAGCTTCGAGTCCTCATCACTCGCTTCATAGTAGTCCTCCAGCGATTTCTGGAAGTCGGTCAATGACGTAAGCTCTTCAGGTTTGACCATAGTCTGCCTGTTCGTGGCCTTAATTATCTTGTTCTTCACAGCCCCGTCTTGGGAGACAATAAGCTTGAACGGTATTTGAACCTTTTCGAGCTTATCCTGATTACGGAAAAGTACGTTGCTTGTTTGGCACCCGTTAACGACCTGATAATCCTCAAGAGTAAAACGATCACCAGTTTTTTGGATTGAGTCTGCTACGACGGTGACACCGTTATTCATCAGCACAAAAAGACGCCGTGACTCATCTTCAAGCGTCTTCTGAATCTCCATATTTACGTCGTTTTCGCCTTGGAAGTCACGCACATTATCGTAAAAGAGCCCCTTGAGCATGTTCCCGGCATCGTCCGAGACAAGCTTCATGAACTCCTCAGAGGGCAAATAGCCGAGATAAGATTCTTGGATTCCAGGCAACGCGGGAAGAGTGACCTTACTGACGAACTCAATGGACTTCGAAAAACGGTTCTTGGCGTTCGAGTAAAGCCGCTGAAGAGTCTTCGCGTCCACAGGGATGAATTCAACTGACTCAAAAATATCGAGATCCATTAGGCCGTCGCGCTCAACATCTACTCTCTTGACAAGCTTGGGATCGTCCTGCCACTTCCCAGTGGTGGCGTAGTAAATTTTCACAGATGGATTGCCGCGCTTGAACAAGGCACTTTGTCCGTAGATGAATTTGATGATGTGCTCCTTCTCTGCGATTCTGTCATTACGCGACATCGACGGCTTGGCCGATAAAAGATCCTTCAAACCAAAGAAGGTGTTCGAGATTTCATCACCGGAAAATCCACCGGATTTCGATTGGCAGAAAACCAGGGTGACCTCAAGATATCTATTCGTCGAAACCAAGTCCCGAACTTCCTGCTCGTCCAAAACAAGGGTCCCGTTCACGATGACGGCTACTCCGTCGATACCCAAATCGTCTGTCCCTCCAGTGTGCAAATCCTCGACGTCGAACTCTTCTCCATACTCATTAGAAACCGCGCAATAATTCACAAAATGTTCCAGAACGGTAGCGTCGTCCATCTTCGTGGGAAGTGATTCTTCGGATTTGAATGCAGCCACGAGGTTTTGAGTAACCAGATCCATACGAAAGGCCTAGAAAATTGGGTTGGTGGGGGCAGAATATGTTATTGCAAATGTCATATTATTTTTGATTATGATCGAAACTGTCTTTATTGAAAAGTCTGCGGATGTCCACTATGTATGGAAGTATGGGCCTCTGGAAAGGAGGCCTTGAATGACTCTTCTGGATCGAGACTGTGTGAAAATGCAAAATAAACTAAGCTTGGAAAAAATCAACGCCTCGGAACGCTTGACATTCTATTTTCTCATGCTTGGCAATGATAAAAAATGAGCTATAGCCACGTTTTCACACAGCCTCGGCCGAATCCGGTCATTAGCCAGAGGCTAAAATAGGTCGGCCTTGAACGGGCTTTCGATTTCCCGACCAAAGGCCTTTTATCCAAAGCAATCAACTCATGTTTTCCCTTGTATCGAACGGCTCTCCGATAACAGCTGAACAGCCTCAGATAGTTCCCTGGTGGAGCTTTACGAAGACAGTATTGTCGGCAGCGGCCCTGTCGCTGGTGCGTGACGGGTTAATCGAGCTGGAAGATACGGTTTTTGAAGGTCCATTCACGCTGCGTCAGCTTTTGCGACACGAGGCTGGACTCGCGGATTACGGTGAGCTTGCCGATTACCATGCGGCGGTTACTCGCAATGACACGCCTTGGTCGGCAGATGAAATGATGCAGCGTCTTGATGGCACCAGATTACGCTATATGCCTGGTAGCAGTTGGCGGTATTCGAATGTTGGCTACATGTACGTAGCAAGACTTGTTGAACATCTTACAGACCTGACGCTTGAGGAAGCCCTGATTCAACGTGTGTTTGCGCCGCTCGGTTTATCGAGCGTTCGCGTCGCTAAAACTCAAACCGATCTGAGCGGCGTTTGTCTTGGGGGCACGCCTACTTACGACCCAGGCTGGGTTTATCACGGTTTGTTAGTTGGTTTGGTCGCGGAAGCGGCTCTTTTCTTGGATCGCCTCCTGGACGGACACCTCTTTTCACCTGTATTGCTGCAGGAAATGCAAGCCGCACGTACCCTCGGCGGACCGATTCCCGGACGCCCTTGGCTCTCTCCCGGTTACGGCCTGGGGTTGATGCGGGGAGATGTAGAAGGTTCGGTTTTTTATGGACATACCGGAACTGGACCGGGTAGCGTAATAGCCGTCTATCGTTGCGCATACAGACGCGACACTGCAAGTTGCGCCGTCTTTCTTGAAGGCTCCGACGAAGGTGCCGCCGAGATAGAGGCCGTGGTCCGCTTATCGACAACCCTAGGGATTAGCAAGAGGGAGTCTTAACTTCTGAAACCAAGTTTATGATTGCAACCTACCTACGTTGGCTTTGCCGCCTCCCAATAACTGGATCCACAAGGTGTGGCGGGGTGCAGAGCCTAGCCGAGCTTTGAGCAAGCCGCGCGTTGATCTGGATCGGGGGTACAAGGTGGCCGCTGTCCGAGCGAAACGTTTACGCACAGCCGGGGGCTGTGCGTTCTCGCGAGTTCGGCCACCGCCTCGATCCAGATCAGCGCACGGGAAGCCTCGGCAACGCCGAGGCCGCAGCGATGCGAGGCTAGGCTCTGCACCCCGCCACACCGCCTAAAGCACAGAACTCGGATACGCTACGCGCCATCCCCGAACTTGATCCCCTGCGCCAACGGCAGTTCCCGCGAATAATTCACCGTATTCGTCGCGCGCCGCATGTACGCTTTCCACGCGTCGGACCCCGACTCGCGTCCGCCTCCGGTTTCCTTCTCGCCGCCGAACGCGCCGCCGATCTCGGCGCCCGACGTCCCGATGTTCACATTGGCTATCCCGCAATCCGACCCCGCCACCGACAGGAAAGTCTCGGCCTCGCGCAGATCCATGGTGAACACGGCCGAAGACAACCCCTGGGGCACGGCATTCTGCATCTGCAGCGCCTGATCGAAATCGTCGTAGCGCATCACGTACAAAATGGGCGCGAACGTCTCGTGGCAGACCACATCCGTCTGCGCGGGCATGCTGACCAGCGCCGGCGACACATACCAGGCATTAGGGAATTCCTTGGCCAGCACACGCTCGCCGCCGAATATGTCCCCGCCCTGCTCCCGCGCCTGGCCTAGCGCGGCCCGCATCGCATCGAACGCCGCCTGGTCGATCAGCGGCCCCACCAGCGTATCGGGCCTCAGCGGGTTGCCCACGCACGCGCTGGCGTACGCGGTTTTCAGGCGGCGCACCAGTTCGTCGACCACACTGGAATGCACGATCAGGCGGCGCGTGCTGGTGCACCGCTGTCCCGCCGTGCCGACGGCGCCGAACAGAATGCCGCGCACCGCCAGGTCCAGGTCGGCCGACGGCGTGACGATGATGGCGTTGTTGCCGCCCAGCTCCAGCAGCGACCGGCCAAAGCGCGCGGCCACGCGCGGCCCCACCTGCCGGCCCATGCGCGTCGACCCCGTGGCCGACACCAGCGCCACCCTGGCGTCGTCGACCAGCGCCTCGCCCACGTCGCGTCCGCCGATCAACAATTCCGACAGGCCTTGGGGCGCGTCGCCGAATTTTTGCATCGCGCGCTGGAACAGGGCTTGGCAGGCCATGGCCGTAAGCGGGGTCTTTTCCGACGGTTTCCAGACCACGGCATCGCCGCACACGATCGCCAGCGCCGTATTCCAGGACCACACCGCCACGGGAAAATTGAACGCCGAAATCACGCCCACCACGCCCAGCGGATGCCAGGTCTCCATCATGCGATGGCCGGGCCGCTCCGACGCGATCGTCAGGCCGTACAACTGGCGCGAAAGCCCAAGCGCAAAGTCGCAGATGTCTATCATTTCCTGCACTTCGCCCGCGCCCTCGGCAAGAATCTTGCCCGCCTCTATCGACACCAGGCGCCCCAGCGCTTCCTTGTTCGTCCTAAGTTCCTGGCCCAACAGCCGGATCAGTTCCCCGCGCCGCGGCGCGGGCACCGTGCGCCAGACGCGAAACGCATCCTGCGCGCGGCCTATGGCCTGAGTGGTGTCCGCCGCGGTATGTTCGCGCAGCCTGGCGATGACCGATCCGTCCACCGGAGACTGGACGACCAGCGTTCCGCCATGCAGCGCCGACGGCGAAACCCCCATGCTTTCAAGCAATTCCGACGTAGTCATCTCTTTTCCCATCTAGGCCCCCGTATATGTCGATCTGGAATCCAGGCATTCCCGCGCCGAATCCCGGCGCGGCCGCGAAGCCGGCGGACTGCGCCAGCCGGCTCGCCTCATGCCGATCCAGCGAGAATAACATCATAATTCCAATAAGAAAAATAATTTCCTAAAGGGAAATTACGGACTGGCCTGTTTCCGGTCCATGCACTAACCTGTACCTACTTGGACATGCCGATGCGCGCTTGACAGGCCCTCGCGGTATTTCCTATAAGAAAAATTCGGCGAAACGGAGCACCGCGCAATATGTCATCCAGTGTGTACGACGTCATCATCGCCGGCGGCGCGGCGGTCGGCAGCGCGGCGGCCTACTTCTTGAGCGCCAATCCCGACTTCCACGGCACGGTGCTGGTGGTGGAAAAAGATTTCAGCTACAGCCATTGCGCCACCACCTTGTCGGCGGCATCGATCCGCCATCAGTTCTCCACCCCGGAAAACATCCGGATGTCGCAATTCGGCACGCAGTTCCTGTGCGAATTCAGCACCAGGCTGGCCGTAGGACGCGAACAGCCCGACGCCGCGTTCCACGAGGGCGGCTATCTGTTCCTGGCCACCGCCGCGGGCATGGCCGTGCTCAACGACAACCACGCCATCCAGACATCGCTGGGCGCCGACGTGGCGCTGCTCGACGCCGGCGAGCTGGCCCGGCGCTACCCCTGGATGCGCACCGACGACCTGGCTGCGGGGTCGCTGGGACTGTCGGGCGAGGGCTGGCTGGACGCCTATGGCATGATGCAGGGCCTGCGCAAAAAAGCCATTGCCCAGGGCGTGCGCTACATACAGAGCCAGGTCACAGGCCTGCGGCGCCAAGGAAAACGCATTACCGGCGTGGACCTGGACGACGGCGCCAGCCTGCAATGCGGAACCTTCATCAATGCCGCCGGCACCGGCGCCCCCGGGCTGGCGCGCATGGCGGGCATAGACCTGCCGGTGCAGGCGCGCAAGCGCAGTGTCTTCTACTTCGACTGTCCTACATCCATCGCCGACTGCCCGCTGGTCGTGGACCCTGGCGGCGCGTACTTCCGGCCCGAAGGCATGGGATTCATTTGCGGCATCGCGCCCGAAGAATCCAACGACCCCGAATGCGTCGATTTCGACGTACAGTACGACTTGTTCGACGACGTGCTGTGGCCCACGCTGGCCGCGCGCGTGCCCGCCTTCGAGGCCATACGGTGCACCCGAAGCTGGGCCGGCCACTACGACATGAACACGGTCGACCAGAACGCCATCATCGGCGCGCATCCCGCGCTGCCGAACATGCTGTTCGCCAACGGCTTCAGCGGCCACGGCATGCAGCAATCGCCCGCCGTCGGACGCGCCCTGTCCGAACTGGTGACATGGGGTGAATTCCGCACCCTGGATCTGTCGCGCCTGGGTTGGGCGCGCATCCTGGAAAACCGCCCCATCATCGAGAAGAACGTGGTGTAGCGCTACGGGTTCGTCGCGCCGATGTGCTAAGTTTCAGGCTGGACGAATCGCCGATCTTTTCTTTTTTCCCCTGGACCTCACCTTGAGCCGAGCTACCAAACAACAAAACAGCGAATCCGCCCTGGCCGAGCGCCTGCGGTCTTTGCGTCTGGCGCGAAACTGGACCCTGGGCCAGACCAGCCAGGCCAGCGGGGTGGCGACATCGACGCTGTCGAAGATCGAAAACGGCCTGATGTCGCCCACATACGACGTGCTGCTGAAACTGGCCGACGGCCTTGGCCTGGACGTGGCCGAACTGTTCTCGCCGGCGCGGGACCACATGGGGGCGGGGCGCTGCAGCGTCGAACGAAAAGGCGGCGGCGAGATCCACGACACGCCCATGTACCATCACCTGCTGCTGTGTTCGCAGTTGTCGCACAAGCGCATGATGCCGTTCCACACACGCATCAAGGCGCACACGGTGGCCGAGAACGAAGGCTGGAGCCGCCACGAAGGCGAGGAGTTCGTCTACGTGCTGAGCGGCATCATAGAGCTGCACACCGAATACTACCAACCCGCCGTCCTGTCGGCCGGCGACTGTTTCTATATCGACAGCCGCATGCGCCATCGCGTCATCAACCAAGGCAAGACCGACGCCAGCGTACTGTGGGTCAGCACCAAGCCGGGGCCGGAAAGCCTGGCGCCCAGGGAGACATCATGACCAACCGATCCTTGCGCGTCTTCGACGCACAAGCCACGGCCGACCTGCTGCCTTTCGCCGATCTGGCCCGGGCCATTGCCGCCGCCAGCATCGAATGCGCCGACCATGCCATCGACGCGCCCGAACGCCAGGTCGTGCCGCTGGCGCACGGCGCCGGCGTCCTGCTGTCCATGCCGGCCACGGCGGCCGACATCGCCATACACAAGCTGGTGAACGTGGTGCCGGCCAATCCCGGGCGCGGACTGCCCACCATCCACGGCATCGTCGCCGCGTACGACGGCAAGACGGGGCGCGAGCTGTTCGTGCTGGACGGCCCCACCGTCACCGCACGCCGCACCGCGGCCGTGTCGATGCTGGGCCTGAACACGTTTTGCGCCATGCCGCCCAAACGCATCGCCCTGATAGGCACGGGCAAGCAGGCGTCGGGCCACGTCCAGGCCATCGCCGCCATGTTCCCCGGCATCGATTTGTGCATAGTCGGGCGCACCGTCGAAAAAGCGGCGGCTTTCATCGAAGCGCACCCGTACTTGCCTCTGGTATTCCGGGCGGTCGAATCCGTTCCCGACGGCGTGGACGCCGTCTTGACGGCCACGACCAGCCAGGACCCGGTCTACCATCACCCGGCCGCGGCCGGGCGCCTGGTCATAGGCGTGGGCGCCTTCAAGGCCGATTCGGCCGAAATCGCGGCCGACACCGTCCTGGCCAGCCAGATCTACGTCGACGACCCCGCCGGCGCCCACCACGAAGCCGGCGACCTGATCCTGGCCGGCGCCGACTGGAGCCGCGTCAAATCGCTTGCCCATGCCCTGGCCAATGGCGTGGACGCCACCAGGCCCATCCTGTTCAAGACCGTGGGCTGCGCGGCGTGGGACCTGGCGGCCGCGCGTTGCGCGTTGACGCATATGGAATAAACGGTCGATGGTATAACGCGACTTAATTGGACGGATTACTTCAATTTGTTTATGCTTGTCACGCCGTTTACTTTCATTTACTTTTTACGCGCATGTACACTGCAACGCCTGGCCTGTCGCACAACCACGAAGACCCGCTGCTCATCACGTCCCGACTGGAGATCGCCGGGTTGCTGCGCACGCTGATGGACGAAAACGCGCTGATCAACGTGCGCGCCCACAAGGATTCGCCCACCGTCATCACCACGCTGCTGGACATAGACGACAGGCAGGACGTCTTCGTGATCAGCGCCGCGCTGGAACAGGATTTCAACGAAAGCGCGGTCGACGCCGAAGCCATAGAATTCGAGGTCGTGCAGGACAAGACCCAGATCAAGTTCACCTGCGCATTCGCCACCCCTTGCCAGCACGACTGCAGCCCCGCGTTGCGCCTGGCCATGCCCACCTCCCTGCGCCGCATCCAGCGCCGCGAGTTCTACCGGGTCGGCATCCCCGTGAACCAGCCGGCCCGCTGCACCATGGCCCTGCCCGCCCGCATGGCGTTCAGCGCAACGTCCTCGAAACGGCCCACCGTCACGCTGGATCTGAAAGACATCAGCGTGGGGGGCATATCGCTTATCGACAACGACAAGAAACTCAACGTCGCCAGCGATACTCTGTACCCCGATTGCTATATCGTGCTGCCCGAGGCGGGCGCCATCACCACCACGCTGCGCGTGGTGCGCGCCTTCGACGAGACGGTATCCAGCGTGGACACCGTACGCTTCGTCGGCTGCGCGTTCGTCAACCTGCCCAGCTCGATGACGACCACGGTTCAGCGCTACGTCGCCCTGCTGGAACGCAAGCTCAACGCCAGGCGGTTCGGATTCGATTAAACTCGTGCCATGAACACGGGTACAGATCACCGCCAGCCAGGCCCAGACTCCATGTTCGTCGCCCAGAACGCGTTCCAGGGCGACTTGATGGGGCATGTGCGCGCGCTGCCCCAGGCCTGGCGGCAAGCCCTGGCCGACCCCGCCACCCAGGACGTGCTGCATGGCCTGGACCAATTCCTGGCCGACGAACTGGCGCAAGGCAAACAGATTTTCCCGCTGCGGCCGCTTCGCGCGCTGCTCGAGGTCGAACCCCAGGACGTGCAGGTCGTGATCCTGGGCCAGGATCCCTATCACGGCCCCAACCAGGCCCAGGGGCTGGCGTTCTCGGTGCCCGACGCCTGCCGCATTCCGCCCAGCCTGCGCAATATGTTCGCCGAGCTGGCGCGCGAATACCAGGGGGATTTCGTGCGCCAGCGCAACAGTCTGCTGCGCTGGGCGCGCCAGGGCGCCCTGCTGCTGAACACGTCGTTGTCGGTCGAAGCGCACAAGCCGGCCTCGCACGCCAAGCGCGGCTGGGAACACGTCACCGACGCGATCCTTGTCCATGTATTGCGCGAACCGCGCCCCAAGGTGTTTCTGCTGTGGGGTTCGCATGCGCAATCCAAGGAAGACCTGCTGCGCAAGAACCCGCCGCAAGGCCCGCTGCTGGTCCTGAAGGCCAACCACCCGTCGCCGCTGTCGGCGCTGCGCCCGCCCCGCCCTTTCATCGGCTGCGGACACTTCCAGAAAACCAACGAATGGCTGCGCGAACACGGCGAAACCGGCATAGACTGGCTGGAAAACAAGACGCCCCCCGCGCACCGCACCCCCCAGCCCGACGCCGTCGCCGACACACCCGCGGCGCCGCAGACGCCCACCCCGCCGGATCCGGCCGCCTCCGCCCCCTCGGCGTCACCCGCGTCACCCGACCCATCCGGCCCGCAAGGCACCTTGTGGTAATGGTCGCCTGAATTCAGAACCCCAGTTCTTCGCAAGGCCACTGACGCGCCCACACTTCGGCGCGCGACGAAGCATGGCCGCCTGTTTAGCCGCTACAGTGGGTGTCCAGTCACACGTATACGTCCGTTGCCGATACTGCTGACATGATCTGTCAGTATCGACTGTTACAGTGGGCGTCCAATCCCGGATACGTTCATCCATGCAAACCGACACTTCCGCGGCCGGCGCCAGCGGCATCGATACCGATGCCGGCACGCCTTTCGCCCGCCACAGACTGACCCTGGCCACCCTGTGCCTGGCCGTGCTGATCGCACAGATAGACACCGCGGTCGTGAACCTGGCCGTGCAACCCATACAGGCGTATTTCAAGGCCGGCATCACTTCCATGCAGTGGATGCTGGACAGCTACAACCTGGTGTACGCCGTACTGCTGCTTAGCGGCGGCCTGCTGGCCGACCTGTACGGCCGCAAGCGGATTTTCCAGACCGGCGTGGCGCTGTTCGCCGGCGCGTCGCTGCTTTGCGGCCTTGCGCCGAACGTCGGCCTGCTGATCGTGGGAAGAGCCCTGGCGGGCGTGGGCGCGGCCATGCTGACACCGGCGTCGCTGGCGATACTGCGTGTATCGTGGCCGGACACGGCCCAGCGCGGCAAGGCCCTGGGCATCTGGGCGGCCTGCAACGGCCTGGCCTTTGCCGTCGCCCCCACGCTGGGCGGGCTGCTGATCACAGGATTCGGCTGGCGCAGCATTTTCTTCCTGGCCGTCCCGGTGTGCCTGCTGGCGCTGGCCATGGCCAGGCTGTCGGTGACTGAATCAAGCGATCCGGGCCAACGCCACATGGACCTGGCGGCCCAGGTGCTGGGCGCCCTGGCGCTGGGCGGTCTGGCCCTGGCCGCCATCGAAATTCACCAGCATCGCGGCCTGGCGCTGGCTTCCCTGGCCTGCGCCGCCGTGGCATCGATGCTGTTTCACCGCACCGAGGCGCGCAAGGGCGAGGCGGCCATGGTGCCGCTGACATTGTTCCGCGCACCCGCGCTGCGCGGCGCCATCATCGCCACCACCGGCATGACCCTGGGCATGTACGGCGTCCTGTTCCTGCAGCCCCTGGTATGGCAGAAACTGGGCACGCTGGACGCGACCCAGGCCGGCCTGGCGCTGATGCCCATGGCGTTCGTGTTCCTGGTCGTCTCGCCGTTCACCGGCAAGCTTTCCCAGGCCGTCGGGGCCTCGGCCCTGGCCTGCGGCGGTGTGCTGGTCATCGGCATCGGCCTGCTGCTGGTGGGCCTGGGAGCCGGACAGGCCAGCATCGCCTGCACCGAACTGGGGCTGATCCTGACAGGCATAGGCATGGGTTTCGCCACCGGCCCGCTGATGGGACTGGCCGTGGGCGCCGTCGCCGCCGCGCGCTCCGGCACGGCGTCGGCTTTGATCAACGTGGCCCGGATAGCGGGCGCGACCCTGGGCGTGGCGGTTTTGGGCGCGCTGTATTCGGGCGCCGCCGATCCCGTTTCGGGCCTGCGCCTGGCCGTGGTGTGCGGCGGCATCTTCCAGATAGCGTGCGCCATCGCCGCCTGGCGCATCGTCAGAAAGCCTGGGGCATATTTCTGAGAATCCGTCACCCCAACTTCAGGCGTGGGAAATTTCCGCATGCAGCTTCAGGCCCAGGGCGCGGATCACCTTCATGATGGTACCGAACTCCGGATTGCCCTTGGCCGACAGAGCCTGATACAGTCCTTCGCGTGACAGGCCCGTTTCGCGGGCGAGCTGGCTCATGCCGCGCGCGCGGGCAATGTCGCCCAGCGCGGCACGGATCAGGCTGCCGTCGCCGGGGTCTTCCTCAAGGCAAGCTTCGAAATACAGCGTCATGTCCTCGTCGGTCTTGAGGGAATCGGCTGCATCCCAGCGGCTGAAGCCTTCGGGGACGTTGATGGTGAGAGGTTCGCTCATGATTTACTCCTTCCAGAGTTTGGCGAGGTCAATCGCTCGTCCGATGTCGGCGTCCTGCTTGCGCTTGTCGCCGCCACACAGCAGCACCACGACGGTATTACCGCGCCGCGTGAAATACAGACGGTAGCCAGGGCCAACGTCGATCCGCATTTCCGAGACGCCATCGCGCAGGGGCTTCCAGTCGCGCAGGCCATCGTGCCATGCCTTGAATTCGTCGCTCTGGATAACCTCGAACATGGCCTATTGTTAACCATGACATACATATCCGTCAAATAGGAGGAGCCATGTATCCACGCCAGTTTCACACAACGTCTCTAGTCGTCGTGTGAGAGGCCTGCTAGACGTTGAACAGAAAATTCATGACGTCGCCGTCCTTGACCACGTAATCTTTGCCTTCGGCGCGCATCTTGCCGGCTTCCTTGGCGCCCTGCTCGCCCTTGCAGGCGATGAAGTCCTGGTAGCCTATGGTCTGCGCGCGAATGAAGCCGTGCTCGAAATCGGTGTGGATGACGCCGGCGGCCTTGGGCGCGGTATCGCCTATGCGTATGGTCCAGGCGCGCACTTCCTTGACGCCCGCGGTGAAGTAGGTTTGCAGGCCCAGCAGCCGGTAGCCGGCGCGGACGACGCGGTTCAGCCCGGGTTCGTCCATGCCCATGTCGGCCAGGAACACGCCTTTGTCCTCATCGTCCAGGTCGGCGATTTCAGCTTCGATGGCGGCGCACACGGCGACGACGGGGGCGTTTTCCGCCTGGGCGTATTCCTGCACGGCTTGCAGTTTCGGGTTGTTCTCGAAGCCGTCGTCCTTGACGTTGGCCACGTACATGGTGGGCTTGGCGGTGATGAAGCAATACTGCCTGATCGCCGCGCTCTCGTCGTCGTCCAGCCCCAGCGACCGTATGGACCCGCCCTGGTTCAGGGTGGCGGTGATTTTTTCCAGCAGCGCCACCAGTTTGGCCGCTTCCTTGTCGCCCGAGCGCGCCAGCTTCAGATTCTTCTGCACGGCTTTGTCGGCGGTCGCCAGGTCGGCCAGGGCCAGTTCGGTATTGATGACTTCGATGTCGGACACGGGGTCGACCTTGCCGGCCACGTGCACCACATTGTCGTCGTCGAAGCAGCGCACGACGTGCACGATGGCGTCGGTTTCGCGGATGTTGGCCAGGAATTGGTTGCCCAGGCCTTCGCCCTTGGAAGCGCCGGCGACCAGGCCCGCGATGTCGACGAATTCGACCACGGCGGGCACGATGCGCTCGGGGCTGACGATTCCGGCCAGCGCCGCGAGGCGCTCGTCGGGCACTTCGACCACGCCCACGTTGGGTTCTATCGTGCAGAAAGGGTAGTTCTCGGCCGCGATGCCCGCCTTGGTCAAGGCGTTGAACAAAGTCGATTTTCCGACGTTGGGCAGGCCAACGATGCCGCATTGCAAAGCCATATAAATCCTATAAGTTCCACAATCGAGTCGAACTCGAACGTGACCGAAATACTCCAGCTCACACTAGAGTAATCAGAGATATGAACGTGAGGGCTGGGAACGCAACTGTATTGCTCTCGACAATTTTGCCCCCAGGTTTCGCTACGAATTGAATGATTTTAACCGGTTCCTGACCATAACTTGCCCCACTTTCAGTGGGAAAAGCTGCGCCCTACCGAAGCTGCACCAGCGCTATTTATCTTCTGCCATATCATTCTCAAACAAGTCTTGTCGTTCGCACCTAAAACGCTCGCGATGCTCTACATGTATTCAGTAACGGATTAACTGTTGCATCAGAATCCTATAGATATCGAACTTGGACGCCAAACCGAACCCACAGTAAAGAGCGTTCTTCATCCGTCGGGGCGTGAAGGGCGTGTTGCATCCGCTCCACACTTCAATAAGAGCCAACCTAAAAGAAGTGAAATGCGGTATTGTGCATCCATACTTACCAATAAGTAACTATTTATTAAATATACGTCCGGGGAAAATGTAATGAAGCGATTGTTGGCTGTAGGTGGTTTTGTGAGCCTCCTTAGCGGGTGTGCTTCTATCATTAGTGGCACCAACCAGCCACTTTCGGTTCAGACACGCTTAACTACCGGAGAGGAAATCATTGGTGCGAACTGTAAACTTGAAAATCCGAAAGGCACATGGTTTGTGACTACCCCCGGCACCGTTACAGTTCATCGTGCCTATGATGATTTATCCATCAATTGCACGAAAGCCGGCGAGCAACCCGGCATCGCAGCGGTCAAATCCTCAACCAAAGGGATGGCTTTCGGCAACATACTATTCGGTGGAATTATTGGAGGGGGAATCGATGCAGCAACCGGTGCCGCGTATGACTATCCACCACTGATCACAATTCAGATGGGTCACAACATAACGATTAATGCTCCTGTTCCGAATCAAGCAACGGCACAAGCCTCTAGTCAGCCAACCTCGACACAGGCTGCTTCGGCTCAAGCCTCCTCAAGCAGTTCACAAATAACTTTAGCTCCTGGCGATATCGAAAAGAACTCGCCCTCCTCACCGCCACCTCAGTAGAAATATAGAGGAAAACGCGCCGGCGGGCGCGGGTCAGGTCACCAATTGCGGCGCCAGGTGCAGCACCAGCCAGATCATGGCCAGAGGCCCGGCGTTGAAGACGCCATGCAGCAGCATGGACGCGCCCACGCCGCGCCGCACCCGCAGCCAGCCCAGCACCATGCCCGTCAGCCATTGCGGCAGCACCAGCAGGGGCATCAGCCAGTACGGCGTCCGGTCGTACGAGAAATTGACCAGGTGCGCGCCGGCGAACAGCAGGCAAGACAAGTGAAACACCCAGGGAAACGCCGCGCGGTAGCGCCGCCGCCAGCGCCAGGGCAGCGGCCGGCGCGCGAAGCGCCAGCCCATCCAGACGGGCGCCCAGCACGCCAGCAGCACGACCAGCAGCAAAACGATGGAATACCAGCGCGCGCCCATCAGCATGGCGACCAGGGCGGCGGGCAGCAGCCACACGGCCTGGGCGACGTGCCGCAGGCTGTAGCGAAACACCAGTTCCTCCACCACGGGCGCCCACAGCAGCGCCGTCAGCCAGGGAATGTTCCACAAGTCCAGCCTGCTTTGCGCCCCGCCCGCCATGGCCGCCGACAAGGCGATGGGGCCCAGGAAGAACAGGTTGATCATCCACAACACGACAGCCCACTGCGCCAGCCTTGCCGCCGGCACGGTCGGGAACCAGTCCCCCGTCCAGCCGCTGCCGGCGCGGCGCGGCGCCAGGCGCGGGCCGAAGCCGGGATGGACGATGAAACGCAGGAAATTCCCGAATTCGCCGGAAAAGCGCTGGCGCCCTGACGCGTCAGTCACGATTGGCCTCGTGCAACTGGTTGGTCGCCTGCGGGAACTGGCCGCGCAGCAGCGCCGGCAGGATGGCCCGGCATCGGTCTATGACGCGCTCGATCTGGGTCAGTTCGTCGCGCCTGGGCGGGTTCAGCACGAAACCGACCACCTGCTGGGCCAGGCCCAGCGTGCGCGGATGACCTATGCCCAGGCGCAGGCGCCAGAAGTCCGGACTGGCCAGCTCGCGCTGGATGTCGCGCAGGCCGTTGTGCCCGGCGTGCCCGCCCCCCTGCTTGAGCTTCACCTGTCCGGGAAGCAGGTCCAGTTCGTCGTGCAGCACCAGCACCTGCTGGGGCGCAAGCTTGTAGAAGCGCGCCAGGGCGCCCACCGCCAGGCCGGAACGGTTCATGAAGGTGGTGGGCTTGGCCAGGATGACGGCGTCGCCCTCGAACCGGGCCTTGGCCACCCAGGCGGAAAACGCCTTTTCGATCGCAAAGCCGGCGGACAAGTCGTCGGCCAGGTGGTCGGCCAGCCAGAACCCGGCGTTGTGCCGCGTCGTTTCGTATTCCGGGCCGGGGTTTCCCAGGCCGACGATCAAGCGTATGGGATCAGTCATATGACACCAGAGAATAAAGCAAAACCCCCGCCGACGCAGGCCGGACGGGGGTTTCCCGCATCGGATGCGCCGCGATTATTCGGCGGCGGGCGCTTCCGGAGCGGCTGCGGCGGGAGCGGCATCGTCGTCATCGGCGGCATTGGCGCCGCCGGACTTGACCAGGGCGGCGGCCAGGACCGGGTTGGCGTCGCCGCCGTGCGCCGCGAACGTCACGCCCGTGGGCAGGGTGATGTCGGCCAGGTGCAAAGTGGCGCCGGCCAGAAGCTTCGACAGATCGACTTCGATGAACTGGGGCAGGTTGGCGGGCAGGCAGATTATGTCGATTTCGGTCAACACGTGGCTGATGACGGCACTATTGAGCTTGACGGCCGGCGAGACTTCGGCGTTGACGAAATGCAGCGGCACCTTGGTGCTGATGGCGTGCGACGCATCGACGCGCTGGAAATCCACATGCAGCACCAGTTGCTTGTACGGGTGCCACTGCACGGCGCGCAGCAGGACTTGTTCCGCCTTGCCGTCGAGGGCCATGGTCAGGATGGACGCGTGGAACTGTTCCTTGCGCAGGGCATGGTAGATTTCGTTGTGGTCGAGCTCGATACTGACGGGATCGGCCTTGCCGCCATAGACTATGGCGGGGACACGACCGGCGTGGCGCAGGCGGCGGCTCGCACTCGTACCCTGTTCGCTACGCGAAACGGCATTGAATTTCATGGAAAACTCCAATAACGGGCTTGCGCCCGATCAAAAACACGGTGCTTGCGCACCGAAGGAATCCGTTGCCCGCCGCGACCAGCGGGCAACGGGAAAAAACTTAGTCGACAAACAGCGAACTGACCGATTCGGCGTTCGAAATGCGCAAAATGGTTTCGCCCAGCAGGGACGCACACGACAACTGGCGTATCTTGCCGCAGGCGTGCCCGGCCTCGGACAGGGGAATGGTGTCGGTCACGACCAGCTCGTCCAGGGCGGATTCGGTGATGCGCTCGATCGCGCCCCCCGAGAGCACCGGATGCGTGCAATAGGCGTACACCGACAGGGCCCCGCGGTCTTTCAGCGCCTGCGCGGCCTTGCACAGCGTGCCGGCGGTGTCGACCATGTCGTCCATGATGATGCATGTGCGGCCGTCGACTTCGCCGATGATGTTCATGACTTCCGACACGTTGGCGCGCGGCCGGCGCTTGTCGATGATGGCCAGGTCGGCTTCCAGCTGCTTGGCCAGGGCGCGCGCGCGCACCACGCCGCCGATGTCGGGCGACACGACCATGAGGTCGTTGTAGTTGCGCCGCCAGATGTCGCCCAGCAGCACCGGCCCGGCATACACGTTATCCACCGGTATGTCGAAGAAACCCTGTATCTGGTCGGCGTGCAGGTCCATGGTCATGACGCGGTCGACGCCGACGACCTGCAGCATGTTGGCCACGACCTTGGCCGAGATCGAGACCCGCGCCGAGCGCGGCCGCCTGTCCTGGCGCGCGTAACCGAAATACGGGATGGCCGCGGTGATGCGCCCGGCCGAGGCACGGCGCAGGGCATCGACCATGACCATGATTTCCATCAGGTTGTCGTTGGTCGGCGCACAGGTGGGCTGCAAAACGAAAACGTCCTTGCCGCGGACGTTTTCATTGATTTCGACCATGACTTCGCCATCGGAAAAGCGGCCGACCGTCATTTTTCCCAGCGACATGTCAAGATGATTGACGACATCGACTGCCAAACGCGTGTTGGCAGTGCCTGTAAAGATCATGAATCTGTCATGTGCCATGATGGACGGTGGGAATCCCGTAGCAATAAAACAGCAAAGCTGTCATCTGGCTTCCTGCAAGGGCCGACAACCGCTTTGCGTCGACAAGCCAGATGGCTTGGAAAAAATGGCTGGGGAAGAAGGATTCGAACCTTCGCATGCTGGAATCAAAATCCAGTGCCTTAACCAGCTTGGCGATTCCCCAATTCAACTGCGTATCCAGTGCCGTAGCGGATGGTCGGACAGGCCCGCGCAAACCCAGGAATTTCTTATGACCGGCGTGCCGTCCCGGCCGGTGGGCATTTCAGCGGTGATGTCCCGATGGCACCTGCGCGCCTGATCCATCGTTACGAATTCGGCAAAAAAACAGGCGCCAGACCCGGTCATCCGGACGTGGTACCCGCAAGCCCGAAGCCAGTCGGCCATTTGCCCGACCCGCGGGTACATGGCGCAAGCCACCGGTTCCAGATCGTTCCGGCCAAAGACCCGCGCGCCCGCGCCGCCCTGCCATTCTGCAAAGACCGATATTTTGACGCACTGGGAATTTCTTGTCAATTCGTCGGCCGCGAAGATGGCGGAGGTCGGCACCTGCTGATCCGGCTGCGCCACCACGTAGGCGCGCTGGGGCAAAGCCACGGGGGACAGCGCTTCGCCCACGCCCTGGGCAAACGCCGGCTGGCCGAATACGAACACCGGAACGTCGGCGCCCAGCGGCAGGGCCAGCCGCATCAGGTCGGCGCGCGACAGGTTCGTGCGCCACAGGCGGTTCAAGGCGATCAGCGTGCTGGCCGCGTCGCTGGATCCGCCGCCCAGCCCGCCTCCCATGGGAATACGCTTGCGGCAAACGATATGCGCCCCCTGCCGCACCCCGGTCGCCTGCTGCAGGGCAAGCGCGGCGCGCACCACCAGGTCGTCGGAGCCCGCTTCGGGCAGAGCCGGGTTTTCACAGGTGATCCGGCCATCGGCGCGCTCGTCGAGGTCCAGCGCATCGCACAGATCGATGAAACGGAAGACCGTCTGCAGCAGATGATAGCCATCGGGGCGGCGCCCCACCACGTGCAGGAACAGATTGAGCTTGGCCGGCGCGGGTACGTCGTATAAAGCCACGACGATTCCCTAGCGGCTGTCGACGGCCAGGCGCACGCTGATCCGCCCATCCGGGCCGTCGCGCAGCATGCGCAACAGGCGCGGGCCTTGCGTGTCGTAATTCGACAGGCGCACCAGCCAGCCGTCCTGGGTGAAGCTTTCCACCTGGCCGGCGGCATTTTTCTTCAGGTCGCCGGTTGCTCCGCCTTGTGTGCGGCCGCGCAGCCAGTCGCGCAGGCCCGCCACCGGGATGGGGCTGCCCAGCACCTGGGCGACCAGCGCGTCGGCGCTGGGCGCCTGCTGGCTGGTTCCGTTGGCGCGCAGCAGCGTGGCGCCGGCCGGGGTTACCGTGACGCGCGCCAGCGTGCTGCCCAGCGGGTTGGCCAGATCCAGCGTCAGGCCGGCGCCGTCGTCATGCCAAGAAAACCCGCCCTGCACGGCCTTCCGGCCGGCATTGCCGCGATCCACCGTGACCGCGAAACGGCCGGTGCGGTCGAACGACGCCACGCCGGGCCTGCCGGCGATCCGGGCGGGCGTGGCGCATGCCGCAAGCATGGCCAGCAGCCCCGCGGCGCAACACCATGCGGACCAGCGGCGCCATGCCCATCTTGTCATTTGAAGGACACCCCGAACCGCTTCAGGGTCTTCAGAAGGCTTTCATTTTTAGGGTCCTTCTTGAACCCATCGTGCCAGATTTCCCGGGCCTTGGTGTGGCGCTTGAGCTTCCACAGCACTTCGCCCAGGTGCGCGGCCACGTCGGCCGACGGCAGTTTCCGGTACGAGCGCTGCAGATAGTCCAGCGCCCCGTCCAGATCGTCGACGCGGTAAAGATACCAACCCATGCTGTCCAGGATGAACGGATTGTTCGGCTCGAGCTCCAGCGCATGTTCGAGCAGGTCGTGCGCCTCGTCGAGCTTGATATTGCGGTCGGCGTACGTGTAACCCAGCGAATTGTAGGCGTTGGCGTTGTCCGGATCGAGTTCGATCACGCGCTGCATCAGGGTCTCGAATTCGTCGTACTTGCCTTGCAGCACGTACAGCATGGCCAGGTCGTACTTGATCTCGGGCGTATCCGGCATGGCCTTGTCGGCGTCGGACAGCACCTTGACCGCGTCGTCGGTGCGGCCGGAATTGCGGTAGATCGACGCCAGCGACAGGGCCACGACCGCCCGTTCGTGCAGCGTCTGGGGCTTCAGGGCGGCCAGCGTCTTGCGCGCGGTGGTCATGTCGCCCTTGCGGGCCTGCAGCACGGCCATGTGGATATGGGCCTGGAAGCGGACCGTGGGGTCGTCGATCAGGCCAAGCTGGTGTATGGCTTCGTCCAGATTGTTCTGTTTTTCGGCGATTTGCACCAGCAGCAGGCGGGCGTCGGAAATGTCGGCCTGGGCATCGGTGGCATTCGTGTTGAACGACCTGCCGCGCTGCGCCTGGACATTGATGTAGTGGCCCAGCAGCGTCTTGGCCTGATCGTAGCGGCCGGCATGGAAGTTGACTTCCGCCTCGGTGTACAGCAGGTCGAAATCCTCGGGCGCGCGCTGGCGCATCGTGTGCAGTATGTCCAGGGCCTGGTCGGTTTCATGCAGCGCCACCAGATGGTTGATCAGCATCAGCTGCAGCTTGCGGGCGTCGGGATGCTTGGCGATGAAGCCCCGGGTCACGCTGATGGCCTGGGCCGGGTTGATCTTCACGCCGTATTCCAGCACGCGCTGCGCGGCATCCCGTGAATTGGGGTCGAGCTTCATGGCGGTCTGCGCTTCGGACAGGGCGCGATCGGGCTTGCCGGCCGCCCACGAGGCATCGGCCAGGGCCAGGTGCGCGGCGGGCAGCGAACGCACGGGCGCGCGCAGAGCCTGGTCCAGGACGTCCAGGGCCAGGCGCTTGTCCTGCATCTTGCTGGCGATCACCGCCGCCTGGGCGATCGCCGCCTGCTTATCGGGGGCTTTTTCGATGCGGTCCCACAAGGCCGCGGCCAGGCCCGTGGTGTCGCCGTTGGACGCCGCCACGGCCAGGGACGACGCGACGGCCTGCGGGTCGCCCGGCGCCAGCAGCACCCACTGGCGCGCGGCATCGAGCGCGCCCTGCATGTCGTGCCCGACCATGGCCAGTTGGAAGGCCCGCTTGGCCAGGCGCGGATCGAGCGTGTCCTTGGACAGGTCCAGCAGGGTCTGGCTGGCGGCGCCCAGGTCGCCGCGCTGCGCCGCGATTTCGGCGGCCAGGAAACGGTAGAGGATGTCGGCCGTGAGCTTGACGGCCGGCGGATGGCCGGCCCGCAAGTGGATTTCTTCGACCGGCTGGCGGGCCTTGTGCGTCTGGGCAATAGCTGGCGCGGGCCATTGCAGGCAGCACGCCGTCAACACCGCGTACGCGGCATACATGGAATATTTCATTCACCTGGGCCACCCGCGCCGTCGCTACACTTGGTACGCAAAACGGACTATCGTAGATAGCGCAACGCAAGATGGCTAAATTGCACCTTAGAATTAATGATGTTAGCACCCGTTAGTATTCCACCATGCCCGAACTGCCAGAAGTCGAAACCACGCGTCGCGGAATAGCGACGATTATGCCGGGCCGGATCTTGACGCGGTTGCTCATTCATGAACCGCGCATGCGCTGGCCCATACCCGCCGATCTGGCCGACAAGGTGCGCGGCCGCGTCGTGCTGGAATGCGCGCGCCGCGGAAAATACCTGCTGATCCATTTCGAGAACGGCGTCCAGATCGTGCACCTGGGCATGTCGGGGTCGCTGCGGCGCGTGCCGCTTGGCGAGCCCCGGCGCAAGCACGATCACGTGGAATGGCTGTTCGACGACGCGCGCTTCCTGCTGCACGACCCGCGCCGGTTCGGCGCCGTGCTGTGGCACGATACGGCCGACGGACCCATAGCGCGGCACCCGCTGCTGAGCAGCCTGGGCGTCGAACCGCTGGACCCCGAATTCACGTCCGCCCTGCTGCATGCCGGCTTGAAGGGCCGCACGCAATCGATCAAGTCGGCGCTGCTGGCGGGCCAGATCGTCGTGGGCGTGGGCAATATCTACGCGTCCGAAGCGCTGTTTCGCGCCGGCATCAACCCCAAGGCGGCAGCGGGGTCATTGTCGGCCGCCCGCTGCGAGCGCCTGGCCCAGTCCGTGCGCCAGACGCTGCGAGAAGCCCTGGAATCGGGGGGCAGCACCTTGCGCGATTACGTCGATGCCAGCGGCGAGCCTGGCGCCTATTTCACCCTGCATGCCGCCGTCTACGACCGCGAGCACCAGCCCTGCAAGACCTGCGGCACGCCCATACAGCGCATCGTCCAGGGCCAGAGGGCGACATACTACTGCCCCCGGTGCCAGCGCCGCTGACAGTTTCGCGGTCGCCTGAAATTCGTTTATAACGAACGCATTGAACTAAAACGAATTATTGACTATAGTCGCCCATATCAACGGAGCCCCTCATGAGCAAACAATTCGCCTCGCACGCCGACCTGCAAGACAAGGTCGTCTCCTTCGACAAACTGTCGGACAACGCCTATGCCTACACGGCCGAAGGCGACCCGAACACCGGCATCATCATCGGCGAGGACGCCGTGATGGTGATCGATACGCAAGCCACGCCCGTCATGGCGCAAGACGTCATCCGCCGCATCCGCGAAGTGACCGACAAGCCCATCAAATACATTCTTCTGTCGCACTACCACGCCGTGCGCGTGCTGGGCGCATCGGCCTACAACGCGCAGGAAATCATCGCCAGCCGCGATACCTACGACCTGATCGTGGAACGCGGCGAACAGGACAAGGCCAGCGAAATCGGCCGGTTCCCCCGGCTGTTTCGCAACGTCGAATCGGTGCCCGACGGCCTGACCTGGCCCTCCATCACCTTCGAAGGCGAAATGACCGTGAATCTGGGCAACCTGGAAGTCCAGATCCTGCAGGTCGGGCGCGGCCACACCAAGGGCGACACCATCGCCTGGCTGCCCGAGCAGAAAATCCTGTTCGCCGGCGACCTGGTCGAATACCAGTCCACGCCGTACGCGGGCGACTGCTATTTCCGCGAATGGCCGTACACGTTGGACACGCTGGCCGGCTTCAACGCCGAGAAAATGGTGCCCGGGCGCGGCCCGTCGCTGCTTTCGGCCGCCGACGTGCGCAAAGGCCTGGCCGGCACCCGCGCCTTCCTGACCGACCTGTATTCCTGCGTCAACTCGGGCGTGGCCAACGGCAAGGACTTGAAGACCATCTACCGCGAAACCTACGACTTCATGCAGCCGCGCTACGCCGACTGGGTCATCTTCGATCACTGCATGCCGTTCGACGTGTCGCGCGCCTACGATGAAGCCACGGGCCACGACGACCCGCGCATCTGGACGGCCGAACGCGACCTGGAAATGTGGAAGCAACTGGAAGGCAGCTGACCCGCCGGCATAGCGCATAGTGCGGACAAGGGGCGGACATGGGAGACATCGACTACCAGACCCTGGCGTTCACGTACAAGCCTCGCCCGCCGGGCGACAGCCGCCACCGCGTCGTGGTGGTGGGCGCCGGGCCGGTCGGCCTGACGGCGGCGCTGGATCTGGCCCAGCGCGGCAACCAGGTCGTGGTCATAGACGACGATTGCCGCCTGTCCACGGGTTCGCGGGCCATCTGCTTCGCCAAGCGCACGCTGGACGTCTGGGACCGCCTGGGCGTGGGCCAGCGCATGGTCGACAAGGGCGTGTCGTGGAACGTGGGCAAGGTGTTCTTCAGGGACAGGGAAGTCTGGCGCTTCGACCTGCTGCCCGAGCCCGGCCACAAACGCCCCGCCTTCATCAACCTGCAGCAATACTATTGCGAGGGTTTCCTGTTCGAACAGGCGGAACAGCACCCCCGCATAGAACTGCGCTGGAAGCACAAGGCCGTCGCCCTGGATTCACGCGCCGACGGCGTGCGCGTCACCGTCCAGACGCCCGACGGCGCCTACGATCTGAGCGCCGACTGGCTGGTCGCCTGCGACGGCTCGCGTTCGCCCATACGCAAGATGCTGGGCGAGGAATCGCACGGACGCACCTTCCGCGACCGCTTCCTGATCGCCGACATCAAAATGCGGGCCGAATTCCCCGTCGAGCGCTGGTTCTGGTTCGACCCGCCTTTCCATCCCAACCAGTCGGTGCTGCTGCACAGCCAGCCCGACAACGTATGGCGGGTCGACTTCCAGCTGGGCTGGGACGCCGACCCGGTCGAGGAAGTCAAACCCGAAAACGTCATCCCGCGCCTGCGGGCGCTGCTGGGCGAAGACGTGCAGTTCGAACTGGAATGGGTCAGCATCTATACCTTCGCCTGCGAGCGCATGGATCACTTCCGCCACGGCCGCGTGCTGTTCGCGGGCGATTCGGCCCATCGCGTCTCGCCCTTCGGCGCGCGCGGCGCCAACAGCGGGGTGCAGGACGCCGACAACCTGGGCTGGAAGCTGGATCTGGTCATGCGCGGGGACGCGCCCGAGTCCCTGCTGGACACCTACGCCAGCGAGCGCGAGCGGGCCGCCGACGAAAACGTCCGGCATTCGACGCGGTCCACCGACTTCATCACTCCGAAAAGCGAAATCAGCCTGATTTTTCGCAATACGGTGCTGAAGCTGGCGAAAGACTTCGACTTCGCGCGCGCGTTCGTCAACAGCGGACGCCTGTCCACCGCCACACGCTATGCGGATTCGCCCTTGAACACGCCCGACGCCGATCGGTTCCCCGCCTGCCTGGCGGTGGGCGACGTGGCGCCCGACGCGCCCATCGCCGTCGGCGGCGAAAACCGATGGTGGCTGGACGTGCTGGACGGCCGGTTCACCGTGGCCGTATTCCACGGCGCGGGCGCGGACCACGCAGCCCGCATCGACGCGCTGCGGGCAGTGCGGCGGCAATGCCCGGCCGCGCGGATCGTATTGATCCGCATGCCGCAGGCGGGCGCCGACCACACCGATGACGCCCGGGCGGATGCGTCGTCGGCGCAAGCCTTTGCCGGCGCCCGCGACGCGCCCGACGCCATGCTGACGGTCGACGACATTCAGTCGCTGCTGGCGCGGCGCTACGACGCCCGGGACGGCACGTGCTACCTGATCCGTCCGGATCAGCACATCGCCGCCCGCTGGCGCGAATGCCGTGCCGACACCGTACGGGCGGCGCTGCGCCGCGCCACCGGACATTCACAGGCGGAGCCATCATGAAACTGAACACCCGGCCCAACCTGGCCGCGCCCGACGACTTCTACGAGCACCTGATCGACGCGCACCGCGATCTGGACAACGATCAAAGCCATACGCTGAACGCCGCGCTGGTCCTGCTGCTGGCCAATCACATAGGCGACGCCGACGTCCTGTACGAGGCGCTGGCGCACGCCCGCAACGCGGCGCTTGAAGACGCCGGGGCCGACACGCCCGGCGCGCCATCCAACCCCTAGACACTGGAGCCGATCATGAACAGCGACACGCCACAAACCGGATTCGGCAATCATTTCGCCACCGAGGCCCTGCCCGGCGCGCTGCCGCAAGGGCGCAACTCGCCCCAGGTGTGCCCGTACAAGCTGTACGCCGAACATCTCTCGGGCACGGCGTTCACGGTGGCGCGCGCCGACAACCGCCATTGCTGGCTGTACCGCATCCGCCCCGCCGCGGCCGGCCAGAAGCCGTTCGCGCCGTATTCCGGCGCGCTGGACTGGACCGGCGAATTCAACCAGGGACCCGTGCCGCCCGACCCGTTGCGCTGGGATCCCCTGCCCGCTCCCGGGCGCAAGGTGGACTTCATCGACGGCATGCACACCTGGGGCGGCAACGGGCGCTGCGACGACCTGTCCGGCGTCAGCATCAACCTGTACGCCGCCAGCCAGTCCATGCAGGGCCGGTTCTTCTGCAACGCCGACGCCGAAATGCTGATCGTGCCGCAGCGGGGGCGCCTGCGCCTGGCGACCGAACTGGGCCGCATCGACATCGAACCGTGCGAAATCGCCCTGATCCCCCGGGGCGTGCGCCTGCGCGTGGAACTGCCCGACGGCGCGGCCGCCGGCTACATGCTGGAGAACTTCGGCACGTCTTTCCGGCTGCCCGAACTTGGGCCCCTGGGGTCCAACGGCCTGGCCAACCCGCGCGACTTCGAAACGCCCCACGCCTGGTACGAAGACGTCGAGGGCGATTTCGAGCTGATCGTGAAATTCACCGGAGGCTTCTGGCGCGCCCCGATTTCGCATTCGCCCCTGGACGTCGTGGCCTGGCACGGCAACCACGCCCCCTGCAAATACGACCTGCGCCGTTTCAACGCGGTGGGATCGATCAGCTACGACCATCCCGATCCCTGCATCTTCACGGTGCTGACCTCGCCGTCGGCCGTACCGGGCGTGGCCAACGCCGACTTCGTCATCTTCCCGCCGCGCATCCTGGTGGCCGAAGACACCTTCCGCCCGCCCTGGTTCCATCGCAACGCCGCCAGCGAGTTCATGGGCCTGATCCAGGGTGTGTACGACGCCAAGGCGCAAGGCTTCGTGCCCGGCGGGGCCAGCCTGCACAACTGCATGATGCCGCACGGGCCCGACGCCGACACCTTCGCCAAGGCCGTGGCCGCCGACACGCACCTGCCTTCCTACATGCGCGACACCATGGCCTTCATGTTCGAGACGGGCCGCGTCATACGTCCCACGCTCGCCGCGCTGGAATCGCCCACGCGCCAGCGGCGCTATACCGAATGCTGGCAGGGCCTGGAAAAGCATTTCACTCCCACCCAACCCTGACGCCACGGACGCCAAGCCATGTCTCTTCTGAACGAAACCCACGATCCATCGCTGCGCAGCTGGGTGGCCTCGGCCAATACGGCCGACGGCGGCTTTCCGGTGCAGAATCTGCCCTACGCCATATTCCGCCCGGCCGGCTCCGGCCAGGCATGGCGCCCCGCGGTGGCCATAGGCACGCAAATGGTCGACCTGGCCATGCTGGCGCGCGCCGCGCCGTTCCCGGGGCCGGCCGCCGACGCCCTGGCCGCATGCCAGGGCGAGAGCCTGAACGCGCTGATGGCCCTGACGCCGGCGCACTGGTCGGCCCTGCGCCTGGAACTGTCGCGCGCCCTGCGCCAGGGCTCGAGCCTGCAAGACCTGATCCGCCCCATGCTGGCCGAGCGCAACGCCGCCGAATTCAGCCTGCCGGCGCGCATCGGCGACTACACCGACTTCTATATTTCCCTGCATCACGCCACGGCGGTGGGCAAGCTGTTCCGGCCCGACAATCCGCTGCTGCCCAATTACAAATGGGTGCCCATCGGCTATCACGGCCGGGCTTCCAGCATCGGCGTATCCGGGCAGCGGTTCCACCGCCCCGTGGGCCAGACCCGGCCGGCCGACGCGGACGGCACGCCGGGCTTCGGCCCCTGCCGGCGCCTGGACTACGAACTGGAACTGGGCGTTCTCACCGGCCAGGGCAATGCCCTGGGCCAGCGCATTGCCCTGGACGAGGCCGAAGACCATGCGTTCGGACTGTGCCTGCTCAACGACTGGTCCGCGCGCGACATACAGGCGTGGGAATACCAGCCGCTGGGCCCGTTCCTGGCCAAGAACTTCGCCAGCACCGTCTCGCCGTGGGTGGTCACGCTGGAAGCGCTGGCGCCGTTTCGCGTTCCCTTCTCGCGCCCTTCATCCGACCCACAGCCCATGCCTTACCTGGATTCGGAACGGAACCGGGCGCGGGGCGCCTTCGACATAAGCCTGGACGTGCAGCTGAGCACGCGGCAATCCCGGGCCGCGGGCGCCGAACCGGCCACGCTGTCGCGCAGCAACTTCAAGTACGCCTACTGGACCATCGCCCAGATGATCGCGCACCACAGCGTCAACGGCTGCAACCTGCAGCCCGGCGACCTGTTGGGCACCGGCACGCAGTCGGGCCCCAACCCGGGCCAGGAGGGCTCGCTGCTGGAGCTGAACCAGGGCGGCAAGCATCCCGTGCCGCTGCCGTGGGGCGAGACGCGCACCTTCCTGGAAGACCACGACGAGGTCATTCTGCGCGCCGCCTGCCGCAAAGAAGGCTATCCCACCATCGGCTTCGGCCAGTGCGCCGGCACCGTGCTGCCCAGCCTGGCGTAGCGGCCGCACCAGGCGACCGGGCCAAGCCTAAGGCGCCAGGACTTTCCCCGGATTCATCAAGCCGTCCGGGTCCAGCGCCTGCTTTACGCGGTGCATCAGCGCCAGCTCGACCGGGTCCTTGTATCGGGGCAGCGCGTCGCGTTTGAGCTGTCCCACGCCGTGTTCGGCGCTGATGGACCCTCCGAACTGGTGCACGCTGTCGTGCACCAGTTCGTATACGGCGTACTGGCGGTCGAGCAGTTCGGCTTCGGTGAACGCGCTGCCCCGGGCCACGTTGTAATGCAGGTTGCCGTCGCCCAGATGGCCGAAGATCACGTGTTCTATGCCCGGAAAGGCCGCTTGCAGGGCGGCGTTGGTGGTGTCGACGAATCCGGCCATCCTGGACACGGGGATGGACACATCGTGCTTGATGCTTTTGCCGAATCGTTTCTCGGCCAGCGGAATGCTTTCGCGCAAGTGCCACAAGGCCTTGCTTTGCGTCACGTTCTCGGCGATGACCGCGTCGGGGACCAGGCCGGCCTCCAGCATGCCGCCCACCACGGTCTCGAAACGTTCGCGCGCATGTTCGGCGCTTTCGCTGTCGGACAGTTCCAGCAAGGCGTACCAGGGCAGTTGCGCCGAGGGGCCGTCGAACGGGATGCGCTGCTGCGGAAAGCAGGCGACCACGCCGTGCAGGCAGTTGCCCGCGATCAGTTCGAACCCGGTCAGCGCCGCGCCGAAGCCCTTGCGCGCGATCGACAACACCTTGACGGCGTCGGCGACGCACGCCAGCCCCAGCAAGGCGGTGCATTGCGCCACCGGCAGCGGATACAGTTTCAGCGTGGCGGCGGTGATGATGCCCAGCGTGCCTTCGCTGCCTATGAACAGGTCGCGCAGGTCGTAGCCGGTGTTGTCCTTGCGCAGGCCGCGCAGGCCGTGCCAGACATCCCCCTGCGGCGTGACGACCTCCAGTCCAAGCGCCAGTTCGCGCGCGTTGCCGTAGCGCAAGACTTGCGTACCGCCCGCATTGGTGCCCAGGTTGCCGCCCACCGTGCAGCTGCCCTCGGCCGCCAGGCTAAGCGGCAGCAGGCGATCGGCATCGCGCGCGGCCTGCTGAGCGGCCTGCAGCACGCAGCCGGCCTCGACCACCATGGTGTCGTTGTCGGTATCGATGCCGCGCACCCGGTTCAGGCGCGTCAGCGACAATACGATCGCGCTGGCGCTGTCGTCGGGCGTGGCGCCGCCGCACAGGCCGGTGTTGCCGCCCTGGGGCACGATGGGCACCTTGTGGGCCGCGCACCACTTGACGACGTCGGCCACCTGCCCGGTCGAATCCGGCCTGACCACGGCCAGCGCCCGTCCGCTGTAGCGTTCGCGCCAATCGACGCAATAAGGCCTGGCGTCCTCGCCCGTCAAGACGTGGGCGGCGCCCACCAACTGTATCAATTCGTCCAACTGCGTCATGATCGTCCGTTTCCGTTCATGCCCGTACGTTCCGGGCCATGGTTATTTTATCGCCGCGGCGCGCGGTTGGATTCGACGCGCGATTCTACGATAATGAAGGCACTGCCCAAGCGCCCACATCGGCGCGCCCGGATTTTTTTTCAAGGACCGTCATGCCTGCCGACTCCCGCCTGCCCGATGCCGTATTCAAAGCCTACGATATCCGCGGCGTCGTGCCCGGGCAGATCGACACCCGGTTCGCCCGGCTGCTGGGCCGGGCGCTGGGACGGCGGGCGCGCGAACGGGGCATCGAAGCGCTGGTCGTGGGCTACGACGGGCGGCTCAGCAGCCCGGAACTGGCCCAGAGCCTGCAGGAGGGCATCCTGTCCGAAGGCACGGACACGATAGACATAGGCATGGCGCCCACGCCCCTGATGTACTTCGCCACGCACGTCCTGAAAACGGGCTCGGGCGTAGCCATCACGGGCAGCCACAACCCGCCCGAATACAACGGCTTCAAGATGATGATGGCGGGCGAAACCCTGCACAGCGACGGCATCGCGGCCCTGAAGCGGGACATGGCCGCGCTGCCCTCCCAGGCCCGGGGGCCGGCCGGCGCGCGCCGGACCATGGACATGTTCGACGCCTACGTGCGGCGCATCTGCGACGACGTGAAGCTGGCGCGCCCCATGAAGATCGCCGTCGATTGCGGCAACGGCGTGGGCGGCGTGCTGGCCGCCAGGCTGTTCGAGGCCCTGGGCTGCCGGGTCGACCCCTTGTTCTGCGACGTGGACGGCCGCTTCCCCAATCACCATCCCGACCCCCTGGTGCCGGAAAACCTGCAGGACCTGAAAAATCACCTGGCCGCAAGCGACTGCGAACTGGGCCTGGCCCTGGACGGCGACGCCGACCGGCTGGGCGCGGTCACGCGCGGGGGCGAAATCATCTGGCCCGACCGGCAACTGATTCTTTTCGCGCGCGACGTACTGCGGCGCCAGCCCGGCGCCACCATCATCCACGACGTGAAGTGCAGCCGCCACGTCGGCCAGGCGGTGCTTGCCGCCGGCGGAAAACCCCTGATGTGGCAGACCGGACATTCCCTGATGAAAGCCAAGCTGGCCGAAACGGGGGCGCCTCTGGCGGGCGAACTCAGCGGCCACGTGTTCTTCAAGGAACGCTGGTTCGGGTTCGACGACGGGCTGTACACGGGCGCGCGCCTGCTGGAGATCCTGTCGCGCCATCCCGATCCGTCGGCGGTGCTGCAAGCCCTGCCCACCGGCATATCCACGCCCGAGATGAAACTGGACATGCGCGAAGGCGAGCCCCGCGCGCTTATCGAGCGCCTGCGCACCGAGGCGGACTTTCCCACGTCCACGCAGCGGGTGACCATAGACGGCGTGCGCGCCGAATATCCCGACGGCTTCGGCCTGGCGCGCGCATCGAACACCACGCCCTCGATAACATTGCGCTTCGAAGGCGACACGGCGCAAGCGCTGGAACGCATACAGGGGGAATTCCGCCAGGCCCTGCACACGCTGGCCCCGGCGGCCAAGCTGCCGTTCTAGCCGCCAGGCCCCAGCGCCCTTAGCCGCCCGACAAGGCCCGGTAAATATCCAGGTGCGCCTGCTCGACCTGGTGCACGTCGAACGCGCGCTCGGCCAGGCGGCGCCCCGCCTCGCCCATGGCGCGGCGCAGGTCGGCGTCATCGGCCAGACGCAGCACGGCGGTGGCCAGCGCGCGCGCGTCGCGCGCGGGCACCAGCAGGCCCGTCACCCCCGGTTCGATCGCATCGCGGCAACCCGGCACGTCGGTGGTCACCACGGCCCGGGCGCAGGCCGCCGCCTCGATCAGGGACTTGGGCATGCCTTCGCGGTACGACGGCAGCACCACGATATTCGCCTTCGCATACAGCGACGCGACATCGTCCTGTTCGCCCACATACCGCAGCACACCCTCCTGGCGCCAGGCGGCCAGCTCGCCATCGGTGACGCTGGCCGGATTGCCTGGGTCCAGGCTGCCCGCCAGGACCCAGCGCACGCCGGGGTGGTTTGCCGCGGCCAGCCGGGCCGCGTCGACGAATTCCCGCACGCCCTTGTCGTGCAGCAGGCGCGAGGCCATGACGACCACCACCCCATCGGGCTCGGCCACGGCCCGGAATACGTCAAGGTCCACGCCGGATCCTCGGATCAGCACAGCCTGCCCGGCGCGCACCACCTTCGCCTTGCGCAGCACGTCCAGGTCGTTGTCGTTCTGGAAAATCACGCGGCTGTTGCCGTGGCCCAGCGCCAACCGGTACAGGACAATGGCCGCCCAGCGCACGGCATCGGCGCCGGAGCGCGTAAAAAGATAACCCAGCCCGGATATGGCCGCGACGAACGCCGGCACGCCCGCCAGCCGCGCGGCGATGCCGCCGTAGAGCACCGGCTTGATGGTGACGGCGTGCACGATGGCCGGGCGCACCCGCCGGAACAGGCGCCACAGCGCATACAGGCTGCGCAATTCCTGCACAGGATTCTTGCCGCTTCGCGATAGCGGAATGACGTGATGCGCGAAGCCTTGCGCGACGATGTCCGGCACACTGGAACCATCCATGGTGGCCACGTGCACGTCGAACCCGGCACGCGCCGCCGCTCGCGCCAGGGGCAGGCGATGCGACAGGAAAAACGCGGGGTTGTTCACCACGAACATCAGGCGGCGTCCGGCCGCTGCCGGCGCGCCGCCAGCGGGCCGAACTTGGGTACCGGCATCGGCGGGAAATTCCCGCGCCAGGCCGCGCCAGACCTGATCGTAGCCATCGACCATGGCCTGCAGGCTGTAGCGCCGGGTCACGCTCTCGCGCGCGGCGCCGATGCGATGAGCCGCCTGAGCCGTGCCCAGCGCCGACACGGCCGCCCGTATCGCGCGCGCCAGCGCACCCGGATCGGACGGCGGCGCCACCCAGCCGTGGCCGTCCACGATACGCGCCGCGTCGCCCACGTCGGTGACGACGCACAAGGCGCCGGTCGCCATGGCCTCGGCCACCACGTTCGGAAACCCTTCCGCGCAACTCGACAGCACGTGCACGTCCAGCGCGCTCATGATCTCGGGGATATCCTGGCGCCTGCCCAGCAGCACCACGTTCTCGCGCAGGCCATGGCGATCGATCAGCGCCATCAGGGCGCCGTTGGACGCCTCCATGTCCTGCCCGGCCAGCACGCAGCGCAGGCCCGGCGCCTGGTCGACGCAGCGGGCCAGCGCGGCCAGCAGATTGGCGTGATCCTTCAGCGGATTCCAGCGCGCCACGCTGCCTGCCAGCGGGACGCCGTCCGGGATGCCCCATTCGGCCCGCAAGCGCGCGCGCGCGGCGGCATCGGGGCGCCAGCGCGCGAAATCGTAGCCGTTCGGTATGACGCGCAATTTATCGGACGCGTAGCCCCAGCGCCTGTGGCGCGCGGCGGCATCCTGCGCGCAGGCCACGATGGCGGCCGGCACCACGCCCGAGACGCGCGCGCACACCCAGGCCACGACGCGGGCCAGCCGGCTGCCTTTATGCAGGTTCGCCCCGGAATTGCGTATGCCCCAGGACACGGCTCGTATGCCCGCCAGCCGCGCCGCCACGCCGCCTATCAGGTCGGCGTGGTACATCCAGGTCTGCACCACGTCGGGGCTCTGCCCGCGCAGGCAGCGATACAGCGCCCGCAAGCCCGCCAGCGCCGGCAGGCCGGGCTTCATGCCCAGCGCGACGACAGGAATGCCGGCCTGGCGCAGGCGCGGGCCCAGCACCCCTTCGCCGGTCAGCGAGACCACCGTATTGCGGTTCGCCTGACCGGGCGCCGTCACCAACCGGTACAGCACGGTTTCGGCGCCGCCCTGCCCCAGGCCGGAGATCACATGCACGACGTGCAGAGGCGATGCGCGAACCGCGTCGTCGGCATCGGCGCGCGTCACGATGCCTTCCCGTGCGCGACGCCCGCCTGCGCCATCAGTTCGTCCCAGGACGATAAAACGGACGGCAGGCCGTAGCGCTGGCGCACCGACGCCGCGGCGCGGCGCGCCAGGCTGTCGCGCAACGCTTCGTCGCCCAGCAACCGGCGCAGCCCAAGCGCCAGCGCATCCTGGCCGGCCGGTGGGATCAGCAGCGCATCCTGGCCATCGCGCGTCATTTCACGCGGGCCGCTGGGACAATCCCTGGCCAGGCAGGGCAGGCCCAGCGCCATAGCTTCCAGCAGCACGTTGGGGAATCCTTCCACGGACGACACCAGGGCGAACGCGTGCGCCGCCGCCAGCTCGTCCCAGGGCCGGGCGGTGCGCCCGGGCAGGAACACGCGGTCTTCCAGACCTTCCTGTCGCACCTGGCTCGTCAACGCCTCGCGTTCCGGGCCTTCGCCCCAGACGACCAGGTCCCAATCGGGGAAATCGCCGGCAAGCCCGGCGAACGCGCGGACCAGGTCGTCGAAACGCTTGGCGGGCACCAGCCGGCCCATGGCCACCAGCCGGCAGCGCCCCCTGGCATCGCGTAGGCGCGATGCCAGGGCCCTGTCGGGCAGTTCGGGCGGCAGGGGGTTGGCGATCACGCCCAGCGCGCGAATGCGCGGCACCATGCCGCGCAGCGCGGCGACGCTGCCCTGGGCCTGCACGGTCACCATGCTGGCCCAGGGATACGTGACCCGCCGCAGCCAGCCAAGCAACCGGCCGACGTTGACGCTGGCGGCGGGATTCGTGCGCTCGCACGCGATGACGGGAATCTTCATGCCCACGGTCGCCAGCAGCGTCATGACATTGACGTTGGTCAGAAAAGAAATGATCACGCCGGGCCGCCGCGCCCGCACCAGGCGGCGCAGCGCGCGCAGCTTGCGCAGGCCCGCGCACGCGCCGGCGCCCCCAAGGCTGTCGGCCAGCCAGACCAGCTCCACGTCGTCCGAAAGCGGATAAAAACACGTACCCTTGTGCGTGAACGTGGGCACCAGCGTGACCGAATCGCCGCGCAAGGCCCAGGCGTTGGCCAGCGTGGCGGCGACGCGCTCGGCGCCGCCCGCGTGCATGGAACTGACCAGAAGCATTATTTTCATTGAACCCCTTCTTTGGCGGCGTCCAGCCAGGCCTGGACCATCAGCACGCTCCACAGGTGCGCGCTCCAGTCCCGGCTGCCCGCCTGGTGCTCCTGCCACGTGCGCGCCAGGGGACCGGCATGGAAGATGCCCTCGTCGCGCAGGCGCACCGGATCCAGCAGGGCCGCGCCCCAGTCTTTCAGGGGGCCGCGCAGCCACTGCGCCAATGGCACCGAAAACCCTTTCTTGGGCCTGTCGACCAGGGACGCGGGCACGTAGCGGTACAACAGCCTGCGCAGCAGATCCTTGCCCTGGCCGTCGCGCACCTTGTATTCGTACGGCAGGCGCCGGGCGAACTCGAACACGCGGTGATCGATCATGGGCACCCGGGTTTCCAGCCCCACCGCCATCGCCGCCCGGTCGACCTTGACCAGAATATCACCGGGCAGATAGGTCATGGTGTCAAGCAGTGTCATGCGGTCAAAAAATGAATCGGTCGACGCCTGGTCGAAAAAAGTGCTGGGCGGCTCGGCATCGATGATGATCCGGTCCAGGTCTTTCCAGTAGGACACGAAAGACTGGTAGAACTGTCCCGGATGCCGGGCGGACAGCACCCCCGAGACACGCTCCATGCGTTCGCGCGCGCGCCCGCCCGGCAGCATCGCCGCGGCCGAACGCCCCAGCATGCCCATGGGCCTGCGCACCAGGCCGGGCAGCGCCGAACGGCGGCGCCACCAGCGCTGGGCCCGGAAGTAGCGCGCGTAACCGCCGAACAATTCGTCGCCGCCATCGCCCGATAACGCCACGGCCACGTGCTGGCGCGCCATGCGCGTGACCAGCACCGTCGGGATCTGGGACGAATCGGCGAACGGCTCGTCGTAAAGGTCCGCCAGCCGCGGCACGACGTCCAGCGCATCGCGCGCCGACACGTACAGTTCGGTATGCCGGGTGCCCAGATGCCGCGCCACCTCGCGCGCGTACACGGCCTCGTCGAAGACAGGGTCGTCGAACCCGATGGAAAAAGTGCGCACCGGACCGCTACCGTGCGCCTGCATCAAGGCGGCGATGACCGAGGAATCGATGCCCCCGGACAGAAAAGCCCCCAGCGGCACATCGGCAATCATCTGCCCCCGCACCGATTCCCCCAGCACCTGATCCAGGGCGTCGACCGCCTGCCCCCGCGACGCGAACGACAGGTGATGCGCGGCGGCCTGGCGCGCCACCGCCTGGGCCGACCAGTATTCGACCGGCTCGGGCAGGCTGCGTGCGCGCAGGTGTTCCTGGCTTATCGTCATGAACATGCCCGGGCGCAACTTGCGCAGCGAACGATAGATGCACCAGGGAGCCGGGATATAGTTGTGGCGCAGCAGCAGCGACAGCGCGCGCCGATCCAGCGACTTGTCCAGCCCCGGCACGCCGACCAGGGCTTTCAATTCGGAGGCGAACACGAACCGCGCCCCCGCGAACCCCAGGTACAGGGGTTTTTCACCCATGCGGTCGCGCGCCAGCGTCAGCGTGCGTTCCTGGCGGTCCCACAGCGCCAGCGCGAACATGCCTATCGCCTTCTCCAGGGCCCCGGCCATGCCCCAGGCCGCGAAACAGGCCAGTATGGTCTCGGTGTCGGAATGCCCGCGCCACGCCGGCGCCCGGCCCTGCGCGGACAGTTGCCGGCGCAGTTCCAGGTGGTTGTAGATTTCCCCGTTGAGCACCAGCACGTAGCGCCCGCAAGCCGACACCATGGGCTGGTGCCCCGCCGGGGACAGGTCTTGTATGGCCAGGCGCACGTGGCCCAGGGCCAGGCCGGCCTGGCCGTCTTCCCAATAACCCCGGCTGTCGGGGCCGCGATGGAAGATCCGGTCGCAACTGCGCTCGACCACCGCGCGCCTGTCCGGCAATTCGCCCCAGATTCCAACTATTCCACACATGGCCGTCTACTCCGCGTCCGCATCCGGGGCGGGGCGGTCTTGCCCATCGCCCTCGAAGACATGATGCCACATGGCCATGACACGCGCCGTGGAAAACCGGTCGCGCACGTCCACCGCGCGGCGCGCGCAGGCCTGGCGCCGCTGGGGGTGCGCCATCATGTCGGACAGGTGGGCGGCCAGCGCCTCGGTGTCTTCGGCGGGCCGCACCAGCACACCGTCTATGCCGTCGCGCACGATTTCGCGTGGCCCCGTCTCGCAGTCGAACGCCACCGCCGCCAGGCCGCTGGCCATGGCTTCCAGCAAGGTGTTGGACAAGCCCTCGACGCGGGAGCTCAATACGTACAGGTCGGACTGCTCGTACCACTGGCCCACATTGCCGGCCCGTCCCGGCATGGCGACGCGCCCGGACAGCCCGGCGGCGTGCACCTGGCTTTGCAGCATGTCGCGCTCGGCGCCCTCGCCCAGTATGACCAGGTCCCAGTCGGGAAAGTAGTCGGCTATGGCCGCAAACGCGCGGACCAGCAGATCGAACCCCTTGTGCCGATGCAGTCTTCCCACCGCCAGCAGGCGGTGGCGGCCTGCCCTGTCGGGCGGAGCCAGCACCGGTTCGGCCCAGGCCAGCGGCCAGCGCACGGCATTGGGGATGACCGACACCCGCGCGCCCGGGACATTCTGTTCCAGCCATGCCGCCGTGCCCTTGGTCAGCGCCACGACCTGGGCGGCGCGGGGATACGCCCAGCGCCGCAGGCGCAGCCACATGGCCGACAGATCCTGCGAAGGCGGATGCGTGTGCTCCGTGGCGATGACGCGGCACGGCAGCTTGCGCGCCGCGATCACGGCCAGCACCGAGGACGTCGTCATCATGCCCAGCACGATATCGGGTTTTTCGCGCCGGATCAGGCGCCGCAGCCTGAGCACGCGGCGCGCATTGGCCAGCAGCCCCCGCACCCGCCCCGGGCTGCTGCCCGCGGTGCCCAGCACCGTGCGCCGCACCTGCGCGTGCAGTTCATAGGCGTCCATGTCGGCCGGCGCCTGCGTCACCAGGGTGACCCGGTAGCCCTGTTCCGTCCAGTACGCGCCCAGGTCGACGGCCACGCGCTCGGCGCCGCCGCCGTGCAGCGAATGAATCACGATCATCAAATGGCGGGGAACGGGGATGGGGTTCAAGGACGGTACCTGTAAAAAGCTAGGCCGCGACGCGGCCGGCGCCCGGCGGGGAACGCCATGCCACGATCACATAGCAGGTGTACGACAGGGCGTACATGAGGCTGGTGGCCAGCATGATGCCGGCCGTGCCCATGACGGGCGCGAGCACATAGTTCATGACGGCCTTGATGGCGAAATTGGCCACGGCGATGGCCGCCATGAGGGCGTAGCGATTCTGGCTGGCCAGCAACTGCACCAGCACCAGGACGCCGAAATAGAAAGGCAGTTGCAGCAGGCCCCAGCGCAACACCTGCGCCACCGCTTGCGTGTCGTGCGCGGTGAACGCGCCGCGCTGGAACAGCAGGCCCACCCCCCAGGGCGCCAGCAGCCAGCCCACCAGGGTGGCCAGCGCGCCCGCCACCAGCATCAGCACCGACCACTTCAGCGCCGTGGCGCGGGCGCGGCCGGCATCGCCCCGGCCCTGTATGTCGGCCAGCACCGGCAGGGCGGCCCGGCCCACCGAGGCCGCGCCTATACCCAGCAACAGCGACAACAGCCGCGCGGCGTAGCCCAGCGTGGCATTGGCGTTGGCCCCCAGATTGGCGGCGGTGTACTGGTCTATGGGCCCCACGAAACTCATGGCCACCTGGCCCACCAGCATCACGCCCGCCGCCTTGACCAGGTCGGGCCAGTGCCCGGACTGCCACCGCAGGCTGGGCCGGCCCGAAAAGCCATCCACCCTGGACGCCAGCCAGAACAGCCACACGGATTGGATCAGGTAACCGCCCAGCGTGCCCCATACCAGCGGACCCACGTCCAGCCGCGAACCCGCCAGCATCACGCAGACCAGGATGCACAGGGCCGGAACGCTGTCCAGCAGGGTATTGATATGCCGTTCGTGCGAACGCAGGCGCGCGCCGCTGATGCCGGTCATCAGGGTCAGGAACGCGGCGGGGGCGAACGCCAGCGTCAACTCGCGGCTCATGGCGCGGGCCTGGACGCTCAGGCCCTGGCCCGCCAGGTCCAGCACGTACGGCCAGGCCGCGTAGATCAGCACGGCCAAGGCCACGCCCAGCGCCATCACCCAGGCGTGCAGTTCGCCGACGAATCGGGTCCAGGCGTGCCGGTCGCCATACCGCACCCGCACCAGAACGGGAATCAGCACCACCGAGAGCACGCCCACGATGGTCACCGGCAGCCAGTTCGCCATGGTCATGGTGAACTGGTAGGCGTCGGTGACGTTGCTGACGCCGTAGCGATACGCCACGGCCATCTCTTTGGCCGCGCCGGCGAACTTCCCCAGCAGCAGGAAAAAGGCGACGCGGGCCGCCCCCCGCGCAATGCGCCTATGGTCGGAATGCAGGTTCGAAAGGCGCTGGGCGAACGTTTTCAAGTCAACGCAGGAACTGCGTGTACCAAGGCATGGCGACTTCCAGTCCCTGCACGATATTGTGCATGGGATCGTAGCCAAGCAGCGTCTTGGCCTTGCTGATGTCGGCCTGGGAATGACGCACGTCGCCGGCGCGGAAGTCGGCGTACCGCGGCGGCTTGTCGTAGACGACGCCGTTGTTGGCCAGCGCGCGGGCCAGGTATTCGAACAGCTGGTTCAGGGTGGTGCGCGCGTTGAACGCCACGTTGTAGACCTGGTTGACCCCCTCGGGCTGGGCCAGCGCGGCCAGGATGTTGGCCTGCACCGCGTTTTCCACGAAGCAGAAATCGCGGCTGGTCTCGCCGTCGCCATTGACGACCACGTCCTCGCCGCGGATCATCGCCGCCACCCACTTGGGAATCACGGCCGCGTAGGCGCCTTCCGGATCCTGGCGTTTGCCGAACACATTGAAATAGCGCAGCCCGATGCTGCCGAAGTCGTACGACCGGGCGAACACGTCGGCGTAGAGTTCGTTGACGTATTTGGTGACGGCGTACGGCGACAGCGGCCGGCCGATCTGGTCCTCGACCTTGGGCAGGCCCGGGTGATCGCCGTACGTGGAACTGGACGCCGCGTACACGAAGGCCTTGACCCGGGCGTCGCGCGCGGCGACCAGCATGTTCAGGAAACCCGAGACATTCACGTCGTTGGTCGTGGCCGGATCCTTCAGCGAACGCGGCACCGAGCCCAGCGCCGCCTGGTGCAGCACGAAATCCACGCCTTGCACGGCCTTGCCGCACGCCTGCGCGTCGCGGATGTCGGCCGTGTGCAGCGTGAAATTGGCCCATTGCGACGCCGAGACGCCCTTCTGCACTTCGTCCAGGTTGTACTGGTGCCCGGTGGAGAAGTTGTCCAGGCCCACGACCTTCTGCCCCATGCGCAGCAGGGTCTCCAGCAGGTTCGAGCCGATGAAGCCCGCGCAGCCGGTGACCAGCCAGGTCTTGGGATTGGCCTGCAGATCGGCGATGACTTCCTGATAACGATTACTCATGAATCAAACCCTTAAATCAATGACACGCTACAGGCGCAAATCGGCGTCGGCCGCGTCCAGCACGTATTTCAGGTCGTACAGAACGTGCTTGTCCTTGCCCAGCGCCCGTATGGCCTGGGGTCCCATGGCCGCGAACTGGCTGTGCGCCACCGCCAGCACAATGCCGTCGTAGCCATGCGCCTGGGGCTCGGCCACCGGCCGAATGCCGTATTCATGCTCGGCTTCCTCGGGACTGACCCACGGATCGTAGACGTCGACCTGTATGTTGTATTCGCCCAGTTCGCGCACGATGTCGACCACGCGGGTATTGCGCAGGTCGGGGCAGTTTTCCTTGAAGGCCAGCCCCATGACCAGCACCCTGGAACCCTGCACCTGGATGGTGCGCTTGGTCATGGCCTTGACCAGTTGGGACACCACATAGCCGCCCATCGAGTCGTTCAGCCGGCGGCCGGCCAGGATGATTTCCGGGTGGTAGCCGATGGATTCCGCCTTGTGCGTCAGGTAGTAGGGATCCACGCCTATGCAATGGCCGCCCACCAGGCCCGGACGAAACGGCAGGAAATTCCACTTGGTGCCGGCCGCTTCCAGCACCGCCAGCGTATCTATGCCCATCTTGTTGAAGATGAGCGCCAGTTCGTTGATGAGGGCGATGTTGACGTCGCGCTGCGTGTTCTCGATGACCTTGGCGGCTTCGGCCACGCGGATGGACGGCGCCTTGTGGGTGCCCGCCACGATGATCTGGCGATACAACAGGTCGACCAGCTCGGCCACGTCGGGCGTCGAGCCGGAGGTGACTTTTCGTATGGTCGAGACCCGATGCGACTTGTCGCCCGGGTTGATGCGTTCGGGGCTGTAGCCGGCGAAGAATTCGTCGTTGAAGCGCAGGCCCGAAATGCGTTCCAGCACGGGCACGCAGACCTCTTCGGTGGCGCCTGGGTAGACCGTGGATTCGTAGACGACGATATCCCCGCGCTTGAGCACCTTGCCTATGGTTTCGCTGGCTTTGACCAGCGGCGTCAGGTCGGGCTGCTTGTACTGGTCTATGGGCGTGGGCACCGTCACGATGAACACATTGGCCTGGGCCAACTGCGAGGCGTCGTCGGTGAAGGACAATTGGGCGGCCTGGGCCAGCTCGGCGGCGTCGACTTCCAGCGTGTGGTCGCGCCCTTCTTTCAGTTCGGCCACCCGGCGCGAATTGATATCGAAGCCAAGCACCGGGCGCTTCTTGCCGAATTCGACCGCAAGCGGCAAGCCTACGTACCCCAGACCGACCACCGCCAGTTTGACATCTTGAAGTTGCAACATGGATCTCCTGTTCTGTGTTTTATCTACTTGTGCCGATTATCGCGCCCAAGCGAGGGCAATAACAACCAGGAAGGCCGGCGCCACGACACCAGCCGGGAATAAAGCCAGATGTATACGGCGGAAAACAGCAGCAGGCTGGCGCACAGGATCCAGGCGCTGTCCCACCAGATGGTGGCCGGCACCAGGCCTATAAGAGCCAGGACCCACAGATACGGCGAGGTCATGGCATTGCACAGCGCCGGCACCGCATGGCGCCGGTCGCGGCTGAACGTCACCCGCACCAGGCGGCGAAACACCAATTGATGCAGGTGCAGCGCGTCGGGCTGGTCGACCGGCACGCCGCGCTTGTAGCGGCGGCGCCAGATCGAGAACATGGTCTCGAACACCGGATAGAACAGCACCGCCAGCGCGTAGAACGGCGACACGCTGGGATTGCGCACCACCAGTTGCACCGCCAGTTCGGCCAGGATGAAGCCGACGAAATACGCCCCGCCGTCGCCCAGGAATACCCGGCCGAAGGGGAAATTCCATACCAGGAAGCCCAGCGTGGCCGAGGCCAGCGCCGCGGCGATCAGGAAAATGGGGATGTCCTGCACCTGCAGCGCCACCAGGCCCAGCGACAGGGCCATCAGGGTGGCGATCATGCCGGCCAGGCCGTTCATGCCGTCGATGATGTTCAGGGCATGCGTGCAGCCGCCCACCGCGACCATGGTGAATATCAGCGATACCGGCCAGAACGACAGCAGCCAGTCTATGCCCGAGAAGCCCACGCGCGAGACGCCGCCCAGCAGCCACCAGGCGATCGCGGCGGAAAGAAACGCGGCCAGCAGGCGCTTGCCCGAACCGATGTCCTTGGTAATGTCTTCCAGCAGCCCGGCCACGAAGACCGGCATCGCGGCGATGAACAGCACCGGCCACAGCCACGTCAGCGTCATGTTGCTGGGCCCCAGCACCAGCAAGCCCGCCAGGCTTCCCGCCACGACCGCCAGCCCGCCCACGCGCGGCGCCGAGCGCGCGTGCGACGCCTGCGGCTTGTGCATATCGTTGTCGCCCGTATAGCGACCGTGCCAGCGTTCGGACACCACAATCAGCCCACCAACCAGGAATGCCACAATACAGATGTACAGCCAGGAAAACGAGCTCCAGAGTTGGGGTGGGGTCACAAAACCTCCGCACTCAGTGAAAGAATTAGCATTATCGGCTTTTGCTGTAACAACTCTAGGGAAATCCCTGAAATAGGTGTAACGAGGCATAATAAGACGGTTTTCACCGGACCGCCAGCCCGCGCCACCCGAAAAAAGGGAAAAAAAAGCCCGAGATCGTGAGATCTCGGGCTAAATCCACCAAAGGAGGAGGGTGGAGGAGACAACCTTGGCATGTCGGGCTACCAGAACGTGTTGGGTTCGAGCCTACGTGATTCGGGTTTTCCCGCTGCAATCACGTTTCGACATCCGATAAGCAAATTGTATAAGTGATTTTTGTGCGATGCAAGGTAAATATCGAAAAAATTTGCAAGCACAAGGTCTTGTGGCTTTTTTCGTACATGCCCGCATGCATGCCTGGCTACCCTATGGACCGCCCGGCGCCGGAACAGTTTCCTGCGGGCGGCGCCCCGTTACAAACAGCAAACAAACTACACCCAGTAGGCCGTGGTGGTCATCACCCTGGCCATGGCCTTCATGGCCAGGCGCGCCGGCCCGGGCAGGATGTGCGCGCCATGCCGGCGGGCGGTATCGCCATGGCCGATTTCGTCGTTGCGCATCTGCTCGACGATGCGGCGCGAGCGCGCATCCCCCGCGGGCAGCCGGGCCAGGTGCGTATTCAGATGGTGTTCGACCTGGGCTTCGGTTTCGGCCATGAATCCCAGATTCCTGCCCACCCCGGCGCAACTGGCCAGCGCCCCCAGCGAAAACGAACCCGCATACCAGAGCGGATTCAAATAGCTGGGGCGGCTTTGCAATTCGGCCAGGCGGTCGCGGCACCAGACAAGATGATCCACCTCTTCCGAAGCGGCCTTGTCCAGCACGCTTCTGACCTGGTCGTCGCGGCAGAACATGGACTGGCCCCGGTACAAGGCCTGGGCGCAGACCTCGCCCACGTGATTGACCCGCATCAGGGCGGCCGCGCGGCGCGCGTCCTCGGGCGCCAGGGGTTCCGCGCCCGGATCGGGGCGCCCGGCCGGATTCGGCCGTTGCGCATGCGCCGCCCCGCCAAGCACCTGCAGCGCGCGCCCCGCCTCGGCCAGTATCCGGTCGGGTAAGCTCATGCGCCTGGAAAATGCCATCTTGCCCATCATGATTGTCTGCCTGAAACACACGACGATATCTACCAGTATAAATCCAGCGCATCCGGCCAGGCCACCGGCCCGCGGCAAGCGCGGCCGCCCGGATCAATCGCGCAGGAACCGGCGCAGCCGCCTGCCGGAATACAGCGCCCAGCATGCCGGCAGCGCGACGGCCAGCGCAACCAGTCCCGCGCCCGCCGTTTCCTGATCCCCCTGCAGATAGAAATTGCACAGGCGCGCTGGATTGCTCTGGTAGATCATGCCCACCACCGCCGCCATCCAGCAGAAATTTCCCAGGAAAAACAGCTTGATCACCGTGTTGGCGCGCGAGAGCGAGTCCATCAGGATCATGCCCACGACGAACAGCACGGCGAATTTCGCCGCATCGGCCGCGCCCGAGGACAGCACCAGATCCAGCGCGCGGGGAATCATCCAGTAGGCCCCGGCGAAACTGGCCAGCAGCAAGCCGGGCACGCCGAATTCATCGAACCCGCGATACACGCCCAACGCGCGGCGGCACGCGCCGGGGCGGGCGTCCGCATGCCGCGCCAGCGCCAGGCCGGCCAGCATGCCCGAACCCAGCAGCATGGGGATATGCACGAACATGTGCCGCGCCATGGTCGCGGTCAGCGGGCCTTGCAGCACCAGCGCGGCCGCGAACAATGCGGCGCTTGCCACGGCGCGCGTCATGGCGTGCGCCCCACGGCCGGCACCCGGCGCACCGTCGGCGGCGCGGCCGAAGCGGGAACGCCTGGCGCCCGCCTGCCCCCTGAGGTCATGTGCAGCGCAAACCGCAGGGCCTGGCGGGGGGAGCCGTAATCGACCACGTACACCAGCCGGCCATCGGGCGCGACGATATGGTAGGCGGCGTTATGCACGAACTGCCCCAGCGGCGCGGGCACCACCACAATGCCGAACGCCCGCAGCAGGTCGGCGCGCTGCCGCGGCCGGGCCGGCGCGCCATAGAAGCGCCAGATGGCCGGGTCGGCGTGAAAGTCGCGGGCATAGCGCGCCAGGTCGTCGCCGGTATCGGCCGGATCGAAACTGATGCTGACCAGCCGAACCCGGTCCTGCCACCCGCGCAGGCGTATGGCGTTTTGCAGTTGCTGGAATTCCGAGCCCATCGCCAGGCACAGCGACAGGCAGCGCGTATAGACGAAATCGACGATGGCGACGCGCCCATCGGCGCGCAGCGTACGCAACAGCGAATCGCCGGCGACGGAACCGGCGCCCAGCGCGGCATCGGGCAAGGGCCGTGGATGCCGGGCGATGGCAAGCCGGCGCGCGCCTTCCGTGGTCAGCACGGAAAACCCGTCGGTCTGGGCATACAAGGCGCCCAGGCCCGCGGCGCAGACCAGCGCGATGGCGGCCAGCAGTTTCATGCCGCAAGACCCCCCGGGCCTATTTGAGCTTGTCCAGGTCGGCGTCGCCATTCCAGGGCTTGTCCTGGTTTTTCGTTTTCGCGCGCTCGGCCTTGACCTGGCCGGCGGTGATCCTGCCGGCGGAATTGCCGAAGCTGGCGCGCACGTGGCTAAGCACCGCCGCGATCTCGGCGTCGCCGAGCTGGTCCTTGAACGTGGGCATCTGCCCTTTGTACACGGAGCCTTTGACGGTCAGCGAGCCGTGTATGCCGTGCAGCACGATCTGTATGGCGGTGGAGGCCTTGCCGTTGACCCACTCCGACCCCGCCAGGGGCGGGAATACGCCGGGCAGCCCCTGGCCGGTGGCCTGGTGGCAGGCGATGCAGTGCGACGTATAGACCTGTCCGCCGTCGATCGCGCCGCCCAGCTTGCCGGGCGCGGCCACGGCGAAATCGGCGGCGATGCGGTGGTCGCCGAACGCCGACGGCGCATCGCGGTAGGTGAACCAGATATAGCCTATGGCCCACACGAATACGGCCGCCACCACGAGAATGACGGCCCAGGGTATGGGGCGGTTGCTTTCGTAGGGCTCGGGCATTTCCCGCTGCTGCGCCCGTGTTTCGATATTGTCCGGCATGATTTCTTCTCCAGCGATGCAGGCTTGGGCCCGCCCCATGGGCGGACGCATCGTTTCACTATTTCCCCAGGCCCGGCGGCACGTTCTTGACAGGGTACGTATGGTTCAGCGATATCAGGTACTGGACCAGGTCCAGGGCTTCGGGCGTGGCCACGACCACCTTGCCCACCGGCGCGTAGCTGGGCGGTATGACGACGACGCGATCGCCCGGATCGGCCTTGTCCTTGACCTGGAACAGGAAGGGATACGACGGCATGATGCTGCCCGGCACGTAGGCCCTGGGCTGGTACAGGTGTCCCAGGTTCCAGTCGACGCTGGGCTGCCTGGCCCCTATGTTGAACAGGTCGGGGCCGGTGCGCATGGTGCCCAGCAGGTGCGGGCTGTCGTAGTAATAGTCGCCAGCCACCGACGCGCGGCCCCAGCCGCGCTTGAAATCGGCGGGCGTCTGCGACTGGCTGCGCGGCTGCTGGCTGTGGCAATAGACACAGCCGTTCTTGATGTACTGCTGGCGGCCGCGCAACTGGATCGCCGTATAGGGCTTCAGGCCCTCGGCCGGCTTCACGTCGGAGAGCCGCATATACGGCACGATGACCAGCGTGGCGGTGGCCAGCGCCAGGGTGACCATGGCGCCGCTCAGCAGTTTGACTTCGCTTTGCATGATCAGGCCTCCGCCAGCGACGCCGCGGGCGCTTTGCGCTTATGAAACAGGGCCGGCCCGATGCGCGACGGGCCATAGCGCAGCGCCATGGCGACGAAATGGAAGGCGAACACCAGATGGCCGAGCGTCATGATGGCGCCGCCGACGCTGCGCGCTTCCAGATAGGGAATGGTGACCCGCACCGATTCGATGAACGGCTTGGACGGATCCAGCATATCGAAGCCCTGCAGCAGGCCGCCTATGGTCAGGCCCACGAAATAAATGGCGAAACCGCCGACCACCAGCCAGAAATGCAGGGCGATCAGCTTCGGATACGGCCATTCCCAGGACATGACGCGCGGCATGACGAAATAGATGGCGCCGAACATCACCATGGTCACGAAACCGTACAGCCCCAGGTGCGCATGGGCCACCGTGTAATGGGTGAAATGAGTGACGGTGTTGACGCTGCGCAGGGCCTCCATCGAGCCTTGCAGGGAACTGAGCGTATACATCATGCCGCCCAGCACGATGAAGCGCAGGGTGGGCGAATACAGCAGGGTCTTGAAATGCCCGCGCATGGTCAGGTGCTGGTTGACCGAAAAAGCGACCACCGGCACGATCATCATGATGCTTTGCACGATAGACAGCGTAACCAGCCAGCTGGGCACCGGCCCGCCGATAAGGTGGTGGCCGCCGACCTGTCCGTAGAAAAACGCCAGCGCCCAGAAACCCAGCAGCGACAGGTTGTACGACTGTATGGGACGGCCGATGATCTTGGGCAGGAAATAATAGATCGTGCCCAGGGCGATGGGCGTGTAGAACAGCCCCAGCACGTTGTGGCCGAACCACCAGTTCATGGTGGCCTGCTCCACCCCGAAATGCAGGCCCGGTATGTTGGCCACCAGGAACAGCACGGGAAACCAGAACAGGGCCGCGCCCATGTACCAGATGGATACGTACAAATGCTCGACGCGGCGGTGCTGCAGCGTGTAGACCAGGGGCAGGCCGATCAGGGCGCCCCCTATGACGATAAGGATATCGACCTGCCAGGGGATTTCCAGCCATTCCAGGCCGTCGGTGAAACCGGCGGCGATGCCGCCCAGGCCGGCGATCAGGCCGGCGTTCCACAGCATGGCCCCCAGTATGGCGAAGCGCCCGCCCACCAGCTCGGTCTTGAGCAGGCGCGGCAAAGTCCAGATGGCCACGCCGAAGGCGGCCATGGGCGCCCAGCCGTAGGCCACGGAATTCAGGTGCAGCGTGCGTATGCGCCCGAAAGTCAGCCAGGCGTACTGGGTCAGGAAGTCGGGCTGGTGCAGCTTGATGGAGCTGATCAGGCCGGCGAACGAGGCGAAGACCAGCCACACGATGGCGCACGAAAGAAACACGAACGTGACGAACGCCGTGGACTTGTCGGCATGCACGCGTTCGTCGAGCTCGGCGCGAATGTGCGCCGCCCGGGCCGGATCGGGGCTGGGCTGGGCGCCGACGACGTCCTGCATGGCCTGGCGCTGGCTCTCGGTAAGGGAAGGATCTTCGATCCGCCCTATTTCGCCTTCGGAAAAAATGACCCGGGCTGCCGCCGGGTTGTCGTCAAACAAGTGCTTGCGCAACGACCAAATGAAAATGAACAGACCGGTTACCGAAATGGTAAAGGTCAACAGCAGTATGGTGATGGTTTCCATGATGATCACGACCGGACCGGCGCAGTTCCGGCCTTTTTGGAGTTTTACAAGGCTTCCCCGATGCGTGCCATACGGCCCGGCACGCAAGTTCAATCGCCCCCCCTGAGCGACACCTGAACATGATACCGAGCGGGCCCCGAAAAACGCGCCATACCCTTATGCGGAATCTGGTTAAATATCCCCTCGGATACCCGGGTCATGCCCGGCGCCGCGGGTCGCGGCCGACGGTTTGTGGCCGGGCCGGCTTGCCAAGTACTATGGACCACTACGGACACAAGGGAAACACCATGGAATGCACAATCGACTGGGGCGGACCCGACGGCATGCTGTTCGTCGCCCGCACGGGCAGCGGGCACACCGCCGCCATGGACGGCGCACCCGACGGCGGCGGCCACAACCTGGCGCCGCGCCCCATGGAAATGCTGCTGGCCGGCACCGGCGGCTGCGCGGCCTACGACGTGGTCCTGATCCTGAAACGCGGGCGCCACGCGGTGACCGACTGCCGGGTTACACTGACCGGCGAACGGGCCGATACCGACCCCAAGGTCTTCACCAGCATCCACTTCGCTTTCACGGTGACCGGGTCGAACCTGCCCATGGCGGCGGTGGAACGCGCCGTCGCGCTTTCGCACGAAAAATATTGTTCGGCCTCGGCCATGATGGCGAAAACCGCCGAAATCACCCACTCGATCACGGTGGTGGACGCCTCCGCCGCGCCGGCAACCTGAATGCCCACGTCTATGCGCCAATACGAAGATTTCATGCGGTACGTGTACGAACACGGCCAGACCAAGACCGATCGCACCGGCACGGGAACGCGTTCGGTCTTCGGCTACCAGATGCGTTTCGACCTGGCCCGGGGTTTCCCGCTGATCACGACCAAGAAGCTGCACACCAAAAGCATTTTCATCGAGCTGCTGTGGTTCCTGCGCGGCGATTCGAACGTGCGCTGGCTGCAGGAACGCGGGGTCAGCATCTGGGACGAATGGGCCGATGCGCAGGGCGACCTGGGGCCGGTCTACGGATCTCAATGGCGCAGCTGGCCCACGCGCAACGGCGGCCACATAGATCAGATCGAGCAGATCGTCCGGCAGATCCGCGAAACGCCCGATTCACGCCGCCTGATCGTGTCGGCCTGGAATGTGGGCGATATCCCCGACATGGCGCTGCCGCCCTGCCACGCCCTGTTCCAGTTCTACGTGGCCAACGGCAAGCTGTCGTGCCAGCTGTATCAGCGCAGCGCCGATATTTTCCTGGGCGTGCCGTTCAATATCGCCAGTTACGCGCTGCTGACGCACATGGTGGCGCAGCAATGCGACCTGGACGTGGGCGATTTCGTCTGGACGGGCGGCGACTGCCACCTGTATTCGAACCACTTCGAACAGGCCCGGCTGCAGTTGTCGCGCACGCCGTTTCCGTATCCCCGCCTGAACATCCGCCGCAAGCCCGATTCGATCTTCGAGTACGACTATGACGATTTCGAGATCGTGGGGTATCAGTCGCACCCGCACATCAAGGCGCCGGTGGCGGTGTGAGGCGTCCGTCCGTACGCATTTCTTTGTCATTCTTTCCGGCCCCGCCTCATGACCGATCCTGAAGTCAAGATCATCGTCGCCTATTCCGACAACCGCGTCATTGGACGCGACAACGCGCTGCCGTGGCGCCTGTCGGGCGACCTGGCCCATTTCAAGCGCACGACCATGGGCCAGCCCATCATCATGGGGCGCAATACCTGGGATTCGCTGGGGCGTCCGTTGCCGGGGCGGCGCAATCTGGTGATCAGTCGCAATCCCGATTTGGTCGCCGGGGGCGCCACCGTTCATTCGTCGCTGCGGGCGGCGCTGGACGATTGCGGCGATGCGGCAACTGTGTTCGTCATTGGCGGTGCGCAGATCTACAAGCAGGCACTGGCCATGGCGGACGAGGTCATCGCCACGGAGGTGCATGTGGACACGGATGGCGATGCGTTTTTTCCGGAATTGGCGGCGAATCGGTGGGCTGAAATCGAAAGGCTGGCGCAGCCGGCCGAGAAAGGGATTGAGTACGATTTTGTTGTGTATCGGCGGAGGGAGTTGGGTTCTTGAGTCGCGCCGGAGGAACCATGCAGGGCGCGGCTCGCCTCGCCCGGTCTGGCTGCGCCAGACTGCCCAAGGTTGAAGTCCGCCGCGGAGCGCTCACGGAACTCCCGCCCGCACGGCATGCCGTGCGACCCCGGCGGTCGGACAGCCGCTCGCTTGCCTCCCCGCGACGGACCCCGACCTTGGCGGGCTCGAAGCTCACCGTGCCCTGCATGGTTCCCCCGGCGCTGGAAATGTCTGAATTCCCCGTTCCGTCATTCCCCTCTGTCCTGTAATTCCTGGCCCCTTAATTTTCCGCCCTGTAAACCGGCTCTAATCGCAACGTCATTCAAGACACTGCACCTACAGGGATACGTACATCGACAAGAATATGGCGCCGCCGAAGAGAGACGTGGGGCTTGGCGCTCCTGCGTACAGCGACACTGCTGTTAAGTAAAAATATATAAATCAATAATAAAAACTCGATAGCATAAAAATTTATTTCCTCTTAATCTGGCTGGGTTCTTTGTTTTCGTTAGGTATTTCTTGGCTATGGACACAGCAACGCAAAGCTCGGCGGGCCGTTGGCAATTCTGGGTGGATCGCGGAGGCACTTTCACCGATATTGTGGCGAAAAGACCGGATGGCGGTTTGACGGCCCATAAGCTTCTTTCGGAAAATCCCGAACAATACAAAGATGCCGCCGTGGCCGGGATACGCGAGGTGCTTGGACTGGCGGACGGCGAGCTCATCACGCCCGATCGCGTCGAAGCGGTGAAGATGGGCACCACGGTTGCCACCAATGCCTTGCTCGAGCGCAAGGGGGAACCCACCGCGTTGTTCATCACGCGCGGCTTTCGCGACGCGCTGCGCATTGCCTATCAGAATCGCCCTCGCCTGTTCGATTTGCACATTGTTCTTCCCGAATTGCTGTACGTCCGGGTGATGGAAGTGGCGGAACGCATGGGCGCGCACGGCGAGGTGGTGCTGCCGCTGGACGAGCAAGAGGTCCGCGGCGATCTTCAGGCCGTATTCGACGGCGGTCTGCGCTCGCTGGCGATTGTGCTGATGCATGCCTATCGGTTCCCGCAGCACGAACAGGCCATCGTGCGCATAGCGCGCGAGATCGGGTTCACACAGATCAGCGCGTCGCACCAGGTCAGTCCGCTGATGAAGCTGGTCTCGCGCGGCGATACCACGGTGGTGGACGCCTACTTGTCGCCTATCCTGCACCGCTACGTGGAACAGGTTGCATCGCAGATGCCGGGCGTGAATCTGCAGTTCATGCAATCGAGCGGCGGCTTGACCGATGCGCACTGTTTCCACGGCAAAGATGCGATTCTCTCCGGGCCGGCCGGCGGTATCGTCGGCATGGCGCGCACCGCCGGATTGGCGGGCTTCGGCAAGGTCATCGGCTTCGACATGGGCGGCACGTCGACCGACGTGTCCCACTTCGCGGGGGACTACGAGCGCGAGTTCGAAACCCAGGTCTCGGGCGTGCGCATACGCGCGCCTATGATGAGTATCCACACTGTGGCGGCAGGCGGCGGCTCCCTGCTTAAATTCGACGGCGCCCGCTTTCGCGTGGGACCGGAATCCGCCGGGGCCGACCCCGGTCCGGCAAGCTACCGGCGCGGCGGCCCGCTGACGGTTACCGACTGCAATGTCATGCTGGGCAAGATCCAGCCCGCGCATTTTCCCGCCGTCTTCGGGCCGCTGGCGAACCAGCCGCTGGATCGACACGTCGTGGTGGAGAAATTCACCGAAATGGCCGAGGACATTGCACGCGCCACGGGCAAGCGGCCCGCCCCCGAAGCCGTGGCCGAAGGCTTCATCGAAATTGCGGTGGGCAGCATGGCCAATGCGATCAAGCAGATTTCCGTGCAGCGCGGCCATGACGTCACTGAATACGTGCTGGCCACATTCGGCGGGGCGGGCGGCCAGCATGCGTGCCTGGTCGCCGACGCGCTGGGCATGACGCGCGTCTTCGTCCATCCGCTGGCCGGCGTGCTGTCGGCCTACGGCATGGGTTTGGCCGACCAGACGGTGATGCGCGAACAAGCCATGGAAATGCCGCTGGCCAACGCCCTGCCCGCACTGGCGGCCGGGCTGGCCGCCCTGGAGGCGCAAGGCCGGGACGAGCTTTTGCGACAAGGCGTGCCCGCCGGGCGCATCGACGCGATCAGGCACGTCCACCTGCGCTACGAGGGCACCGATTCCTCCTTGATCGTACCGTTCGATTCGCCGCAGAAAATGCAGGAGCATTTCGACGCCGCCTACAGCCGGCGCTACGCCTTCCTGATGCCCGACAAGGCTTTGATCGTGGAGGCGATCTCGGTCGAAATCGTCGGCGCGTCCGACGCCCCGCAAGAGCGCATGGGCGCCGTTGCGCGGCGCAACGGCGCATTGCGCGCCGCTGAAACGGTGGACCTGTTCTCCGGCAGCCGGTGGCGTCGCGCCGGCCTGTACCAGCGCGGCACGATGCAACCGGGCGATACCGTCCAGGGACCGGCCGTGATTGCCGAGGAGAATGCCACCACGGTGGTGGAAGCGGGCTGGCAGGCCAGCGTCACGCCACGGAACCATCTGCTGCTGGCCCGGACCGAAAAACCGACGCGGCGGCGCGTGGTGGGCACCGACGCCGATCCGGTGATGCTCGAAGTATTCAACAACCTGTTCATGAGCATTGCCGAACAGATGGGTCTGCGGCTGCAAAACACCGCCTGCTCGGTCAACATCAAGGAGCGACTGGACTTTTCCTGCGCCGTGTTCGACGCGCAGGGCAGCCTGATCGCCAATGCGCCGCATATGCCGGTGCACCTGGGGTCGATGAGCGAATCCATCGCGACGGTGATACGGGAAAATGCCGGCACCATGAAGCCCGGCGACGTATACGCCCTGAACGACCCCTATCACGGCGGCACGCATCTGCCCGATATTACCGTCATCACGCCGGTATTCGACGAGGCGGGCGCGCAGGTGCTGTTTTATGTGGGCTCGCGCGGGCACCATGCCGATATCGGCGGCATCACTCCCGGCTCGGTCCCGGCCTATTCAACGCATATCGACCAGGAAGGAATACGGCTGGCCAACTGGAAACTGGTGCAGGGCGGCCGCTTGCGTGAGCGGGAAACCATAGAGCGATTGCTGTCCGGCCCCTACCCGGCGCGCAATCCGGCGCAGAACCTGGCCGACATGCAGGCGCAAATCGCCGCCAACGAAAAAGGCGTGCAGGAATTACGCAGGATCGCCGATCATTTTGGCCTGGACGTCGTGCAAGCCTATATGCGGCACGTCCAGGACAACGCCGAGCACGCCGTACGCCGGGTCATCACCGCACTGAAGGACGGCGCCTTCGAATACCGGATGGACAATGGCGCCATCATACGGGTGTCCATCCGCATCAACCACAAGGAACGCACCGCGGTCATCGATTTCACCGGCACATCGCCCCAGTTGCCGACCAATTACAACGCGCCGTCATCGGTATGCATGGCGGCGGTTCTATACGTGTTCCGCACCCTGGTCGACGACGACATTCCGCTCAACAGCGGCTGCCTGAAACCTTTGCGGGTGATCATTCCGGAAGGTTCCATGCTGAATCCCCGCTATCCCGCCGCCGTCGTGGCCGGCAACGTGGAAACCTCGATGTGCATCACCAACGCCCTGTATGGCGCGCTTGGCGTGCTGGCCTCCAGCCAGGGAACCATGAACAATTTCACCTTCGGCAATCAACAGTACCAATACTATGAAACCATTGCCGGAGGCACGGGGGCCGGCCCGGATTTCAACGGCACCGGCATGGTGCAGGCCCATATGACGAATTCCCGCCTGACGGATCCGGAAGTGCTTGAATGGCGTTTCCCGGTGCGTCTGGAAAGCTTCGGGATCCGCGAACATTCGGGGGGCAGAGGCCGCCGCAGCGGAGGCGACGGAGGCACCCGCCGCATACGCTTCCTGGAAGCGATGACCGCGTCGATCCTGGCCAATAACCGCCGGATTCCGCCGTTCGGCATGGCGGGCGGCGAGCCTGGCCAGATCGGACGAAACTGGATAGAACGCACGGACGGAACGCGCGAAGCGCTTGATTATGCCGGCGAGGCCGAGCTTGCCGCGGGCGACGTGTTCGTGATCCAAACCCCTGGAGGCGGCGGCTACGGGGCCGCCTGAGTCCGCCCTGATGCCGCAAGCGGCCCCGTCACGCCGACGGTCGCTGGCGGCACGGCTTACATGCCGAGATACGCCCGCCTGACCTGATCCGACGAACTGATTTCTTCCGCTGCCCCATGCAGGGCGATGGCGCCGCTTTGCATGACATACGCCCGGGTCGCCACTTCCAGGGCTTGCGCCATGTTCTGTTCAACCAGCAGAATGGACGTCCCGTTGCGGTTCAGGCTGGCCAGCGCATCGAATACCGTCTCAACCAGCAAAGGAGACAAGCCCAGGCTGGGCTCGTCCACCAGCAAAAGCCGCGGGCCGCTCATCAGTGCGCGCCCGATCGCAAGCATCTGCCGCTCGCCGCCCGAGAGCGTACCGGCGATCTGCTCGCGTCGCTCGGCCAATCGCGGAAACAGGATGAATACTTCATCGAGGCGCTCGCGATAAACCGTCTCGTCGGCAACCACATAGGCGCCAAGCCGCAGATTCTGTTCAACGGATTGCCGGGCAAACACGCGCCCGCCCTCGGGAATCAGCGCAATGCCGCGCCGCACCAGTGTATCGGGCGTCAAGCCGGTAATGTCGCCGCCATCGAAAGTGACACTGCCCGCCTTGGGCCTTACCGAGCCGACGATAGAGAGCAGCGTGCTTGATTTTCCCGCGCCATTGGCGCCCAGCAGCGCGGTAATTTCACCCGCCCGCACCTCGAGCGATATGCCCCGCACCGCCTGCACGCCTCCGTAGGCCACGTGCAAGTCTTCGACTTTGAGCAAGGTGTCGTCATGCACGGTACTTTCTCCCCAGGTAGGCCTCGATCACTTCAGGGTTGCGGACAATGTCTTGCGGCGCGCCCGATGCGATGAGCTGGCCGAAATTGAGCACCAATACCCGATGCGCCAGCCGCATCACCACTTCCAGCACATGCTCGACGATCACCAGCGTCACGCCGCTGGCGTGGATCGAGCGCAATATTTCCGTCAGATCGCGCGCCTCGCTGGGGTTGAGGCCGCCGGCGACCTCATCGAGCAACATCAATTTAGGAGACGTCGCCAACGCACGCGCCAGTTCGATCCGTTTCTGTCCGGCCACGTTCAGCTCGCCGGCGGGGATCATGCTTCTATCGCCAAGCCCCACTTTATCCAGCACCTGCTGCGACGCATCGCGCGCGGCATCGAGCGAAGGGTGGCGCAGCAACGCGCCGACCATGACGTTTTCAAGCACGGTCATCGCGGCAAAACTGCGCGGGATCTGATAGGTTCGCATCAGCCCCATGGCGGCGATGGCCTCGGGCCTCTGGCCCACCAGTTCGGTTCCGTCGAAGGCCACGCTGCCCGAGGTCGGCACATGATGGCCCGCCAGGCCATTGAACAACGTGCTTTTGCCCGCCCCATTCGGACCGATGATGGCAACGATCTCGCCCGCCTCGACCTGCAGGCTGATGTCGCTGTTGGCGACCAGGCCGCCAAAGCGCTTGGTCAGGTTTTTAACGTCCAGAAGAGCCACGGCGTACCCTCAGCGTAATCAGGCCTTTCGGCAGGAACAGGCTGACCAGAATAATTGCCAGTCCGTAAAACAGCAGGTCGAGGCCATGGCCCGAACTGCCCATGGCGATGCGCATGCCTTCGGCCAGGGGGATCAGCACGGCGGCGCCCAGCCAGGGTCCGGCAAGCGTACCGACGCCGCCGAGAATCGCCACCAGCACGATTTGTATGGACAGCGTCAGGTTGAATGCCGAATCGGGATCGACGAAACCGACATAAATGGCATAGAACCCGCCCCATATTCCCGTCAGCGCCGCCGACAGCACGAATGCGCGCATCTTGTAGCGCTCGACCGGCACGCCCAGGCTGCGCGCGGCCGATTCGTCGCCGTTGATGGCGCGCCAGTAGTATCCCGTCTTCGAGCGGACCAGCACGATGCTCGCCCATAACGTGAACGCGGCCAGGCCGAACGCCAGCCAGTAATAAGGTTCCCGGGAACGGAACAGCAACAGCCAGGCGCTGTTGGCGATGGGCGCTTCTAAGCCGGTTGCACCGCCCGCCCAGTTCCAGTTGACCACCAGCAGCCCGGCCACCGCCAGCAGCGCGATGGTTGCCATCGCGAAATAATGCCCGGTCAGCCGCAACGTGGGCTTGCCCACGATAAAGGCCACGGCTGCGGCCACGACGCCGCCCAGGGGAATGCCCAGCCACGGGCTGAGATGCAAGGCCCGAAGCAGCAGCAGCGTGGTATAGGCCCCTACGCCCAGAAACACCGCATGGCCGAACGACACCCGGCCCAGAAAGCCCCCGACCAGATTCCAGGCGGCTCCCAGCGCGCCGTACATCAGCGTCATGACCACGACCTGCTGCGAGAACGGGTCGGTCACGGCCAGCGGAAATACGGCCAGCGCGACCGCAACCAGCACAAGCCAGCGCCGCGCCCGGATATCGTTGTTTTTCATATCACCATCGTCCGAAAAGACCGCGCGGCCGATACCAGAGGACCAGCAGGAATATCAGGAAAATGCTTACCATCTTGTATGCCGGTTCGAACAGATAGCCGGTCATGGACTCGATCACCCCAATGAGAATGCCCGACACGAACGCTCCGGGCAGGGATCCGAATCCGCCCATCGCCACGGCGACGAAAGCCAGCAGTCCGAATACGCTGCCGACCGATGGAAACACGTAGAAAAAAGTCGTCAGCAGCGCGCCGGCCAGGCCCACCGATGCGCTGCCCAGAATCCAGACCTGGGCGTTGATGCGATCGGCGGCAATGCCCATGAATGAAGCGGCCTGGCGGTCTTCGGCCACCGCCTGCAGCGCATGCCCCCAACGGGTGCGATACACCAGCACGAACAGCAGGGCAATCACCACCAGGGCGACCAGGCCCGTGACGACCTGGGGCAATCCCAGCGAAATGCTCCCGGCGCTGACACTGCCGGACAACCAGGTATCGGGCAGGTTGCGATAATCCGGCGAAAAACAGATGAAGGCGATCTGGCGCAGCACCAGCCCCAGGCCGAATGTCGCCAGGATCACGATCATCGCCGGGGCCCGCTGCAGCGGACGGATGATCAGGGCATAGGAAAGAAAACCGACGAACCCCAGCGCGCAGGCCACCAGGGGCGCGGAAAGCGTCGGATCCAGGTGCCCCAGGGTGAACAGCCAGTAGGCCGCGTACATGCCCAGCATCAGGAATTCACCGTGCGCGAAATTGATGACGTCGGTAATCCCCCAGATCAGTGCCAGGCCGACAGCAATCAAGGCATAGATCAAACCGTTGAATAAACCCGTGGTGAGCGCCTCGAGCACAGTGTTCTCCTTGCTAGGTCGGCCGGTGCGGAATCACTTCCAGGAAAACGGAAGCGTCGGCAGGTCTTGCATTTTCTTGTAGCGGGTGGGCCACACCGTGTGATAGTCCTTGCCCACCAGCTGCAGGATCAGGCCCTGACCGTTCAGGTTCTGTCCTTTGCCGTCGAACTTGACGCCTGCCCAGGGCATGACGATCTGGTCCGCGCTCAGGTTGGTGGCCGCCAGCGCCTTGCGAACGGCCTCGGGCTTTGTCGAACCGGCCCGGTTGATGGCATCGGCCAGCACCAGCATGCCCTGCAGCGAACGCGCGCTATTGCCGTTCAGATCCTTGCCGCCAGAACGGGGTTTGAACAAGTCGTTGACCTGCTTGATCACCGGCTTGATGGTGTACAGGTCGTTGGACCAGACGTCCCGGGTCAGCACGCCCTGCACTTGCGGGCCTACTTCGGACACGAAACGCGGGTCGATGAAGCCCGCATCGTTGGCCAGGAAAATCGGCGGCGCGTATTTCATTTGACGCATCGTGCGCACGAAGAGCATGGCGTCGGACGTATAGCTGGCGAAAATCGCCACATCCGGTTTTGCCGCCGCCAGCTTCTGCGTTTCCGCGTTCAGCGAGGGGGAACCGGCCGAATAGGCGATATTGGCGATGATTTCCCGCCCCGACTGCTTGGCGTATTTCTCTACCGCCTTATAGGTATTGACTCCGAAGTCGGTGTTCTCGTAGACGACGGCGATTTTCTTGGTCGGCAGTTTCTTGATGCCATCGAGAAACTGCATCATGTTGTGGATGAAGGTTTCATCGTTGGGGGTCGTGCGGAAAAACCATTTGTAGCCGCGCTCGGTCAGTTCGGGGCTGCTGGATTCGGGATTCATGTACGGAATCTGGCGCTGCTCGGCAATCCGGCTGGCCGTCTTGGTGACGGACGACTGATAGGCGCCGATAAGCGCCACGACATGCTCGTGGTCGATCAGGCGCTGCGCCTCGGCCTGGCCCACGCTGGGCTTGCCCTGCGAATCGGCGAATATGACCTGGATCTTCGCGCCGCCCAAACGGGGCAGGCCCGCGCCGGCGGCCAGCGGAATCCCCTTGAGCTCGGGGTGTTCTTTATTGACGATATCCACGGCAAGCTCGATCGCGTGCTTGAGTTCGATGCCCGTCGAAGCCAGCGCCCCGCTCAGGGGGTAGATGGCCCCTATCTTGATGACCTTGTCCTGGGCCGACGCATTTTGCATCAACGCGATCCCAAGACATGCGATCAATATGGCAAACAGCTTTTTCATCGTGATTCTCCTTTGAAAATTCAATAGTGCTCGTCCCGGGCATTTCTATCTGGCGTTATTGCCCGGTGCGCTTGTCACTCTTGCCGCCGGCCCGAAGGCCAACGGGTGTCTCCTGCAAAACCGATGCGGATTCTTTTTTTATACCGCATAGAGCCGCCGCGTATCGGCCCCGCGGATTGCCGATAGCTTGGCGGTCGTTTGAATTATCTTACAAAACACCTGCGGGCCCGTCATTCGGGCCTATAAAAAAACAAGGTCAAAAAGCGGCCAGATCGGCATTGAGCAAATCGGTGACCAGCATATGGCCGGGCTTGTGGCTGATGGCAATGGGAACGCGGGCCGCGCGGATCGCTTCCTGCGGCGTCACGCCGCAGGCCCAGAAAACCGGCAATTCATCGGAATGCACGTCGACCGGATCGCCGTAGTCGGGAGCCTGCAGGTCGGCAATGCCAAGAAGAGCCGGATCGCCGATATGGATGGGCGCGCCATGCACCGCCGGAAACCGGCTGGTGATCTGGACCGCCCGGATCGCATCGCGGCTGGTCATGGGCCGCATGCTGACGACCAGATTGCCGCCGAACGGCCCGGCCGGCACGTTGAGGGTGGACGTACGGTACATCGCGACGTTGCGCTGTTCGTCGATATGCCGCAGCGGCACGCCCGCCTGCATCAGCATCTGCTCGAACGAAAATGAACAACCTATGGCAAACACGACGAAATCGGACTGCCAGATGTCGCACAAGTCAGTCAGCTCTTGCGCTTTGTGGCCGTCGCGGTACACGTAATAGCCCGGAAGGTCGGTCCGGATATCGATATCGCTTCCCAGCAACGGCATCGCCCATTGCCCGGGTTCACTGACACCCAGAAGAGGACAGGGCTTGGGGTTGCGCTGACAGAAGCGCATGAAGTCGTCGGCGTGAATTCTGGGCAGGACGACCAGATTGGCCTGGGCGAAATCGCCGCAATAACCGGCTGTCGGTTTGCGAAACTGCCCTTGGCGTATCTGGTGCCTTAGATCTTGTGGTGTCATGGGTTGAGCAAGGGAAACATTGAAAAGCGGCTTTTTATATCATAGAAGTAATAGAATTTTTTTTCTATCGATTTTTTTTACGCGATATCGTATAGTTTTTTTTAACACTTGCGTCTACTGCCATGCGCCCACTATCGAAAGAGGCCTTCATGAATACGCGCTTTATCGAAACCTTCGTCACGCTGGCTCAGCTGAAAAACTTCCGGGCGACGGCGGGCATGCTGCACGCCACGCCGGCGGCGATTTCATTGCGCATCAAAAGCCTGGAGGACGAATTACACACTGAACTGATCGATCGTTCCTCGAAAACATTCCGGCTCACCGCCAGCGGCAGCCATTTGCTGAGTCACGCCCGCTCGGTGCTGGACGCCGTGCACAAGATGAGCGCGGCCGCTCACCAGGAAGACGTCGTGCGGGGATGCCTGCGGCTGGGGGTGAACGAAACGGTCGTCCACAGCTGGCTGGCGCAGTACATGAAGCAGCTCAAGAAGGACTATCCCGAGCTGGACGTCGAACTGACCGTGGAAGTAAGCAGCGTGCTTCAAAAGCACCTGCTTTCCGGCGAGCTGGACCTGGTGCTTCGCGTAGAGGGTATCGACAGCGAAAAAGTGGTGTCGGACGCGCTCTCCATCTATCCGGTTCGCTGGATCGCGAAAAAAGGATTTTTGCCGCGAAGCAAACGCGACATGATCCAGCGCATGCTGCGACACCCGGTGCTGACCTTCGGGCGCGGCACGGCGCCGCAGCGGGCGATCGAGCAGATCGTCACCACCCTGGCCAGCCAGGCCGATATCCCGGTGGGCCAGACCCGGGTCCTGTGTTCTCCGTCGGTGGCCGCCATCGTGCAGCTTATCCGGGACGAATACGGGGTGGCGGCGATTCCCGCCTTGTTCGTGGCCAACGAAATAAAAAGCGGCGCATTCGTCGAACTGCCCATCCAGCCCACGCCTCCCTCCATCGTATTGTCGATGTGCCGGCAATCGGACGCCCAGATGCACGTGCACGCGGCGGCCAATGCGGCACGCGCGGCCTGTGAACAATACTGCAGGCAGACCGACCGCAGCCTGGTCGAAGCCGTGCTCAACTGAGCGCATCGCACTACCCGTTCGTACGGTCGGGAGAAGTCCTGGCGGCCGCCCCCGCGCGCCGCATGAACGCCCATAGCGCCGGGTCCAGCGAATACGCGACATTGAACCGGATCCACCCGTCGTCGACCTGGCCCGGGTCGAAATACGACCCCGGCGCCAGCCAGATACCGTCTTTCAAGGCCAGCTCGGCCAGCCTGGCGGCGCCGCGCTCGCGCCAGACGCCGGCGGGACGTGCCCACAGGAACAGGCCCGCGCGAGGCCGGCAGAAAACATCGAAACCGTGCTGTTCCAGCAGGCCGCACAAAGCGTCGTGGGCATCGCGCAGGCGGTCCTGCACGCGGCGCAGGTGCAGGTGATGGCGGCCCAGGCGCAACAACTGGTAGACCACGCGCTCCATCATCTCGGGAGTGGTCAGGCCCATGGCCATCTTGGTTTTGGCGAAACTGTCCAGCAAAGCCGGGGCGGCGACCACATAGCCCACCCGCACCGACGGCGTGATGCTTTTCGAGAACCCCGACACATACACCACCCGCTCCGGGCCGGCCAGCGCGGCCAGCATGGGCCCCACGCCCGGCAGCAGCTCGCGCGAGACATCGTCCTCGATGACCCTGAAATCGTATTTCTCGGCCACCTGAAGCACCCGGAACGCGTTGGCCATGGTCAGGCTGGCGCCGGTGGGATTGTGCAGCACGGTGTTGACGAACACCGCTTTCAGGCGGTGGCGCGCGGCGACCGACTGCAGGGTGTCGATGCACAGGCCCTCTTCGGTGCGCGGCACGCCCAGCACCTTGAGCCCCGCCAGATTCAGGGTCTGCAGGAAATTGGCATAGCACGGCGTCTCGACGGCCACCGCGTCGCCGGGGCGAAACAGGGTCCGCACGACGATATCCAGGGCCTGCGACGCGCCCAGCGTCAGCAGCACATGGCCGGCTTGCGCATTCAGGCCGTGTTCGTTGAGCCGTCCGGCGATGTGCTCGCGCAGCGGCGCGTAGCCGAAGGGATGGCCGTAGCCGGCTATTCGCACCGTGGGCACGCGCGCCAGTTGATGCAGCGACTGCTGCAGCCCGGATTCATTGAGCCATTCGGACGGCACCCAGCCGCAGCCCGACTTGATGGGAATGGAATGATCGGCGAACACGTCGGCCAGCAGCCACGACGCGCCGATTTCGGGGGGGTGCCAGCCCACCGGCACGGCCCGCGCCGGCGCGGGGGCGGCGCGCATGGCCACGCGGTAGCCCGACCCCGGCCGGGCCGACAGCCAGCCCCGCGCCACCAGGCGGCTGTATGCCGTGGCCACGGTAAAACTGCTAAGACCATGATCGCGGGCGAACTGGCGCACCGAGGGCACAGCCATGCCGGCGCGCAACAATTGCGAGGCAATGGCCTGTTCCATGGCGGCCACCACCTGTTCGACCAGGGTGGGCGCATGGGCCCGATCGCGCACGGGCTGAAAAAGAATCACGGCGGCCTCCGGGAATCGTACCGGCAGCGGACGGTCGCGGCGGTTTCGGAAGGCGGCGTCAATCGCGGGAAACCGGGCCGATCGCCCAGGGGATACCAGGAATTATATACAGTTTATCAATAAATACCGATACAGTTATGGATTTTTTGGCTAACTGTATATTTCATTGGGCCGCGGGCGGAACGAGAATGGAGGCCAGTCTTCCCTTCCGGTCCGGTGGACGTCATCCGCCGGGCCGACTTTCCTTTCCGCCCCCCGAGGTCATCATGAGCACAGCCAATATTCCCAACCTGTCGCACTTGTGGATGCCGTTCACCGCGAACCGGCAATTCAAAGAGCACCCGAGGCTGCTGGTCAAAGCCAAGGGCATGTACTACACGACCGCCGAAGGCAAGCAGATTCTGGACGGCACGTCCGGCTTGTGGTGCGTCAACGCCGGCCATGGCCGCCAGGAAATCGTCGACGCCATTTCGCGCCAGGCCGCCGAAATGGATTACGCGCCCAGCTTCCAGATCGGCCACCCCAATTCCTTCCTGGCTGCCACCGCCGTGGCCGGCCTGATGCCCGAAGGGCTGGACCGGATCTTCTTCACCAATTCGGGATCCGAATCGGTGGACACGGCGCTGAAGATCGCGCTGGCCTACCACCGCGCGCGCGGCGAAGGACAGCGCACCCGCCTGATCGGGCGCGAACGCGGCTACCACGGCGTGGGCTTCGGCGGTATTTCGGTGGGCGGCATCGCGCCCAATCGCAAGGCGTTCTCGTCGTCGCTGATTCCCGGCGTGGATCATCTTCCGCATACCCACGACCTGTCAAAAAACGCCAACAGCCGCGGCCAGCCGGCCTGGGGCGCGCACCTGGCCGACGAACTGGAACGCCTGGTGGCGCTGCACGACGCCTCGACCATCGCCGCCGTCATCGTCGAACCGCTGGCCGGTTCTACCGGCGTGCTGGTCCCACCCAAGGGCTACCTGGAAAAGCTGCGGGCCATCACCGAAAAACACGGCATCCTGCTGATCTTCGATGAAGTCATCACCGGGTTCGGCCGCCTGGGCGCGCCGACGGCCAGTTCGTTCTTCGGCGTCACCCCCGACCTGATCACCCTGGCCAAAGGGGTCAGCAACGCGGCCGTGCCGGCGGGCGCCGTGGCGGTCAAGCGCGACGTCCACGACACCATCGTGGGCGCCACGGCCAACGGCATCGAGTTCTTCCACGGCTATACGTATTCGGGCCATCCTCTGGCCACCGCCGCCATACTGGCGACACTGGACATCTACGCCAGGGAAAAACTGTTCGAACGCGCGCAGAAACTGTCAACCCAATTCGAACAGGCCGCGCATCAGCTGGAGGCCGCGCCCCACGTGGTCGACGTGCGCAACCTGGGGCTGGTCGCGGGCATCGAGCTGGAATCGCGCAAGGGCGCGCCCGGTGCGCGCGTGGCCGAAGCCTTCGCCAAGTGCATGGACAAGGGCGTGATGGTCCGCTATACCGGCGAGACCATCGCCGTCTCGCCTCCGCTGATCATAGAGGAAGGACAGATCGCGGAATTGTTCGGCACGATCGCCGACGCCCTGAAGACCATAGCCTAGGACACGCGGACCGGGCCGGCATCGTACCGGCCGGCCCCGCCGCGGGATCAGGCCGGCGCCCGCTCCACCACGACGTCGGCGGCGTAGTCCTCGACCGGCGGGCAGGAACACACCAGGTTGCGGTCCCCGTAGGCGTTGTCCACCCGGGCCACGGGCGGCCAGTACTTGCCGGCGCGCAGGCCGGCCACCGGGTACGCCGCTTCTTCGCGCGCATAGTCGTGATGCCATTCGGCCGCCAGCAGCATCTGCGCCGTGTGCGGGGCGTTCTTCAACACGTTGTCCTGCGGGTCTTTTTGCCCGTTTTCGATCTGGGCGATCTCGGCGCGTATGGCGATCATGGCGTCCACGAAACGGTCCAGCTCGTCCAGGCCTTCGGATTCGGTGGGTTCCACCATCAGCGTGCCGGCCACCGGAAAGCTCATGGTCGGGGCGTGAAAGCCGTAGTCGACCAGGCGCTTGGCGATGTCCTCGGCGGAAATGCCGCAGCCGTCCTTGATGGCCCGTATGTCCAGGATGCATTCATGCGCCACGCGCCCGTTGCGCCCCGCGTACAGGATGGGATAGTGCGATTGCAGGCGATGCGCGATGTAGTTCGCGTTCAGCACCGCCACCTGGGACGCCTGTTTCAGGCCGTCGGCCCCCATCAAGGCAATGTACGAATACGAAATGGGCAGAATGCTGGCCGACCCGTACGGCGCGGCCGACACCGGGCCGGATTGCGCCGATTCAGGCAGGCGGCCCTGTTCGTCCAGCACGCCCGGCAGATACGGCGCCAGGTGCGCGCGCACGGCCACGGGCCCCACACCGGGGCCGCCGCCGCCATGGGGAATGCAGAACGTCTTGTGCAGATTCAGGTGGGAAACGTCCGAGCCGAACTTGCCCGGCTGCGCCAGGCCCACCATGGCGTTCATGTTGGCGCCGTCCAGGTACACCTGGCCGCCGGCCCCATGCACCAGGTCGCAGATTTCCACCACCGCGGCCTCGAACACGCCGTGCGTGGACGGGTAGGTCAGCATCAGCGCCGCCAGTTTGTCGCCCACGCTATCGAGCTTGGCTTTCAGGTCCGCCACGTCTATGCTGCCGTGCTCGTCCGAGGCCACCACCACCACCTGCATGCCGGCCATCTGCGCCGACGCGGGATTGGTGCCGTGCGCCGACGCGGGGATCAGGCAGACGTCGCGCTGGTGCTGCCCGTTGGCCTGGTGATAGCCGCGTATGGCCAGCAGGCCGGCGAATTCGCCCTGCGCGCCCGAATTCGGCTGCAGGCTGATCGAATCGTAGCCGGTGATCTCGCACAGCGCCTTCGACAGGCTGGCGACCAGGTCGCGATAGCCCTGCGTCTGCGCGGGCGGCGCGAATGGATGCATGGCCCCGAACCCGGGCCAGGTGATGGGAATCATCTCGGCCGTGGCATTGAGCTTCATGGTGCACGAGCCCAGCGGGATCATGGTCCGGTCCAGCGCCAGGTCTTTGTCGGCCAGGCTGCGCAGATAGCGCAGCATATCGGTTTCGGAGCGGATGCGGGAAAAGACCGGATGCGCCAGGATGGCCGTCTGGCGGCGCAGGCCGGCCGGAATGCGGTCGGCGTCGGGCAGCGCCCGGCTGCCTATGGACGCCGCGTCCCAGCGGGCGCCGAACGCATCGGCGAACACCTGGATCAGCCGGCCCAGGTCGTCGACGGTGACGGTCTCGTCCAGGGACACGGAGACCTGATCCCGGCCTACCTGGCGCACATTGATGGACGCGGCGCGGGCGGCGTCGACCACCGCCTGGGTGCACGCCCCCGTATCCAATAGCACCGTGTCGAAGAACCCGGCATGGCGCACGGGCACGCCCAGGCCCTGTAAGGTGTCGGCCAGGCACGCGGCCAGATGCGCCACGCGCTGGGCGATGCGCCGTATGCCCGCCGGCCCGTGCCAGACCGCGTACATGCCGGCCATGACGGCCAGCAGGACCTGCGCCGTGCAGATGTTGGACGTGGCTTTCTCGCGCCGTATGTGCTGTTCGCGGGTCTGCAGCGCCAGGCGCAGCGCCGCGGCGCCCTGGCTGTCCTTGGACACGCCCACCAGCCGGCCGGGAATGTTGCGCTTGAAGGAATCCTTGCAGGCCATGAAGCCGGCGTGCGGACCGCCGAAGCCCATGGGCACGCCGAAGCGCTGGGCCGAGCCCACGGCGATGTCGGCCCCCCATTCCCCCGGCGGGACCAGCAGGGCCAGGGCCAGGAGATCGGTGGCCACCGCCACCACGGCGCCCTGCCCGTGCGCGGCCTCGACCAGGGCGCGATAGTCTTGCAGGCCGCCCAGGCTGTGCGGATACTGCAGCAGCACGCCGAAGCATTCGGGCAGTCCGTCGGCCTCGTCGCCCGTCACCACGTCGATGCCCAGGCCCGTGGCCCGCGTGCGCAGCACTTCCAGCGTCTGCGGGTGGCAATGCCGCGACGCGAAGAACACGTCGCTTTTGGCGCGCGCGCCGCGGCGCGCCAGGGTCATGGCCTCGGCCGCGGCCGTGGCCTCGTCGAGCAGCGACGCATTGGCGATGCCCAGCCCGGTCAGGTCGGCGACCATGGTCTGGAAATTCAGCAGCGCTTCCAGCCGGCCCTGGGAGATTTCCGGCTGGTACGGCGTGTACGCCGTGTACCAGGCCGGATTTTCCAGGATATTGCGAAGAATGACGTTGGGCACGTGCGTGCCGTAGTACCCCTGGCCGATATAGCTGCGAAACACCTGGTTGCGCGCCGCGATGTCGCGCAGCTCGGCCAGCACGTCCGGTTCGCTGCGCGACGCGGGCAGGTCCAGGGCATCGTGCTTGAGGATGCCGGGCGGCACGACTTCGGCGATCAAGCCGTCCAGGCTGGCGCAGCCTATGTCGCCAAGCATTTTCCGCTGGTCCTCGGGCGAAGGGCCGATGTGGCGGGGAACGAAATCGGTATGGGGGTCCAGGTCACGCAGCATGATTCACCTTAATCCGCTTGGGCTTCGTAGGCGGCCGCATCCATCAAGCCATCCAGATCGGCGGCGCTGTCGGGGCGTATCTTGAAGATCCAGGTGTCGAAAGGCGCCTGGTTGACCAGGTCCGGCTGGGTTTCAAGCTGTTCGTTGAACGCCACGATTTCGCCGTTGACCGGCGCGTAGATGTCGGACGCCGCCTTGACGGATTCGACCACTCCGGCGGTATCGCCCGCCGACAGCCGGGCGCCCGGATTGACGTCGCCGACGAACACCAGATCGCCCAGCTGGTCTTGCGCGTCGTGCGTGATGCCGACCAGGAAGACGTCGCCCTCGGCCTTGACCCATTCATGCGACGCGGTGTATTTGCGATCGGTTGGTAAGCTCATAAGTATTCAACCCCTGTGGAAGATAAGTGATAGTGCGGTCAGGTCAGACAAGCGCCTTGCCATGGCGCACGAAAGGCAGTTTGATCATTTCGGCGGGCACCCACTTGCCGCGGATGTCCACCTGGCACGCGTCGCCGGGCTGGCTGCCGGCGGGCAGGCGCGCCAGCGCGATCGAAACCCCCAGGGTGGGCGACATGGTGCCGCTGGTGATTTCACCTTCGCCATGCGGCGCGCGCACCGCCATGTGCGCGCGCATGACGCCGCGATCCAGCAGCTTCAGGCCCAGCAGCACCCGTCCATCCGCATACGCCTCGACGGCGTCGCGGCCGATGAACCGGCGCGCCGCGTCTTTCAGGGACAAGGTCCAGCCCAGGCCCGATTCCTGCGGGTACGCCAGGTCGTCCATGTCCTGGCCGTACAGATTCATGCCCGCTTCCAGGCGCAGGGTATCGCGCGCGCCCAGGCCGCAGGGACGCGCGCCCTGGCTCAGCAGGTCTTGCCAAAGCGCTTCGACCCCGGCGGCCGGCAGCATGATCTCGAACCCGTCTTCGCCGGTATAGCCGGTACGCGCCACCAGCGTGTCGGCATCCACCTGGACGCCGACGAAAGGCGCCAGGGATTCCGTGGCGCCGCGCCAGGCCGGGCGTGCGGCCCACAACGCTTGCCGGGCATCGGGCCCTTGCACCGCCACCATGGCCAGGTCGCGCCGGGGCTCGATGGTTACATCGAAGTTCTCGGCCCGCGCCACGCGCCGCATCCACGCGATGTCCTTGTCGGCCGTACCGGCGTTGACCACGACGCGCCAGCGGTCGGCCGCAAAAAAATAGACGATCAGATCGTCTATGACCCCGCCCTGGGGGTTGAGCATGCATGAATACAGCGCCTTGCCGGGCTGCGACAGCCGGGCCACGTCGTTGGCCAGCAGGCGCCGCAGGAACGCCGGCGCGCCGGCGCCGGCCAGATCCACATTGAGCATGTGCGAGACGTCGAACATGCCGACGGCGCGACGCACCGCGTGATGTTCCTCGATTTGAGAACCGTACGACACGGGCATTTCCCAGCCGCCGAAATCCACCATTCTGGCGTCGGACTGGACATGCTGGTTGTACAAGGGGGTACGCTTTAACGCTGAAGACATACAGGCTCCGAAGGCGGGAAACGACGGGAATGACCATGGCACTGGCTACGCCGCCCTTCTGTCCTTTTGCCTGAGAGTTGCCCCGCCCGAGCTGCGATGGGGATTCACCTTCGGCGCCCGGCGCGGCCTTGTCGCAAGGCGCGAGGGGTCTCTCCAGAGAGCTGCCCTGCGATGCGGAAAACCCCGCAAAGACAGCACACCAGCGGTACGGGGGCCTGAGCGATTCTGGGCGAATTGCGCCTTCGGCGGTCGGCGGGCCGACGCTCTCCCACTGCGTGTCGTGACAGCAGTGCAAAGCATAACGCGAAAGTCGTTAAACGCCAAATAATTTGTCTGTATGCGCCAAAAACCGGCGCGTCGCCGTGGCATCCCGACACCGCGACGCGCGCCTGCCCCGGCCTACCGCGGGGCCGCGGCCAGGGCGCGGCCGCAGGCCGCGCCCGAGGCCCAGGCCCACTGGAAGTTGTAGCCGCCCAGCCAGCCCGTGACGTCGACCGCCTCGCCCACGAAATACAGGCCTGGCACCGCGCGCACCTGCATGGACTTCTGATCCAGCGCCCGGGTATCGACCCCGCCGCGCATGACCTCGGCCTTTTTATAGCCGGCCGTGCCGCTGGGCGCCAGGGACCAGCCGTGGATGCGCCGCGCCAGCCGGCGCAAGGCCTTGTCGGGCACGTCGGCCAGGCGCGCTCCGCCCATGCCCGGATCCTCGTCGGCCAGCCACTGCTGGGCCAGCCTTTTCGGCCACAACGCGGCCAGTACGGTTTCCAACTGCTGCCGGCTGCCCGGCTTGGCGGCGACCAGCTCGTCGTCCAGGTCGCGGCCCGGCGCCAGGTCCAGCCGGATCGGTTCGCCCGGATTCCAGAAGCTGGATATCTGCAGGATGGCCGGGCCCGACAGGCCTTTATGGGTGAACAGCACGTCCTCCAGAAAGGCCGCCCTCCCCCGGCCTTCGCCGCAGGACACGTCCGCTTCCAGGGCCACGCCGCTTAGCGCGCCGAACGGGCGCCACTGGTCGGCGTCGAACGTCAGCGGCACCAGCGCCGGACGCGGTTCGATCACTTTCACGCCGAACTGGCGGGCCACCTTCAGGGCGAAATCGGTGGCGCCCACCTGCGGCAGCGCCATGCCGCCGCAGGCCATGACAAGCTGGCGCGCACGGAGCGGCCCCATGGAGGTCTCCAGCGCAAAGCCCTGGTCCGCGCGCGCGATCGAAGCCACGACGCAGGGCATGCGCCATGCCACGCCGCCCTGCCCGCATTCGCGGCGCAGCATGGCGATGATGGCTTCGCTGGAATCGTCGCAAAACAGCTGGCCCCTGTGCTTCTCGTGCCAGGCGATGCCGTGGGAGCGGACCAGCGCGATGAAGTCCCGCGAGGTATAGCCGGCCAGCGCGGAGCGGCAGAAATCGGGATTCTGCGACAGGAAATTGGCGGGGCCGGCGCCCAGGTTGGTGAAGTTGCAGCGTCCGCCGCCGGAGATGCGGATCTTCTCGGCCAGCTTGCCGGCATGGTCGAGCAGGACGACGCGCAAGCCGCGCTGCCCGGCGACGGCGGCCGCCATCATGCCCGCGGCCCCGGCGCCGACGACCGCGACGTCGAAGGCGTCGCGCCTGTCGGCCGGCGTCATTCTTCGAGTATGCAGTTCACGTAGTAGCGTTCTTTGCCGTCGGGCCCGGGCTCGGAGGCCAGGCCGTGGATGTCGGTGTCGAAGCCGGGAAAGTCGGCGTTGAATTCGCGGGCGAACTGCAGGTAGTGGACGATGCGCTCGTTGAAGCGCTCGCCCGGGATCAGCAGGGGAATGCCCGGCGGATAGGGCGTGAGCAGCACGCCGGTGACGCGGCCGAACAGATCATCGATGTCGACGCGCTCGACCTGGCGATGCGCCATCTTGGCGTAGGCGTCCGAGGGCTTCATGGCCGGGATCATGTCGCTTAGGTACATCTCGGTGGTCAGGCGCGCCACGTCGTGTTCGCGGTACGCCTTGTGGATCATCTGGCACAGGTCGCGCAGGCCCAACTTTTCGTAGCGGCGGTGCTCTTTGCAGAATTCCGGCAGGATGCGCCACAGGGGCTGGTTGCGGTCGTAATCGTCCTTGAACTGCTGCAGCGCCGTCAGCAGCGTATTCCAGCGGCCCTTGGTGATGCCTATGGTGAACAGGATGAAGAAGGAATACAGGCCGGTCTTTTCCACCACCACGCCGTGTTCGGCCAGGTACTTGGTGACCAGCGCCGCCGGGATGCCGGTTTCGGCGAAAGTGCCGGAAATGTCCAGGCCGGGGGTCACGATGGTGGCCTTGATCGGGTCCAGCATGTTGAACCCTTCGGCCAGGTCGCCGAAGCCGTGCCAGGCGTCGTTCGATTCCAGGAACCAGTCCTCGCGCGAACCGATGCCGTCGCCGACCAGGCGGTTCGGGCCCCATACCTTGAACCACCAGTCGTTCTTGCCAAATTCCGATTCCACCTTGCGCATGGCGCGGCGGAAATCCAGCGCCTCGCGGATGCTTTCCTCGACCAGCGCGGTGCCGCCGGGCGGCTCCATCATGGCCGCGGCCACGTCGCACGACGCGATGATCGCGTACTGCGGCGACGTGGACGTGTGCATCAGGTAGGCTTCGTTGAACAGATTGCGGTCCAGCTTGCGGGTCTGCGATTCCTGCACGATGATCTGCGAGGCCTGCGAAATGCCGGCCAGCAGCTTGTGCGTGGAGTGCGTGGCGAAAACCATGGCTTCCTCGCTGCGCGGACGGTTCTGGCCGATGGCGTGCATGTCGGCGTAGAACTCGTGGAACGCGGCGTGCGGCAGCCAGGCCTCGTCGAAATGCAGGGTGTCTATTTCCGAGCCCAGCTTTTCCTTGATCGTCTCGACGTTGTAGATGACGCCGTCGTACGTGCTTTGCGTCAGGGTCAGGATGCGCGGCTTCTTGTTGGCGACATTGCGCGCGAACGGGTTGGCCTCGATCTTGCGGCGTATGCTCTCGGGCTCGAACTCTTCCAGCGGAATGGGCCCGATGATGCCCAGGTGGTTGCGCGTGGGCCGCAGGAACACCGGGATGGCGCCGGTCATGGTGATGGCGTGCAGGATGGACTTGTGGCAGTTGCGGTCGACCACGACCACGTCGTCCGAAGCCACGTTGGCGTGCCAGACGATCTTGTTCGACGTGGACGTGCCGTTGGTCACGAAATAGCAATGGTCGGCGTGGAAGATGCGCGCGGCGTTCAGTTCCGATTCGGCTATCGGGCCGGTATGGTCCAGCAGCTGGCCCAGTTCGTCCACGGCGTTGCACACGTCGGCGCGCAGCATGTTCTCGCCGAAGAACTGGTGGAACATCTGTCCCACCGGGCTTTTCAGGAACGCCACGCCGCCCGAATGCCCCGGACAGTGCCAGGAATACGAGCCGTCCGAGGCGTAGTCGACCAGTTCGCGAAAGAACGGCGGGGCCAGGCCGTCCAGGTAGGCGCGCGCCTCGCGGATGATGTGCCGGGCCACGAATTCGGGCGTGTCCTCGAACATGTGGATGAAGCCGTGCAGCTCGCGCAGGATGTCGTTGGGAATATGCTGCGAGGTGCGTGTTTCCCCATACAGATAGATGGGGATGTCTTCATTGCGGAAACGCAGTTCGCCTATGAAGGTGCGCAGGTTCTTGATGGCGTAGGCCACGTCCTCGGGCGAATCGACGTCGAATTCCTCGTCGTCGATGGACAGGATGAAGGCGCTGGCGCGGCTTTGCTGCTGGGCGAAAGAGCTTAAATCGCCGTAGCTCGTCACCCCCAGCACCTCGACGCCCTCGGCCTCGATGGCGGACGCCAGGGCGCGAATGCCGAAGCCCGACGCGTTCTCGGAACGATAGTCTTCGTCGATGATGACGATGGGGAAACGAAATTTCATGCCACAAGCTCCGGCTATGTGCGAGGCAGGGTCACGCCCTGCTGCCCTTGGTATTTGCCACCGCGATCCTTGTACGAGGTCTCGCACACTTCATCGCTTTCGAAAAACAGCATCTGGGCGCAACCTTCGCCGGCGTAGATCTTGGCGGGCAGGGGCGTGGTGTTGGAGAATTCCAGCGTAACATGGCCTTCCCATTCTGGTTCCAGCGGCGTCACATTGACGATGATGCCGCAACGGGCGTATGTGCTCTTGCCCAGGCAGACCGTCAGGACATTGCGCGGAATGCGGAAATACTCCACCGTGCGGGCCAGGGCGAACGAATTGGGCGGAATGATGCAGACGTCGCCGCGAAAATCGACGAACGATTTTTCGTCGAAGGCCTTGGGATCGACGATGGTCGAATTGATGTTGGTGAATATCTTGAATTCGTCGGCGCAGCGCACGTCGTAGCCGTAGCTGCTGGTACCGTAGCTGACGATGCGTTCGCCGTTGACAGAGCGCACCTGGCCGCCCTCGAATGGCTCGATCATCCCACTGTCGCCCGCGCGACGGATCCAGCGGTCACTTTTTATGCTCATGTCATTACCCTGTTGCGTGGGCGCCCATTTTATCGCGTCGTTGGAGCGCATTACCCGCGCGCGCCGCGAATAGGCGCAAAAAGCCGGCCGCGCCGTTCCCAAAACACCACAGGCGCGGCGGCACCGGGTCGGGACCGGGTCCTAGTCGTCGAAGAAGACGTGGTAGATCAGGGCGATGCCGTTGACCGTCCCGGCGCTAAGTTCCGCGCGCAGCCGCCGCGACAGCTTGTAGCTTAACCGGCCCACGGTTCCGGTCTCGGCCAGCGCCTGCTCCAGGCTAAGGGTAACGCCATGGCCCAGGTGCTTGCTGGCCACGGCGAATTGCTGCTCCAGCGTGCTGGGGTTCTGGTTCGAATCGCTGACCACGCTCTGGGGCGGCAGGATGCTGCCCGTGCTGCCCAGCTCGCCCGTGCGGATGCTCAGCTCGTCCAGCCCGAACTTGCGATAGAGCGGCTCGCCCCCGCCCAGGAACGAGCTGCCCACCGAGAACAGCAGCGCCGCGTCGCCGCCTCCTTCGTCGGGGGCGCGTCCCAGCAGCAGCCACGACAGTTTTTCCACCTCGCTGACGTCGGGATACGACACCAGCTTGATCTGCGGCCGCTTGGCGGTGCCGCCCACATGCACCCCGGCGCGCACCGCCACGCCGGTGCGCAGCGCCTCGATGCTGAGCACCGGGTCGGCGATATTGCCCTGGAACGTCACCGTGCCCTGGCGCAGCTGCAGATGCTGCCCGTAGACGTCGATGGAGCCGCCGCGCGTGCGCAACTGGCCCACCCCGGTCAGCTTGTTGCCGCTCATCAGGATGTGCATGCTGCCCACCAGGCCAGAATCGACGCCGTAGCCGGTCAGGTAGAACCGGGGGCCCAGGTTTATCTGCATATCCAGCGTGATGTCGCTGGGCACCTGCACGCTTTGTTCCTGGCCCGGCCGTATCACCACCACGTCGCTGTCCACCGTCGGCACGCTGCCCAGCACGTCCAGGTCGAACCAGCCCGCGTCGGCCGTGACGTCGCCCGTGATGGCAATCGCCTCGGGCCGCGCGTCCACGGAGAGCTTGCCGGTCAGCATGGCGTAGCGGTCGGAACGCTGCAGGATCGGGAACCGGTACAGCTTGGCGTCGACCACGCCCTGGGACTTGAACAAGTCCCAGCGGCCCGTGACGGTCAGGTTGCCGTTTTGCGCGTCCGGATTCTTGCTGACCCATTCGGCGGTGCGCCATTCCTTGGGCGCGACCCGAAGCACCGACGGAAAACGCAGGGCATCCAGGATCAGCTGGCTGCCGTCCAGGTGCGCCTTCAGGGTGCCGTTGAACATGCGCACGCCGTCATCGACGCGCACGAACTTGATGTCCTTGCCGCTGATGGTGCCGCCGGTGCTCCAGGTGCCGCCGGGACCGCTGCGCGCACGCGCATCGACCGTCAGCGAACCGCCCACTTCGGTCTGGTCGCCCAGGAACAGGTCCAGCCAGCCCAGGTCGGCGATGTCGGCGTTGACCTGGACGGCCTGGGGCGCGCTGGTATCCAGCGTCCAGGCATCCGGGCCCGAGGTCTTGAGCACCGCCGTGCCCTTGGCCGAAAGCCTGCCCATCTTTTCCGTGGACAGGTCCAGCGTGGCCTCCAGCGCGCTGGCCGCAGCGCCTCGCGGCCTGGCGGCGACATCGAGTTCGAACGTCTTCAGGCCCAGGGGAAAGCTGGGCTCGCCGGGCACCCGGATATCGCCCGAGATGCGCCGGATACGGGCCTGGCCGGTCAGCACGCCCTTGAACTTGACGTTCCAGTCCGCGGCGAAAACCAGATCCACATCGTCATGATGGGCGGGCGTTTCCATGCTTACGCGGCCCGTGGTGTTGCCTGGCCCGCGATCCCTGGGCTGGAACAATCGGTACAGCGTGCGGATCAGCCGGCGCGACAGCGCCAGCTTGCCTACGCTGCCCTGGGTGTCCCACCAGCCCGATCCGCCGCGCGACCCCTGGTGGCGCAGCACGAACGCCTTGTCTTGCGGCAGCGACACCCGGATGTCGACGGCGCCGACCTGCCACTGCCATTGCGGCGCGGCGGCGTCCGGCGCGAACGCCACCGTAAGCGGCGCCAGGATGCGCGCCGACAGGCCGTCATAGCCCAGATCCAGTGTCGAAAACCTGCCCTGCCAGCCCGGCAGCGCGTGCCCGTCCTGGTCCACGCTGCCCCAGCGGCCCGTCAGCGCCAGACGGGCATGTATGGGCGCCAGCCCTTCCGTTCCGGGCTGACCGCCATGACCGGCCTTTCCGGGCTGCGGCTTGCTTGGCTTCGGCTTGCCCGGCCCAGGCGTTCCCGACTGGGGCTGGTAAGACAGTTCCAGATCGGCGCTATGGCTGGCCAGGGTGCCGGCCACCCGTCCGCTGGCCTGCGCCGCCCCCCGCAGCCCTGGCCAGAACGCCGCCAGGTCCGGCGCCTTCACGTCCAGGTCCAGGCGGCTTTTGAGCTGGCCCAGCGACCCCTTGGCCTGGATGCGATTGCCGCCCAGCCGCAGATCCACGTCCAGGGAATCCAGCCCCAGACCGTGCAGGAGCGGCGAACGATCCGCGGCCGGCTGCCCGGCGACGACGGGAACCGGCGCGTCGCCGCCAGAGACTTTGGCGGCGACGCGCCCCGACAGCGCCTGCTTGTTCCAGCTGGAACCCTTGGCGAAGTCGACATCCACGCTGGCCGCCCGCAAGACGCTGTGATCGGCCAGACGCGCATCGAAATTGGCCGTTGCCGTCAGCGTGGCCGCGGGCAGCGACGCGCCCGCCAGGACTCCCAGGTTCAGGTCCCGGGTCTGGATCGAGCCGGTCACGCGATCCTGCGCGGCGCCGTCGAGCAAGGTCGTGACCCAGTCGAACTTGCCTTGCAGGGACGAACCATCGGCCAGCTTCAGCCCCACGGCGGCGCTGCGCAATGGAAACGAGGCCAAGGGCGTCAGGCTGGCCTGCGCATCCAGGTTCAGGCCCTGGCCCCCGCCCGTCAGCGACACATTCAATTCATCCAGGTTTCCCGCAGCCGTCACATCGACCTGCGCGGCGCAATCCGCGGCGCCGGCGCTGTGCGCGCCCTGGCCGCCGGCGGGCAGGTCGGGCACGTACCGGCGCACACACAGGGGCGAATCGGCCCCCTGCCCCTGGAACGTCAGGCCAAGGCGTCCGGTCAGCGGCCAGGGTTTGCGCAGCGCCTGCAGCCTGACCTCGCCCCGCGCCCGGACATGCATGGCCTGGGCGGACACGGCCACGTTGGCCAGCACCAGCTGAGCGCCGCCGCCGGCAACGCTCAGGGAACTGTCCAGGTCGCTGACGTCCACAGGCGCCGCCTTGCCGTCCTGGCTTAGCGCGAACCGGCCCACGGCCAGCCGGTCCACAGCCACCGCGACCGGCAGGGCAGGCATGTGGAAAGGCCCGGTATCGGGCTCCGGCGCGGCCGCCGTGTGCAGATCCAGGCGTATCGACTGCGCCGAGAGATCCACCACATGCAGGCGGCGCTCCAGCAGTTCGGGCCAGTCCACCTGCACGTGCGCGCCGGCCAGGTCCAGCGAGAATGCCGGCATGTCCAGTTTCAGGGTCTGCACGCTTACGCCGCGCCACAGTGTGCCGCGTATGCCCTGGACATCGCCGCCCAGCTGCTGCACCGCCGTTTGCACGATCCAGCTCGTGCCCGATTGCGAGCGCACCGTCCAGAACAGGAAGCCGCACACCACCGCCACCAGCAGCACCAGCGTGGGCCCTGCCCACATCAGTATCCGCCTGAGCCAGCGCCACGGCGCACTCAAAACGCGATACCCATGGAAAATTCCAGCCGCAGGCGGCGGTCGCGCTGGCCATAGGCCAGGTCGATCGAGAACGGCCCGGCCGGCGTGCGCACCGTGGCCCCCAGGCCATAGCCCAGCGCCACGTCCATGCCCTTGAAGGAATCGGCCGCATCGCCGGCGTCGATGAAAGTGTCTATTCCCACGTGCTCGTTCAGATAATGCGTATATTGGACGCTGGCCACCGCCAGCGCTTTCGCGCCTATGGTCGCGCTGCCGCGCTTTTCACCTATGCTTAGATAACGATAGCCGCGAATCGTTCGCGCCCCGCCCGTGCGGAAACCGAAATCGTCGGGCAGGCGCGACGTGTGCGACCACACCTTGCCCACCTGGCCGCGCACCGTGAACACGTCGCGCCGGCCCACGGGAAACCACTGCTGCAGACGCAGGCTGGAGCGATAGAACGGCTCTTGCTTGTCCAGCGTCAGGCCCGCGCCCAGGCCGAAATCGACCAGGTTGCCGTCGCGCGGATCGTACTTGTCGTTGACGTCGCGGCGCAGCCACTGCCAGGTTCCGACCAGCGACGGCACCTGGTAGTCGTCGGCCGAATCCCCATCTATGCGCGTCTTGTCGTAGGCCGTGACCACCGACCACTGCCGTTCGTAATCGACCCGGCCTTCGCCGCTGCTTTCCTGCCTGCGTTTCCAGCCCAGCGCTTCGCGGGTGTTTTCCACGCCCTCGATGTCCGAATGCTGGTACAGCACGCCGAAGCTGTCCTTGTAGCCGCTGGCGGTGGGCGGCAGGTGCACGTCGTAGAACAGGCGCTGCTGGTTCTTGTCCACGCCCGCGCCGGTTTCCGTCCACACGGGCAGGCCGAACACCACATTCTGGCGGTACAGGCCTTCGACCCGCACCCCGTTGTCGCTGTCCACCCCCAGGGAACCCGTCACGCGCCGCGCCGGAGCTTCGGCAACGCGCACCTGCACGGGCAGTTCCAGGTCGCCGTTGGCCAGATATTTGCCCTGGGTGATGTCATTGTCGACGGTGACGAAGGCGCCGCGGAAAAAAGACGTGGCCTGCAATTCCTCCTGCCACTTGTCCAGGCTTTGCTGCTTATAGGGCGTGCCCGGCGTGTACTGCACGTAGCGCTCGATCAGCGATTCCGGCACGCGCCGCAAGCCAATGACATGCAGCGTCCCCAGCCGCACGCGCGGACCGCTGTCGATCATCACGCGCAGATCGGCCTTGGCGGTCTTGGTCGTCACCGTCGCCTGGGTGCTGACCAGGCGCGCCAGGAAAAAATCGTTCGACGCCACGCTGTCGATCAGGTCGGTCTTGGCCTTGTCCCAGACATCGTTGACGAACGGCTTGCCCGGCTGCAGCGGCCAGGCCTTGCGCAGGGCCGCCAGCCTGTCGGCGAACGCGGGGGCCGCGATGCCGCCCGTGAATTCCAGGTCGGCCTTTTCAACCCGGGTGCGCTGGTTGGGCACGATGGTGATGTTCCAGGTTTCGGCGCCCATGCTCTCGCCCACGACCAGATCCACCTTGGGCGAGTAATACCCTTGGGTCTCCAGCGCCGACACGGTGGCGTCGCGCGCCCGGCGGCGCAGGCGCGAGAGCTCGCCGCCGTCCTGGTCGCCGGCCAGCCGGGTGATGACGTCGACGGCCGACACGATGGCGCGCAGCGCGGCCGGCGAAACCCCGCCGGGGTCGATGATGACTTCGGGAGACGCGGCGCACGCGACGTCGCACAAGCCAGCGGCCAGCACCAGGACGAGGGCCGCGCGGCGCATAGGCGCTATACCGCCCGGGCGACGACCGACGGCTTCTTGCCTGACTGGTCCAGGGGCAGGCCGGCGATGCCTGCCGCCAGCTTGTGCGCAATGTCGTGATACAGCGCCGCGACCTGCCCGTCGGGGTCGGCCACGACCGTGGGATTGCCCGAATCGGTCTGCGTGCGTATGTCCATGACCAGCGGCAGCCCGCCCAGCCAGGGCAGGTTGAACTCGGCGGCAAGCTCGCGGCCGCCGTCCTGGCCGAAAATGGGCTCGGCATGCCCGCAGTTCGAGCAGATGTGCGTGGACATGTTCTCGACGATGCCCAGCACCGGGACGTCGACCTTCTGGAACATGCGCAGCCCCTTGCGCGCGTCCATCAGGGCCAGGTCCTGCGGCGTGGTCACGATGACCGCGCCCGTCAGCGGCACTTTCTGCGCCATGGTCAGGGCGATATCGCCGGTTCCCGGAGGCATGTCCACGATCAGGTAGTCCAGGTCGTTCCAGTTGGTCTGGTTCAGCAACTGCACCAGGGCCTGCGTCACCATGGGTCCGCGCCAGATGGCCGGCGTGTCGTCGTCGATGAGAAAACCGATGGAATTGGCCTGCAGCCCATGGCCCACCAAAGGCATCATGGTCTTGCCGTCCAGGCTTTTGGGGCGCCCCGACAGGCCCAGCATCATGGGCACACTGGGCCCGTAGATGTCGGCGTCGAGCAGGCCCACGCTGGCGCCCTGGGCCAGCAGCGCCAGGGCGATATTGACGGCCGTGGTGCTTTTGCCCACGCCGCCCTTGCCCGAGGCCACGGCGACGATATTGCGCACATGGGGCAGGCAATGCAGGGTGCGCTGCACCGCATGGGCGGCGACCTGGCTATGGCAGCGCAAGTCCTTCAGGACCACGCCCAGAGGCCGCACAGCGGTTTCAATTAGTTTCCGCAATGGCCCGGGCCCATTGTGCATTGGATAGCCGAGCGTTACAGTAAGGTATAGATCCGCCTTGTCCAGGCGTATGGCATCGTCCGCCGCGATGTCCAGCGGCATATCGGTTTCCGGGTCCTTGATTTCGGCGAGTACGGCACGTATTTGTTCGATGTTCGGATTCATGACTGACAACAACCTTGCGTGGAAAATGACAAACACCACCAAAAGCTCAAGAATAGCGGATTGGCGGAATTAATTTCTGGAGATGGTAGCCACTTATCCAAATGAATACTTTCAATCAACTACTCCGAGGTCTACTATTTTTCGTGCTGGCCCTGTTCGGCATGGCGATGGCCGTTATTTTCATGGTTTCGACCGCCATTGCAATCGGGGTCCTGTACGTGGTGGCCCGCATCAAGGGCCGGCCGTTCGGCGTCAAGGCCTATTGGGCCCAGCGACGCACCCCGGGCGCGTCCAAAAACACCTTCAAGAACAAAGACGTCGTAGACGTCGAAATGCGCGAAATCCACTAGCGCCGGGCGCGGTCGCGCCATCCCCCTTTCTTTGGCAACGAGTCGTAACCATACGTTAGCCCCGCGTGCGCGCCGCCGGCCGGACGCGCGCGCCGCAAAAGTCCTAAAATCCAGGTTTCCCGTTTTATCTTCCTCCAAGGAAACCGCTGCTCCCATGTCCCGCACCTTATTCGTCACGACCGCCCTGCCGTACGCCAACGGTTCTTTCCACCTTGGCCATATCCTGGAATACATCCAGGCCGACATCTGGGTGCGCGCCATGCGCATGGCGGGACATACAGTGCATTTCGTGGGGGCCGACGACGCCCACGGCGCGCCCATCATGCTGAAAGCGGAAAGCGAAGGCATCACGCCGCAGGAACTGGTGGCGCGCTACGCCAACGAGCGCCCGCTGTACCTGAACAGTTTTCATATTGCGTTCGACCACTGGCATTCCACCGATTCGCCGGAAAACGTCGCCCTGTCCCAGGACATCTACAGGCACCTGAAGGCGGCCGGCTTCATCGCCACGCGCACCATCGAACAATTCTACGACCCGGTCAAGGGCATGTTCCTGCCCGACCGCTACATCAAGGGCGAATGCCCGGTCTGCCACGCCAAGGACCAGTACGGCGATTCCTGCGAAAGCTGCGGCGCCGTCTATGCGCCCACCGACCTGATCGGCCCCTATTCCACGCTGACCAACGCCACGCCGGTGCTGAAGTCGTCGGAACACTTCTTCTTCAAGCTGTCCGATCCGCGCTGCGTGGCGTTTCTGCGCGCCTGGACCACCGGCGCCAACAGCCGCGGCAACAAGCGCCTGCAGGCCGAAGTGCTGGCCAAGACAAAGGAATGGCTGGGCGACGACGGCCAGGACGGCGACACCACCCTGGCCGACTGGGACATCTCGCGCGAGGCGCCGTATTTCGGCATCGAGATTCCCGACGCCCCGGGCAAGTTCTTCTACGTGTGGCTGGACGCGCCGGTGGGCTACCTGGCGTCGCTGCAGGCCTACTGCAAGAAGCAAGGGCTTGATTTCGACGCTCTGGTCGACCCGCGCGGCGACACCGAACAGGTGCACTTCATCGGCAAGGACATCGTGTACTTCCACGCCCTGTTCTGGCCCGCCACGCTGGAATTTTCCGGACGCAAGACTCCCGACAACATCAACGTGCACGGCTTCGTCACCGTGGACGGGCAGAAAATGTCCAAGAGCCGGGGCACCGGCATATCGCCGCTGCGCTACCTGGACATAGGCATGAACGCCGAATGGCTGCGGTACTACTTCGCCGCCAAGCTCAACGCCCGGGTGGAAGACGTGGACTTCGTGTCCGAGGATTTCATCACGCGCATCAACAGCGACCTGATCGGCAAGTACGTCAACATCGCCAGCCGCGCGGCGAACTTCGTCAGCAAGCATTTCGACGGCCAACTGGCCTACAGCGGCGACACGCAGGCGCTGCAGGACGAACTGGCGGAGGCCGCGCGCATCGCCCAGGGCCATTTCGAGGCCCGCGACTACAGCCGCGCCGTGCGCCACATCATGGCCTGCGCCGACAAGATCAACCAGGCTTTCGACGCCGCCCAGCCCTGGGTCAAGGCCAAGGGCATAAGCAACGCGCCCGCCACGCAGAAAGACGAGCTGCAGGACATCTGCTCGCGCGCCCTGGCCGGATTCAAGGCTTTGTCGGTGATGCTGGCGCCCGTGCTGCCGGCGCTGGCCCGGCGCGTCGCCACGGAACTGTTCGGAGACGCCCAAAGCTATACGTGGGACGACGCGGCCAGGCTGCCCGCGCGCATCGACCCGTTCAAGCACCTGATGCAGCGCGTGGACCCGGCCATGCTGGAGAACCTGTTCGACAAACCCGACGACGAAGAGCCCGCGGCGGCGCCCGGCGGCCAGGCCGTCGCCCCCACGATAGACATCAAGGACTTCGCCAAGATAGACCTGCGCATCGCCAGGATCGTCGAATGCGACGCGGTGGACGGTTCGGACAAGCTGCTGCGCCTTGGCCTGGACGTGGGCGAAGGCCGGCTGCGCCAGGTGTTCTCGGGAATCCGGTCGGCCTATGCGCCGCAAGACCTGGTGGGCAAGCTGACCGTGCTGGTCGCCAACCTGGCGCCGCGCAAAATGCGCTTCGGCGTGTCCGAAGGCATGGTGCTGGCCGCCAGCCACAGCGACGCAAACGTGGATGCCGGCATCTACATACTGGAACCCTGGCCGGGCGCCACGCCCGGCATGCGCATCAGCTGACCGGGCCGGCCCAGGACGTATCGGCGAAGAGCAAATCCGTAATCATGCCGCTGTCGAACGGTTCGCCGCTCAGCGTGCGCGCCAGGATCTCGCCGCCCAGCAATTGCAGCGAGAACACCATGTCGGGCCCGACGCGCTTGATCTTGTCCAGATGGGTGGCGGTGTTGACCAGGGCCACCGTTTTCGTGTCGGGACCGCCGACCTGCTTGGCCGCCAGGACGATGAACGCGTTCTCGGCGTCGTCGTCGCGCAGGGCCAGCACGTATTTCGCCCGGGCCGCCCCGGCGCCGGCCAGCAGGACCTCCTCGGACGGATCGCCCAGGATCAGGTCGGTGCCTTCCGGGTATATAAGGGCCGCCTGTTCGGGCACGATGACCGTGACCTCGTAGCCGCGCTGGCGCAGACTTAGGTATACGCTTTGCGCCAGCGGCGTGGCGCCGGCGATGATGATGTGGTTTTTTCTCATAACGTTCGACAGTCGCCCCTTGACGAGGCGCTTCAGGTTGCCGCCGATGACCGGCCCGATGATCGCGCTGACCGACGTGGCGAACACGGTAATGCCCATGATGATGATGGATACCGTGAACAGCCTGCTGGCCGCCGTCTGCGGGGTGATGTCGCCATACCCCACCGTGGACATGGAGACGATGGAAAAATACAGGGCCGTGGCGAAATCGTGGATGGGCGGATGGAATTCGGCGCCCAGATACAGCGTGCCGAACACCGCGTAGATCAGCAGCGACAGTATGCTGAGTATGGCGAAAAGGCTGCCGGCGGCCAGGCTGGAACGGTCGAAGCGCTGCCAGTAGGCGACCAGGACCAGAAGCAGCACCAGGGTGTAGATGATCAGCCCGACGTGGCCGCCTTCCGGGCCCCACAACGCGATCGTGCCGGTCACGATCAGCAGCAGCAGCGAAAACGCCCAGGCAATGCGGGCGCGCAGGACCAGGCCTATGGCCATGATCTGCAGGCTTAGGCCCAACACCAGCCGCGGCACCTGAAGCAGCCCGACCGACTGCAGGAACACGTGCATGTCATTGATCGAGAACCACGCCATCCACCCTTCCGGGCGCGCCTGATGCACCGCGGTCAGGCCCGGCTGCACGAAGATGAAGCCATCTATAGCGACCAGAATCGCCACGAACCAGTGCAGCGGCAGCGCCGCATACAATCGCCTGATCCGATTACGCCACGGCACAGTCGTCAAAACGCATACCCTTGAAGTGTTTTCATGCCCGAACGAGACGGCGTCAGTTTAGCGTATTCGGATAAAATGAAAGCCCCGCCACCAAAGGCGCCCACGCCCGCCTCCTTGTCCGCATGACACCAGGACACCCCGACCCCATTGCCGACGCCAGCCCGCCCGACGCGACGCGCCAGGCCGCGGGCCGGCACAGCACGCTGGTCAGCGTGGCGGCCAACCTGTGCCTGACCATCGTTCAGGCGGCCATGGGCCTGGCGGCCAATTCCCAGGCGCTGGTCGCCGACGCCGTCCATTCGCTGTCCGACCTGCTGTCCGACGGCGTGGTGCTGGTGGCCAACAAGCACAGCCACAAGGCGCCCGACGCCGATCACCAATACGGACACCTGCGGTTCGAGACCGCGGCGTCGCTGGCGCTGGGGGCCATATTGCTGGTGGTGGGCGCCGGCCTGCTGTGGCACGCGTTCCTGCGCATCGAAAACCCGGCCGACATAGGGCGGGTGCATGCCGCGGCCCTGATCGTGGCGATTCTGGCGTTGATCGTCAAGGAAGCGCTGTTTCGCTACATGCTGCGCGTGGCCAAACGGGTGCGCTCGTCCATGCTGGTGGCCAACGCCTGGCATGCCCGGTCCGATGCGGCTTCATCGCTGGTCGTGGCCGTGGGCATCGTCGCCAACCTGGCGGGCTTTCCCCTGGCCGACCCGCTGGCCGCGCTGATCGTGGGCATCATGGTGGGGCGCATGGGCTGGAAATTCTTCCTGGCCTCGTTCAACGACCTGACCGACCGCGCCGTGGACCAGGAAACCGAAAGCCGCATCCGCCAATACATGCTGGACACGCCGGGAGTGCAAGGCATACACGCCCTGAAAACCCGCAAGCTGGGCGACATGATCTGGGTGGAGGTGGATCTGGAAATGGACGCCGAACTGACCATCGCCCAGGGCCACACCATTGCCGAGGCGGCGCGGACCCGGGTGATGAGCCATGAACCCGTGCTGGACGTCATGACGCACTTCGACCCGGTGCGCGTGGAAAAAACCAGTGGGCCCACCCCCGATCCGGACTAGCGCTGGCCTGGAAGCGGCCGCCTATTCCTGCCGCTGACGCATCGCGGACACACGTCGCGCTTGAGCCTAAAGCCCGAACGCATCGTTGAATTCCCGGAACCGCTCCTGGTATTTTTCCCGTCCCTGCTCGGCCGCCTGGCGCAGCGGCAGCACGCGCTGGACCAGAACCTCTTGCGCATCGGGCTGCGAGCGAAAGATGCCCATGACCTCGTCGATGAATTCCGCCAGCGGCATGGCGCGGGGGTCCTGGGCCTGGTGATCGCCCATCAGCCCCGTCTGCACATAGGGCGGCGCCAGTTCCACCACGTCCACGACCGTGTCGCGCAACTGGTAGCGCAGGGCGTCGCTGTAGGCATGCAGGGCCGCCTTGGTTGCGCTGTAGGTCGGGGTGTTCGCCAGCGTCAGGAATGCCAGGCCCGAAGACACATTCACGATGGTGGACCGCGCCTGCTTCTTCAGCAGCGGCAGCAGGGCCGCGCTCAGGCGGATGGGGCCCAGCAGGTTCGTGGTCACGGTGGCCTGCGCGACCGAGACATCCACGGGGTCGGTGCGCAAGTCCTCCGCCTTCATGATGCCTGCGTTGTTGATCAGGACATTCAGGGACGGGAATTCGCGCGACGCGCGCCTGGCGAAGCGCAAAATGTCTTCGGGATCTTGAATGTCCAGCACCGCGGTCTTCATGCCCGGGTTGGCCGCCGCCACGGCGTCCAGCGCGTCCTTGCGCCGCCCCGCGATAATGACCTGATTGTCCAGGCGATGAAACGCTTCGGCCAGCGCGCGCCCGATTCCCGAGCCGCCGCCCGTGACCAGGATAGTATTGTTCGAGATCTGCATGGATTTTCTCCGGTTGTTGAATCGAATACCGTGCGAGAATATACGCGTTACTCTCATTTGAGAAGTAGGCACTTTTTTGTGCTGTACTTACTTAACAATAACTATTGGGCAAAACAAATGGCCGCTCGGAAACAACCATCCCCAACGCTCACGTTCACGTCTCCTTCGGGGGAAGCCTGCACTCCGGGACTCGACGAAATCGTCCTGGGCGTCATCGGGCGGGTGGCGGACAAATGGACCATGCTGGTGCTGGAAGTGCTGGCCCAGCACGGCGTCCAGCGCTTTACGCGCATCGGGCAGCTCGTGGGCAATATCAGCCAGCGCATGCTGACGAAAACCCTGCGCCAGATGGAACAGGACGGATTCGTCACCCGCACCGTGCACCCCGAGGTGCCGCCCCGGGTGGAATACCAATTGACGGAACTGGGCGAAAGCCTGTGCGCCGCATTCTGCGGCGTATGGACGTGGGCCGAAACCCATCACGCCGAACTCAAGGCGCTGCGGGAGGCTCGGGAAAAATGACGGGCGCACGACATTGGCCGCCAAGGAACTAAAGAGGCCGGGCGTCTGGACCGAAGTCGCGGGCTGAAATCAAGCGTATCAAAGATCGCCTTCGATCAGCGCTTCATTTTGCCGCTGCCGGTCGCTGCCACCGGCTGGCGTGCGATTGACCAGCCACAGCGCCATCCCGATGAGGATGCCGCCCACCAGCTGTGGCCAGGCCAGGGTGGTGCCAAGGACGAAGAAGGAAATCACGACGGCGAACAGAGGGGCCAGGAACAAGTAACTGCTTGCCCGCGTGGCGCCGCCCTTGCTCAGGGCGATGAACCAAAGGCCAAAGGATCCCGTCGACGCCGGAATCGCAAGCCAGAGAAACCAGGCCCATTGCCGGAGTGCCGGGTCCGCCGGCCATTGCTCGCCGGTGCCGTATGCGATGGCCAAAAGAACCAGCGAGCCGATCAACATCTGCCAGAAATTCAGGGCCCACGCCTGGAACGGCAGCGCCACGCGCTTGTTCACGATCGTCGCCATGGCCCAGCAAAGCGCGGACGCCAGGCCGATGATTTCCCCGCGCAATGCGCCTTGGCCGGAAACGCCCCCAATCCCGATCGCCAATGCGACGCCGGCCACCCCCAGCAAGAGGCCAACGATACGCAGCACGGGAAGCGCCTCCCGCAGGAACAGGCGTCCCAGCATCGCGACCCATATGGGATTGGTGAAAAGAAGGATCGCGGCCGTCGACGCCGGGATCGATCTCATGGCCAGGAAAAGCAGCCCCATGACCGCGCCCGTCTGTAAAAGCCCGATCAGGACCACCCAGCCGGCATCGCGCAGCGTCGCGCCCGGCGGGAACAAGGTCCGGATTACATTGCGGCGGGGCAGCAGAATAAACAACAGGGTCGCCAGCGCGGCCACGATGAATCGCCAACCGACAAGCACTATAGGCTGGAATCCCTGCAGCAACAGGATCTTGCCCGCGATGAAACTCGACCCCATCAGAAAGGTCGCCGCGACAAGAGTCGGTACGAACCCGTCTGGTTTCATGTCGCGGCCGGGGCGTCAAGAAAGGCCAAGGCGGGGGCTATGGCCCCCTCGAGCAGTTCGCGCTCCGGCTTGACGCGCGCAAGAACGCGCACTCCCATCAAGACACCAAGAAGATGCCTGGCCAGAACTTCCGCAGGCATGGATGCCGTGATGCTTCCGTCGGCCTGGCCCGCCTTCAGGTGCTGGAAGAAGAAACCTTCGATCTGGTTCAGGACTTTGGCGACGATCTCTTGAAACCCGGGATCGTGCGGCGCCACTTCAAGAGCCGTGTTCACCAACATGCATCCCTTGTGCTGACGATCATTGAGCGACCGCTCTACTATGTCGGCGAAAAACGCGGCAATCGCCTGTTTTGGCGGCAAAATTCCACAGTGCCGAATCCGCTGCGCAACGCTACGATCGACATAGCGATCCAGTGCTTTTTGATACAGCGCGCGCTTGTCTCCGAAGGCATTGTAGAGACTCGCTCCGGTCAGCCCCGTTTGGTCGATAAGGTCCCTGACCGACGTGGCCTCGTAACCCCGGTTCCAGAAGCATTGCACCGCCTTGTCAAGCACTGCGCCTTCATCGAATTCGCGCGGCCGCGCCATCTCTTGCCCCTTTGATGTCCCGCTTCAAACATTTTCACTTTTATGGCATTGTACCCAGTTTTAGAACGTATGATATAGAATAGTAAAGCAAGCCGAGCACATTTCTTTTCTGGAGTCGAAACATGACAGATACCCCCGAGTACACACCCCCGAAGGTCTGGACCTGGAACAAACCCAATGGCGGCAACTTCGCGAGCATCAACCGACCGATCGCCGGCCCCACTCACCAGAAAGAGTTGCCGGTCGGACGCCACCCGTTGCAGCTCTATTCGCTTGCCACGCCGAACGGCCAGAAGGTCACCATCATGCTCGAAGAGCTGCTGGCCCTTGGCCACACCGGCGCCGAGTACGACGCATGGCTGATCCGGATCGGCGAGGGCGACCAGTTCGGCAGCGGTTTCGTCGACGTGAATCCGAACTCCAAGATCCCCGCCTTGATGGACCGCTCGGGGCCCAAGCCCATACGGGTGTTCGAGTCGGGGTCGATTCTTGTATATTTGGCGGAGAAATTTGGCGCGCTTCTTCCAACCACACAACCCGAACGCGCCGAATGCCTGTCCTGGCTGTTCTGGCAGATGGGCAGCGCGCCTTATCTGGGCGGCGGCTTCGGCCACTTCTACGCGTATGCGCCCACCAAGATCGAATACGCCATCGACCGCTACGCCATGGAGGTCAAGCGCCAGCTCGACGTGCTGGACCGCCGCCTGGCCGAAAGCGAATTTCTGGGTGGGGCCGACTACACCATCGCCGACATCGCGGTGTTTCCCTGGTACGGCGGCCTGGCCAAGGGCTGGCAGTACGGCGCGGCCGAATTTCTGTCGGTGCAGGACTACAAGCACGTGCAGCGCTGGGCCGACACCATCCTGGCGCGGCCCGCCGTGGCCCGCGGACGCATCGTCAATCGTGTCTCCGGCGATCCCTTCAAACAGTTGCACGAGCGCCACGACGCCGACGACTTCAACACGAAAACTCAAGACAAGCTTGCAGGAAAGCGGCCCTGAACATCGGCGGCAAAGGGCCGAAAGGCGCCGCGGTCACCGCTGCGTTGAATCAAACGGTTCTACGCGCCGTTCCGTACCCAGCCGAGCCGCTGCCCGGCGAGCGGTCGCTTCCCGCTGCCCGGTGATCTCCGCCAACGATGCCCGCGCCCGTGCCAGGATATCGGGCGGGGCGCTTTCCGGCGTTCCGCTGTCGAAAGGCGGCTCCGGCGCGTACACCATGTGAAGCTGTATGGCCTTGGCTTCATCTTCCCCGCGCAACTCGGCCGCGAGACGCAGGGCCCCATCGATGCCGGCCGTGACGCCCGCGGCAAAAATCCAGTTGCCATCGACCACCACCCGCTCATTGACGGGAATGGCCCCGAAGTACGGCAGAAGGTGAAAAGAAGCCCAATGCGTCGTCGCGCGACGCCCCTTGAGCAGGCCGGCTCCACCACACAGCAGCGCCCCCGTGCAAACAGAGAAAACGGTACGCGCTTCCGCCGCCTGTCGTCTGATCCACCCCAGCACCTCCTCATCCTCCATAAGCATTTCCTGTCCCCGCCCGCCGGGCACATGAAGGACATCCAGTCGCGGGGCATCGGCCAGTGCCGCATCCGGCGTTATCCGCAGCCCTTTGACATCGCGGATGGTGTCGGCCGATTTGCCATAGAGGCGATAGGTCGAATTCGAAATCCGCGACAGCACCTCGAAAGGGCCGGTCAAATCGATTTGATCCATCCCCTCGAAGAGAAGCGAGCCTATTTGCAGATGGGTATCAGGCAGGATCATATTGAATCTCCAGTGGCGCCGATGTGACATTGACAAGCCAATATTACAGGCGCAGGATTTGGCTTATATGCCAATAAGCCCTCGTTTTCCGCCAAATACACAACGCGCCGTGGAAGTCCTTGCATATCCCTCGGTGCAATTGCTTGACGTCACCGGACCACTCCAGGTGTTCGCGTCCGCCAACGATCTCGCCGTCGCCGCCGGTGGCGCCGCTCCCTATGCCATCCGTGTGGTCGCCCAGGCCGGCCAGACCGTGACTGCCTCCGCCGGACTGGGGCTGGCCACGACGCCGCTTCCGTCCATCGATGCAGAACTGGATACGCTTATAATCGCCGGAGGACCAGGCGTGAAAGCGGCTGCCGCCGACACGTCACTGATCAAATGGGTGCAAGGACGGGCGCAACGGGCCCGGCGCATCACCTCTGTCTGCACCGGGGCATTTCTGCTGGCGGGCTCCGGACTGCTGAATGGGCGGCGGGCCACCACCCATTGGTCATTCTGCGCGGAGTTCGCCCGCCGTTTCCCCCTCGTGCAAGTCGAGCCAGACCCGATATTCGTGCAGGACGGCCCGATTTGGACTTCGGCCGGCATAACAGCGGGTATCGATCTTGCGCTGGCGCTGGTGGAAGACGATCTCGGCCGCACCGCCGCGCTTGCCCTGGCGCGCCATCTGGTGGTCTTTCTCAAGCGTCCGGGTGGCCAGGCGCAGTTCAGCGCCGCGCTATCCCTGCAAACGGGGGAAGACCGCTTCGGAGCATTTCACGACTGGATCAACACGCACCTGGCCGACGATATTTCGCTTCCGCTCATGGCCCATCACGCCGGCATGAGTGAGCGCAGTTTCAGCAGGCATTATGCGAAAACCATGGGAATGACGCCGACCCGCGCCGTCGAGCGCCTGAGGGTCGAGGCGGCGCGCCGCCTGCTCTCCGAGTCCCGCTTGCCGGTCAAGCGAGTCTGGCAGCGCTGCGGCTTCGGGTCGGAGGAAACCATGCGCCGCAGTTTTCTGCGCGTCCTCGCCGTGTCTCCTCAAGATTACCGCGCCCGATTCAGCTCCTGAAGCTGGCCGTCATGCGGCAAATCTCTTTGCCCCCGCGACACAGGCCACCGCGCCCAGCGTCGCGAACAGCATCGTCCAGTTCACCGTCTCATGCAGAAACAGCGCCGCCAGGCCCAGGCCGAAAAACGGTTGAAGCAACTGGAGCTGGCTGACCGCTGCGATGCCGCCCTGCGCCAAACCGCGGTACCAGAACATGAAGCCGATCAGCATGCTGAAAAGGGAAACATAGACGAGTCCGAACCACGCCGGCGCCCTTGCATGGCCGAACGATGCCGGCATGGTGAGCAGCGCCATCGGCAGCATGATGGGCAACGACAGCACCAACGCCCAGCAGATGACCTGCCAGCCGCCGAGTTTGCGGGAAAGGCGCGCACCTTCCGCGTAGCCCAGACCGCACACGACAATGGCGGCCAACATCAGCAAATCGCCCTGAAGGGATGCCTCGATCCCGCTCAGGACGGCGTAGCCGACGACGAAGGCGCTGCCGAGAATCGAAAACAGCCAGAAGGCCGGCCGGGGACGCGCGCCGCCACGCAGTACACCGAAGGCCGCCGTGCAAAGCGGCAAGAGCCCGATGAAGACGATCGAGTGCGCGGATGAAACGTGTTGCAGGGCCAGTGCGGTCAATAGCGGAAAGCCGACCACGACGCCCAGGGCGACGACCACCAATGAAGGCACCTCGCCTCGACCCGGACGGCGCTGTCGAAGTACGAGCAGAAGCACAAGCCCCAGCAAGGCGGCGATGGCCGCTCGCGCGCACGTCAGAAATGTGGGATCGAAATCAATGACCGCGGCGCGCGTGGCCGGAAGCGAGCCGGCGAAGATCGCGACGCCGATAAAGCCGTTGGTCCACCCGGTCGCTGCCTTGTCCATTGCCCGCCTCTGTCTGGTTCCTTCCAGTAGAGCACGCGGGCACCGCTCAGCCCAGAGACAATCCAGTACAATTTAATAGAACTGTTATGTATATATAAGCAATACGGTTAGGAGATCGACATGGAACGCAGCGATACGCGCATTCACGCCGTCATGACTGCGATTCACGCGAAGATCGCCTCCCGCGCCTACTTGCCGGGGATGCGGCTGCCCTCCGTGCGCGCGCAGGCAAAAGCCATGCGGCTCTCGGTTTCAACCGTGGTCGAAGCCTATGAGCGATTGGCGGCGGAAGGCGTCGTTCGCTCTCGCCCAGGGTCCGGGTTCTACGTGTCATGGCCCGTCGCGCCGCTCGCGCTGGCGGAGATCGGCCCCAAGCTCGATCGCGAGGTCGATCCGCTCTGGGTCTCGCGTCAATCGCTCGAGACGGACGTTACGGTGCTCAAGCCCGGATGCGGCTGGCTTCCCGCCTCGTGGATGTATGAAACAGGGATGCGGCGGGGGCTTCGCGCGGCGGCCCGGGCCGACACTTCGGTGCTGGCGGACTACGCCACGCCGCTCGGGCTTCCGGTGTTGCGCCAACTTCTCGCCCGCCGTCTGGCCGCCACGGACATCGAAGCGCCGCCCGAGCAGATCATGCTGACCGAATCCGGGACGCAGGCTGTCGATCTGATCTGCCGCTTCCTGCTGGAGCCGGGCGACACCGTGCTGGTGGACGATCCCTGCTATTTCAACTTCCATGCCTTGCTCAAGGCGCACCGGGCGAAGGCCGTGGGTGTCCCGTACACCCCGAACGGGCCCGATGTGGAGGCGTTCGAAGCCGCCCTGCAAGAACACGCGCCCAGGCTCTACATCACCAACTCCGGCATCCACAATCCCACCGGCGCCGCGCTCTCGTCCGTAACGGCGCACCGGCTGCTCAAGCTCGCCGACAGTTCGAATCTTGTGATCGTCGAGGATGACATCTTCGCGGATTTCGAGATCCGCCCCGCGCCAAGGCTGGCCGCTTTCGATGGCCTGGCGCGCGTGATCCATATCGGCAGTTTCTCCAAGACGATCTCGGCCTCGTTGCGCTGCGGGTACATCGCCGCACGCGCCGACTGGATCGACAGCCTCATCGATCTGAAGATCGCAACCAGTTTTGGCGGCGGACGGCTGGCCACCGAGGTCTTGATGGTGGCGCTGACGGACAGCGGCTACCGCAAGCATATGGAGACAGTTCGAATCCGGCTGGCGCAAGCCAGAGAGAAGACCATCACCCGACTCGACGCCATCGGCATCACGCCCTGGCTTGTGCCGCAATCGGGCATGTTCGTCTGGTGCCGCCTGCCGGATGGCATCGATGCCGCGACCATCGCACGCTCCTGCCTGAAGGACGGCGTGGTGCTCGCACCGGGCAATCCGTTCAGCCAATCATTGAGCGCGGGCGACTTCTTGCGCTTCAATGCCGCGCAATCCACGGACGACAGAATTTTCGATGTGCTGGCGCGAGCCTTGGCCGAATAGGGATCCGGGCGTGCGGATTCCAGGGCGCCCACGGATTTCCGTGGATTGCTGAAATGGAGCGGGTGAAGGGAATCGAACCCTCGTCTTAAGCTTGGGAAGCTCGCGTTCTACCATTGAACCACACCCGCCCTGGGCCGCATTCGCGGTCCGGCCCGCGAAGAACCGGACAGGCGGGAATTATAGCGTATCGGACGGCGCGATTTCCCGGCCGCGTCCGCCCGGGCGCGGCCTGAAAGAACACGCCATAATTCACTACAATCACGCCTATGACTACCAACCCAGACCGCTCGCGGGACGAAGCCGCCGCGCAGGCCGCCATGCCGGGGCAGGACGCCGCGGCGCGCCACGGCCACATACGCAGCTTCGTGCACCGCCGCAGCCACATCACCCCGGGCCAGAAAGAGGCGCTGGACCGCCTGCTGCCGCAGTGGGCCATCCCCTACCGCCCCGAACGGCTGGACGTTGCCGCCGCGTTCGGGCGCGCCGCGCCCACGGTACTGGAAATCGGCTTCGGCATGGGCGAGACCACCGAAAAAATCGCGCGGGCCAGGCCCGGCGACAATTTCCTGGGCGTGGAGGTGTTCAACGCGGGCGTGGGCGGACTGCTGAAACGCATAGAGCAATCCGGCCTGGGGAACATCCGCATCATCCAGCACGACGCCGTCGAGGTCCTGCGCGACATGATCGCCCCGGATTCGCTGGCCGGCGTGCATATTTATTTTCCCGATCCGTGGCCCAAGGCGCGCCACCAC